>Ga0126373_10000929_pt1 | contig 20110 bp, 19 predicted proteins | sample PanSoiMetPlot_11_FD_92545 | JGI IMG/M metagenome (GOLD analysis project Ga0126373, IMG submission 92545) | Tropical forest soil microbial communities from Panama - MetaG Plot_11 | ecosystem: Environmental > Terrestrial > Soil > Tropical forest > Bulk soil | place: Panama | collected 2016-02-17 | reverse complement strand
CCCCGGTGCGATTATCGGACGAAAATATATAAACAGTAATAGACAGGATGTTTAGAAATCGGGTTGCCTTGCTGCCGGCGGCCCACACCGGCCGGGCAGTAAACACGTGCCCCGGCGGCCAGCTGGCTGCCGGGGCACGTGTTCATTTCCTGCTAGAAGGCGATCCGCCACACTCCACGGCCGTGGGTCGCGGCGTAGATGAAGCCGCCAGGTCCGGCGGTGAGGTCGTTGATGACCACATTCGGCAGCCCGGCGCCGAGGCGCGACCACGTCGTCCCCGTGCCCTGGCCCTCAGCAGCAGTGAAGACGCCCTGATCGGTGCCCAGGGCCAGCCTGCCGTGGCTCAGCACGAGCGCGTCACCAGGGATGTCCGGCAGGTTCCCTGAGACATCGGTCCAGCTCTGGCCGCCGTTCATCGTTTCGAACACGTGACCGACACCGCCGCCGGGCACCCAGCGCCGAGAGAAGCCCCCGAACACGGCGTAAGCGTGCGCCGGATTCGTCGGATCCACCGTGACACCGGAGACGTACCGGTTCGGCAGCCCGGCCATGCTGAGCTGGTGCCAGGTGCCGCCGTAGTTGGTGGCGATACCCGTGGCAAACGCGGGCCCCGGGTTACCGCCGCCACCGACCCAGGCGGCATAGACGATGCTGCCGCCGCCCGCCGAGGACAACGCAGTGACCGCGTTGCCCGCACCGGTGTTGAAGACCGGAGTCCACGAGCACGCGGTGTCGGTGCACGCCGTGTTCCAGCCATCTGAAGTCACCCAGACAAACTGGCCACCGAGCAGCCAGACATTCTTGTTCTGCTGATCGGGCACGATCGGGGTGACGAACCGAGCGCCGGTGTCACAGCCCGGCCGCAGGGTGAGGCCAGTAATCGCCTGCGCCTCGCAGGTGGGACTGATGAAGTCAGCGAACGAATGTCCTCCGTCTGTGGAGGTGTACATCGTGCCGTCGACGTACTCGCCCACCAGCTGGTTTGCGTTCTGCGGGTTGACGATGACATCAAAGCCATCACCGCCCGCTGGCTCGACCATCTGGCTATTGCCGGCGGTGAGCAACGAGGACCCGTTGTCCTGCATCCCGCCCCAGACCGAGGTGGTGCTGCCGTTCTTACCGGCCCTCGCGTCGTAGTACTGGAGGTCGCGCAGCGTGGCGTTCAGGTCAGTCCAGTTCCCGTCCTCTTTGATGTCCGAGAGCGGCCGGCTGTAGACGCCGCCGTCATTGCCGATGACGATCTTGTTATCGGTGATCATCATCGCGTGCTGGTCCGGGTGCGTGACGTTCGGGCACGTCCCCGTGGCGTCGCACGCGAAGTTGAAGTTCCAGTACGGGCTGGCGGTGATCCACGTGTTCCCGCCGTCCGTTGACTCGTATACCTCCTCGAGCCCGGCGTAAATGTGACTGGGGTCCGTGGGGTCGACCGCGAGGTCCTGGTTGTACCAGGTCTGGACTCCTGGGCGGCCGAAGGTCGGCGCCGCCGAGCCCGACGCCTGAAGTTTGGCCGCCGACGCGACCTTGGTCCAGGGCCCGGTCAGGCTCGCCGGGCTGCCGCTCGCCGAGAAGATGCCCTGCAGCACCGATGCAGCTCCCGCACCCTGCGCGGCTGGCGATTGCACGATTGCGTAGAGCTTGCTGCCGTCGGCCGAATAGGCGAAGGTAGTCCGGCCGATGTCGGTGGCGTTAATGTCGCCGGTCGGTGTGACCTGGCCGAACGTCAGTCCGCCATTGGTGGACTGGTAGAAGCCGTTGAACTGGGTGTTGCCAGGACCGTGCCAGCCGATCGCCGCGATGACGACTTGCCCGCCCGAGCCGGGCTGGATGGCCACGTCAGTCACCTGCTGGTCGTACGGCGGGTTGTCGACCGGGCCGGCCGGGTCGAGGACCTCGGTCCAGCTGCTGGCGCCCGAAGCGAGCCGGAACAGGCCGTTGTTGGTGGCCGCGTAGGCGTCGCCGCTGGCGTCGAACGCGATCCGGAACACCGTGTGAGACACCAGCGGGTTGTTGCCAGAACTGTCGTCGCCAACTCGCTGCCACGAGCTGCCGTCGTTGCTCGATCGGTACACACCGGTACCTGAGTAGGAGTCCTGCGAGGTATTCGACTCGCCGGTGCCGACCCAGAGCGACCCGTCGACTGGATTAACCGCAAGCGCGCCGATGGACAGCGTCGCCTGCGAGTCGAACACCGGGGTCCAGTTCTGGCCCTGATCGCTCGATCGCCACACGCCACCATCAGCCGTGCCCGCGAACCAGCTGCCGTCAGCCGTAGTTGTCAGTGCCGTCACTCGCCCGCCGACGAGCGAGAAGCCTGCGCCCTCGTTACCCCAGAACGGGTCGGTGTAGTTGGACGGCTGGGCGTTGTACGGCGCATTGGTGAATTCCTGCCAGCTCCCGCCGGTCTGCGGCAGCGCCGCCGCCTGCTGGGCGGCGGCCCCGAGAGCATCACCTGCAACGAAGCCCGCGGGTGCCGTGCGCTCGAAGTCGTACTGAGCTTGCTGGTCTGCCAGGTCGCCATCGTCGCCAGTGTGAGTGGCCGTAGGCTGCCCGCCGTGAGTCTTCGTGAAGTTGTCCCTGGCCTGCTGACGGGCGCCCGCGCCGTGCACGCCGCCCGCACCCGCAGAACCCACTCCAGTGAGGGAAAGTACCGCTGCTGCTGCGACGGAGCTGACTAAAGCCAGCCGCCACAGGCGGGGCAGATGATGCATACCGCCTCCGTTCGTGCCCCCCTCTGTTTTGGCCCTCCCTTTCAGCCCGCGCCGCACCGCACTTCGTGGTCGGCTTCGCCCGCGGCGACAGCCGTTCCTGCGCCTGAATGGTGTCAGATAGCTGAGGACTAGCTCAAGACCCGGATGTCGGCGATCATTTCTCTGATCAGCCGGTCGCGTGCAGCCAGCGGACCGGCGCTCCGGCCCCGGCCCGGCGGAACGGCTCCAGCTCGGCGTCCCACGGCTCGCCGATCAGCCGCGCGATTTCGTCCTCCAGCGAGCCGCCGAGCGCCGGGTGGCGTGGCCCGTGCAGCTCCCGCAACGGGCCGAGGCGGGAGTTCGCGCCGCGCCCGGCCGCTCGCGCCGACGCCGCCAGCTCGATGGCCGCGCGCAGCCGGTTCTCCGGTACCAGGACGTCACCGTTGGCCGCCATGACCGCGCTGAAGGTGCCGAGCGCGGGCGTGTGGCTGTACCGGACCGCGTCACAGCCGGGACTGGCGTCCTCAGTCACCTCGAACCTCACAAGGTTCCAGGCCGCCAGCGCCGACGCGATCCCGCCAGCCGCACCCGCGTTGCCGTGCCAGGTCAGCTCCGCCCGCACCGAGCCTGGCGACGCGGGCTGATCAACCCAGGGCAGGTTCGCGGGCACGCCAATAACCCCGGCGACTGCCCACTCGATATGCGGGCACAGCGCCGGGGGCGCGCTATGGACGTGCAGCACGCCTTGTACGGACACCCAGACCTCCCTGCAGCAGACGAGGTGCGTCTTCCCCTACGACCTCGCTACCGCGGTTTAGCCGGGCATTAGTCCGCGACACATTGTGCCGCATTGCAGAGGCCAGCACCAGCGCTGCGCCGGATTGCGCGCCAGTATGGGGCGAATATTCGAAAGGCGCGTCCATTCACGCCGCGCTGAAGGCCGCCACTGCGCGCGACCGTCTCGCGGTGGTGCAGTCCGCCTGCACGCGCCACTCTGCCTGCGGGCTAAGGCGTGATGTGATGAATCCATGATCCCTGCGGTGCCTGGCCCGGCCGCGCTGAGCGACCAGGACAGTACCGCATTGCCATTTCTCGCGGATATGTACGGATTGCAGGTCGATCAGCTCGCGGCATTACTCGGCCTGACCAGCCGCCAATCTCGTGCGCTCGTAGCGCGCTGGGTCAGCCAGAAACTCGCCGAGTCGGGAACGCTCAGCCCGGGCCCGGCCTGGGTCTGGCTGACCAGGGCCGGATTGCGGGCCGTCGGCGCCCGGTACCAGACTGCGGCTCCGGCACTGCCCAGACTCGCTCACCTGCGCGCCGTTGTCGCAGTCCGGCTCGCACTGGAGTCGGTCAGCACTTATCAGAACGCCGGCGCGCACTGGCGCAGCGAACGGCACCTGCGGGCGAGGTCCGGCGGCCGGGTCGGCGGCCGCGATCACCTGCCCGACGCCGAGGTGCACTGGCCGGACGCGCCCTCGCCGGGGCCAGCTCCGTCGTGGGCCGGCGAGTGCTGGGCGATCGAGGCCGAGCTCACGCCCAAGACCGTCGCGCGGACCGCTGCGATCATGCGCGAGGTGCTCACCCGGACCGGCGACTACGGGTGCCCGGCCGCGCAGGCGCGGGTTCCCGGTGCGCCACCGCGACACGCCAGGGTCGTCTACCTGTGCTCCCCCGCCGCTCTCGGCACCGTGGCGCGGGCCAGGGATGTGATCGGCAGCCTCGGCGCGCGGGTCGAAATCCGTCCGCTGCCCGCTGGCGCCTACCTTGCCAGCGCCCGATGACACGGCGGACAGGCGCAGTGCTCCGGGCGGCTGCTCGGCTCGGATGCGCAGCCGCGGTGCTGGCCGTCGCCATCGGGCTGCTCCCGGTCGCGTTGGTCGCCGCGATCGGCGTGGCTGTCGCCTGGCGCCAGGGCTGGCGGCCGACACGGCTGTACCGAGCCGCGGCCTGGTGCCTGCCGATGGTCACGGTGTGGCTCCTCGCGACCGTCCTGGCCCGGCACTCGCTGTGGCCGGCGGCCGACGCGGCGCGATTCGCGTGGCTCGCCATCTGGCGGCATGGCGGCTACCTGGCCGCCGCGGTGCAGTCCGGGCCCGCCGCGATCCCGCTCGGGCTGCTCGTGGCCGGCTGGGCGTGGTCGCGGCGGCTGGCATCGATGGCCGCCGGGGCCGGCGGCCGCTCGCCCGCCGCAGTGGTCAGCTTCGACGCCCGTCAGTGGCGGCATCAGGTCCGCGCCGCGCGGGCCCGCATCGCCGCACCGGGCGCCGTCCCGCTGCTGACCGCCCGCGGTGACTTCGTGGCCGGCGCGGTCATTCGCGCGGTCGGTCATCCGCAGGCCACGCTCACCCGGCTGCCTGCCGACCGGATCCGCTCGCACCAGATCGTGATCGGCGGCACGGGCACTGGAAAGAGCACGCTGTTGCTCCGGTTGTGGGCGGCGTTCATGGCGGCAGGCCTCGCCCGGCACGCGGCCGGTCTCGCCGGGCCGCCTCTGCTCGTCGTGCTCGACTGCAAGGGCGGCGCGGATGCGAGGCGCCTGGCCGACCGTACCCGCCGCGTACTGCGAGAGGCAGGGGCACGGAACGTGGCCGTCTGGCCCGATGCCGCATCCCTCTCGTTGTGGGACCTTCCGCCAGGGCAGCTCGTCTCCACGCTGGTCGACCTGGTCGAGCACGGCACCGGTGGCGCGGCCTATTACACCGACGTCATGGAGGCCGTCGTCTCCCTCGCGGTCGGGGCGCCCGCCGGACCGCCGGCCAGCACCGCCAATTTCCTCGCCCGACTCGAGCCCGGCTGGCTCGAGACCGCTTACGCCGGCTTACCCGAGCAGTTGCTGATCGTCCGGTCGGCGGCCCGCCAGCTGCCCGACATCGCCCTGCGGTACCGCGCGGTGTTCCGCCGCCTCGGTCCAGGCCTGGACGGCCCCGGCGACCTCGATGACGCCGACGCGTGGTACTGCATCCTCGAAGGTACCGCCGAGGTGGCGGTGGCCGAGGCCCAGGCACGCGCGCTCGTGGACCTGCTGGCCAGCTACGTGACCGCAGCACGCCGGCCGACCAGGCAGGTGCTGCTCGCTGTCGACGAGTTCAGCGCCGTCGCCCGCCGGCTGCCGATCTGGCAGCTGTTCGAGCGGGCCCGGTCCCTCGGCCTCGCGGTCCAGATCTCCGCGCAGTCGTGGCACGGCCTGGCCGCTCGAGAAGACGACCGCTACCGGCTCGCCACCACCGCTGAAGGCGGCATCTGGCTGCTGCGAACGCCGTATCCCGAGCCGGTCGTCGCGCTCGCGGGCCAGCACTTCGCCGTCGACACCACCCGGCAGCTCACCGGCTGGCTGCGATGGGCGCGGACCGGGACGTCGCGGCTGCGCCAGGTTCCGGTCGCCGATCCGGAGCTCGTCCGTGCCCTCGACACCGGGCAGGCCGCCTACCTCTACCGGGGCGGCGTCACGTTCACGCAGGTCAAGCGGCTGGTCGCCGGGCCCGCCGCCCTGCCTGCCCAGACAGCAGCTCGTGCGGAGCCGGTGCGCGTTCCAACGGCTGCGGCGGCTGCCGCCCCGGCCGCCTCGCCACTGCCAGCCGTCACCGCGTTCCTCGACGAGGCATTCGGGAGCTGGCCGTGACCAGCCCCTTCGACGCACTGGGCCTGCCCGCCAGCGCCGGGCTGCCGGACGACGACGTTCGCTCGGCGTGGCGACGGATCGCCGCCGCCACGCACCCGGACCGGGAGGACGGCGGGGACGCGGCTGCGTTCGCCGCCGCGGCCGCGGCCTACACGCTGCTGCGGACCGCGGCGGGACGTGCTGAGGTTCTCGCCGACCTGACCGAGCAACCGGGCCGCCGCGAACCCAGCGGCCCCGTTCCCCGCACAAACTGGCTGGCCTCCGCGGCCGCGGCCACAGGGAGGCGGATCCGCCACGGGCGGCCGGCCCGGCTCGCCATCCGGCTGCTCACCGCCGGAGCCGCCGCTGCCGTCGCCGTCGCCGCAGTCGGCTGGCAGCCGGCCAGCGCCGCGCTCGTCACCGGGGCGCTGACCTGGCTGCTGGTGTCGGCGCGACGTGACCTCGCCGGACCGCGCTAGCAGCGGCGTTACTGCCACGGCGGTTTCAGGTAGGTCAGGATGTGCCAGCCCTCGAAGGCAAGCCAGGCCACGATGACCACGACCACGCCGGTAATGGTGCGGTGCAGAGCGCTGTGCTGGTTCTCTTCGAGCTGGCCGTGCCAGTGCTCGCGCTCCCAGGAAAAGCGCCAGTGCAGGAACGGGAAGATGTACATCCACCACGCTGGCGTCGTGCGCCCGCTCTCCAGCCGCTCCTTGATGATCAGCCGCTGGACGTGATACGCAGTGCCTTTCACGACGACCCTGGCGCCGATGAACGAGCACAAGAAGCCGAGCACTGGCTGCTGCCAGGTCGTCAGCAACGTCTCGTCAGCGTGGATCCAGGTCGGCAGCGTGAACGTCTGGCCGATCTGGTTGGAGTTGGTGTGCGTGATCGTCAGCAGCCAGATACCAAGCAGGAACACCGGCGCGGCGAAGACGATCATCCAGAACCAGGACAGTGCCAGGCACCACAGAGTCTGATCGGTCAGCCGGGCATTGGGAATCAGCAGCGGGCGGCAAACCTGCCGGGCGAACCAGGTGGGTTGCTTCGGCGGCCAGTGGCGAGCGAAGTTGTAGAACACAATCTGGACCGAGGCACCTGCATAAAGGCCCTCAATCGCATAACGGCCCTCGTGCCGGTAGGTCGCGTCAGGGATCAGGTGATGGTATTCCCTCGTAATGGGCCGCCAGATCTCTAGCACGTCGTAGTAGATCGCCGCATAGACATATCGGACTATGTGCCCGAGAACGAGAGTCCCGACGATGAGAGCGAGGAGCACCAGGATCCGCCTGCGCGTCGGCTCATCGCTGAGCAGCCGAGGGCGGTCCGGGCGGGGCAGCACCTTGCTCGTGGGCTGATCCATCGGCCAGAAACGCTACCCGTGCTGGGGTAGGTCGCCCACGACGGACCCCAGAAAGGGCTCCGATGGACAGACCCTACAGCCCTAGTGGCGGTGCGAGCCAGCCGACCGACAGCGTTGGCTCGCCACCGAGCCGGGCCCTGAGCTGAAGCCGGTGCGGAGTCCGCCGGAAGACGATCCCGGCGTGGTACTCGCCGTCGGCCACCCATGCGGCGGATACGGACACCTCGGGGAACGGGGACGCCAGCCCGGGGAGCTCACCGTCGCACCACAGGCCGTTGCGGGTGTCGAGCGTGTGCTCGCTGCCGCGCACCGTCAGGACCAGCCGGGTTCCGCCAGGCAGCGGAGTTATGCGGACGCGTTCAATTCCGTCGGTGAACGGCCCTGCAGCGCTGGTGGGCGACAGTTCCACTGGCCGTTCAGGTCCGTGTCCGCCGGCCGCGACCACGCGGGTGGACAGGCGCTCAAGCCTGCCGGCCAGATCCTGCTCGGCCGATGCGGCCGGGCGCGCGTCGCGGAACGCCGGCAGCAGGTGCGCCCAGATGAGGTCCAGCTGGGCCTGCATGTCGATCACCTGGGCCGTGCACGCTATGACAGCGTCGGCGTCGGGAAGCACCACGGCGAACTGGCCGAAGGCTCCGTCGGCCCGCTGGGCTCCGTGCTGACACATCCACATCTGGTAGCCGTAACCCTGGCGCCAGTCCGGATTACTCTGCTGGCGGGAATTGCCGACCTGTGGCCTGCGGCACTCGGCCACGAATTCGGCCGGCACGACCTCAGCGTCGCCCCAGCGGCCATTCTGGAGTACCAGCTGCCCTAGCTTGGCGACCGATTCCGTCGTCACGTGCAGCCCGGAGAACCCCTGGTCGATGCCGGTCGGGGCAGGCAGCCACTCCGCCTGCTCGATGCCCAGCGGGTCGAACAGGCGCGGGCGCAGATAGTCGACTACTCGCTGGCCGGTCATCGACGTGATGATCTGCGACAAGGTCAGAGAGTTGCCCTGGTTGTAGGCGAAGACGCTGCCGGGCGGTTCCTCAGGAGTCAGCGCCAGGAAATTGCGAACCGGGTCCGGCCCCATGGCCACGATCCGGGCCAGCGTCTCCTCGCGGTGCCCGCTTGCCATCGACAGCAGATGGCGAACGCGAAGCTGCCGCAGGTGATCAGGCAAGGGCTCCGGCACAAGGCCAGGGAGCAGATCGGCAACAAGGTCCTCGGCCGAGAGGCGCCCCTCCCCGATCGCTATCCCGACCGCCATTGCCAGGTAAGTCTTCGAGAGCGAGTACAGCAGCTGAATGTCGTCACTGCGGTAAGGGGCCCACCAGCCTTCGGCCACCACGGCCCCATGCCGCAGGATCATGAGTGAGTGGAAGTCCATCCCTGCCGCGTCGACCGCATCAAGGAAGCCAGCAACTCGCGCTGCGTCCACATTGAGCTCAGATGGTGCTGACCTGGGCAACTGCGCTGTCATGGTCAGATGCGCCCGGCGCGGAAGTACGGCGACGATGAGCGCTGCCACAGCAGGATGACCGCGCCCAGGCCAACGAACCAACCCACCATCGCGCCCGCCAGTCCCCACGCGCCATACGGGCCCGAGGCCAGCGTGACGACAGTAGCCAGCCCGAAGAAGACCGTCGAGAGGATCCGGGCCCATGGCCGGCCTGCCCGGCATTTCCACGCCATCCATGGCCACAGCACGATGGGGACCACGATGCTGAGGACGGCAACAACGTCAAGCAGCGCGGGAACATGCAACGCGGACGGGCTTGCGGGACCGGCAGTCACGAGGGAGACCAGCCCGACGACTCCGCTGATCAGATACACCGCAGCGCCCGCATACATCAGGTACACGGCCCTGCGGACGGACTTGGGAGCGGGCTCTGTCGATGCCGCGCTCGGGAAGACGATCACTTCGGCTCGTGCAGCGCCTGGAACTGCGTGATCAGCGACGACATCTCCTGACCCATCTCTACCTGAGTCAGCAGGACGCCGACCGTGCCGTCTGGGTCGACGAAGAAGTTCGTACCCTGTCCGCCGGACCAGCCGATGCGGCCACGCTGGGGTCCCTCTATTTCCACGGCCACGCCGAAACCCCATCCCGCGCCGTCCCAGAACCCAGGGAAGAAGCTGTCCGCGGTCTTGCACGCGGCCGGCACCTGGTCGCTGGTCATCTGCCGCAGATGGTCAGCTGAGATCATCGGCTGGCCGCTGACGCGCCCTCCTTCGGCAAGCATCCGCGCGAAGCGGTGATAGTCCCGCGCGGTGGAGACGAGCTCGCTGTGGCTGACGTCGAATGGCGGCGGCCCTGCGTAGAAGCCGCCACCGGCGGGCTCGGTTTCGGTGAGTCCGCCTTCACCGTGCCGGTAAGCAGCCGGAAGCCGGTCCAGCTTGTCATCCGCTACCCACAGCGCGGTGTCAGTCATCCCGAGCGGCCCGAAAATGTCCTCGGCCAGATGCTCACCGAGCGGCTTGCCCGTCACGCGCGAAATGAGGATGCCGAGCACGCCGAACGAATGGTGATAGCGCCATCCCTCTCCCGGCTGGAATGCAAGCGGAAGTTCGGCCAGGCGGCGCAGCCACTCATCAGCGCCCATCGCGGGGGGCTCCGGTCCCGCCTCCGTGCCGTTCGCGGCCATCGCCTGCTGCAGTGGCGAAGCCTGAAGCGCCATGCCGTACCCGGAGGTATTGGTCAGCAGGTGGCGAAGTGTGATGGCTCGGCGAGCCGGCTCAGTGTCGTCGAGTTCAGCCGCTGGATCGCGCAGAACCTGACGGTCAGCGAGCTCCGGAAGCCAGCTCACCAGACTCTGGTCGAGCTCGAGACGCCCCGACTCGGCAAGACGCAGGGCCGCGACCGCTGTGATCGCCTTGGTCATCGACTGGATCCGCATAATGGCGTCCTCGGCCATGAGACCGTCACCAATCGACGCCACCCCGGCGGCGACGACCTCGATGTCCCCGGCACCCAGGAGCGCGACAGCGCCAGGAATGGTGCCGGCGTCGACGTGTCGCATCAACAGTTCGCGCAGCGCTTTGCTCACGTTCGCGATCGTGCCACCAGTTGTGTGCAAGGATCAAACCGACCTGATGGCGGGTCTTGTGCGATGCCCGGAGCGATGAACGTGGGTCGTCTTGACGGCAAGGTAGCCATCGTGGTCGGTGCCGGCCAGACACCGGGTGCGACCATCGGCAACGGCCGGGCCACAGCAGTGCTGTTCGGCCGTGAGGGTGCGCAGGTGGTGTGCGTCGACCGTCATCTCGACGCTGCCGAGGCCACGGTGAGCGCCATCACGGAGGAGGGCGGCACCGCGCTCGCGCTGGCTGCCGACATCACGGTGGAGCGCGACGTCGAGCGATTTGTCGTAGAGACGGTGAGCCGCCTGGGCCGCATCGACATTCTGCACAACAACGTGGGAGTCAGCCTCGCGGCCGGCGACGGACCCGTCGCCGATATCAGCAGCGACGCGTTCGACCTGGTCACAGCGATCAACCTGCGCAGCATGGTGATGACGTGCAAGCACGTGCTCGCGATCATGCAACCACAGCGGTCGGGCGTGATCGTCAATATCTCATCGGCAGCGGCGGTGGTCGACTACCCGAACATTGCTTACAAGACATCCAAGGCCGGTGTCATCGCCCTGACGGAAAACCTGGCCATCACCTATGCCAGGCACGGCATCCGCGTCAACTGCATCCTGCCGGGCCTGATGAACACGCCCATGGCCATCGAGCCCCGCGTGGGCAGGGACGGCCTGACCAGGGAGCAGGTCATCGCACTGCGGGACTCCAAGGTCCCGCTCGGCAAGATGGGGACGGGCTGGGACGTGGCGGAAGCCGCGCTGTTTCTCGTATCCCCGCAGGCCGGGTTCATCACAGGGGTGGCGCTGAACGTGGACGGCGGCCAGAGTCTCAAGATCGGCTAGCGGGCACGAGCCGTTCAGGCCATCGGGGGCAGTCCGAGCTCGGCGCGGCGGTCGCGTGTGTCTTCGAGCAGCCGCCAGTAACGCAGCCGGCCGTCCTCCACCTCCGCGAGCCAGATAACGGACAGCCTGCGTTCTTCGTGATCGGCCAGGCCGAGGTGTGAGCCGGAGGTGTGCCCCAGTACCGCGACGCAGCCGTCACGTGGCTCGACGACAGCACGCGGATAGATCACATAATCCGGATAGGCCGCCGCGTATCCCGCCCATGCTTGGGTATTGGGCGCCCGGCCCCGCACGGCTTCCTCGCCGAATACGAGGAGTTCGTGATCGTCGGTCATCAGCTTGCCCAGCCCGTCGATGTCCCCGCGGTTGATGCAGGCGATGAAATCGATCACGGCCGCGACAGGCGGCAGCCGCTTGCCGCTCATGCTGGTGCGGCGCAACGTGCTGCGCTTACGCCGACTGGACGCGCAGGTCGGCGCGCTGATCCGCGAGCGGCGTCGGCTGGGTGGCCAACTGTGCGGCCGGAACGCTGAGCTCAAATACGGACCCCCGGCCCAGGGTGCTGCGCACGTCCACCGCCCCGCCGTGGGCTTGCGCGATCGCCTGCACGAGAGCGAGGCCCAGTCCGAATCCGCCGGCTTGCCGCGTCCTGTCGTGGTCCACCCGTGAGAACCGGCCGAAGATCCGTCCGATGTCGCTCGGGGCTATGCCAGAACCCGAGTCACTCACGGCGAGTATCACCATGTCGTCGTTGCACCGGGCGCTCAGCCCGATCGGGCTGTCCGAGGGCGTGTGGTCGATGGCGTTCTCGATCAGGGCGTCGATGGCCAGCGTCAGCCGGTCCGCGTCGGCGTACATCGTGGCGTCGGGCAGCGCGCCCAGCGACCAGGGCCTGGACACGTGCGCCCAGCGGTCGAAGGTCTCCAGCATGAAGTGCTGGACATCGACCGGACCCTGAGACAGGAACTCCGGGCTCTCCGCGGCGGCGAGCAACAGCAACCGGTCCGTGAGCCGTCGCATCCTGAACAGCTCAGTGACCGCCACCCGCGCGTCCTTCGCGATCGCGCGATCGGTCGCGGCGCGCTCGATCAATTCCGCGTGGCCGAGCGCGATCGTCAACGGGGTACGCAGCTCGTGCGAGGCATTCTGCAGAAACTGGCGCTGCTGCTCGAGAAGCCGCAGGTTGTGATCCGAGACCCGCCGCATATCCTCCATCGCGGCGCCCCGGCGCCGGGAGTGCCAGACCATGATCACGAACATCATCGCGATCAGCGGGACTTCGGCCAGGTAGTCCGCGTCTTGCTTCCCGCGCAGCACCTGCCACCCGATCAGGCCGCCGGTGGCCAGGGTAAGCGTCGTGGCGGTGACGAGCGCCGACCCCAGTCGCCACAGGCGGAAGCCATAGAGCGCTGCGAGACTGATCCAGATAACCAGGAACGGCACGGTCTGCCACTGCGCGAAGAGGCGCATCGCGAGCAGGTTCAGCAGTATGAAGGCCACCCAGGCGATATCCACCCATGAGGCCCTCGCCCAGTGAATGATCCGGTCACGCATGTAGCGACACCCTCCGCAAGCGCCGGCCGCCCTCCGCAGTTGTCGGCCGACTTTGCCGCCCTTTCCTTGGTCGTCGCAGGTCAGCGACATGCGTATCGTACGGCTCAGCGCATGCTGAACGGGATACATGACATAAAACACGCGATAGCAAGACAAGGGATCTACGAGCAGCACCGGTCCGGGTGACGCTAGCGTGACCTGCCCACGACCTTCGAAGCAAGACAGAAGACCCAGACCAGATTGAGGGAAGCCAGCCACATGAGCAATTCGCCGACCGGCACCGTTGAGCGCGTGACCGTCACCCTGACCCATGGCGTGGCCGATGTCCGGTTGAATCGGGCTGAGAAGCGCAACGCGCTCGACGCGGCGATGTTCGGAGCACTCGTCGCGGCCGGCGAGCGTCTCAAGACCGAGCCTGGCCTGAGGGTCGTCGTGTTGTCCGGCAACGGTCCTGACTTCTGCGCGGGCCTGGACTTCGCCTCGTTCGCCGCGATGCGTGCAGGCGAGCGACTACCCGCGCCCGCGCAGGTCCCGCCGTCGGAAGGTCCGGCAAAGGCCGCCGGGCAGCGCGCGGCCTACGTCTGGGCGGAGCTCCCCGTTCCGGTGATCGCTGCGGTGCACGGCAACGCGCTGGGCGGCGGGCTGCAGATCACGCTCGGGGCTGATGTCCGGATCGTCGCGCCCGACGCGAGGCTGTCCGTGTTCGAGGTGGCCTGGGGCCTCATCCCGGACATGACCGGGACCCAGCTGCTGCCCGAACTGGTCGGCCGGGACGTCGCCAAGGAGCTGACGTTCACCGGTCGGTTCGTCACTGGCGAGGAGGCCGTACGGATCGGGCTGGCCACCCGCGCCGAACCTGATCCGCTCACGGCGGCCCTCGCCATGGCCAAGGAAATCGCCGGGCAGAATCCTCATGCGATCCGGGCGGCAAAGCGGCTGCTGACCCTCGCCGGTCGGCACGACCTCGCGTCCGGGTTCGCGGCGGAGCAGGCGGAGATACGTGCCTTGATCGGTAGCCCTAATCAGGTGGAGGCTGTCGCGGCGCGGTTCGAAAAGCGCGTCCCGACCTTTACCGACGTCTAAAGTCAGAGGGCTGCTATACCGAGGACGTCCGCCATGTAGCGACCCGCGGCCTTCGACGCCTGTTCCGGCGTGCTTCCTTGCTCGCGGGCATCCATGTAGGCGGCGTACCAGTCCCACCAGTTGTGCGGCGCATGGGTCTTTTCAAAGGGACCGTGGTGCTCGGCCGTTTCGTGCAGCAGGCTCGCTAGAGCGCCGATCTCCATCGTCAGGCCTCCCATTCCCGGCCAGGGAGCCGCGCCTTGATTTCCTGGAGAAGCCACTCGTTGCCATCGGGATCGCTGAACGAGGCGTAGGTCTGGTACGAGCGATTTTGCGGGTCACGGCCAGGAACACGTCCCCCGGCAAGATGGAACAGGTCGCTGACCTCAGCGCCACGGCTGACGAGGTCTGCCCGCGCCCTGTCAATGTCGTCGACGGCCAGGATAAGGCGGTGTACCGATCCCGGCTCACCCGTGGTAACGCCGGTTCCGAAGGCGACCGAGCACGCCGAGTGTGGTGGCGTGAGCTGGACGACGCGGAAGGCGTCACTGGCGACGATGTCGGCGTCCAGCCGCCATCCCAGGCCCTGGTAAAAGTCCTTTGCCCGGTCGACGTCCGATACAGGGACGGTCACGACCTCGAGTTTCTGATCGACAGCGGCCAGCTCGCGCGTCCGCATCGAAGTGCTGCTGGGCTGCGTGCTGCTCATATCGACCCCCGTCTATGAGAACCCCTAGCGCGCCCAGGTAGATGTTGACCTGCGAGTGCGGGATCAAACCTGCGACGGGCATCACCACTCGTGCTGAGGGCTGTAGAAGACCGAGCCACAGCCGGGCGTCTGGCATGAGATCCGCAGGTGGCCCGCGCCGCTCGCCCCGCTGGCAGTCGCGGCCGGACACTCACAGGGCATCCATGACACGAGCACGCGCCCCGGGCCCCATTCATGCCCGTGGCTGCATCGCCCCGGATAGCTCCTGCTCCACCAAGACGGCCGCCTGTCCGTTGCCACCGAGTTATTAGAACATATATTCGAGTGCTGCGCCAGCCAGATGCTAGCCTCCGTTCCCTGTAACGATTGTTACGATGTGTCCGCCTCTCGGCCTCAGCTGCCGCGGTACTGCTTGCCGAAATTCACCATGCCCGAGCCGGATGGCCAGCCTGCCCGCGCGATCAGCGCCTGGTCCGGTGACGGCTGGCCAGTCCCGACCGGCGGCGGTGATACCGACTGCACACTCGCTGCGCTGCAGATCGCGTCCGCGTCGTTATCGGGGCCTGGTACCTGGCTGCCCGTCGGGATGCTGCCGCGGGCAGCCAGCGGGATCTTGGCGGGCACGAGAACCTCGCCGAGGTTCCGGGCGTTGGCGTCGCGAGCGGTCAGCGGCTGGAGGCCGAAGGTCGTCTCGATGAACCGCAGTGTCGAGGTGTGCTCGTACGGGCCGGCGGACACCACCCTCGGGGGCGCGTGGCTCGAGACCACGATGGCCGGGACCCGGAAGCCGAGCTGGGTGTAGTCCGGAATGAGCTGACCGTCGGTGGGCGTCGTGCCGTCCCCGGTGTGGTCGACGGTCGACGGGTCGGTGTCGTCGACGACGTGCGGCGGCGGCACGTGGTCGTAAAAACCGCCCCACTCATCGAAGGTGATGACGAAAACGGTGCTGTCCAGGTACCCGGCGCTTGCGAGCGTGTGGTAAGCATCGGCGATGAACCGCTCGCCAAGCCGGATGTCCGCGAGCGGATGGTCGTCAGCTGACGTGCCGTTGCCCTCGGTGTCGAAGGCCGGGTCGATGAAGCTGACGTTCGGCAGGTTCCCTGCCGCAACCGTGTCGGTGAAGGAGGGCCCGAGCAGGGCGTTCGGAATGCCGATCGCGTTGGGCTCGCCGGAGTAGAACGGCCGCCAGAATGGCAGGTACTTTGTTCCCCACAGCCCCAGGTACGGCAGGTCGCGGAAGAAGTAGGCCCCGGTGGGGATGCCCCGGCTGTTCGGCACGGGCGAGAGCTGATCCCAGATCGTCGCCAGCGCGGAGACTGTCGCGGTGTTGTGGTCCCGGTCCGTGCGGCCCGCATGCTGGTAGAACCGGTTAGGGAAGGTCTCCCCCGCGAACGAGCAGAAGTAGCGGTCGAGGACCGTATACCGCTGTGCGAGCGCACCGATCACCGGAAGGTCGGGCTGGACCTTGCTGCTGCCGTCGGGATTGAGGTTGGTGTAGTAACCGATCGGGAACGTGTTGGCCGCCGCGAGGGTCACGCCGGGATTGCCTGCCGGAGTCGTCGGGCGCTGCAGGAAGCCGTTCATCGCGCCGAAGTTGTGCTCGACGAGAAAGCCTTCCCAGCTGTGATCCGGGTCGGAGTAGCCGCAGCCCTGGAAGTCAGGCGCGAGCGGGTAGTTCCGGTAGAAATTGCCGTCCGTGGACTGGAAGACCAGGTCGTTGCGGCCGTCCGCACCAGGCAGCCACGACAGGAAGTGGTCGAACGAGCGGTTCTCCATCATCAGGATGACGACGTGGCTGATCCCGCCGGATCCAGCCGGGGTGCTCGCGGGCGCGGCGTTCGCCGCCGTCTGGGCGAGTAACTCGGGGGCGGTCACGGCCGCGCCGGAGGCGGCCATGAGCTGTAGAACGGTGCGTCGTGTCAGCATGAGCCCCAGTCTGTCCAGCTGAGGGTGCCGCTGCCAAGGCCCGGAGCGTGGCAGTGCGGTGGCGGCACGGGAAACGGCGCGCCAACACCAGCCAGGCGTCCGGCGGGGCGGCCGTTCACCCACGCTGGCCGACGGAAGGCCTCTGCGAGAATCGGGCCATGACGCACCCGGCTGAGGTCGTCGGTTTCGCGCTGGCACTGGTCGCGGTCATCGTGGTGACCCGCGGGCTGGCCGACCGGTTCCGGGTGCCCTACGCCATCGTGCTGACTGGCTGTGGCCTGATCTACGCGGTGCTGCCGCTGCCCGCGGTGCAACTGAAACCGGAGATCGTGCTGTGGCTCATCATCCCGCCGATCCTGTACGCGGCGGCGCTGCGGTCGAGCCTGGTGGCGATCCGGGCTGACTGGCGGCCGATCACGAGCCTGTCTGTCTTGCTCCCGCTGGTGACCGCCCTGGCGGTCGGCTGGTTCATCTTCCTCGTGGTCCCGAGGATCACGCTCGCGGCCGGCCTCGTGCTCGGCGCAGCGGTCTCTCCTCCTGACCCGGTCGCGTCGCTGGCCATCGGGCGGCGAGCCGGGCTGCCATCGCGGATGCTCACGCTGATCGGCGGCGAGGGCATGCTCAATGACGCAACCGCGCTGACCATCCTGCAGGTCGCGGTCGCGGCGACTGTCAGCGCTGAATTTTCTCTCGGGCTGGCGGTGGGCCAGTTCGTGCTGGCCGCGGTGGGCGGACTGCTGATCGGGATGGCCTTCGGGTATGTGCTGCGGCTCGTCCGGCCACTGCTGCGCGATCCGCTGCGGGCCAACGCGGTCTCGCTGGCCACACCGTTCGCCGCGTACCTCGCTGGGGAGTCAGCACACGTATCCGGCGTGCTGTGCGTGATCATCGCCGGCCTAATGGCCGCCCACGACTCGCCGCGCGATGAGTCAGGTGTCAGCCGGCTGCAGACCGACGCGGTGTGGCAGCTCGTGGAGTTCGTCCTCGAGGGCGTGGTGTTCCTGCTCATCGGCGCTCAACTGCCGGCGGTCTTGCGTGGTCTCAATGCCGAGCCTGCGAGCCTCACCGCCAGCGCCATCGTCGTGACGCTGGCGGGCGTGCTGCTGGTCCGGCCGATCTGGCTATTCCTCACCCAGTCGGTGCCCCGGACGCTCGGCTGGCGCCTCGGGCACCACGCGCCGCCGCTGACCGGACGCGAGGTGATCGCGCTGAGCTGGGCCGGCACAAGGGGCGTGATCACGCTCGCGGCCATCTTCTCGGTGCCGCTGACCGTCAACAGCGGCGCGCCGTTCCCCGACCGGGACCTGCTTTTGCTGTGCGCGTACATCGTGGTCCTGGTCACGCTGGTCGGCCAGGGCCTGACCTTCGGGCCGCTGCTGCGGCGGCTCGGCCTGAAGGCCGACGAAGCCGAGGACGCGCAGATCCGGCACGAGGCCCGGCTATCGGCCATCGGCGCGGCGCTGCGCACGGTGGACGACATGCAGGCGAGCCGCGAAATTCCGGCCAGCATCGCCGACAGGCTCCGTACCTCGCTGCGCCGCCGGGCAGAGCGGCACGAGCGAGAGTTCGAGATGCTCACCGACGCGGATGGCGAATCCGGCTGGACCCCGGAGCTGGAGGCCGCCGTCCGCGCCCAGCACGCGGTGATCGAGGCCCAGCGCGAGGAGCTGGTGCGCTGGCGGGACGGCGGCCGGATGTCGGACAGTTGCCTGCGAACCCTGCAGCACGAGCTCGATCACGAGGAGAGCGTGCTGCCGGGCAGCTAGCGATCCGACGTTCTCGTGCCTGTTGCGGACGATCGGCTCTCCGGCCGGTCGATGACGCGCAGCCAGCTGCCGTCCGGCTGACGCTGGGTGACCTGGACCCGTATCCCTGAGCCATCCTTCGAGGGGGTCGAGGTCAGTGCCACGTCGCCGTAGCGGAGGGCCGGCAGCGACTCCTCCTGCGGCACCGGCAGCGGTGCCTGCGCGGCGAACCGAGCGAGCACGGCGCGGATCGCGTCCCGTCCGACGGTGGTCTGGCCTGGTGGGTAGGCCATGACCGCATCTGGCGCGTACAGCTCGGCCATGCCGTCGGCGTCACGCTCGTTGAGCCGCTGCACGAACAGGTCCGTGATCTCCTCTGGCGTCTGGGCCTTCTGGCGAAGAGACGTGGTCATCGCTGACTTCCTTTCGTTTTGTTCTCAGCCGTCTCCAGCCTGGCGCCACAAGTCGTCAGAAGTCCAAGAGATTCTCATGCCACTTCTTATAATCATTGATTATGGAACTGCACCAGCTCTCCTACTTCATCGCGGTGGCGGACGAAGGCAGCTTCACCAGGGCCGCCGAGAAGCTTCTGGTCAGTCAGCCGGGCGTCAGCGCCCAGGTCCGGCGGCTTGAGCGAGAACTGGGCGAGGAGCTACTGGACCGCTCCGACCGGATGGTGCGACCAACGGCCGTCGGTGCGGCGGTGCTGCCGTACGCCCGGGCGGCGCTGGCGGCAGTCGACGGCGCCCGAGTCGCGGTGAGCGAGCTGACCGGACTCCTGCGCGGCCGCGCCGCCGTCGGCACCGTCACCTCGCCTAATGTCGACCTGGCCGGCCTGCTCGCGGCCTTCCACGAGCAGCACCCGATGGTCGAGATTGCCCTGTCGGTGGGTGACACTGACCGGCTCGCCGGCGAAGTGCTGACCGGTCACCTGGACGCAGCGATCCTGAGCATCGGGGCTGCGGCGCCGGGGGGCCTGCATCTTCAGGTGATCGTCGACCAGCCCATCGTCGCGGCCGTCGGCCACCAGCACGAACTGGCCGGCCGGGGAGTCGTGACGCTGGCGGACCTAGCGGGCCAGCCGCTGATCAGCCTGCCGCGTGGTTCCGGGCTGCGGGCCAGGCTCGATGAGGCATGCGCTGCGGAGGGCGTGTCGCCGCGCGTCGCGTTCGAGGCCACCTCGCCCGAGATCGTCGCGGACCTAGCCGCGCATGGGCTCGGGGTCGCGTTCCTCCCTGGCCCTTTTGCCGAGTTCCGCAAGGACCGGCTCGCGGTGCTGCGCATCGATCCGCCCGAGCTGCGCGGCCGGCTGGTGCTCGCCTGGCGCGCCTCCGGACCGCCCAGCCCGGCGGGCCGGGCTCTCGCCACGCATCTCGGCGCCCATCTCAGCCAGGACAGCATGGTTGTCCTCGGCAGCGCTCGCTGAGCATCGGAAACCCATTGGGCGAGCCTGCGCGCCTGTGCCAGGGTGGCTGGCTGTGGACTTTCGGCGTCAGCGCCCATCACCTGAGACGCTGCGCTGGGTCGAGCAGGTAGCCGGTGCCAGGGT
>Ga0126373_10000928_pt1 | contig 20114 bp, 21 predicted proteins | sample PanSoiMetPlot_11_FD_92545 | JGI IMG/M metagenome (GOLD analysis project Ga0126373, IMG submission 92545) | Tropical forest soil microbial communities from Panama - MetaG Plot_11 | ecosystem: Environmental > Terrestrial > Soil > Tropical forest > Bulk soil | place: Panama | collected 2016-02-17 | reverse complement strand
CGCGAGTTCGAGAAGATCTATGCGCTGGTGGTGGATCGCGGTATCCAGCTCATGACGGACGAGTGCTATTGCCGCTTCCTCTACGAAGGCGAGCCCTTTTCGATTGCGGCAATTCCGGGCGCCAAGGAGCACGTGGTTGTGGCCGGATCGCTATCGAAAACCTACTCGATGACGGGCTGGCGAATCGGCTTCGCGCTGGCGCCGAAACCGCTCATCGACGGAATGATGAAGTTGCAGAGCCACACGACCTCCAACGCCACGTCGGTTTCTCAGAAAGCGGCGATTGAAGCGCTGCGAGGGCCGCAAGACTCGATTCCGGTGATGCTTGCTGAGTATCGCAAGCGGCGTGATTACGTGGTTCAGCGGCTGCGGGCGATTCCCGGCGTTCGGATTGCCGAGCCGAAAGGTGCGTTCTACGCGTATCCGAACATCTCGGTGGCGTTTCGCAAAGGCATCTCCTCGGCGTTGCAGTTTTCCGAGCGCCTGCTTGCCGGTGCACATGTCGCAGTGGTTCCCGGCGAGGCATTCGGAACGAATGAGCACGTACGAATCTCCTACGCCACCTCGATGACTGAGCTGGAACGCGGGCTCGATCGCATCGAGCGCTTTATCAGTGAATAGCGGCCCGATCCGTCTTCCGACAAGGTGGCTCGAAAAGATCTGGGGTGCCGAGAATCTTGCGCCCTGGTTTCCGAGTTCGGGCCAGAAGATCGGCGAGATCTGGTTTGAAGCCGATCTTCCATTACTGATTAAATTCGTTTTCACCAGCGGCGCGCTTTCTGTGCAAGTGCATCCGGACGATGTGTTCGCCGCTGAGCACGAAAACTCGCGCGGGAAAACAGAAATGTGGTACATCCTGCGCGCGGATCCGGGCGCGCAACTCGCCATCGGATTTCGCGAGACGATCACGCCCGAGCAGTTGACGAAATCAGCGATCAGCGGAGAGATTGAGAAGTTGCTGAACTGGATTCCCGTGAGCGCCGGAGATGCCTTTTTCATTCCTGCCGGCACGGTGCACGCCATCGGTGCAGGTCTCGCGATCTGCGAAATCCAACAGTACTCCGACATCACGTATCGCCTTTACGACTATGGGCGGTCGCGAGAGCTGCATCTGGAAAAAGCGGGGCGTGTATCCTCGCTCCGCGCGATTGAAGCCAAGCCCGTCACGCTGCCCATCGATTGCCAATTTTTCCATACCGAATTGGCGCGGATCACGCTTCCGCTCGAATATAAGCCGGAAGCTCAGCGTTTTCACGTGCTCATTTTTTTGAGCGGGATGGGAACGATCGGAGAGCAGGCCTTCCAGGAAGGACAGGCCTGGTTAGTTCCGGAAGGTTCGGCGTCCTTCACAATCGCTCCCGCCGGCGATGCCGTGAAGTTTCTGCGCACCTGGGTGCCATAACCCGTTGCTAGCCAATTCCTAACTCATCGATGCGCTCGAGCGGTGTTCCGCAGCGGCGGCAGATGATGGCGGCACAGTCGCCGCAAACCAGCGGGTCGGTAACCGCCGACTGGCAACGCGGGCAGTAGAATTCGGCGCTTTGTAACGCTGATTCTTCGAGCATACCTGTTACACTAACAGTAGAAACCGCGCTCGTGACACTGCTTCGCGCCGCCGCCTGTTTTCCTCTGGTCCTTCTGATTTCGTGCGCGACACAAAAGCCCAAAGCACCGTCGCTCGGTGAAGCTTTCGTTGGCCCGACCACGATGACTCTGCGGCACGATCTCGCGACAAAATCGCCCGTCACCGGGACGGTGAAGCATGGCGAGAAGCTCGAGATTCTGGAATACCAGCATCGCTTCGTCCGCGTGCGCAGCGAGGCCGGCGTGGAGGGCTGGACGGACCTTCGGCAGCTCCTGACGACCGATCAAATGGCGAGTCTGAGGGGCATGGCCGAAAACGCGAAGCAGTATCCGTCGCAAGGAACTGCGACGGTTTTTGAACTGTTGAACATGCACACGGAACCGAATCGGACGTCGCCGAGTTTTTGGCAGGTTCCTGAGAACGGCAAGGTGGATGTTCTCGAACACAAGCTGGCCCCGCGAGTGCCAGCTGCCGTCACGGCCCCACCGCGCGCTCCGTTGAAAACGACACTGCGAAAAAAAACGAAGGAGCGCTCGGGGCAGGCGAGGGTGGGGCCGCCTCCGATGCCGGCCGCTCCTACACCGCCTGACAATTGGGCAGCGCTCTCGGTTCCCAAGAATATTGCGGCGACTGCGGATGCAAACAAGGCGGACGCAAAACCCGCCGCGCCGGTCCCGATGGACGATTGGAGTTTCGTTCGGACTTCCGACGGCAAGGCGGGTTGGGTGCTGACGCGAATGCTCAGCATGGCGATTCCCGATGAAGTGGCTCAGTATGCGGAGGGGCATCGCATCACGTCGTATTTTCCCTTAGGCCAAGTGCAGGAAGGCGATGTGAAGAAGAGCAATTGGCTCTGGACCACGATCACGAAGGGACTCGAACCCTATGAGTTCGACAGCTTTCGAGTATTTGTCTGGAGCCGCAAGCATCATCGATACGAAACGGCGTACATCGAGCGCAACGTGACCGGACATTTGCCGGTGATGGTGAACAACTCGGGGGACAGCCCGAGTTTTACGCTGATACTCGAAAACGACGACGGACAACTGGTCCGCAAAACGTATTCGTTCGAAGGATTCCGAGTGCGGATGGTGCGTAACGAGCCGTTCAGAGCGGCGCCAGCTGAAGAGGTGGCCAAAACCGAACCGGCCCAAGCAACGCACGCGTCTGTGCAGCATCGCTCGGTGTACTCGCAGCTTCGTGAGCGGGCACGGAAGTTACTTGGCCGATGAGTTCCGGCCCAGTTTCGGAACAATCTTGATTTCGAAAAGCTTTGGCCAGAATTTTCCCGTCACGAAAAGACGATCGCCGAGCGTGTCGTAGGCGATTCCATTGAGCACGTCGGTGTTGTCCAACCGGTCCGCGGCGCTCAAGAGGCCGGCGAGATTCACCCAAGCAAGGACGCCTCCATCGGACGGAGAGATCCGGACGATGCGATCGGTCTGCCAGACGTTGGCGTAGATTTCTCCGCGAACGCACTCAAGCTCGTTGACATAGTTGACCGGTTTCGATCCATCGTGCACCGTGACACGCCGCTTCTCCTGCAAACTCACGGGATCCCAAACGCGGATCTGCGGGGTGCCGTCGCTCATGTAGATCACAGATCCGTCGTTGGCAAGCGCCCATCCTTCGCCGGGATAAGCGAACGTGCGCAAACGGCGGAAGGAAGACTGATCGTACACGAAACCCATTTGGTTGCGATAGGTGAGCTGGAAGATCTGTTGATTAAATAAGGTGATTCCTTCGCCGAAGTATTGCGGATCGAGACTGATCTGTTGCAGAACTTCGCCGGTTTCGAGTTTAACCTTGCGCACCCAGGATTTGCCGTTGATGCCGGTGCTCTCGTATAGAAAGCCCGCGCGAAATTCGAGACCTTCCGTGAACGCGCTCCGATCGTGAGGATAGACGTGGACTACGCGATAGCTGTACTCGGGGGCCTGAGGGGCCGCGAGAGAGGCGCAGGCGAGAAGAAAGCAAAGGAGTTTCGTTTTAGGCATGAAGCAAGACTTTGAGGACGCCGCTGCTGTGGGCACAGCGGAAAGCTCGGCGCGCGTCCTTCAGCGGATAGGTCTCCGAGATCAGCGGGTCCACGTCGACAACACCGGTTCGCAACAAACGCAGCGCAGGTTCGAAACGTCCGCAGCGCGAGCCAACCAGCGTGATCTCATTGACGATCACGGGCGCAGTGTCGATGCGAGCGAGGCCATGCACTGTCGATTTCAAAATCACGGTTCCGCGCGGGCGAGTCATCGCGACCGCTTGCCGCAGACCTTCAGGTGATCCGGTAGCATCTACCATCCAATCGTATTGCGCTCTGGGCAAGCGGCCATTCTTAATTAAAGACGTCTCGGCGCCCGCGGCGGCTGCAATTTTCAGCTTCTCTTTGTGACGGCCGTAGTGGTGAACCCGGATACCGTGGGCGCGCAGAGCCTGCGCGATCAGGAGTCCAAGTTTGCCGTCTCCCAGTATGGCGGCAGTCGCGTCCCGGGGGATTTTCACCTGATCGAGAATTTCGCAGGCAGCCGCGAGCGGCTCGACGAAGACGGCCTGCTCGCTGGTGACGTTCTTCGGGACCCGGTGAAGGTTTTCGAGCGGCAGCGTGAGGATCTCGCGAAACGCTCCCGGATGGTTGACGATCCCGAGCACAGTCCGGCTCGGGCAGTGACGGCCGAGACCGCGACCGCACCAATCGCATTTGCGGCAAGCGAGGTTGATCTCCCCAACAACGCGCTGGCCGATCCAATGGCGGGCATCGGCGTCCACCACTTCGCCGACGAACTCATGACCGGGAGTACCGCGGAACCCGTAATAACCACGCTGGAGTTCGAGATCGGTGTTGCAGATGCCGCCGTAGATCAATCGAATGGTGGCAAATCCTTCCGGACGCCGTGGTGGTGCCTGCGCGCGCACCGATACCAAACCATTCTCCAACCGGACAGCGAGCATATCGAGGATACTTTAATCATGCTAGCGGAGTTGGCGTGCTTCGAGCACAAATGCGGCGCGCGATTTGCGATTACAGAGGCGATCTACAACTGTCCTCGGTGCGGGGGCTTGCTCGAAGTTCGTCTCATGGGCGAGGCGGATGGCCTGGGTTGGAAGAAAGTCTGGCGAGAGCGGCGAATGTGCAACGGACCGCTCGATCAGAGCGGCGTGTGGCGCTATCGCGAACTGCTTCCGTTCGATGCGCACGAGGCGGCGGTGGTGACACTCCGGGAAGGCAACACGCCGCTGCTGGATGCGCCGCGCGCGGCCGAATACGGCGGACTGGACCGGATTACGTTCAAGCATCAGGGATTCAATCCGACCGGATCATTCAAAGACAACGGCATGACGTGCGGCGTCGCGCAAGCAATCCGTCTGGAGCGGAAACGGGTGGCATGCGTTTCGACCGGCAACACCTCGGCATCGATGGCGGCGTATGCGAGCGCGGCTGGCCTGGATTCGATCGTCTTCATCCCGCACGGCAACATTTCTTACGGCAAGCTCGCGCAGGCACTGGAATACGGGGCGCGCACGCTGCAAGTGGAAGCAAATTTCGATGAGATTCTTGCCCTGGTACGCGCGCTCGCGGATCGGCTGGGGATTTATCTTCTGAATTCGATCAACCCGTTTCGCATCGAGGGGCAGAAGTCTATCGTGATCGAAATGCTGGACCAGCGCGATTGGAATCCGCCGGATTGGATTGTGCTGCCGGGCGGGAATCTGGGAAACGTGTCGGCGTTCGGTAAGGCATTGCGCGAATTACAGGAGTTTGGACTGATTCACAAGCTGCCTCGGCTGGCCGTGATTCAAGCCGAAGGCGCTGCGCCGTTTTACGACTATTTCCAAAAACGGGATGAATTTCGCCGAGTGGCTGATCCGAAGACACTCGCCACCGCGATCAAAATTGGCGACCCGGTTTCGTGGCCCAAAGCGCTGCACGAGGTTTCGTCGACTGATGGCGTGGTGGAGAAGGTGAGCGAGCAGGAGATTGCCGATGCGAAAGCAATCGTCGGGCGCTGCGGAATCGGCTGCGAGCCAGCGTCGTCGGCGACGCTCGCGGGTATCCGTAAATTAACCAAGGCGCGAGTGATTCGCTCTAACGAAGATGCTGTGGCGGTCCTGACGGGAAATGTGTTGAAAGATCCCGACTATATTTATCGCTATCACACGGGTCAACTGCAGGATCCGGAGGGGCTACGGCTGAAGTCGAACTTTGGGAATGCTCCTGTTGTCGTGCCGAACGATCCAGATGCGATTGCGAGGATTCTGGAACCGTAGCGTCCCCAAGAGGGGGACGCGGCACGCACGAGTACGTGCGCCACAAAGGCTACTTAAGAACAACTGCGGGTAAGGAAGGAGGCTAGCGATCGCAGCCTCGGCCGCCGCCTCGACGTTCGCCACCGCCTCCTGCGCGCTCGCGCGGAACCATCGGGCGAGCTTCGTTGACGACTAACGCGCGGCCCATCAGATCTCTACCATTGCAGGCCTCGATGGCACGATTCGCCGCGGCGTCGTCGTGGATCTCAACAAAACCGAACCCGCGAGCTTCACCCGTGAAGCGATCGCGCATGACATTGACACTATCGACTGTGACACCGGCCTGTGTGAAGAAATCCGTCACGTCGGCTTCGGTAGCCGCATAGGGCAGGTTCCCTACGAATAGTTTCATCGAATGCTCCTTGACTTCAGTACAGAGGCAGGTTTACGACCGCGGACCCGGGAAAACGAGCAGGGCTGACGAGAGGAAAGACTGACTCCGGCACGACTTTAGTGTGCCAAAAAGCCGTGGGGCTGTCAAAATGAGGGGTTTAGCACGTCGCTATGCGGGTCAGGCCCCAGGCGGCCGATAAAATGGAAGAAGCGTGGTCATGCTCGCCAGTCTTCATTTTTTTCCTGGTCTTTGCCTGTTTATCACCGGCTCAGTGCTAGGTTTTTATCTCATCCACGGGATGCTGCGCCGTGGCGCAAACGCATATCGCGTGTGGCGGGGCGCAGTGCCGGCGTGGGCATTGCTCTTGCTAGGATATCTGCTCGAGTTCCCCAGATTCGCGGCGCTAATTCCGGTCGCCTGGGCCACTTGGTTGGAGTGCGCTGCGATTGTCGAGGTCGTTGTGCTGTTCGGCTTGGCATTCAGGTTTTCCCTGCCCGCAGTACCTCCGGATGCGCAGGCGCGACGGCGCGCCTTTCTCCAAACATCGGTGGCTGCGGGGCTGTGCGTCGTGCCGGCCGCGGTTGCAGGTTTCGGGATCGTCCGGCGCAATCGATTTCATCTGTCGGAGGTGACCGTTGCAATTCCCGGACTGGCGAAGGACCTGGACGGTCTGCGAATCGTACAGATCACCGATATTCATCTGAGCCCATTTCTGAGCGAGCAAGAATTTGCGCGCGGCATCGATATGGCGAACGAAACGCGCGCGCATGTCGCGCTGGTCACGGGCGATTTGATCAGCCGCCGTGGCGACCCGCTAGATGCCTGTCTGCGCCAGCTTGCCCGCCTTCGCGCCGAAGCCGGCGTTCTGGGATGCTTGGGCAATCATGAGATCTATACGGGAACGTCGGACTATGTGGCGTCACATGGCGCTCGCATCGGGATCGATTTTTTGCGCAGCCGGTCGCGCGCGTTTCGATTCGGCAACGCTGCCATCAATTTCGCGGGTGTCGATTATCAGAGATTCATGCACCCTTACCTGGTAGGAGCTGAAAGACTGATTGCGCCCGGGGCCGCGAACATACTGTTGTCGCACAACCCCGACGTATTTCCGGTGGCTGCTTTGCAGGGATACGATCTCACAATATCGGGGCACACACATGGCGGCCAGGTGGACGTCGAGATTCTGCACCAGCACGTCAATGTAGCGCGCTTCTACACGCCTTACGTGCGCGGGCGCTACACGCTCGGCAAAGCCACTGCCTATGTTTCCACCGGGCTGGGAACCATCGGTGTGCCAGTTCGCATCGGCGCGCCCGCGGAGGTCTCGCTGCTGCGATTGTGCGCTACCTGATCCTGAGTGATGTGCACGCCAACTGGGAGGCTCTCCAGGCGGTATTGGCGCATGCACGCGAGGCTTACGATTCCATTCTCTGTTGCGGCGATATCGTTGGTTACGGTGGCGATCCGGACCTGGTCGCCGAATGGACGCGCGAAAATGCCGATCATATCGTGCGCGGCAACCACGACAAGGCCTGCGCCGGTCTGGAAGACCTGGAGTCGTTCAACCCGGTGGCGCGAGTCTCGGCCATCTGGACGCAGCAGAGAATGAAGCCCGACAACCTGTCGTATCTGCGCGATCTCAAAAAAGGTCCGGAGGAGATTTGCGGCTTCGAGATCGTACACGGCTCGCCAGTCGACGAGGACGAGTACTTGTTTACGGAGGAAGAGGTATCGCAGGCAGCACCTTATCTAGAGACGGATGTCACCTTCTTCGGGCATACTCACGTACAAGGCGCTTTCCTGTGCCATCGAAACGGTATCAAACGCCTGCGACGCGTGGATCTCGGCGCCGAGGATATGGTCGTCGAACTGGAAAGAGACGCGAATTACATGGTGAATCCCGGATCAGTCGGTCAGCCCCGCGATAGCGACCCACGGGCGGCCTATGCGCTATACGATTCTCAGACGCGTCTGATCACGTTCGTCCGAACGGCCTACGACATTCGGACCGCTCAAAAAAAGATCATCGACGCGGGATTGCCGGACGTCCTCGCACTGCGGCTTGAGTCGGGGGTGTAATCAACTGGCGAGGTCCGGCGCCTTGCGGCTTCGCGCCACGAATATGACCTGATAGCCGAACAGTCCTGGCATAAGCCAGGTCGCCATCGCGAGCAGGCGGTTCAGCGCTCGCAGCACGATGTTCTTCTCGGACCAGCCGAGCACCAGTTCGATCGGGATCACAGTCTCGCGCTCGGATTCGATCGAGTAACCGTTGTCTTCGAGCAGCCGGCGCGCGGTCTTGCGCGTGAAGAATCGAAGATGGGTGCGGTCCAGAAGCCCGCGCTGCTGGTAGTTGAACCGCCCGAACAACAGCATGATGCGCACCACGATATTCGCGATGTTAGGAAGCGAAACGATCAGAGTACCTTCGCGCTTCAACACTCGGTGCGCCTGAAGCAAGATTCGCTCAGGCGATTTCAGATGCTCGAGCACGTCCAGCAGCAGCACCCGGTCGAAGCGCTGGCCGTTCAATTCGTCGGTGACCGGCTCGATGCCATGGTCAAGGTCGGCGCTGAAGTAGCGCTCGAACGCCGGATTCGCAGGCGTTTCGCGATTGTCTACACCGGTGATGCGGTTGCCGCTTTGGGCAAGCTCGGAGGCGAAGAACCCTTCGCCACAACCGATGTCCAGCACGTCGTGGTTCGAGCCGGTCATCAGCCGCGCGTAATAGTGGCTCGAATATTTGCTGTGTTTGATCGGGTAATGAACGAAATATTCCTGGAATTCGGGGTAACAATTCACTGACCGGCAGGTTTGTTTATAACGCCGGACGGCGCGCGAAACGTCTTTGGCATACTTCATCCCATCGACGTAGCAAAGCTCCTCGCCGTAGTAGGTGGGGATCGGCACTTCCTTGATCTTGTATCCCTGGTGATTCAGCTTGATGATGATTTCCGTATCGAAGTGGAAATCGTCGGTCATGTAGGAGAAATCAATATTCCGCAGCGCGGCCAAGCTGTAAGCTCGATACCCGCTGTGAAATTCGGTGAGATGCATTCCGAGAGCGCGGTTCTCGAAGCTGGAAAGAATCCGGTTGCCCACGTACTTGTAAAGCGGCATGCCGCCTTTCAGGGGACCGCCGTAGTCGCTCATCATGCGCGAGCCGAAAACCGCATCGGCTTGGCCCGCCACGATCGGATGATAGAGATGCGAGAGAATCTCGGGCGCGTATTGCCCGTCGCCGTGGAGCAGGACGACGACATCGAATCCCTTCTCCATGAAATAGCGGTAGCCGGCTTTCTGGTTGCCGCCGTAACCGAGATTTTTCGGATTCGATAGAACCTGGAGCTTCGTCACGCCGCGCAGGGCCTTAATCCCGAGTGCGAGCTCGTAGGTTGCGTCCTGGCTGGCATCGTCGAAGACCGCGATTTCCTCCACGTTTTTCCAGACGTTGGGTGTGATCCGCTTCAAAACCTTGGTCAACGTTGTGACGGCGTTGTAGGTGACGATTAGGATTCCGATGCGCTTGCTGTGGCTAGCAGCAAATAGAGAGTCGTCCTGGAGCGCGCTGGCGCGAAACGCAGGCGCGGGCTCAAAAGGCAGAGCCTCAACGACCTGCTCGGCGGTTTGCGTCCCCTGATAGTTCATGACCCTCCCTACTTTCTACTGTGGCACTTGAACGTCATCGCGGCAAGCTAGCTCCTTTGGTCACAGGCGGAGGCTGCCGGGCGGAAGACCAATGCGCATTTCGAAACCGCCAGCGCCCGTCGCGGAACTCCGCGACGCCGGTGAAAAAGCCGGTGGAATCTATACGTGCGCCGGAATTGGTGACGATGATCTCATGATAAGGCGACGCGATGAGAGCTATGTTTGGTCCTAGCGCGTCCACGCGAAGATCGTCGCGCCAGGTGAGATCTATATGCCGGATCGTCTTGGTCAGCGCCTCTATACCTGCGGTCGCAGATGCGCTATCGGGAAATTGAAGATTGCCGTCGGCGGCCATGAAAAACGCGGGGCTTTCGGAGAAATGCTTGCGCCAGGCAGCGGGACCCAACGCGGTGACATCGCGAGCAACATCAAGGGCGAAGGCGCGCGCATCTACATCGATCGCCGATTCGCGCCGGGCCGACAGGAACTGCCCCTTCTGTGGATCCGTCTGCGGCGTGCCACAAGCGGCGCAGCCGAGGACGATCAGAAGCGCTAAGTTTCGCCGTCTGGCCATGGCCGGTCTCTCTAGCATACGCGCTAAACTGGTTCCGATGAACGACCAAGAGCGAATGGCTCGCCCTCTCTCTTCTGTGGATCCTGAAATCTACGACGCCATCCAGCACGAAGTGGAGCGGCAACACTCGCGGCTCGAGCTTATCGCGAGCGAAAATTTCACCTCCGAAGCGGTGCTCGAAGCCACCGGCAGCGTCTTCACCAATAAATACGCCGAAGGTTATCCGGGCAAGCGCTACTACGGCGGCTGCGAATTCACCGACATCGTCGAAAACCTGGCTCGCGATCGCGCCAAGAAGCTGTTCCATGCCGAGCACGCCAACGTTCAGCCTCACTCGGGATCGCAGGCCAATCAGGCGGCCTATGCGGCAGTGTTGCAACCGGGCGACACGATCCTCGGCATGAATCTCGCGCACGGTGGGCATCTGACTCACGGCCATCCGCTGAATTTTTCGGGTAAGACATATCACGTGGTCCCATATGGCGTGCGGCGCGATGACGAGCGCATAGACTACGACGAGCTTGCGCGTCTGGCCGAAGAACACAAGCCGAAAATGGTGATTGCCGGAGGCAGCGCCTACCCGCGCATTATCGACTTCAAACGTTTTCGCGAGATCGCTGATTCGGTGGGCGCGCTATTTCTCGTCGACATGGCGCATTTCTCCGGGCTTGTGGCGGCTGGCCAGTATCCGAATCCGTGCGAATACGCCGACATCGTCACGTCCACTACGCATAAAACCCTGCGCGGCCCGCGCTCGGGTATGATCCTTTCGAAGGAGAAATACGCCGCAGCGATCGATAAAGTCGTGTTCCCGGGCGTGCAGGGTGGACCGCTGGTGCATGTTATAGCGGCAAAAGCGGTTTGTTTCCTGGAGGCGACTACGCCCGAGTTCGTTACGTACCAAAAGCAGGTAATCGCAAACGCAAAAGCGCTCGGCGAGAGCCTGCAAGCCGCCGGCTGCCGAGTCGTATCGGGCGGCACGGACTCGCATCTGCTTCTCGTGGATGTGTTCTCGAAAGGCGTGCGCGGTAAGGAAGCCGAGAAGGCGCTCGACGAAGCCTACATCACGGTGAACAAGAACGCCATTCCGTTCGATCAGAATCCGCCCCTGAATCCCAGCGGCATTCGTCTAGGAAGTCCTGCCGTGACTACGCGCGGCTTCCTCGAGACGGAAATGCGCGAGGTCGGCGGGCTGATCGCCGAGGTTCTCGCTGCCATTAGCTCCCAAGACACGATGAACTCTGTGCGGCGCCGAGTGACCACGCTGACCGAACGTTTCCCGCTATACGGTTGGAAACTAGCGCGCGCCACCGCATAGGTCTTCATGGACCGTATCGCACTGTTCGGCGCGGCCGGCGCGATTGGAGGAACGATTGCGGCGGAGCTGCGGAAAAGGAACCAGCCTTATCGCGTGATTGGACGAGGGCGCGCCGAGCTCGAGCGTGCCTTTGGCTCCGATCCGGACGCCGAAATCGTTACGTGGAATCCCGATGATCCGGCCAGTGTACGCTCCGCGTCGCGCGGCGTCGACACCATCTTGTACCTGGTCGGCCTACCATATTGGCAATTCGAGCTGCATCCACAACTGATGCGCAAGACGCTTGACGGTGCGATCGCCGAAGGCGTCCAACACATCGTGCTGATCGGCACTGTGTATCCCTTCGGCCGCGCGCGGACTGAACGGGTGCGCGAGGATCATCCGCGCGAGCCGCATACCTACAAGGGACGAATGCGCAAAGAGCAGGAGGATCTTGTGCTCTCGGCCGATGGTTCGGGCAAAATTCGCGGAACGATCTTGCGATTGCCCGACTTTTATGGCCCCGGCATCGATAAAAGTTTTCTGGCGAGCGCGTTTCAGGCCGCGGTCAAAGGCGGCCGCGCGCAGTTGGTAGGCCCCATCGACACGCCGCACGAGTTTGTGTTGGTGCCCGATGTTGGGCCGGTCGCGCTGGCGCTTGCCGAAGAGCCTCTAGCTTACGGCCGCGCCTGGCACTTCGGAGGCCCTGGGACGATCACCGAACGGGCGTTCGTCGAGCGCATATTCCAAGAAGCTGGCCGCGAACCCAAGTTCATCGTCGCGAACAAAACGATATTGCGCTTAATGGGCTTGTTCAATCCGTTGATGCGCGAGATGGTGGAAATGAATTACCTGTTTCAAACGCCGGTAATCATGGACGATTCGGCGATTCACGAGCTGCTCGGAAACATCCACAAAACTTCGTACGAGGATGGGATTCGCGAGACGTTGCAATTTTACCAGACCACACGCGCCTAGCCGGGATACAATCGGGCATCCTCGCGTCCGCTCATCGTTCATCACGAGCAACTCCTCGTGCGAACTATTTCCTTGTGTTAGTCGCGCTAGCCTGCGCCCCGTTCGCCTTTACTCAGCCCGTTATCGGCTCGGCAGCGCACTCTCCTTCGATTCCACTGCCGGTGTCGCCTGGCGAGCTGATTACGCTTTTCGTGCAAGGCGTCAACACGCAGCTCACGAACACCTTTCGCGCAACCGGGAATCAGTTGCCCACGAAGCTGGCCGGCGTGTCGGTTGCGTACCGCCAGGGGCTGCCTGCGTCCGACCGTCCCGCCGGAATTTTGGAAGTGCGTCCGTTATCCGAATGTCTCGGTATGCCCGTCGGTTGTGGAACCATGCTCGCAGTCACGGCGCAACTACCCTTCGAGATGCTGACATTCTGCCCGCTGTGCGCGATACCGGTCGACATTTCGTACTTCATCCTGGTCTCGGTGGACGGCGAGCAGAGCGCGGCATACGCGGTTCAGCCTTTTTACGACCACATCCACATCCTGACCGTCTGCGATATCGCGGCCTTAGCAGGGCAGGCGACTGCTACCCCGCTTCCTTGCTCGCCGATGCTGGCCCACGCCGATCGAATCTTGGTGAGCACTGCCAATCCCAGCAAAGAGCGGCGAGGAATTGATTGCGTACGCGGTCGGACTCGGGCAAACGAATCCGCCGATGACGGATCGCCAAGCCGCAACGCAAGCGGCGCCGACGCTCACGAGCTTCGCGGTGGATTTCAACTATCGCGCGAATTCTCTCGCCACGAAACCAGCCGCCAACGCCCCGGCGCCGCTATTCGCTGGCGGTACGCCAGGCTTTCCAGGACTCTATCAGATCAATTTCGTCGTTCCGCCTCCGCCGAGTTCCCTTGCTCCGTGCGCGGGCGCGGGCACGTACGTTCCGTACGCGAACGTGATCCAGTCGAATCTGGCGGTAACCGCAGGTTCGGATTTCTCGTTTGACGGTGCGGGGATCTGCGTGTCGCAGAACTAAACCGTCGTACCGGGTTTGCTGCGATAAAGCAAGACACTGCCGAGCGCAAGGACGCCGAAGGCGACGCCTAGAATCCAGTACATTCGATCGTAGATCCGGGGCCGCACTTCCTGAAGCGTGGGCGCGCCGTTCTCTTCTTCAGGCGACCCTCCACCGCCGGCATTGGCCTGTTCCAGCGCGCCGATGCCTTCGATGTCCACGGTGTAGTTCGAGTTCTTGATCTTGTAAACGCTGGCCTTGGTCTGAGGCTCCTGGCCGGCAAGCTCGATATCGTCGCCCTTGAGCGTAACGCCCTGCGGCGCGACCAGGTCGGAAACGCCTTCGGCGTGGAGGATCTTGCTCGAGAACTTCGCCGGGCTGGTTGCAGGCATTGAGTAGTTCAGATCGAAGCGCGTCTCGCCGGGCTTGATCGGGTAATCGATCTTGAAGACGTTCGCCTGCGTAGTTTTCTCGGCGGGCCGTTGAATCGGCATGCCGCCCGATGTGTTGATGGTAACCTGTACTTTGCCCCCAGCCTCGGGCGGCAGATAGAAGCGAAACGTCCCATTGACCGGATCGCTGTAAGCCAGCTTCGGATCGCCCTGATAGAGAATGCCCTCGCTGACCGTGATGTTGCTAGCGCTGGGCTGGAGCACGATGAAGTGCTGGCTCACTTTTGCGACGGGCTTGTTGGTCGCGTCGAAAACCTGCACGCGGATTCCGGTGGTCGGCGAGCCGGGAATCATGGGCTGGTTGTAATTCACGCCTTCGTACAAAGTTTGAATCAGAATCGGACCAGGCGGAACGTCTTTGTCGAAGCGAAACATGCCTTGCGTATCGCTCTTGACGCTGAACAAAGTTTTCATGCCGCCTTGTCCGGGCTGAACCAAAGACACGATCGCGTTCGGCTGAGGTTGGCCAGTGGTGGTGTTGACGACAACGCCGTCTACGGCAGCGTAACAAGGTGCGATCAGTGCGAGAGTGAGTAGGAAGCGATTTATCATGCCATCGCCTTTCCGCACTCACCGCAGAATTTCATTGGCTGAGCGAAGGTCGCTCCGCAATGCGGGCACGCGTTCGGATCGTGTTTAACAGCGACCGCCGAAGCAGCAGGAGCTTTTGCTGCTTTGGCGTGGGCGGCCGCGGCCACGGGCTTCAAAGAATCGATCTCGCCCAGCACGCGCGCCAGTTCGCGTTGCAAGTCGACCTTGGTCTTCTGATAATCGCTGTCGGAAAGCTTGCCAAGCCTGAACTCGAACTGCAGATCGCGCAGATTTTCGTAAATTTGCGCCTTCCGATCCTCGAGATGCGCCGTTGGCGAGACAGGCGCAGTCTCCGGGAGATCCCTGACGCGAACGAACAAGGTGAAAACAATCGCTCCGACGGCTAGGATCACCGCGACGGCTAACGTCATTACTCCAACTTCTCCACTTCTTTCTCTATTTGGTCGTGATACCGATCGAGCATCGCGTCGACCGCTGGCCCTTGTGCGACTACTGGAGCAGGGCGGGCGTACTTCCGGATCATGAACAGAACCAGAAACAAACCGATTACAGCCGCGGCGTAGAACGAGATCGATCCGAGCAGCCCGGGGTGCACCGCGACCACGTCCTCACCCATGTCCTTCTTGAACTGATCGAGGATCGCGCCGTCCGAGACGCCGGCTTTCTGCATGCTTAGAATTTTTTTCTTGTTGCTCCAGCAGGTGCCACAAGGATAAGGATCCATGCGGCAGGTCATGTTCATCTTGCAGCCGCAAGGGCAGAGCAATTTCTCCGCGACGCGATTCACCGCGGGACTCTCGAGTTCTTCGGCCGATTGGGCGCCCAGGGGGGAGGCTGCGAGCGTGAGGATAAAGAGACTAGTTCGTAACCTTCGCATGTTTTTGCGCCATTCCGAGAACTTGCGTGCGAGCGTACGACAAGCGCACTTTGCTCGGTACCAGACAAACCAGGGTCCCGATGGCCAGCACCCAATAGCCGATCCAGATCCAGGTCACCAGCGGAAACACGTAGGCCTGAACAACGGCGCGCTGATTGTCGCTCGATACCCCGGCGAAATTCAGATAAACGTCTTCATTGAGCCGGCGGCGGATGGAAACTTCCGATGTCGGCTGCTGGCTGGCTTTATAGAATCGGCGCTCTGGATCCATGATGCCGAGCGAGCTCGCACCGCTCGACGCTTCAATCTGCAACTTCTGCCAGGTGTAGTTTCCGTTCTCGCCTTGCTCCATGTTGGTCACGCGGAACGTATAGTGGCCGAGTTGGAACGTGCCGCCAGGCACCACTTCTTTCGTCACGTCCTGATTGAACGCCGCGCCGGTATATCCGATGAACATGAACACGATGCCCATGTGGACCAGATAACCGCCGTAGCGGCGCGTATTGCGATGCGTCAGCTCGATGGCGGCCGGTATCAAGCCCACCTGGCTTTTCACGCTGATCGCCGACGCGCCTTTCCAAAATTCCGCGAAGATGGTTGCCGCTACAAACATGCAGAGTCCGAACGACATCAGCGCGTAGGGATGCGCCCAGACGCCAAAGACCGCGAGCACCGCCATCAGCGCAACGGCCGCAGTCGACGGCCAGAAGAAAGCGCGCCTCAAACTTTCCACGGAGCTTCTGCGCCAGGCGATCAAAGGACCTACTCCCGTGAGCAGCAGCAACCCGAGCCCGATGGGAACATTGATGCGATTGAAGAACGGTGCGTCCACGCTGATCTTCTCGCCCGTCACGGCTTCTGAGATCACGGGGAACAGGGTGCCCCAGAGAACGGCGAAGCAGCTTGCGAGCAGGATCAGGTTGTTGAACATGAAGCTGGACTCGCGCGAGACCACGCTCTCGAGCCGCGCTTCCGATTTCAGATATTTCACGCGATCCAGGATGAGGGCCAGCGTCGCAGCGATCCCGATCGCCAGGAAGTAAACGAAGTACTTGCCGATGGGCGATTGCGCGAACGCGTGCACCGAACTTACCACGCCCGATCGTGTCAGGAACGTGCCGAAGATGCAGAGGAAGAAGGTGCCGGACACCAGAACCATGTTCCAGACCTTCATCATTCCCTTCTTTTCCTGCATCATTACGGAGTGCAGAAACGCTGTCGCCGTGATCCACGGTAGCAGCGACGCGTTCTCTACTGGATCCCAGGCCCAATATCCGCCCCACCCGAGCACCGCGTACGCCCAGCCCTGTCCGAGCAGAATCCCCGTGCTCTGGAACAGCCAGGTGATGATGGTCCAGCGCCGCGTGGTATGAATCCAGGCCTCGCCCGGCTGCTTGGTGATGAGTGATCCCATCGCGAACGCGAACGGAACCGTAAATCCGACGTAGCCGAGATACAGCATCGGCGGATGGATCACCATGGTCCAATACTGCAAAAGCGGATTTAGTCCGCGGCCCATTCCCTCGACGATGTTTCCGCGTCCGGCTTCCAGAATCCCGAACGGGCTCAACACGAAGGCGATCAGAATCAGGAAGAAGGTCTCGGTGGCCATCAGTACCGCCGTGACCCAGGGCATCATGTCGCGAAACTTGTGGCGATTGGTGAAGACTGCAATCGCGGAATACGTCGCGAGCAGCCACGCCCAGAGCAGCAAAGAGCCCTCCTGGCCGCCCCACCATGCCGTGAACTTGTAGATCGCGGGCATGGTTTGATCGGTGTGAGCGGCGACGTAGCCCATGCGGAAGTCGCCGGTGAGCAGAGAGTAGATCAGGAGCGCCGAAGCTATCGTAAGGAGCGCCCAGACCGAATAGACGGCGCGCTCGCTACTAACTACAAGAAAAGGATTCCGTTTCAGCCGGCCGATCACCGAACCGACGACGGCGTACACTGCCAGGCAAAACGCCAGCAGTATGGACAGGGCGCCTATATTTTCCATTCGAGCTTAAGTCCTCTAGAGCGGAACGTGTTCCAAGCCGGCTACATGCTGGCGCGAGTGGCGTCCGTCTTCATCTGTGGCTTGGCTTCGTACTTGGACGCGCACTTGGCCTGAATCTTGTTGGCCTGGAAAACTCCGTCAGTTCCGAGTTTACCGTCGGCGATCGTCTGCGCGTCATCCTTGAACGTATCGGGAAGCGGATCGATTCCGCTGTACACAACTTTGAGAATGATCGGATCCTGGCCGCGCTTGGATGGATCCTGGTGCATCACGAATGAAACCGCGGCTCCGTTTCGCACGATCGAACCCGGAACGACGTAGCCGTCCACGCGAAGCCGCTTCACGTGAGCCTGATCGCCCATCTGCTGAACCTCGGTGATGGTCTTGTAATAGGTCTTGTTCTCGCTGACGCCTCCCAGGGCAAGCCACGCCAGAACGCCGACAATTACGGCAACAAGCGCACCAAACTTCGCGTAGGTCTTCATCGCTTTCGCACCTCGAGCTTTACACCTCTAAGCTATCAGTATAACGCCGCTTACTAGATCGCAATCGAGAGCAGCAATCCGCAGGCCAGCTTCAGCATCCACCGGCTTCGCCACTGCATCTCGTTGCATAATCATTAGGTAAATCCCTAAAGCCACTGTGATTCGCCAGACGAGGCCTGCTGGGGCAATCCCCCATTCCCCCTCCAAATCCACCTAGCCCCCAATGTGGCACAACGCACAGGCCTTCAAATCCTGCTGTTCGGCGCAAGCAAGCTGATATGTGAGGCCATTCGCTGTCCACGAAAGTCTGCTCGAATTCCTGGCTCCGAGCCCCGTCTGCACCGAAACCAAAAGAGTCATGTTGCCTTCGCCGCGATAGGCGATCTTCGCCGTGCCGGCGGACACGACACTTGCTCCGGCGAGCTTTCCGGCGTGCATGGGAACCTCGAGTCCAGCGCTGGTCCTAAGCCAGGCTTGAATCGCGGCCGGATCGCTGGACCGGAATTGGACTGCGGGAACCTGTCGCGTATGCGCGCCGATCAGCGCCACCAGCATAACCGCCGGCACCGTGGCCAACGCCATGAATCGGGTCTGCACGCGAGATCGCACCGGCTGCGGACTCTGGATGCAATTCCACAACTGCTCGGGCGCCGCCACGCGGCGTAGCGACCGCTCCAATTCCTGCTCGATCCACTGGGTCTGATTCTCAGCCATTTCCACCTCCCGGCAGGCGCAAATGCGCCAGCCGCCGTTCCAATATCTTATGCGCCCGGTTCAGGCGCGAAGCCACAGTTCCACTCGAGCAGCCCACAATTTCAGCAATCTGGTCGTAGGAAAGCCCTTCGGTGTATCGAAGCACGACCACGATGCGCTGTTCCGGCACGAGCCGGGCGACGATTTCCTGGATGGTCTGCTCCCGCTCGACGCGCATCATGCGCGTGAGGATGCTCTCGGCCGGGGCAGCGACAGCGTCAAGTAGAGTCTCGAGGAAGGGCGTAACGCGCCGGCCGCTTCGCTTGTAGTCGAGGCATGCATTCACTACGATGCGATAGAGCCAGGAGTCAAAGCTCGCCGTCCCACGAAAATTTTGGAGGGATGAGAGCAGCTTGAGGAACGTATCTTGCGCGATATCCATCGCTGCTGCCGGATCGCCTGAGTATCGCAGGGCGATCGAGTAGACACGATCTTTGTGCGCTTCAAAAAGAAGGCGAAATGCTTCGGCATCGCCTTGGCGGCAGGCCTCGATCACTGCGCGGTCGTTGGCGTCCAGCACCATGCCCATTGGGTTAGACGGAGGAGTCGGATCAGTCCTTCCCTGTATTTCGCCAAGCGGGCTCATCCCGGGACTATTCTACAGCGCGGGTCAACTGTCTAAGAAAAAGCCTTCGGCCCGTCCTCTGGACCGGGCCGAAGGCTGGGGGGTGATATTGCCCGGGAGCTGTCCGGGTGAGGAAAGAGGCTATTTGCCGCTCTTCGACTGCAGATCGGCGATGGAAGCTTTGAGCAACCCGGCCTCGAGTTGAGGCTGAGTCCAGGTGGAATCGATGGTCAGCGCGGTCTTCGCCTAACCAACCGGGGGGTAGCAGCAGAGCCAGGTCGTTCAGCAGGTGCTGTACCTGGGTCTAGCAGCCGTCGATCACGCCGTCGCCATCATAGTCCATCAATGGGAAGTTGAAAGTGGTTACCTCCGAGCCATGGCAGGTCTGGCAAGCGCCAACCATCTGCTTCGCCGGAATGGTGTAGTTGCCAGGGAAGCTCATCTTGAACGTGTGCCGCCAACCAACCTTTAGCGCCGGATCGCTGGAAGCCGGTCGCTGCATGTGGCAAGTGACGCAAGTATCGGTTGCACATCAGAGTACGCCGAACTTGGGATCGCCTTACCGTAGGTGGAGGCGTTGGTTCCAACGAGCATGTCGGCTTGTGGACCTTCATGCGGACCGAAGTGCGCGCTACCGGCCGCGGTTGCCGCGTACTTGGTCGCATTCTGCCGCGCTTGATGGCAATTCATGCACAACGTGCGATAGCCCGCAGTTTT
>Ga0126373_10000927_pt1 | contig 20133 bp, 23 predicted proteins | sample PanSoiMetPlot_11_FD_92545 | JGI IMG/M metagenome (GOLD analysis project Ga0126373, IMG submission 92545) | Tropical forest soil microbial communities from Panama - MetaG Plot_11 | ecosystem: Environmental > Terrestrial > Soil > Tropical forest > Bulk soil | place: Panama | collected 2016-02-17 | reverse complement strand
CGGCCAGACTGCTGCAGCGCGATGAAGAACTGCCGGCAACGGTCCATCGCCTTCTGGTGGAGTTCGTCCCGGCGCTTGAACTTGGCCTGGAACGCGAACTCGCCACACATCGGATGGTGAGTGCCCCGCTCGCGCCAGATGGCAATGTTCGAATCGGCCGTGACACCTTTACCAAAGTCCAGGGTTCCGAGGTCCTGAAGCACCTCCTCGACGATGGTCTGGTTCACCAATTCGACCTTGTCGGCGTCAGAGATCTTCAGGGGCGCCAAGGCCGGGAACGCGCGCGCCAGGGCCGCCATCGATGCGCGATCACCCTCTGGCCCTTGGCTCAGAGGAAACTGAGCATTATGAGAGAACAGCAACCGATACCCCCCCACCCGATCTTTCAACGGCAGGGCCTCGGCCTTGAATTTGATCCGGTAGTTGCCGGAAATATTCGGCCGCACGTCCAATTCCGCCGCCTTCTGCATATCTGGATGACGGAATTTGAGAACGATTTCCGGATCCTCGACGGGGAAGCCATTTTGATATGCAATGCGCCGTCGCAAGATGAATGCGTTGTTGTAGAGCCGGAAGTCGGCCGTGTCCAGAAAGAGCACTTCCCGGATCTGGGGGTTAAGGACCACGCCCTTGTCGATGAAGCCGATGCCAAACTCCTTCGCCGTCTGCGCGACCAGCTTGCCATACTGGAAAAAGACCTTCGCGGCGGTGAAGCGATCGGGCTTCAGGATGAGCTTGCACTCGAGATACTGAACGTCATCGAGTGGACCGCCGTCGCTGTATTGACCTTGTTTGAGGTCAGGAACTAGCGTAGGCCGTGATTCGTGCTTTGGCATGGCGTTCCTACGACATCTCGGGAGTCGACATTGATGGCCCTAAAGAGGATACATCACTGCGACCAACGCGATCGTAACAAGCATGGTCAGTAATAGCAGCGGGAGACCCACCTTCAGGTAATCTCCAAAGGAATAGCCGCCTGGTTCCATCACCAGCATGTTCACTGGAGACGATACGGGTGTCACGTAGGCGGCACAGCAGGCGATCGCCACTGTCATCGCAAACGCATGAGGTGAGACGTGTAAGGCTTGGGCGGCCTCAATGGCGACCGGGGCGATCAACACTGCGGTTGCGGAGTTCGAGAGGAACAGCCCGACCAGGGCCGTAACCAGAAAAACGGCTGCCAGCATAGCCAACGGTCCCAGCGATCCCAAGGCCGCAACAAGTCCATTCGCCATCAGCACCGCCGCCCCGGTCTTCGTCAACGCCGTTGCCAGCGGCAGCATGCCCGCAATCAACACCACCGCCTTCCAACTGATAACGCGATAGATAGCTTCTAACTTGACGCAACCGCTGGCGACCATCGCCAATGCGGCTAGCAGCGCCGTGGCGGAATTGGGCAAAAGTTCGAACGCCATCGCCAGCACCATGACGAGGAGAATGCCAATGGCAAAGGGTGCCTGTTCGCGAGCAGGCAGCAACTCCTGGTATTCTGCCGGTAGCGTGAGCATTACAAAGTCGCGGTCGTCCGCCCACAGCCGTCGGATGTCTGCCCAGGCGCCGGCCACCAGCAGCGTGTCGCCAAAATCCAGCATCTGATTGACCAAGTTCGTCGTCAGCGGCTCGCCGCGATGGCGGATGGCTAGCACGGTTACATGGTAGCGCGAGCGGAATTCGAGTTCGCCCAGACTCTTCCCGATCAATTTCGACTCCGGCGCCAGCAGGACTTCGGCCGCGCCGACTTCCTGCAGGGCCTCGCCCCGTCGCACATCGTCAAGTCGTGGCAGCTCGATGAGTCTTTGGGATTCGATAAGCTGGAGCACCTCCTCTTTGCCGGCAACGACAAAGATGGCATCGTCGGCCTCGCACACCGTCTCCCTGAGCGCAGGTAGGAATAGCGTTTTGAAATGCGACCGTTTCTCGAAACCTACGAGCACAACGCCGAACCGATCGTACAGATGTTGCATCTGAGCCACCGACCGGTCGATCAGCGGCGATGCGGCGGGCACGCGCAACCGATGCCAGCGATCGGCGAGGCCATAGGAACCGAGGAGATCGTAAGCGCCCGGTAACTTCGTCCCAGCGTCGTCGTCGGCTGTCCGTTTGCTCAGCAGGCGGCGTCCTAGCAGCACGAACGCGATGCCGGCGGTTAGCACCGCGACACCGAACGGGGTCCAACTGAAGAAGCCGAGCGGAGCGACGCCGCGCGCCCGCAAGATGTTCTCGATAATCATATTGGGCGAGGATGCGATCAGGGTCATCATCCCGCTGGTCAACGCCGCGATGGATAGCGGCATGAGCATGCGCTTGCGGTTCAACCCGGTCTTGTTCGCGATCGTCAGGACCACCGGGATAAACATCGCAACGACTGCCGATGAACTCATAAACGCACCAATCCCTCCCGCTAGCATCATGATGAGCACAATCAACCGCGCCTCATTGCCGTGGCCAGCCTCCAGCACGGCCTCGCCCAGACGGTGCGCAATCCCGGTATTCACCAGCGCCTCACCAACGATAAAAAGCGCGGCGATCAGGATCACCACCGGGTCGCCAAAACCGGCGAGCGATTCTTGCGGCGTGAGGACACGGCTCAACATGAGCGCCAACACCACGAGGATAGCCACGATGTCTACGCGTGGGCGCCCGCAGGCAAACAATACCACGGCGCCCGCCAGTATACCAAAGACTATCAGCATCTGCTCCGTCATGGCTGCGCGTCCGCAGTGCCGACCACATGTGCCAAAAAAACAAAAGCTAACAGATCAAAGTTCTTGGGAGATCGCGCAGCGTGCTCAGGATCAGAGTTCATCGAAAGCCTCGGAACGAATGCCACTCCTACTGCGTCCGCACAATATGCTGAGAAGAGATTGCCCATGGCGCTCCTCGAACGCCCCGGATCCGCTGGAGCTCTTTGCCGCACCTCGCAGCTCTCGGCGCGCTCTTCCGGAGCATCACCGGCAACCAACGCCGAGTGTACAGCTCCAATCGAAATGCCTGCAACCCAATCCGGATGGAGATTGGCTTCCGCCAGAGCCTGGGATACCTGCGCGACTGAGGAGAGGTATAGTGTCGATTGCGAGCCGAGCCAATAGAGTGGTGGCTTTTTGAAGCTGAACGCAGCCAGGCGGGTAGGTGCGGATCAATCTCAAGCTCCCACACTTCTTCGTTGACATTGTGAGCGGCGAGATCGTGCAGTACCTTTACTAGTTCAGCAATCTCACCGCGAGCAGATTCAGGCGGCTCGCGGCATAGGGACAGCCAATGCGCTTGAACGGCCCCTCACTGCGCGGGCGGACGTGTTGGCGCTGGCCGTCCGCCGTCCTCACGCGCAGCGGCTTCTTAAGCCACGTTCAGCTTCGCTGACACAGTTGCGACATGCCGGCTCTGGAAGCGCGCGCCCGCGAGTTCGTTGTCTGAAGGCCGCCGGGAGCCGTCGCCGCCAGCAATGGTCGCGGCGCCGTACGGCGAGCAGCCTGTGATTTCCGCCAGGGTCATTTGCCCTTGGAACGAATAGGGCAGTCCGACGATGACCATACCCTACTGGAGGAGGAACTTGCTCGTCCAGACGAGTCTGACGCGCGATAGATGGGTGCGCACCATAAAGATCGTTCCGAACGCAGCAACGATCTCGCGTCCGGCAAGCGTCGCAAGCTCTACGGCCAACGCCTCCATTGCCCGGAGATCGTCGAGGCATCAACAGCGCCGAAATTGACAGGTTTCATTCGTGGTCCTTGGCGCTGTTTTTGACGGCGGGATGCTTGGCGGGAACCAGAATGCGCAAGGGCTTGGGGTCGCAGCGGATAGTCGCCTGCCGCCATTCCGGTTTGCCTTTGACCACTTCATCATCGAGCCGACTATCGGCATCTTGCCAACGTATTTCGATCTGCTCGCCGCGCTGCGCAGCGGCGGGGGGCAGGTCTTCCTGCGGACTGTTAATCCATTCAATAAGTTTATCACGCTTGTCGCTCTCGAAGCCGATCACGTCCAGGAGCGTATCGCCGGGGTCCGCATTATGGGCGAGTGGCAATGCAGGGCCCGTGAATGGGATGTTAAGAACGTCGACGGATATCAGATCACTCTTCCACGGCTTTCCGTCGATATTGACCTCGAGATCGAGCGGCTTTGCCTCGGCCGCCACCTCGCTCAAGGCGCGTCGGCCGCGGCGTAGGTCATCGGCGCCATCCGCTTTCTTTCCTTTGGCGCGCCGCTTGATCAGGGCCGCCATAAGACCGATGCCAAAAGCTTCCGCGCACAATTCCTTTTTGTCTTTGCCATAAGTGACTTCAACCAAATGGAAGGAATGTGTGTGCCCGGCGCGCCACTGCTCCGCTAATTCGGCCGGCGTCCCGGCAATGCCGAGCGAACGGGCAACGTTGTTGGCGCTGCCCAGGGGCACGATGCCGATCGGTATGGATCGGTCCGCCAAATGCGTGAAGACGTAGTCGATGGTACCGTCACCGCCGGCTGCGACAACAAGATCGCAGGCGCATTTCAAAGCACGCTTCAGGTTGCCGTCTTTGGTCGAGACATAATCGACGTTGATGTCGGCAAGATGCAGGGCGTCGATGATGGAGTCCTTATCGTGGCCTTTGATCCCGGCCGTGGGGTTGTGCACCAGAAGCGCCCGCATAAGCCGATAACTGGACTGATCTCCTGGAGTTCCCCACCAAGAACTTAACGCAATTGCGCCACACGGCTACGAGAGCCGGTTTTGATCGCAAGAGGATTTCGGGCCGCAACGCCAAACGCGCGCGCAACTTTCCCCACAGTCGCCAGATCGAGGAGGCAGTGAGCGAGCAGCAGGATGGTGATACCTGCAAGAGCCAATGAGACCGTCGCGCTCCGGCGCCATGCGGGTCACGGCGGCGGCAAACGCTGCGACATGGATGACATGGCCGGAAGGGAATGAGTCCCAGGCTTTGCCTGATTTGGGAAGGGTTCAGGGGCAATACCAATAGGGCACCTTCATATTCGAGACCATGCAGAAGGCCGTGATCCGCATTTGGCTCTAGGTGCCGCAGGATGCAGCCTTCGGCGTGGCGCCGGGCATCGACGCCATCGTGCGCGGGCCCGAGCTCCCGGATCGCGAGTTCTCCGGCAAGGTGACTCGAATCGCCGATGCGGCAATGCGATCAAGAACCCACGTCTTCGTAGGCCCAGGCTACGTGGTGACACCACGGGTATTGCGAGGTGCGCGCCAGACGCGAGGCGCCGAAGATGCTTTCCGCGGGAGAGAGTTCTGCCAGCCCAACCTGAGGTGCCTGAAGGCGGGAATCGTGTGACGTTCTCTGTGGTTTGTAGTGGCGAGTTGAGCTTCTCGGTTGTCGCGCGGCGGTTGTCGAGTTTCCCAACCGTTCCCCGTTGCTACGGTTACCCGGAAATCGGCCGCGCCGGTCACACTTCGGTTGGCAATCTGCCAAGAACGGAAGGTGATCTCCCTGTTCCTGCTGATTTCATGGTTTGGCGGGAGGTGACAAAACGGCGTTCTTGCCCGTCCAACCGAGGTGCAGGACCAGGGTCGACACAGTCTCAATCCTGTTTTGCGAAGAGAATTGACCTGACTCGTTTGAGGATAGCCGCTCCGCCCCGCAATACATGTTTCCTGAGCGGTACGGCAATCGCGGGCGCAGGCCGAATATCATCGGCGAGCGAATGAGAGCGTAGCAAATACACGGAATCCACTGACGCGCGCTCGCTCCACGTGTTTCGGCGCGCCGCTATTCGCCCGTCATGAGCGCGATGACGACCTTCGACCTGGGGTCGACCAACAGAATCTGTTTCTCGACCATCGCCACTTCGTAGCCTCGCGCTTCGGGGATCATCTCGCCTAGGGTATCCGGAAGAGGGGCAAGGTCTATTCTCTTGGGGACCACCGAGCCAACCGCCGGACGGAAGCCGATCGGCGCCGCATTGTTCTTCTGCGTCTTGCTAAGGCTCTGATAAATAGTCTCGCGTCGCGAGGCGCTGAACTCAAGGCCTCGCGTGGTTTGATCCGACGTTTGGGCGCCCCCGATCGCTGGACTGGATTTTTCGCCGCATTCACCGTGACATCGCCAACCAGTGCGCCAAGCGCTAACAGAAGCGCCACAACCGCATTCATTTGCACCACCGGCTTGCGCGGAATACTGTGGATAACGCGCCAAGGCTTCGACAGCAGTGGTCGCCGCCATGTTTGCCGACGCGTCGTGCCTTTCGGCGCAAGAGGAGGCAAAACGTTTGAGATAGTCCGCGTGTTGTGATCAGAAGACAGAGTGAATATAAGACCAAAACGTCGGAACGAACGCGCCTTTCTTTAGCTCGGATATTTAGGGCCGATCTTCCCGCGGGTCAGACACGCGAAGATAGCCGCGTACCGGATTTGCGCCGCGCCGGACGCGTCATGCCGGTCGCGGCGGCCGCCTCGTCCTCGAACAGTTCGATCTTGATCGTCAGCAAGTGGCACCGATCCTTCCTCCGCACCTCATTGACAACGTGTACATACATGTATATGAGTGTAAGTACGCTTATGTCAATAGTGGTCGCACCGGCAAGGAGCGCCGCCATGGATAAGCTTGGGGCCAGCACGGCGCTCGTGGCCGGCAGCAACGGCGGCATCAGCCGACGCAATGGGCTCAAACTCGCGCTAGCAGCGTTAGCCGTTTTGTCACCATCGGCGCTTTCCACAGCGACAACCATTAGGAACAAAAATATGATCATGAAAAAAGTAGAGATTGAGAGGGTCAGCTTCACCTCCTCCAAACCGTTCGACGCGGTTGTGGCATCGATCAAGGCAGCCGTCGGGCAACCGGACATGGCCAAGTTCCGCCGAACCACGACGTCTTCGCAATCCTTCGCAGAACTCGAACGTGCGGTTCAAGAAGGCTTGGGACGAACGGGGCTAATGCTGTTCATGGAATTTGATCTGGGGGCCATTCTGCGCCGCGAGAGCGGGCTCGAGACTCCGAAGATCATGCGGTTTATAATCGGTAACCCGCTCATCATGAAAGAGATGGTCAAGCACGTTCCCGATGCTGGGTCTTACGCGCCGGTTACAATTCTTGTCGATGAGCGGCGAGACGGCGTGCACCTGTCGTACGACAAGATGGCGAGACTTCTGGCTCCTTACGGCAGCCCGGAGGCCCTCAGTGTGGCGCAGGAGCTGGATAGGAAAATTGAGAGCCTTCTACGAGAAGCTGCAAGCTGAAAGCCGCTTGATCATCAAGCGGCCAATCAATGCTCGATTCGTCTACGGAGAGCTCGCGTCGCTGATGTTGATTGAGACTATCGACATTTCCCGCCGGCCAGCCCTCCAGCCAATGTCCGATCGGGATTAAAAAACAAAAAGCGGCGTTCGGACCGAATAACGCGAGCCTCGATGCTCCGATGATGCACGGAGAAAACGCGATGTCTATTGTCACTTATGAAAAGGACGGCGCCGTCGGCGTTGTCACGTTGACTAAACCACCGCACAACTTAATCGACGAGGCGTTTCTCGACGCGCTGCTAGCAGCGTACAGGGAGGCCGTCGCGAGTGGTGGCCGGAGCATCTTGTTGCGCAGCGCCATGCGTCATTTCTGTGCGGGCGCCGACGTAAACGCCTTCACCAGCCGCGACGGCCGGCGCCGCGACCAAAAAGATTTTGAGCAACTGATCGACGGCCTGGAGAATGTACCGCTGCCGGTGGTCGCGGCCGTGCACGGCGCCGCGCTCGGCGGCGGTTTCGAGTTGGCGCTGACCTGCGACGTGATTATCGCCGCCAACACGGCTTCATTCGGGATGGCTGAGGCCTCCCTCGGGCTCTTGCCGCTGCTCGGCGGCGTACAGCGTGTGGTGCAACGCGCCGGTCTGGCGCGGGCCAAAGAGATGGCCATGTTTGCCCGCCGGCACGATTCGCTAGCACTCGAGCGCTGGGGTATCATCAATCTTGTGGTTCCCGAAAACGAGCTGCCGACGGCCTCAATGTCCTGGGCGCGCCAACTCGCCGCCGGCCCCACCGTCGCGCTCCGTGGTATCAAAACCTTGGCGAATCTCTCGGCGCGTCATGGTGTCAGCGGGGCCGACGCACAGCAAGTCGACACGAACAACCGGATGTGGGCGAGCAAAGACCAAAAGCGGGGCTTGAGCGCCTTTCTGGCCACTGGGCCCGGCTCAGCCGTGTTCGAGGGGAACTGAGATGGACGCCCCGCTACACGGCTTGCGTGTCATCGACTTCACCCGCGTGCTGGCGGGTCCGTATTGCACCAAATTACTGCGCGACCTCGGCGCGGACGTAACCAAGATCGAACCGCCCGCAGGCGACGCTGGTCGCGCCGGCGTGCCCCACGTCAACAATATGTCGGTGTATTATACGCAGCAAAATGCGGGCAAGCGCAACATCAGCATCGACCTAAACTATCCGGAGGCCCGCGAGATAGTCAGAGATCTGTGCCGCGACGCCGATGTTATAGTCGAGAACTTCCGGCCAGGCACGCTTGCCCGCTTTAATCTCGGGTATGAGCAGGTTCGCGTGTTCAGTCCGAACATCATCTACGTCTCAATCAGCGGCTATGGCCAAGTCGGTCCGTGGCGCAGCCGGCCCGCTTTTGCTCCGACTGTGCAGGCAGAAACCGGTCTCACCGACATCCTCCAGCATCACTACGGCGAAGCACTCTGCGAGCCGCGCAATGATGCTTGCAGCCACGCCGACCTTTACACCGGATTGCAGGGCGTCATCGCCGTGCTTGCCGCGCTTGCTCATCGCTCTCGCACCGGCCAAGGACAGTACGTCGACGTGTCGATGGCGGCGACCATGCTCTCGGTCAACGAGCGCGCAGGCGCACAGCTGTCCGGGATTGATACTAAGGGCGAACCTGTGGCGCTGAGTGCACCCGAGTCGCACATTTTCTTTCTGCCGGACGGCCGGCGTGTGACCATCGCAGCGAGTCCTATCTATACACCAATGTTCATACGCTATTGCGCAATGATGCGCCGCACTGATCTCTTGATCGATTCTCGGTTCGCCAGCGCGCCGTTGCGACGACAGAATCTCAGCGAGCTGTTGGCGGAAGTGCGGGCCTGGATACTGACTTTTCCGGATCTTGATGAACTACAGGCTCAGGTGAGCGAAGCAGGTCTGGCCATCGGCGTGATCCGGAGCACGCAGGAACTGGCTCAGTCCGAATGGGCTAAGGAATGGGGAGCGGTCGTGGAGGTTGACGATCGGGGTGGCGGCAGCGTGCGGATGCCAGGGCCACCTTGGCGTTTCAGCCGTTCAGTTCTGCCGTCTCCAGGCGTGCCCGCCTATCAGGGCGAGCACAACGCAGAGCTGCTCGCAGAGCGGAGCATCAGTCAGGCCGTGATCGAAGACCTCCACCGGCGCCGCGTGCTGCTGAGCCGGAAGAATCCACGCGGCGCTTATGATTAAGGTGAGCCAGACATATGACATGGCGGCACAAAGAGCTGGTCAAACCGCGCGAGCAGCGCCGTTCAGAGCGAGGACTTTGCACACGTCGTCCGCGAGGAGCTAAGGGCGATGTTCTCGGGACATCCCGACTGCGTACTCGGGAACTCCGAGTGAGATCTAGGAGGGATCTCGGCTCTTGAAATGCAGTAGACGCCATCGCGCCAAGTCGTCGGCCCCGGGACCTTCTGCTGGCACGATATCCGCCAATCTGACCGGCACTCCCGCTTCGGCATCGACCAAGGCAACCTTCACCGCTCGTCCGGACTTCCGGTCTACGAATCGAATCGGCGGACCATGCGCTGTGACAGCCCATTTATCACCGATCTGCAGCAGCGCATGCGCCAACAAGACTGTATCTCTGCCCTTTCGCGTCAGAACATACTCGTGTCGCTCAGGATTGCTTTGATAGCGTCGCCGATCGATCAACTCGTTTGCTTCGAGGTGCCTGAGCCGGTCTGACAGGGTCGCATGTGTGACACCGGTTGATCGGCGCAGGTCTTCATACTTGCTCAAGCCGAACATCAGGTCGCGCAGGATCAGCACCGCCCAGCGATCACCGATCGCCTCCAGCGCCCCGGCGATAGAGCACGCCATGCCTTTGAAGCTCTTGGACCGCATAAAAAGCTTGCTTTCTAGTCACTCTTATGATTAGAGTTACTGGACCGTCTGTCAAGGACTTGGTTCGTGTTCACGCGTAAAAGGCTGTGTCCGTGACGGATGTCCTGATCTCGTTGTCGCCACCCCACGCTGGGAGCGAACGCTGGAGGCATATTAACGTCATTGATCGTGACATGTCGATTACCGGTGGACCGTGGACGAGAAAGGGTTGGCGGCAGACGCCTGAACGATGTCCACGTCACGGCCCAACGGACCAGCTACTGGCTATTCACACTTCACGTGAGCTTGGGATCGCCAATGCGATCGATCTTCGGTATGGAGAATCTAATGCCGGACGCCGATGAGTACCTTCACACCGTGACCGTCACGGTCAACAGTGTTCGGTATACCGTAAGCGTCGAACCGCGAACACTTCTGGTACATCTGCTCCGGGATGATCTCGACCTGACCGGCACCCATATCGGTTGCGATACGTCTCAATGCGGCGCATGTACTGTCGATATTGATGGAAAGGCCGTGAAATCCTGCACCGTGCTGGCAGTGATGGCGGACGGATCGTCCATCACGACTATCGAAGGTCTCGCCTCTGACGGCGCACTGCATCCGATCCAAGCAGCGTTTCACGAGTACCACGCACTGCAGTGTGGCTTTTGCACGCCGGGGATGATCATGCGCATCCGCGAATTGCTGAGGGAGAATCCAAACCCGAACGAGCGGGAAATTCGCCACGGCTTGAACGGTAACATCTGCCGCTGCACTGGCTACCATAACATCGTACGCGCGGTTGAGTCTCTCGCGGCGGGAGCGCGCAAGTCATGACCGAGACTGCTGCATTGAGCTATATCGGCCAGCCATTGCGCCGACGCGAAGATTTCAAGTTCATTAGCGGCAAAGGCCGCTATATCGACGATATCAAGAGAGCGGGGATGCTGCATGTCGCCATATTGCGATCGCCGCACGCCCACGCGGTGATAAAGCGCGTCGATCTCGCAGCGGCCAAGGCGGCTCCGGGCGTTCGGTTGGCTTTGTCGGGCGCCGATCTGGCCGGGAAGATCGGTTCTATGGTCCCAAATTGGATTATACCGGGTACCAAAGTTCCTGACCGGCCTGTGGTCGCCATTGACCGGGTGCGTTTTGTCGGAGAATGCGTGGCGCTGACTGTGGCGACGACTCGCGCGTTGGCCTATGACGCCGTAGGCCTCATCGATGTCGAATACGAGCCGCTTGCCGCTATCGTCGATGAGGGGGAAGCCATCCAAGAGGGAGCGCCGCAACTACATGAAAACGTACCCAACAATATAACGACCGTTTACAAGGTCGGAGGCGGAGACTATCGGCGGGCCGCACGCGAGGCCGATCACATCATCAGTTTGCGCATTGCCAACAACAGGCTGATCCCGACCTGCATGGAAACGCGGTCGATTCTAGCCGTACCGAATGCTGACGGAACGCTGACCGTCTATATACCGAGCCAAGTGCCGCACATGCATCGGCGATGGATTGCGGACACCGTGGGCATTCCCGAGCATCAACTACGCATCATAGCGCCCGATATCGGCGGCGGCTTTGGTGCGAAAATGCATCTATATCCGGAAGAATTGCTCTGTCCATTCTTGGCGCGCACCCTTGGGGTTCCGATCAAATGGTGGGAATCGCGCTCGGAAAGCCATCAATCTACCCATCACGGTCGAGCTCACACCGAGGACATCGAAATTGCCTTCCGCAATGACGGGAAAATCCTTGGCATGAAAGTGGAAACACTGGGGAACGTTGGAGCTTATCTCTCCAATATGGCCAGCGGCGGCCCAACGGTAAATACGATCAACTTTGGCACCGGCACTTATAAGATCGAAAACTATGAGGCCATCTCGAAGGTGGTTGTGACCAACACGGTACCGGTCGATGCGTATCGCGGCTACGGTCGGCCCGAGGGAGGATACATCGCGGAGCGCGCGATCGACGCGGTTGGACGCCATCTAAAACTCGACCAGGTCGACGTGCGGCGTAGAAATTTCATTCAGAAAGCTGATTTCCCGTACAAGCCCTACAACGGGCCCGCCGTCATCTACGACAGTGGAGATTACGAAGGCTGTCTCAATGCGGCCATGAAGGCCTTCGATTACACAGCGCGGATTAGCGAACGCGACGAATTGCGCCGAACGGGCTGCTACCGCGGTATCGGTGTCGCCGCCTACACGCATATGTGCGGCATGGCACCGTCGCGCCGTCTGGGACGGATTGGCTTCAATCGCGGTGGCTGGGAGAGTTCGCGCGTTAGCGTCGACTCAAGTGGACGTGCGACGATATACTCAGGCTCCATGAGCCAAGGTCACGGCCACGCCACCTCGTTGGCTCAAATAGCTGCCGACGTGCTGCAGGTGCCGATCGAGAGCATCGACGTTGTACAGGGAGATACGCGGCAGGTTCAGGCGGGGCACGGTACGTTCAACTCCCGCTCGATGGCGGTCGGGGGATCGAGCATTCACGTCTGCGCAACGCGCATTGTCGCCAAAGCGAAGAGCATCGCGGCAGGCATGCTGGAGGTGGATGAAAAAGATGTAGCTTATCAGGACGGCAGCTTCGGTGTTCCGGGGACCGACATTCAACCGCTGAGTTTCGCGAAGGTGGCGCGCATGGCCTATCTGGGCCATACGCTGCCTGAGGGAACGGCACCCGGCCTCGACGAGACGGTGTTTTATGATCCCCAGGGCATGAGCTCACCGTCGGGCGTTCACATGGCCTATGTTGAGGTCGATCCCGAAACGGGCATTGTCGACATCCTGGATTACGTTGCGGTTGATGATGCGGGCACGCTAATCAATCCGCTGCTCGCCGCCGGGCAGATTCACGGGGGAGTGGTTCAGGGTATCGGTCAAGCCATCTGGGAAGAGGTGAGCTACGATCGGGACAATGGTCAACTGATGTCGAGCTCGCTGCTTGACTACGCGGTGCCGCGCGCAGAATGCGTACCCAACATCCGCTCCTCGTTCCAGATTACACCCTCACCAACAAATCCAATCGGCGTAAAGGGCATTGGTGAGAATGGGTCGATCGCCGCGCCCCCGACAATCGTCCACGCGGTGCTCGATGCGTTGTCGCCGTTCGGGATAACTCACCTCGATATGCCCATGACTCCGCCACGCATTTGGTCGGCTATCCAAAACGCTCGCGCCGGAGCCAGACAATGATTCCAGCGGCATTTGAATACGTTCGTACGACCTCTTTATCAGCAGCCATCGACTTGCTGCAAAACGACCCGGACGGCGCGAAGCTCGTGGCCGGCGGCCATACTTTGATACCGGCGATGAAATTGCGCCTGGCGTCGCCCGCGCTGTTGGTCGATATCCGCGGCATCGATGAACTGAAAGGAATTGAGATCGGTGAACGGATAAGGATTGGCGCCCTCACGACCCACGCCGAACTGCTTGCGTCGGATCCACTGCATCAGGTGCTGCCGATCTTTCGCGAAGCAGCCAATATGATTGCCGACGCTCAGGTCCGAAACCGCGGCACGATCGGCGGTTCGCTGGCGAATGCGGATCCCGCGGCCGATTGGCCGGCAGTCGTCATCGCGCTCAACGCCGAAATGGAGATCGCAGGTCCAAACCGGCGGCGACGTGTTGCGGCCAAAGACTTTTTTGTGGACATCATGACCACAGCGCTCGCACCCGACGAGGTGTTGGTAGCTCTTCACATTGCGCGACCAGAATCAAACGTTCGGTTCAAATATCGCAAGATCCGACATCCCGCGAGCGGCTATGCCGTGGTTGGGATCGCCGCTGCTCTTGCGGTGCAAGATGATCGGGTTTTGACAGCAACCGTCGGCATCACAGGCGCCACGGCCCGAGCATTTGGGGCGGACACTGCGACGGCATTCCTGATCGGCAAATTCCTGTCAAGCGACAATATCAAACGGGCTGCCTCGATTGTCAGCGAAAGTGCTGAATGTCTATCAGATCAATACGCTTCGGCGGACTATCGCAGGCATTTAGTCAGAACCCAATTAGCAAGGGTGTTGTCGTCTTGATCAAGCCTAGCCCAACGCTATGGCCGATTTTGCGCGAATCCTCCCTACGGCCCACCGAGCATGCTAGCTCGCGAGACGGTGGGCCGCTGATTAACCGACCGTCGGAAGGATCAATTGATTGCGGCGAGCAACGTTACGAGTGCACCCGGCATTGACAGCATCGCGTTGTGTCCCTCGGTAGTTCGAGGTAGGTCCAACCCCTCTATCTGCCTTGCCGACTCACGCGACGAGGCAATGTTAGCATACTGTGGTTAGTACAGGCGATGTACGTAGGCGGCGTTGGCTCGTGAACGCCAAAGACTTCCAGTTCCGCCGCGGCGGCGGCCAGGCTTCGGGATCCGCGTCAATCCCGTCGGCGATTGCGAGCTCACGGGCTCGCGCCTCTAATAGATCGTGGGGGGCGTTCATTTCTTTCTCTGCTCAGTTGCATGGCGACGCCGATCAGGCCGAAGACAGCGGCCAGGACTCAGTCCAATTTTGGCTGTACTCGCTATAAAATGATCGCACTTAGCCCCTAGCGCTCGCGCCACACACTGCGCAAAAGGCCGCTTTTTGCATCCTCAGCGGTTTGCCCACCCGAAACCGACTCACTACTCGTAGGTTGAAACGGGGGAATAACGGCAAATGAACGAGCCAACGGATGGTTCGTTACGAAGACTGGCATCAGTTCCGCGCCGTCAAAACACCTTAAAGGTCAGGCGCCGGACTCTTAATGCCGCAAGAACGCGGCGGCAAATCGCTTCGACCTCATGAGCAGCTTAGCTGCCTGCCGAGGCATGCGCCATGCTCCCGCTCGATCTTACACCATTCGCGGGTCGCGATCATCATCGCTCAATTTAATCCGGCAGGGCCGGCGGAGGAGGAGCGAGCGGAAGCGAAGGCGCCGCCTATCGGACTCGGCGTGGCCATCCATAACGAGGCAATCGCCCAGCATCACGCCCGCGTCCAGAGTCGGTTCGAGGAAAGGAAGGCCAGACGCACATCTGATGGTCACCTCCGGACCATCTACCTCGTGATGGGCGGCCCGGTGGCTGCCTACACGACCAGGCACGAGTTGAAAGCCTACTTGAAGCGTCAGCTCGACACGTTCGCCAATCCGCTGGTATATACTTTCGGCGCCCATCAAGGGCCGTCCATTGTGACGATGTCAGCGGCGCTTGCAGAAGGGCGAGGGGTATGGTGCCGCTTGCGTTCTGGGCACGGCACCTGCACATATGAGGGGCCAGATGGACCATGCAATTCTCTCAGCCACCGCTGCACTGATTGGATCGCTGGTCGGGGGGGTCTCGACCTTCGCTGCGTACTGGTTGACCCAGCGCGTACAGATACGCAATCAGAGATTGATGCAGCAGGGGGCAACCCGCGAAACGCTCTACGCCGAATTCATCGTAGAAGCCACCCGACGGTTAGCCGACGCCTGGAGCCACCACGCCGATGGTCCTGAGGTCGTCTCGAGTCTTTATTCGGCGATCCAACGGATGCGACTGATTTCCTCCAGCGCAGTCATCATCGCCGCCGAGGGGGTCTTGAACGATGTTCTCGATGCGTACGCCGAGCCCGACCGGAACTTCGACGACCTACGCATAACCATACGAAACAGCAACCACCGCGATCGGCTGAGTGACTTCAGTGAAACCTGCAGAAAGGAACTTCTTGGTTTGGCCGACGGATATTGAAAAAACTAAAATCGCGTCGTCGACACGGAGACCACCGGACTCGACCCATTGGAGGCCACCGCAATCGCCGTCCCCATACCCTCGGGTGGCATGGTTGCGATCCTGTTCGCTCTCGTATCCCTCCTCTTGTTCCGTTTTCGAAGCCGTCACTGGAGCTCGAGCTTGTCGCGTTGCGACATCAGGTGATCGTCTTGCGACGCAACGCGCTCACCGACTTCGGCTTCTTTCCGCCGACCGGATCTGCTTTCCGTCCGCGCGTATTGTGGCGTGTCAAAAGGCAAGGGCCGACGGCATGTCCATTTTGCCTCCGATGATCTCGATATAGGCTCCGGTTTTGCTGGCGCGTGCGGCCTTCACCGCATTGTCGAGTTCCCCAAGCGTGGTCATACGCGCCGTATACCGATCTGCGCATCCGAGCGCCTTCAGCAACTCGGCGTAGTTCCAAGGCGCGAGGTCGTCGTAAGTCCGGTTCGGGTTCTCTTCTCGCGCGCTGCTCAATAAGATAACCGCCATTGTTTAGTACGAAGGCCATTACGTTTGGTCCGAACCGTATCAGGGTGCCCACGTCGTTCGCGGTCAGTTGATGGGAACCTTCGCCGGCAATCAGAACCGTCCGCCCGCCCGGATCAGCAAGCGCGATGCCGAGGCTGCTTGCCGTCTGCCTCATCCACCGCGTTAGCCCGGGGGACGGTTCGGGCACATGTCGAGGCGTCTCGCGGGCGCGCTGACGCGCCAGCCATCGCTGTCGTGCGGCGCGGCGCGTTTGCCACCTCGCGTGCTCGGGGAAGTCGCTGCGTCGGGTCTGCGAACCTGATGCCGAGCTTCTGCGATGCGACCTATCGCTTCAATCGAGCCAGGGTATCCGACGGCCGACTCAGTCAGCTAGCAGGCCCGCGCGCGACCGAAGCGCGGCGGTGCTCTGGAAATAGGCCGGGAGATCCGCCGACAGACCGCGATGCACCTGGCGCGTAATCTCATCGGCCAAGACTTGACCTTCCCCGCGTTCAAGGGCGCCGAGCGTCGTCCGCACGACTTCCTCGGGCGAACTCTTCGGCGCGTCGATATTGCGCGTAAGGTCGGTGTCGATGAAGCCCGCATGCAGTCCGACGACCTGGGTGCCCTGTTGCGCAAGTTCGATGCGAAGGCCGTTGGTCAGCGCCCATGCGGCCGATTTCGACGCGCCATAAGTCGCCAGTGTCGGACCGTTCATCCAGCTTGCAACAGAAAGCACGTTGATGATCGCGCCGCCGCCGTTCTTCGCAAGGACGGGCGCGAAGGCGCGCGCCATGCGCAGCGGCCCGACGAAGTTCACTTCAAATTGCTCGCGCGCGGCCTCGACCGCCCCATCAGCCAAAAAGCTGCCAGGCCTTGCGATGCCGGCATTGTTGACGAGCAGGTTGACGTTCCCGGCCGTGCGCGCCGCGGCGACAGCGTCTTCGTCGCTGGTGACGTCCAGTTTGAGCGGCACGACGCCCTTTAGCGTGACCGCCTGCGGATTACGCGCCGCGGCATAGACCTTCGCCGCACCCATCTCCACAAGCGCCTTGGCAAATGCGAGCCCGAGGCCCCGGTTGGCGCCCGTCACCAGGGCGATTGATCCTGCAATCTTCATTCTCGACTCCTGTCTTTGTCATATATGACAACCATCATACTTGCAAGAAACATGATAGTCATCATATTGAATGTCAAGGGAGCTAACGACCACAGGAACCAGGGAGGTCGGAAAAATGCGCTATCCCGCCAGCCAGACGGCCGAGAAGCATGAGAAGATCCTGAAGGAGGCCGCTCGGCTGTTTCGCGAGCGCGGCTTCGACGGGGCTGGTGTCGCCGAAATCATGAAGGCTGCAGGGCTGACGCATGGCGCCTTCTATGCCCATTTCGCCTCCAAAGAGGCACTAGAAGCCGAGGCCGTGGAGAGCGCATTCGCGCAATCGAACAAGCGCATTTACGCCCTCACGGGGAATGCACGCGATCCAAAGCGGGTTTTCCTCGATAGCTACTTGAGCGCAGCGCATCGCGATCATCCGGGGTCCGGCTGCGTCATAGCGGCGCTGGGGTCGGAGGTCGCCCGCGATTCTGCGGCGCGCAAGCCCTTCACCCAGCGGGTGAGGCACACGATCGAGGGGATGGCGGGGCGGTTTCGATGGAAACGCAAGGGCGCCGCGCGCCGCAATTCGATCCATCTCCTGTCGGCGGCCGTTGGGGCGCTGACTTTGGCGCGCGCCGTGGACGACCCCGGACTTTCCGACGAGATACTGGAAAGCGTTCGCGACAGCCTGGCCTCGCTATGACCGAAAGACGCGCATCAACGTTTCGGGACAGCGTGATCAGGCAGTGATGGCGATCGCTGCCAGGTGCGACATGGATCGAGCATCTCAACGCGCGCGAGTATGCGCTCGAGAGCCGCGAGTAGATCAGGTGCGGCAGCTATGAGCCAGAGATACGCCTCCGTGGTCTCTTCATCGAGGCCGCGAGCCTCGATGTGCTCGGTCGAGGAGCGTTTTGAGCCCGCGGGATCGCCGATAATCATTAGCGATCCGGCCCGCTCAAAAGATCGAGCGCGGTCCGCGGCGCATGAGCGCAACGAGGGCCAGGCATCCGTATCGAGGCGTAGCTTGATGACCGCGCCATTGTCTCTTTATCGAGGAGCACCGGAATGGCTTTGGCCCAACGATCTCTCACCTCGCGAACCGATGCGTTCCGTTAGTGCGTTAGACGTAGCAAGGGGCCTTCGATGCGGGGCAAGCCTTATGAAATTTCATCTACATCACCGCCGATCACAAAACATCAGGTGAGTGCCTCATATTCGGTGGACGGCAGGCTCGCGTGATATAACGGCTCGCCTGCATTCACCTAAGCAACCACGTTGAACATCAATACCGTGCCGACGCAAGCGTGGTCCGCGAAAATCGCTCGCTGCCAAAGCGCCGGAAATCCGACCGAATTCCAGATCTACGTAGCCGCCGCCGACAATGATGAGATGCCGCAGCAGGGATCGAGGTCCAACAACCTGGAATTGGTTAGATACGGTGTGCGGACATTCCGGGAATGGACGCTATGACCGCGCGCCCTCCACGTTGCTGAGAATCTGCGGTGCGTAATCCGGTCTGTGCCCACTACTCCGAATAGCGCTTTTTTCGTCCAGCTGGAACCGCTTTACAGTCGACGACGACATCGCCGAGCATGTACTGGAGCCCGACGCGACGTCTTGCCTTTTTGAGCAAAGCCGAACCGCCGCGGCCGGCCGAGATACAGTCGTTCACTCCTTTCGCGGACCGGAGTCCGCTCAGCTGCGGTGATGATCTCCCCACTCATCCTTATCCTTAACGCGGCTCGTACAAGCGCCATTAGGATCAGAATCCGGCCTCAGCGCCGCTGGGCGGCACTCATCGGGCGGACGCTTGAGTAGGCGGCCTGAGTGTATTTCTGGTTCCGGCTGCGATGTCGAGTCAGTCCCAGGGCTGCGGCGCGGTGGTCAGGTGATCGCTGCGCAGCCTATCGAGCGCAAGGAGGTCGATAGGCGGCGTCAGCAGATGAAAGCGAATGTCTTCCTGGCCATAGCGCACGGCGGCAGATGGCAGGATACCCAGCGGCCGACGTGGCGCGAACTCACCGCCGATGCCCACGATACGTGCGGGGGCTAGCAGTTGTTCGGTCGCCGCTGGCCGCTAACGAAGCGGTTGTTCGCACAATAGAAGCGCAGAAGTCGCCAGGCATCCCGGCGAATACCGATCCGCTTGCTCCGCTCGATTGCGCAGGGCGGACAGCCGTCGCCCCCTAGCCACAACGCACCGTCGCAGCAAAGATCCACACCGTCGAGCCGGCGGTCAATCTGCAGCGCCTGGGCCAGGCGCCCCGGCCCCCGTGCCAAGTCGAGCAGGCGCGCGGTGCCGCGGTTGCGCTGCATGAGGGCGATGCCATCGCACGGTTCGAGTGCTCTGATCAGCACGCCGGCGCCGATCCCGGCGCGTTCGCTCGAGACGTTCATTAGGTACGATCGGCCGCGCACCAGGCAGACATATGCGTGACCGTGCTCGAGAAACAGCGAGCGGTTGCGCGGCGTCATGCCGCGATAGGCGTGACCGGCGGCGTCGCCCACGACGTACGCCTCGGCCTCGACTATACGGCCGCTCGCGTTGCCTTCGGGAAGCCGGCGCACGAGCAGTTTCCCGATGAGAAACCGGGCGAGCGCGACGGTCTCGGCCGGCAACTCGGCGCGACTGAGCACGGATGGGTTCAGGTTGGGCGGCGGAAGCATTGGCGGACCTACGCGCTTCGCGGTGCGGTCGCGGAATCCGCTGCGCCATAGCCATGCCGGCAGGTGGTCGCCTGCCGGTCATCGCGTCGGTATAGCCGAGTGCTGGTGCTCAGTCGCTCCACGATCCCTGTCCTAT
>Ga0126373_10000926_pt1 | contig 20134 bp, 22 predicted proteins | sample PanSoiMetPlot_11_FD_92545 | JGI IMG/M metagenome (GOLD analysis project Ga0126373, IMG submission 92545) | Tropical forest soil microbial communities from Panama - MetaG Plot_11 | ecosystem: Environmental > Terrestrial > Soil > Tropical forest > Bulk soil | place: Panama | collected 2016-02-17 | reverse complement strand
TCCCTCCTCCACTCACAACACCTCACACCGAAAGACCGCATACTTCTGTACATCCATTGCATCGTGATTTAGGGCTACATGGGGGGTGTTTGGGCGTGGTTCACGGACAGAAGGCGGACAATTTCTGAGAGCGTGAATACTCAAGAAGTCACTGGGAGAGATGTAAGGGGAGCAGGCTACCGATTCATCGACGGCGGTGGCGGAATTTTATGTAGTAATTCATTGCAGTAGTGCCTGATGAGCAGTACTTCATCTTAGGTGAGTAGTCGATGTACCACGATGTTGACAAGCAGGCGTTCACAGGCACTGGTGAATTTGTGTACGTCATTTGCGACCCGCACGACTCACCAGTTCAGCCCCCTGCCAAGATCATATTGAACTTGGCAGAACGGAAAATTAATACCGGTAAGTCAGCGATCAACAGGAAGTGAGTCTCAACTGGCACCGGAGTGGCAGGAGCCTCATTGTACCCACTGCTGATTTTTGATTCCCGCCCACATTGTACGCGGGGTGTCACACGATCTTGTCGAGCTTGAACACGTCTCCCGTGTCGATTCCAATCTTTCCCACCTTCTCCATCAATTTAATTTGTCACGATGCACACGGCTGCCAGCCCCTCATGAAATCTACCGGCACTCGCAAACTTGGGCGGGATAACGAACTTCCCGCCCTTATCAATATAGCCATAGGCCTCCTTACCGTTTTCTTCGGTTTTGAGTGCCGCCAGTCCCTCAGAAAAATGGCGCGCCTCCGCAAATTGGGGCGGGATGACGACCTTGCCGGTCCTGTCGATGTAGCCCCACTTGCTGTTTTCTTCGGTTTTGACTGCCGCCAGCCCCTCAGAGAATTGGCGCGTCTCCGCAAACTGGGGCGGAATGACGATCTTCCCGGTCTTGTCGATGTAACCCTCCTTGCCATTCGTTTCAGGCCGTACTGCTGCCAGCCCATCAGAGAACTCGCCAGCTTCCGCAAACTGTGGCGGGATGACCATTCTCCCGGTCTTGTCTATGTAGCCCCACTCGCCGCCATTTTCGGGTAGTATCTGCGCGAGTCCCTCACGAAATGAGCCAACACCTCTTGGGCTACCTTCAATCTGGGGCGGGATGACCACCTTCCCGGTCTTGTTAATATAGCCCCACTTGAGGTCCCGCAGTATCACAGCGAGCCCCTCAGAAAAGGATTTCGCATACTGAAACTGCGCCGGGATGACGACCTTGCCTGTCTTGTCGATGTAACCCCACTTGCCGTTTTCTTCGGTTTTGAGTGCCGCCAATCCCTCAGAAAAATGGCGCGCCTCCGCAAACTGGGGCGGGATGACGACCGTCCCGGTTTTGTCGATATAGCCCTCCTCGCCATTCATCCATATCGCAGCAAGCCCCTCATGGAATGCCTGCACTGTCCCAAATTGCGGCGGGATGACCATTTTCCCGGTCTTATCGATGTAGCCACAGTTAGTTTGCGCCGCGGCCACTCCACAGAACATCGCCGTCATCAACAACAACGCACATAAAGGGGGAAGGGTACTGAGCGGAAGGACCTGGGAGAGGAGACGTTGACATGTACGGATAAACGAATGCAGTTCTGCCGACACATTCTCCACGGTTAACCGCCTTTCTCACAAGTCGGCGGTCGACCTCCGCAGACAATGTGGACATAGGAATAATGAAGATGAGGAATTATAAATTCTCAAGGTTAACGGTGAAGATACACGTGTGTCAAGAGGCCGAATTGAGTTGTCAAAGCAAAGTAGAAATGTCCGGTTCCTAGCAAAGTAGAAATGTCCGGTTTTATCTCATCGTCGTCGCCGCTTTTCGCCGCTCTGGTAAAAAGCGTTTCTGCCACGGATGATCCGGCAGGGGCTTGACCGGTTTCCGCCGGGCGTAGACGCGGGGCGTTGCCACGGCGGCTCTGATGGGACGGGCCGTGATCACCTCCCAGTGCAGCGCACGACCCTCATGCGTGATCTGGACGGTCCCATCCAGGCGCTCTTCGACCACCACATGTGTCGCTCGGACCTGATCGCGCACTTGATAGAGGCGGCCATGGTGCGCCACGGTCCAGTCGCGGCGTAAGACGCGCGTCGTCTTCAAACAGAGAAGACGAGACAGGCGCTCCGGATCATCGATGGATCGATGGAGATCGCCCGGTTGCGCCGGTTGCACAGCGAACCGCGCATTGTCGTGCGGCAGATACTGCTCCAAGAAGTCATTGGCCGCCTCAAGCGTACAGATCCCGGCTACGCGCATCTCTTTAATCAGCCGATCTTGGAACGTCCCAAACAGCCGCTCGATCCGACCCTTGGCCTGCGGCGACCGCGCATGAATCAGTTGACTCCCGAGGTCCGCCACACAGCGCTCAAACTGGCTCTGCGCCGGGCGGCCTTCCAGTTGCTCTGCCTGGCTCGGCGCGGACGGCGATTTATACGTCGTATGCCGGTCCACATAGAATGTCAGCGGGACCCCAGAGCACTGGACATACCGGCAGAGACTGTCCAGGGCGGGCCACGTGCCGTCATGCGAATAGAAGCGGGCCCAGACGCGACTCGACGCATCATCGATAGAGCCCATCAACACACACCGCGGCCCCCGGCCCTCCAGCCACTCATGATGGGAGCCATCCAGCTGGACCAACTCGCCAACGCGCGGCTTGCGGGCACGCCAGACGCGATGCGGCCGCGGCCGTCGACAAAAATGGTCGATCCCCTGCTCCCGTAACCACCCCCGCAGCGTCTCCTTACTCACCTGCAGCCCGTGCCGCTCGGCCAGCTTCTCGGCCGCCAACGTCGGACCAAAGTCCCCATAGTGTTGTCCATACAGGCGCAACACCTTCGCCTTGAACCCAACTGCCAAGCGTCGCTTGGACGGCTGGCCTCGTCGCCGATGCCCGAGCGCCCGATCGCCCTCCCGGCGCACCCGCTGGACCAGACGCCGGATCTGCCGATCCGTCAGCCCTAACAGGGTTGCCGCTTCACATTGCGTTAACCGCTTCTCCATGATGTGGTGAATCACACGCAATCGCCTCAGCTCCTGAACATGCAGCCTCACAATGTCCTCTCCTCGCATCCCGCCCTCCTCGTGAAGGCGGGCAGTCTAGCAGCCAAGAGGACATTTCTCCTTTGCCAGATTAGGACATTATCATTTTGGAATCACAGAGGCGCACACGGAATCTCTAGGCGGGCGAACACTATAGTTCAAGAGGGCCTGACAGAAGTTCACAGGACTGTTGACTTGACGGCCCCGCATTCAAAGTACGAAACATCCTCACAGGACTCTAGGCTGCGTGTATCACGAACTGCTGCTCATTCTCGGTTACGGACCTTGGAGCGACGCGGTCACTGGTGACACCACCTGGGATGACCTGCGGTGTGTGAGTTCTGGGGTAGGAAATAAAAAGATACGTCAGCCGTCGACTACCATAGCCCGAGCCACTCACCTGGGAAAGGTCGCGGACATCAACCTGTCCCTGTGGGGACGGAAACTGCGCGAACACCTGAAGGAGTTCAGTCCGAGACTGGACCGGGGACTCCAAGCCGAGGGGACACTGAACGACTACTGCCAGAAGATCGCGGATCAGGCCTCGCTGGAAATGAGCGACCTGCTCCAGAGCGGTCTTCCGTACAACCAGGCGTTCGAACTCATGAGGGATCAGCTCTACCCGCCGCCGGAATCGTAACCGCTCTGTCAGATCGATTGCCAGTGCGCCCTAACTGCCTTCGAGCGTGCGCCGTTCAATTCAGCCACAGTTGAGCCACAGGGCCGAAAGTTTGAATGAAAGAACACAATGTTAGGCGGAGGCTACGAGTCTGCAATCCACTGACTGCGATTCACAATGAAAAGCTAGCTAGCGGCTACACAAGACCAGCGGTTTAGCAACCGTCTTGAATTGTCAAATGCCCTGAGCTGACAGACGCCACGGGGTTCGATGTTTGACCATGGCGTTGAGCATCGTCAGCAGCGTGCGCATGCAGGCGACGAGCGCGACGTTCGGCGCCTTGCCAGCCGCGCGCAGTCGTTGAGACGGCTTTGATGACCGGGTTGTGTCGCGCCGCCACCACCGCGCTCATGTAGAGGACGCCGCGGACGACCGCGCGGCCGCCCCAGATCATCCGGCGACCTCTTAGGGTCCCGCTGTCTCGGTTCGACGGCGCCACCCCGACCAACGCGGCGATCTGCTTGTGCGTCAACGTGCCCAACTCCGGCCACTCCGCGAGCAGGGTCCGACTCACGACGGGACCGATGCCCGGCACGCTGCGCAGGAGGTCCTCCCGCTCGCGCCAGATCGGCGTGGACCGGATCGGATGGGTCAAGTCTTCGTCCAAGGCCGCCAGCTGCTTCTTCCACCACGTCAGGTGGACCTGAATCTGTCGCTGGATCGGGCGCGGGGCCCGCTGCAGCCGGTTCTGCTCCGCCACGAGCATCTCAATGAGTTGTCGCCGCCGCGTGAGCCGCGCACTGAAGGCCTGCGTGGCGTCATCCGGCAGCGGGCCTGGGACGGGACGGACCGCTTCCGCAAACCGGGCCACGGTCTGTGCATCGATCGCATCCGTCTTGGCGAGCGGACCGGTGGCTGTGGCACAATCGCGCACCTGCCGGGGGGTGACCACGGCGACGGGAATCCCCACGACCGCCAACGCACTGGCCAGCAGGACGTCCAAGCCACCCGTGCCCTCCAGGACGAGACACGCGGGGTGGTGAGGGCGCAGTCGCTCCACGAGTGTGGTCATACTTTCCTCGGTGTGGGGCATCACGGCTCGCTTACCCGAGGGACGTTCCGCCACATCCCACTGGGCCTTCGAGACATCAATCCCCCTATACACAGGGGCAGCCTCCATGCATCCTCCTTCTGGGAGAACGCCTCCCCTGCTCGCTCGACCTTGCCCACGATGCGGGTTCCAACGACCCAGGCAACCGTCCGAGCTCTCGGGAGGAAGGACGTGACGAACCAGGCTAAACCACGGTCTCAAAGGACCAAGGAAACGGCGGTCTGTCACGTCCTGATTGGTGATGAGAAGCCTATTCATCACGTAAACTCAAGATACAAGGAAACCGTGTCCCCGACCCTTACCCCAGCCTACTCAGGCTCACTCACGCCTATTCCACCCAAGGTTTGCGAAAAATGCGAACTTTATGAGCACACTCGGCTTCCCAAGCTTGACGAGCGACTAAACGTTCAAAGTCAGCTGTTGATTGCAGTAGGAGTCCCGGGGAGCAATAGTCTTCCTAGGGCTCCCAGCCTTGGTCGGACTTTCATCCACTCAGTCCAACTGTGGCTAAGCTCAGTCAGCCCGTTACGACGCCGAACTCGCTGTCCGGCGACCGGATCAGATTGTTCCACCGTTTTCATCCGGTTGGTAATGTCCCGTGCAAAGACCAGAACGCCAATAATGGTGCCCTGTGCATCACGATAAGGAACCTTGTCGGTCTGAATCCATCGCTTCTCTCCGGACCCCATCTGGTAGAGCTCCACAATGCCCCGTTTCGGCCGACCTGACGTGATCACTTCTAAATCATCCTGATGGTACTTCTCGGCTTCTGCGGGATAGAGATCGTACGTGGACTGCCCTTCAACCTCAGCGACCCTCCGACCAATTGACTGCGCAGCCTTCACGTTCGTCCGAACGATCCGATTGTGACGGTCTTTGTACCACACCATGTCTGGAATGCCATCCAGTAAGGCTTGCTCTTCAGGCTGTTCAGAAGAAGCAAGTGCCTGCATCACCCGGTGCACCTGAAGGGCGAGACTGTTCGCTGCGACTGCTCGCGACAGCATCGGTATGAGATCTTCCCTGTTATAGGGTTTGCAGAGGAAGCCATACGCTCCAGCGGCCAGACAGGAGGCTTTTCGGCCTTCCTCGATCAGGGCTGTTGAGATGATGACGGGGAGACTCGGGTCTAACCCCTGCAAGGCATTAAGAACGGTAAGGCCATCGAGGTCCGGGAGTCCGAGGTCGAGGATGACCGCACTGAAATGAGGCTCCCTTGCCCGAGACATCGCCTCCGCCCCGGTCCCGACAAGGTTGACCTGGTAGCCCTCATGCTCCAGGAAGTCACGGAGAGCCTCGCCAATATCGAGATCGTCTTCGACGAGAAGGAGGCAGGGTCGTGGGAATGGAGTCGCGTGAGCCATTGGACACCTCACTCAGGCAAACGATGTCTGTAAACTTTATACGATCAGCTTAATATTTCAAAGTCAACCAGCCCATCACCCGGCTGCCGATGGTTTCACCGAGCGGATGTTCCTTGTGAAGGTCGATCTGCGCGTCAGTGATGGCGGCACTGTGCCGATAGTCTGACGGTCGAACACCGCTTCGATTGTACATGCTGGGTTATTGCAGAAGTCACAAGCGTCCCTGCGCCTATGACCACCCGACCTTCCGAAGGTATGTCGCGTGGAGCCAACACACCGCAGCACCTTGACGGATGGTGGTGGCGACCTCTGGACAGTAGTGGCAAGTCCGATCTGTGATCGCTTCCTCCGTGCCTCTAAACACTTTCTCCTTGGTCCCCGTGTCCGTGGTCCCCTTGTCCTTGGTCCCCATACCGTAGACCTCCTGTATGAAAATGTTGCATCGGTCCTACAGCACACAGAGAAAGGTGACGCCCTGGCAAAATAGGAGCCCGAGCCAAGCCATCGTATCCCGAAGATGGCGAAGATTGATGATTCCATGCGGCGGGGCAGGCGTCGGATTCCGCGAAGGACGTTCGATCACTCAATTTGCCCATGAATCAAGCACACTTCTTGTCGGTGTGCGAGCGAGGCTTCACTAAGGGGCGAATAATCGACTCGGCCCCCGCGGCCTGCTCCTCAGGGGTAGGGGCGAAGTACTCAAGGGGTCGAGGCGTCAAGCCATAGATGTGCAGCCAGGCGCAGAGTTCGGTGTAGGAACGGCAACGCTGATTGATGGGAGTTTGCCGATTGTGGATCGTGCAAGAGCTCGGGCTGCCCGGTTCCTCGTCGGTGAGCGTATAGAACCACTGGTCGCGTGCCTGCGTCACTCGGTCAACTGTCACCCACATGCCTTTGGGTCGCCGCTGTTTCTCAGTCGTCACGGTCACGCCCTTCCTGGTACATAAAAGCAAATTGGATGAGCCCAGTCGGGAGGAGGCGCACTGAGGACACGCAGAGGACTAAGGTTGAGGCGTAAGTACGGCGGATCAGAAACGCAGGGTTGAGAGAAGGGAGCAGTGTCGCAGTCGAGAACAGACTCTGCAAGTTCAGGTGGGTCACAGCCGTGGCGGTAACGAGAGACTTCGCATTCCCTCGGGCGTTGGCCGTGAGTCAGTTGCCACGGTGCTCTGCTGCGCATCGACCCTCCAACAGGGCCCAACCCTAAATTCTTCAAGCAAGTGAAGCAATACCGCAGTTGTTGAGGGCTGTTCGGCCCTAAGGAAATACGTGCATTTCGACGGGCGTTACAAATGTTCCGCCCGACCAAAGTCCTCAATGGACAACTCTAGTACCACGACCTCTCCGAATATCCACATTGGGGACACTGGAGCCTCAAGACCTCGGGCACCACATGAAAGACTATTTCTAAATGCCACCCGCCGCCCCCGGCGACTTGCATCGCGGCTCTGCACCGCGGACACCTAAGAAAGTTAGCGACTGGGACGGGGCCATTCAGCATCCCGACCAGAATCCCCGCGAGAACCATTGAACCGATCACATATGTCTCTGGTGTCATGCTGATCGCCCCGCTGACGGCTAGTGGCGAATCTTCTCCGTTTGAGAGACGCTGAGGGTGCAACTCCTGTGCCGACCCTCTCGGCTAGAGCGTACAAACCTTCGCATCTAATCTATGTAGGGCAAGCTATTGAGAATATCAGAATCAACCGTAGCTACCTTTGAAGGCGAAACCGAGCGTAAACCGGATCAGAGAAGAGGATAATCTGATCCACATCGAATCCAATCAGATTCATTTTGAGGGGAGGATACCTATTTCTGCTTCGCCACAACCTGATCCTTGAGCTTCTCGTAGGTCGCCTCTTCGATGCACATGGTTTCGCGTTTGGAGCGCGGGTTGTTCATGGGATGCTCTCACCGGATTCGTACCTACGCCGCGAGAGCAGTCCCGCTAGACGCCGACAGATACACGAACGGGATGTCATCGCGTGCCTGGATCCATGCCGTGGTTTCTAGGCCGTCCATACTTCCTTTTAGGACAATGTCACGACCAAGTCGGGCTGCTGCTCCACAACCTTTTTGACCCCTTCCTCTCCAGACGACGGGATCGCAGTGACCATATAGCCCGAACGCGTCAGCGTCCCCTCAAGATCTTTGGCGATGATGGGCTCGACTTCGAGGATGAGGATCCGTGTCTGGGCTCTCAGGCTCTAGACCCTTCCTGTATCGCTGAGTTCGGAGAACGTGAGCGTCACCGTTGTACCTGCATCCCGATGGAGCTCGAAGGTCCCCTTGAGCTGCTCGACCAGCATGGGGACCAGTTGCCACCCTAAGGATTTCCCCTTGCCGACTTCGAACGTCGCTGGAAGGCCAACCCCATTATCGCTCACGGTCAGCACATGCGTGCCATGGCGATCGGGGACTAGATGAATGGCCACTTCCCCCGTGCGGCCGTTTGGAAAGGCGTGTTTCAGACTGTTGGACACCAGTTCGTTGATCAGCAAGCCACACGCGATCGCGGTGTCCAAGCTGAATGACACAGGCGCCACGTTGAGTCTGAGCCGGATGGTATCAGGTGAAATGCCATAGGACTTGAACAACTGCCCGGCCAGCTTTGAGATATAGCCGGCCATATCAATCCGCGAAAGGTCTTGCGATTGGTAGAGCGTCTCATGGAGCAACGCCATGGCTCTCACGCGCGCCTGGTTGTCCTCGAATAGCTCCAAGACTTTCGGATCTGTTATGGATTGCGACTGCAGTCGGAGCATACTGTAAATGACTTGCAAATTGTTTTTGACCCGGTGGTTGACTTCCCGTAACAAGACCTCCTTTTCCTTCAGCGAGGCTTGGATCTGGTCCTCCGTCCGCTTGCGCTCGGTGATGTCGCGAATGACCACGGCATACCCGCGCAAGCCGCCGTGTTCATCTCTCAAGCCGGTCACGCCCACATTGGCGAGGAACCGAGTGGCGTCCTTACGGACCATCCAGCGGTCCTGTTCGGCACTCGACGCTTCCGCAGCTGCCGCCATCTGCAAATCCCGGGCTGGTAGACCTGAGGCGAGCTCGTCTTTCGGATAGAAGGAGTCATAATGCTGACCGAGAATTTCTTCGCTTCGATACCCGGTGAGCCGATCAGCCCCGATGTTCCACGTCGTGACGAGGCCTTCGCCATCAAGCATGAAAATGGCGTAGTCCTGTACCCCTTCGACCAGCAGTCGAAATCGCTCTTCACTGTACTGGAGGGCTTGTTGCTTGACCCATTCCCTGAGCCGGTACAGATCAACGAAGACCGAGACCTTGTTCGTCAAAATTTCCGGCACGACGGGTTTGACCAAGTAGTCCACCGCGCCGCTCGTGAGCCCACGAACCACGTCGGTGTCCAAGGTGTCGATGCCCGAGAGGAAAATAATCGGCGTATAGCGGGACCGCTCTCGCTGCCGAATCAACGCGGCCGTCTCATAGCCGTCCAGCTGTGGCATACGGACGTCGAGCAGGATCACGGCGAAGTCTTCACGCAGCAAGTGCCTCAAGGCATCCTGGCCCGTTTCTGCTTTCACGATGATGCGGTTTGGTCCCGCAAGCAGCACCTCCACCGCCATGAGCAGGAGGGGATCATCGTCGACGACTAGTATATGTGCTGGGATCGACAAATCTGCATCCCGGGACTTCGGAGGCAGATACCGCTTGATCGTTTTGAAGAGTTGCTTGCAATAGAATTCGATAGTCCCAACTTCTTCCTTGTTGGGCTCTCTCTGCGATTCGATGCCGGCTAAAACCTGTTCACAATCCTCTCTGAAGTGATGGATGGCCTTGGTGAGATCCATGATGCCCCCTTCCAGGCCTCCCTCTGTGTTTTCGGAAACACCGAAATGTGTTTCAACAGTCAACTAGTGCTGCCACAGCCAGATCAGGACGAGATAGATGAAGGCGGCCAGGACAGTGCTTGCGACGAGTAATACCAAGCCGAAGTCCATGCTGGTCATCCCTTTTCTATTTTGAAGGTTCAGACTGTGACGCCGACTATACTGATTCCACTGTTGTCAGTCAGCAATCGATATGCCACGTCATTTGCTTCTCCACGGACTCTGTGTGCCTCTTGACAGTCGTCTAATTCTTAGGGGGTCGAGAACTTCGACGAGCGGAACGGACAAGATGTCCTGCGCGTCCCTATCGCTAGGTGAATCTATTTTGATTACGTCTTAATCGGATTTGATACAGGGGGATTCGACGGGCCGCTCTGCTCGCCGAGGCCAGGCGGTTTCAGTGAGGGGAAAAGAGGGAAGGGCTGAACTGCCCCAGGTTTGAAGGACAAACGGAAGAGAAAGCAGGCCAAAGAACCGCGACGGAAAGCCAACTCCGCGAACTTCGCTTCGCGGCCGAGCGGAACAGGTGGCTCATCGTCCTGGAATTTGTGGACCAAGGGATCAGTGGCGCCAAAGGCCGAGAACACCGTCCCGCCTTCGATGCACTCTGGAAGGGAGCGATCCGCCGCGAGTTCGAGGTGGTGATGGTGTGGGCGGTCGATCGGTTGGGACGGTCCCTCTCGCACCTGGTCAATTTCCTCTCCGAGATCCACGCAAAGAAAGTTGATCTCTGCATTCATCAGCAGGGCATCGATACCACCACGCCGGCCGGGAAGGCTCTCTTTGGGATGATGGGGGTCTTTGCGGAGTTCGAACGATCGATGATTCAAGAGCGCGTCAAGGCCGGCATCAAACGGGTGCGAGCGAAGGGGCAGCAAACTACCAAAGCGCAGGTTCACACAGCCTCCGACCTTGCTCCTGACGCAGGCGATCCGTAGTAAACTGAACTAGACTCATACAGACACAGGTGAGGAGGCGTCCAATGCGCAATATCATTGTCGGATTCCTGCTCGGGCTCTTGGTAGGAGGGAGTGTGTGGGCTGGAGGCGGAAGCCAAATGTTTGGCGCACCGGCACTACGCTCTCAACCGGATCGGTTATGGGACCAAGACCGTGGCGCAGCACTCCGGGAGTACCACCGGCAGCTCCAACAGGAGTCGGTGCATGAACAGCAGCTGAATGAGCTCAAGCGGGAAGTGGAGAGTCAAAAACACAAACCTTGCTGAAGGACCTGGCCTCCCTTTCAGACGGTCGAGGGCAGAGATGAGGTCTGCTGCAGTTGGGGTCCGACGTCATATTCCTCATGCGGACACTGGTGAGCGGAATCATGGGTTGAACGCTGGGTTGACGTATGCTGGGGGTTCGTTCTTTTCCCCGCGATAGGTGTCAGGTCTGCAAGCCCGCGCACAATGCCCTCCGTACTCATGTCGGCTGACATGCCTGTCGCGTGCAGGAACTTTAGGTCAGGCAACCGATCAGCGCTCGAGCGGAGCCTGAGAAGAGGAACGCCTGTTCGCCCCTGCCGGTTGACGGGTGTTCAGGCGGGCGATATACTTAACCCGCGCTAAAAGGAAACTCCGCGTATTCGGAGCATGCGTAACATGGCACAGAAGGCTCGTCTGCTCGTCTCCTTGGTCATTATAGTGATGGGGCTAGCCTATCTGGTCGATGTGGCAACCTGCGATGAGACCGGCTTCTTTCAACTCTCATGGGAAGCGGTTGCGACGGAAGCCGATTCCTCCGAATTCAAGAGTGTCGGCGGCGGTTCTGACTCTCTGGGATCTTCTCAAACTTTTTTCCCACCCAAGCCTCCTCTCGAGGTGTCGATCGCATTCCTGCCGCTTGAGAGCGAGAAGGGCACGAATTGGCTTAGTGATTCCCTGCTTATTCCCCGGGCTCCACCCCGCGTCGCATAACTCCATCCGTTTCATCGGGCTCTAACGACCTCGAGCGAAAGTCTGTCCGCCACGACCATCCGTCCAGCGGCAGACGGACATATGGTGTCAGGTCCAGCCTATGAATGACCGTTTCCATAAGGATTATGGAAAAAGGGCTGAACATGACAGGAATCCAAACTCGTTGGCCTACGAGCTTCAGCACTTGGGTGTTAGGAGGCTGGCTTCAGTGAGAAGAACGTATCGCGGGCCGCAGTTCTACAGGTTCTTACCATTCTTTCTCATCTTCTTTGCCGTTCCCTACCTGTTCGACCTCGTCTACTGCGAGGATCTCAGCGCCCCTCCACTTTTGCTAGCCATGCTAGTCGATGGAGAAGAGGTCGACCCCTCCGAGGCTTCCGAGGGCCCCTTTTCCTCCAATGACCAAGCCACCTCGGTAGACTCCACGTTAGGTGTAGTGGTCGCCTATTCGCAGCCTATCTGTCAGACCCAGGCGATTGGTTATCTCCAACATCTGTCACTCGCGTCGCTCACGTCCAGGCCTCCTCCAGTCCTCTAGTCTCTTACGGCTAAAGCAGTATTTGCTCTCTCCGTAAATAGAGAGAAGGGACTATGAGGATAGCTCGGATTTGGACGGTAATCCCATACATCATTGTTCCAGTAATTTCGCATTCGGGACATCCTCTTGTCTCCGTCTTGGACGCTTCAACGCTGGCCGGTTCCCCGTTGGTACGAGGTTCCAGCAACATGAAAGGGGATCGCGAGCGGGAGCGGGCAATCTATAACGGTAAAGGCTTCTGCTTCCAGTGTCATGGACAAGATGGCGACATTGACCGGCGACCTGTCATGGACCCCGAGATCGCACGTGTGATCGAGCAATTGAATCCGAAGATCGCAGATCTGAGGAACCCGGCCACGCTCAAGTCTAAGAACGATGCCGAACGGTTCACGACCATTCGAGAAGGCCATCGAGGGACGGCGATGTTTCCCTTGAAGGATTTCCTTTCAGATCAAGAGATCCGTGACAGTGTGGCCTATCTCGCCACCCTCCGTCCAATGCCGGCGATCGCAGGCTAGAAGGTGCCGTAACCACAAAGGGGAAGTGAGGGCGTTCTCGAAATGTCGCAACATGCGCCGCCTGATGGTGGGCCTGGCGGGAGGGGGATCACCAGATAGGACGGACCAAAAAAGTCATGACGAATTGGAGGACACTTCCACGAGAGAGGGCATGCTGAGGAAAAGCGAAAACTCTACCGACACTGAAGAGAGAGGGAAGGAGTTGAAGAGAACAATGACGCGCATGCAGCCGGCTGTTCTTTTGGTATTCGTGATCATGCTCGGCCTTGGAACTGGAGCGTTAGCTGGTCAGGCCGACGAACCAACTAATGAGGTTCCTCGCATCCTTCGGCTGACGTTGAACGATGCGCTCGCTCTGTTCCTCAAACAGAATCTTGATCTCCTGATTGCGCAATATGGCATCGATACGGCGAAGGGTCAGGAAATTACCGCCAGGCTGTTTCCGAATCCCGTCTTAACCTCCTGGATCTACACGTCGATGACCCAGGGACATAACTATGCAAGGTCGACTGAATACGGAGGGACCGTCCAGCAACTGTTCGAGGTTGCGGGAAAACGGGGCTATCGGATTGAAAGTGCCAAGTTTGGGACGCAGTCGGCGGAAGCCGGCTTTAGGGATGCGCTCCGCCAACTCGGTTTCACGGTGAAGGATAGCTACTTTCATGTTCAAACCGCGCGGCGGCACCTCGCCATTGCAGAGGAGAATCGGGACCGCTTTACAAAGATTCTCGAGGTCAATACGTTGCGTTACAAGAAGGGATTTATTTCCGGGGTCGACCTCATTCGCATTCGCCTCCAAGTGGTCGACTTTGAGAGCACAGTGATTCAGTCCCAGCAGGATTTGCAATCCGCGCTCAACGATTTGCGCATTGTCGTGGCTGCTGACCCGGACACTCAGTTCGAGCTCCTCACCGAGCTGGAATATCATCGCATTGAGCCAGATTTGCGTTCGCTCCAGCGAACGGCGCTGGACATCCGCCCGGATATACAGGGAAAGCGCCTGACGCTTGAACAGCGAGGCGCGGATTTCAAACTGGCCAAAGCCTATCGCTATCCGGACCCGAGCATCGGGCCCGGTATGACACTTCAGGGTCCCACCGGGCCCGACAATCCGCAACAGTATGTCTTAGCACTCACGATCCCGCTGCCCGTGTTCAACCGCAACCAGGGCGGTATTGTCCAAGGCGAAGTAGCCATCCGGGCTGCTGAAGCGGACCTCAAGAAGACATTGATACAAGCCAAGAACGAAGTGAATCTCGCCTACCGCACCCTGGTGCAAAGTCGGCGCTTGGTCGAGGTCTATCAGGCTGGCGTGCTGGACGATGCGCGCTCAAGCCTCTCGATTATCGACACTGCCTATCAACGTGGTGGGGTCACAATTCTGGATTTACTCGACGCGGCCCGCACGGCCTCGGCCATACAATTGAACTACGTGGACGCGTTGGGCTCCTACCAGCGGAATATCTTCCAATTGGAAAGTGCGGTGGGAAAGGAACTCTCTTGATGACAGAGCGCTTGCAGAGCCTCTCTCTGGTTCTCACAGAAGCCAATGGCGACAGGAGGACCTGTGGTCCCACGTCTCGTTGAATTCGCACTGACACAACGTGCCCTGGTCTTTACTTTGGGCGTGCTCCTGCTCTTCGGGGGGCTGTACGCCTTCCATCTTCTGGACGTGGTGGCGTACCCCGATCCCTCCCCGCCGATGATCGAGGTCATCACCCAGAATCCGTCGCTCTCCTCGGAGGAGATGGAACGGCAGATCACTCTGCCTATTGAATACGGCTTGGCCGCGATGCCAGGGCTCACTGCCACGCGATCCATCTCGCTGTTCGGGCTGAGCGACATCAAGTTTTACTTCGAGTATGGAACGGACTATTTTCGGGACCGACAGGAGGTGCTGAACCGACTCAATCTCTTGCAACTCCCCTCCGGCGTGCAGCCGACGATCTCGCCCTGGTGGGCCTTGGCCGAGATCTATCGCTATGAGATTGTTGGACCTGAACAGTCGTTGACCGACCTGAAGACCATTGGGGATTGGCAGTTAACCCGGGAATTCAAGCGGGTGCCTGGGGTCATCGATGTCACCACGTTCGGCGGAACGACGAAGCAATATGAAGTCGGCCTGGATCCTGGGTTGCTGCTGTCGTACGGCGTTGGCGTGCCGCAGGTGCTCGATGCGTTGAGAGGCAGCAATGCCAACTCGGGAGGCAACTATGTCAGCGTCGGGGCGCAAAGCTTCGATGTCAGGGGCCTCGGGTTGATTCGCGACCTCGACGACATCGAGGACGTCGTGGTCGCCGAGAAGCAGGGTATTCCGACGCTCGTCAAGAATCTCGGCCAGGTCCGTCTGAGCTATCGGGTCCGCTTAGGCAAGGTGGGAATCGACGACCGAGATGACGTCGTTGAAGGCATTGTGCTGCTCATGCGGGGCTATCACGCCTCTCCCGTCTTGGAGCGCGTCAAGCAAAAGGCTGACGAGGTCAACAAGAGTCGATTACCTGCCGGGGTCCAGATCAAGCCCGTCTATGATCGGACCAAGCTGATCCATACCACGATCGAGACAGTCGTGGATATCGTGCTCTCGGGCATCGCGCTCGTGTTTGTCATCCTCCTTCTCTTCCTGGGCCATGTTCGCACGGCAGGCATCGTCGCGCTGGCGGTCCCCATGGCCCTGCTCTTCACCTTCATCCTTATGGTTCTGGTCGGTGAGTCGGCCAACTTGATTTCGCTCGGCGCCATCGACTTCGGGATCATCGTGGATTCCACTCTCTTGATGGTGGAGAACATCTTCTATCGGCTGGTGCGGCGGCAGGATGCCGGGGATATCTCCGTGCACGCGCTTGGCGCCGCCCGCGATGTCGGCCGTCCGATCTTTTTTGCGACCACCATCATCATCATCGCCTTCATCCCACTGTTCACGATGACCGGCGTGCCTGGTCGGATCTTTGCCCCGATGTCGCTGACCTACGGCTTGGCCCTCAGCGGTGCGCTCCTGATGGCCTTTACGTTGGCCCCCGCACTCTGCTCGCTCCTCTTGAGCGGGCCGATTCCGCCCCACGATACCAGGCTGGTGGAAAATCTGCGGGCGGGATACCTCAACGTCCTGAGTTGGGCGCTCGATCACCAACGTCTTGTCGTGGCTTGCACCCTGGCGGCCTTGGTCCTGGCGCTCGTCGTCGGGTCCCGGCTGGGTGGCGAGTTCATCCCGCAGTTGGAAGAGGGGAACCTGTGGGTCCGCGCCAACATGCCGGTCGATATCTCGTTTGAGGAGGCGAGCCGCATCGTGACCGACATGCGACAGGTCTTCCGAAGCGTGCCCGAGGCGACCGTCGCGGTGTCACAACTCGGTCGTCCGGACGATGGGACCGATGTGACTGGTTTCTTCAACGCGGAATTCCTGGTCGATCTGAAGCCCCGGAAGGAATGGCGCCCCGAGATCCGCGACAAAAAAGATCTCGTCAGTCGTATCGAGGCAGAGTTGCAGCGGCGCTTCCCCGGCGTCACCTTCAACTTCTCGCAATACATCCTGGATAACGTTCAGGAAGCCATGAGCGGAGTCAAAGGAGAAAATTCGATCAAGCTGTTCGGGCCGGATTTCAAAGTCCTGGAGCGAAAGGCGGACGAGATCAAAGCAGTGATGGAGACGGTGCGCGGGGTCCGGGACTTGGGCGTGCTCCGCTTGCTCGGTCAACCCAATATCCTGGTGGACGTTGATCGTCCGGCGGCGGCCCGCTATGGCTTAGGGGTTGACGATCTGAACGGGATCATCCAGGCCGCGGTGGGCGGTCAGGCGGTTACCCAGGTGTTTGAAGGCGAGAAATGGTTTGATCTGGTGGTCCGCTTCCTTCCGCAGTTTCGCAAGAACGCGCAAGCTATCAGCGATATTCAGGTGACGACGCCCGACAATACCCGGTTGCCGTTGAAGCAACTCGCTCAGGTGAAGGAGTCCGTTGGGGCGTTCATGATCTATCGAGAAAACAATCAACGGTACATCCCCATCAAATTCAGTGTGCGGGGACGTGATCTGGAAGGTACGGTCGAAGAAGCGGCGGCCAGGATCGAGCAGGAGGTCACCTTGCCAGAGGGCTATCGGATCGAGTGGCATGGCGAGTACAGTCAACTGCAGGCCGAGAAGCGCCGCCTGGCTATCGTCGTCCCGCTGAGTTTGCTGGTCATCTTTCTCCTGGTCGTCAATGCATTACACTCCTTCCGCGACGCCCTGCTGGTACTCCTGGCCGTGCCGTTTGCGCTGATTGGGGGGATCCTGGCTCTCGCCCTGACCGGCACCCACTTCAGCATCTCGGCTGCCGTCGGCTTCGTCTCCCTGTTCGGGGTCGCGATTCAAGGGGCGCTCGTGGACCTCTCGCGCATCCCTGAATATCGTGCACGTGGGTTCGATCTGAGGACCGCGATCTTGAAAAATGCGGCCGTCCGCATGCGACCGGTCATGATGACCACATTGGCTGCGGCGATCGGCCTGTTTCCGGCTGCCGTCGCCACCGGAATCGGCGCCCAGTCCCAACAACCGCTCGCCCGCGTCGTGGTCGGCGGCATGCTGACCTCCGTGACGCTGATCCTCTTGGTCCTTCCGGTCCTGTATCAAATAGTACACCAACGTGATGCGAGCGTGCCGAGGGGGGAGGCAGGCGATGTCATGGCAGATTAACAGGGCTGTGCATGGCCTGGCAGTCGTGCTGCTCGTCGCCTGTTCACGAGAGCCCCAGCCACCGACAGCCCCGACAAATCCAAACGTCGTGCAGGTCAGCTCCGAGGCGAACCAAGAGCTCGCCATCGAATCGGTGCATACCAAGAGCCTGGGCGACAGCCACGAATTCGTCGGAAGAACGCAGTACAGCTTGGATGGAGTTGCCCGGGTGGGGACGCCGTTGGTCGGCATTGTCCGCAGCGCGCAGGTGAAGCTGGGGGAAAAGGTGGAAGCGGGTCAGACGTTGGTGATCATCGAAAGTGCCGATATCAGCGTTGCGTATTCGGACTTCGCGAAGGCGGAATCCACCTTGCAGTTGACCCAGCGCTATCTCGAACTGTCGAAAGATCTGTATTCAGCCAAGTCCATGTCCAAAAAAGAGTATGAGCAAGCACAAAACGACTTTCAGAAAGCTGAGGCGGAACACAACCGGGCGCGTCAGCGGCTGCTCACACTCAGGGTCCCCGGCAGTGAGTTAGATAAGCCGGCCCCAGAGCGGCACATCAGCACGCGATTCGACCTGCGATCGCCGTTGCGAGGGGTCGTCGTAGAAAAAACGGTGACTGTCGGGCAGGTCGTCGGACAGGACCCCGCCCAAACCTTGTTCACCATTGCCGATCTCGATGTGCTCGAGGTTGTCGCCAATGTCTACGAACGAGACCTCCCATTACTGCAGGCCGGCATGGCCGCCTCGGTGAGCTTGGAGTCATTTCCCACCGAACGGTTTCCCGCCAAAGTCATCTATATAGGCGACGTCGTCGATCCCGACACGCGGACGGTGAAGATGCGGTGCAAGGTCACGAACCTGGGCCGCAAACTGAGACCCGAGATGCTCGCGCGCGTTCAGGTTCAGCTCGGGAGCACGCTCAATGCGGTGGTTGTGCCGCGTGAGGCGGTGGTGCGGCGGGAAGAGGATATGATCGTATTCGTGCAAACCAGCGACACGGTGTACGAACCGCGCATCGTGCTGGCGACACCGACTGCGGATGAGATGATGGAGGTTCAGGGGAAGCTGGTTGATGGCGAGCGGGTCGTGGTCAAAGGCGCGGTCTTGCTCCGAGGCGTGTGGGAAAGACAGCTCGCCGCTCGCGGCCCTAAACAGGATAGTAACCCAAGGACCATCGTCGATAGCAAAAATGTCCCCGCGACCCGGAACGGGTACTTGCGGCTGGTGGGGAAGATCGCCTTCGGTGAGGATTATTTCTCGAACGTCGCCTCCCCCGTACAAGGGCGCGTCCTGGAGGTCAAGACGACCTTTGGGGATCCTGTGCACCCTGGTCAAGTGTTGCTCGTGATCGACAGCCCGGATATCACCGGCGCCTACGCGGATTACCTGAAAGAGATTTCCGAGCTGGAATTTGCCCGTCGGTCGTATGAGATGGCACAAGGTCTCTACCAGACGGAAGCGACGGCCTTCAAGGATCTCAAGCAAGCGGAGAACGATTTGGTCAGGGAACAAGCGGAATACAGCCAGGCACGAGAACGCCTGCTGGTGTTGAAGGTGCCTCGCGAAGAGCTCGATAAGCCGTTCGCCCAACAGAAAATTACGGGTCGCTTTGAGTTGAAAAGCCCGATCGCCGGAACGCTCGTGAATCGCACCGTGACAATCGGTCAATGGGTCGATCCCTCACAAGTGTTGATGGTCGCCGCGAATTTAGACCGCTTGCAGGTCGTGGCGGACGTCTATGAACAGGACGTGCCGCGCGTCCATGTCGGCGACGTGGCTCGTGTCAACGTCGATGCGTATCCGGACCAGGCATTTGGCGCGGTGATCGCAAGCATTGGTGATGTGGTCGATCGGGAGACGCGGACTGTCAAAGTTCGGGCGTGGCTCAGCAACGAGCAGCATAAACTGAAACCTGAAATGTATGTGCGGTTGACGGTTGGGAGTCAGTCATGAACTCACTCCGAGTACCAGGCTTGGTGAGAAGCCGTTCGGACCCTGCGGCCATGCCAATCTCGATGCCCACGGCTCACGTTCGTCAGGCCCGGCACGGCATGGAATCTCTCGCTCACTGGTGAACGGTGCTCTGGGGATCTGCCAGTATGAGTCGGCGAAGGGTGTTCACTGACGGTGAACCTGTCGAGTGACCAGACGATCTACGTGGCCCTGGGCCTCGTCCGATGGGTGCATGGCGAGGAGGATGGCGTCGAAACGCTCGTGAATGATGACGAGTCTCGTGAAATGATGGTGGAGGTCCGTCTCACGAACGGCGAACGACCTGTGTGGTCGCCCCGCTAACATACACCGCTTGCTCAGCTGAACGGCTACTGGCGAGCTCCGATCCCGCCATCGACTGGATCAGGTATTCCGACTGCTGCCTCATCTCGAAAGACAACCATTTTTCCCCGCCCGCTCCCGCCAGGGATTCCATCTGTCGCCTCTTCCAATGAGGGGTCGTTGAAGAGCAGAACTGCCATAACGCATCGGCTCACTCGCCTCACGCAGTTCCGTGATACACTCCCCTAGCC
>Ga0126373_10000925_pt1 | contig 20156 bp, 18 predicted proteins | sample PanSoiMetPlot_11_FD_92545 | JGI IMG/M metagenome (GOLD analysis project Ga0126373, IMG submission 92545) | Tropical forest soil microbial communities from Panama - MetaG Plot_11 | ecosystem: Environmental > Terrestrial > Soil > Tropical forest > Bulk soil | place: Panama | collected 2016-02-17 | reverse complement strand
GGCCCCGGCGGAACAGGAGTCGCGCGGCCGGGTTCGAACCGTCAATCGGAACCGCCCAGATCTGGTGGTCTTTCATGACTGCTACCCGGTTGCCAAGGGGCGAGGGTACAGGCAGATCCCCCTCGGCAAGCAGTTTGGGGGCGCCGCCCGAAAATGCCACCGACCAGATCTCCATCTTGGGTTGAACCGGGCTCGACGCCGGGTCCGGCTGCAAATTCCCGGTGCCCGCCCAGTTAGAGTCATGGTCGCCACCTCTGACGTAGACAACATAGTTACCGTCATGCGATAAGACGAGGTTGGTCAGCTCCTGCCCGTCATCGTCGCGGTAATCGGTCAGCCGCCGCGCCTTAAAATCCGGTCCCTCAGCCACCCAAACGTTTCGAATCCCTTGCTCATTAAAGACCCAGGCGATGCGGGAACCAGTCAGAGATGTCGCCAGTTCCGAAGGGTATGGGTAGCTGCGGACCTGCTCCAGAGTGAACGGACCCTTTTGACCGGCTCGCGCCACGGACGCAAGGATCACCATCAAGGAGAAAACGATCACTCTCGCATACTGCTCTCGACCCGAATTCCTCATAGCCATGTTAGTTCCTCCACTAGTCCCAGGCGCTTTCTGAAGTCGGTGACTAGACCGACTCGGCTGGCCTCGGCGCACCGTGATTGTCGTCCTCAGACAGCCCGGCCCTTCCAACAGCTAAGTCTCACGCTGGGTTACGGACACTTTCCCAGCCTCAAACTTGATCTCAGTGCTATTTCAGGATTGAAGGTAGAATATATTCCATCGGGCCGGGACTTGCAATTTAACCCGCTTCGCGGCCAGCATCGTCGCTTGATGAGACCGCTACCCGTTACACACTGGTAACCGTTATCATTCGAGCCGCTCTTGCTTTTGCTGGAATTGATTTTTAGTATTGCTTCGAAGCCCATTTTGCCGTACAAGATTTGAACTAGAGATGCAGGCAAGTGTAATCTCGGAGCCCTCGGCCCCATAAACTGCTAAATGGCTGAAAATCGTGCTCAAGTCACCCGGACAGGTATGGAAACTACCTAATGAAGCTCGTTGTTTTCTCAGACCTTCATCTCGATGCGGCTTTTGCGTGGGCCGGGCACGGCAGCCAGGCTGCTCGCTCACGCCGTGAAGCGCTGCGTTCTACTTTGCGGCGAATACTCGATCTGGCCTGGGCCGAGCGGGCCGACGCTGTCCTTTGTGCCGGCGACCTCTACGAACACGAGCGCTACACCCCGGACACTGCTGCTTTCTTGCGTGCATGTTTCGACAAGGCCTATCCCCTGCGCATTTTCATCTCTCCCGGTAATCACGACTATTACGGTCCGGACAGCATCTATAGCACCGTCGGATGGAGCCCGAACGTCAGAGTCTTCTCTGAAAGCCGTCTGGAGCCCGTAACTCTGGACCACGGATTTACCCTGTGGGGAGCGGCCCACAAAACCCCTGCCGGCACGCCTGGCTTTCTCCAAGGCTTCAAAGTCGATCGCGGAGGTGTGAACATCGCCCTTTTTCATGGCTCGGAGCTCGGGAGCCTCCCTGACCAGGGCGCCGGCAAGTCCGCCCACGCGCCATTCCGGGAGCACGAAATTCAGAAATCCGGTTTAAGCCACGCATTTGTCGGCCACTACCACTCGCCGAAGGACGCGGCACTTCACACTTATCCCGGAAATCCAGATCCGCTCTCGTTCGGTGAGACCGGCCCGCGCGGTGCAGTCATTGCAACCATCCTGGAAAGCGGATCAATCGAACGCTCACGGCGCCGCGTCGCCGCCACCCAACTCCACGAAGTAACCCTGGATGTCAGTGGCTGCTCCACCAGGCAGGAAATCCGTGATTTGCTCGCTGGCCGTCTCGCCAATTTGCGGGGCGCCTCTCGCGTCCTGGTGCAAGGCGAGCTGGCCAGAGAAGTCGATCTGAGTGAATCCGATTTGCTCGGCATACCTACTGACCTGGACGCCTACTTGATTCAGTTCGGACGCCTCGAGCCCGCCCGGGATCTGCCCTCGCTGGCAAGCGAACCAACAGTCCGCGGCCGCTTCGTTAAAGACGTCCTGGCATCCGAACTCGCGGAAGAAGAGCGCCGGCGCGTCCTCGCCGTCGGACTTCGAGCCCTCGAGGGCCGCAACGACCTGGGGGTCTGCTAAATGCGTTTCGAGTCCGTCTTTGCTCATGCTTTCGGTCCATTTTCGGGTCAGACTTTGGAGTTGACGCCGGGGTTTAACGTCATTTGGGGACTTAATGAATCAGGAAAATCTTCGTGGCATGCAGCTCTCTTTATAGCACTCTGTGGAAGACCTCGCCGCAAAGGAAAACCCTCTCGCGAGGATGAGGAGTTTGAGTACAAACACCGGCCCTGGGACCGGCCGGAATGGCGCGTTTCTGCCATTGTGCGCCTCGAGGACAAGCGCCGAATCGAATTGAGCCACGACCTCTTGAATGGGTTCGAGTCCAGCGTCGTCGACGTTGACCTAGGCCGCGATTATAGAAATGAGATCCTATGCGAAGGGTCGCCGGACGGTTCCGCGTGGCTTGGTTTGGACCGCCGCTCCTTCGTGGCCACCGCATGTGTTAATCAGACCGACCTGCTGGGAGTAACGAGGAGCGCCGCCCTTCTCCAGGAGCAACTGCAACGCGCTGCGGCCACCTCTACAAGCCAGTCTACGGCGGCCCAGGCGCTTGCTCGCATTGACGAATTCCTCTCGGAACACATTGGAAGCAATCGCAAGAACACTGCAAAACCACTTCGGCATGCGATCGACCGCCTCGAAGCTGCTCAGGAATCCGTCCGTCTCGCTCATCGAGATCACGCCCAATACCTGGAACTCGTCGCTACCGCCAACGATTTGCGGCGCAAAACGGAGGATCTCGAACGGCGGCTCCAGATGGCCTCCGCCGCCGTCTCGGTTCGCGAGGCCGAAGAATGGTCCGCGCGTCTGGGTGAGGCAATAAAGATATCGCGCAACCTCTCCGGTAGCTCGCGCAATGTCGAGCCGGGTGATAACAAACTCGAGCAAGAAGTCGCCTCGGCGCTCCAGGCTTGGCGGCAGCGCCCGGCGCCGCCAAAACTGGACGGAGCCAACTCTGATGAACTGAAACTGCTGATCGCGCCGCTTCCAGCCGATCCACCCAAAGGCGATCTCGAACCAAGACCCGAGACCGAAGATGCGTTCGGCGCTTTCGAAAGCATCGGTCGCGAAATCAGCTTCCACGAGAACGCGCGTCCAGCCGGTACTGATGCGCCCAACATTGCTCAGTCTTCGTCTGATGAATTGCGAACCCTTGCTGCGACGATCTCCAAAGCGCGGCCCATGGCCGCCTCTTCTCTCGAAGAACAAGCACGGTCTGTCGCTGCCGATCGAAATCGTCTATCGAGGAAAACCAGGAATCGACGGTTCTTCCTCATAGTGTTCGGCGGACTGTTCGCTGTTCTGGGGGCCGGATTGTTCGGTGCTGGCGTCCTGCCCGCCGCGCTTGGTTCAGGTGCTATCGGCGCGTTGTTCCTTTTGATCGCAGTGATGCTTCCTACTGGGGCGCTAAAGCAGACAACTGCGCAGTTAGCGAGCCTCGAACAGGAAATCGGCCGGCTCAAGTCAGAAGCTGATTCATGGACTGCCGTGCAGGACCAGGCTCGCGCACGCTTGCGTGTCCTTGGTTTGACCGATGATCCGGCCAAACTGCGCGAGATTGCCGACGCCGTAGCTATAGCCGAGAGGAATCGCGTCGACATCCAACGATGGAGGACCAGACGCAATGAGCTTGCCAAGCAACAATCCGCCGCCGCCTCGGCCTTTTGGGCCAGCCTGGGCATGACCGGTAACAACCCTCGCCAGGCCGATCTCGCTGCCGAGGTCCATCGCTATCGCGATGATTGCCGCCGCCGATGGGTGGCCGCGCATCAGGCCAACAGGCGCAAAGAACTCGAGGAGCAATTGCGGATTCGGATTCAACTCGAACAGACCGCCGCCGATGCTAGCGAACGCGCACGGACTGCTGACCAGAACCTGATTGGCGTCGCCTCTCGCTGTGGCATCAACGGAAATGACCTGCGCGAGGCTGCCGCTGGACTGCAAAGATGGCTCGATCAGCAGGGTAAAGAACGCGACCGGCTCCAGCGGGACATCCAGAAATGGCGTGCTCTCCAGTCGACTCTAGGTGGCGTGAGCATTGAAGAGTTCGAGCGAGAGGCTAACGCAAAAGCGAAAAAGGCCAAAGAGATGGCCGCTAAGTTTCGCCTTGAGGAAGTTCGCTCGCTGATGACCTCAGAGCCCGATCTCGCCGGTTCCATCGCGAGCTTACAAAAAGACTTGACCGGGGCGTCGGCTGACCTGGCTGTCGCCCTCGGCCGAATCAGCGAGCGTGAAAGAACCCTCCCCAGCGTCGCCGAAGCCGAAGAAGAACTAGAGGCAGCTCGCCTGGAACGAGACCGCCTCGAGCGCCTTAAGCAGACTCTCGAAACAGCCCGGTCGTTCCTCGAACGCGCCCAGGAAGAGGTTCATCGCAGCATTGCTCCCGCCCTCCGTGAAGCTGTCGGCCGCCGCCTGCCTGATGTCACCGCCGGCCGCTACTGGGACGTCAGAGTCGATCCCGAATCTCTTGCCATCCAGGTTTGCGGCGCGAACGGCAAGTGGAGAGATGCGGGCGCCCTTTCGCATGGTACCGCCGAGCAGATTTTCCTGCTGTTAAGAGTAGCCCTTGCCGAACAGCTCGTTCGCCCCGGCGAGGTCTGCCCGCTCCTGCTCGACGACATCACCGTCCATTCTGACCTCGAGCGAACACAAGCGATACTTGCCTGCTTGCAGGCGATCAGCCGCGATCGCCAGGTCATCTTGTTCAGCCAGCAAGAATCAGTTCTGGCATGGGCAAGCCAGAATCTAGGCGGCCCCCAAAGCCGCTTGATCAAGCTCGATTCAGCAGACATCGGCGTCTAGTTAGACACTCGGGCCACCGTTTACCACACCCTTAATCGCTCGTTCGGATCCCGCCATTACTTCATGAATGCCGTATTATCCCCGTTAACGACAATTTGCAATTCAACGGCGGCATCAACGAGCCTCCCTTCAGCGAGCAGCACGGAGTCGCTAGTTACAACGCCGTCCCCCATGGCCACCCCGTCTGTCAACGCCACTCCGTCGCTCAGCAAAACTGCGATCGGTAAGAAGAGTGCCCCGGATCCCTGTGGTCCCCCATCGCTAACCGGCAGCGAATCAGCCAGTGCCACTCCCGATGTAAGCAGCGTCAGATCTGCCACTGCGACTCCGTCACTCAACGCAACGCCATCTCCTAGCAGCACGGCAGTGAGGTAAATCTTCTGAAACCTGGTTATCAGGTTGGCACCCGTCGCAAATGTCTGCTGAAGAATGATCTCCCCGGACCACGGAAAGCTAAACCCTGCGATCGTGGTCCGGGGCTCGGGGGCAAACCTTGTCGTTAATAGCGGCGCGCCCAGGGGCAGGGCATTGGAAATGTCGGGCCTAACGAGTTTAGCCAGCATCGCACCTCCGGCGATGTTGAGCTCACCCGTTCCCTGTTCCAGCATATTGAATCCGGCCAGAGGCTGTGCCGTATACATCAACAGCGCCTTGACCAGATTAGGCGTCAGCCCCGGATTTGCCTGGAGCAGCAGCGCCACGGCGCCTGATGTAATTGCTGCCGATACCGAAGTCCCGCTCAGGTACATCATCCTGGAGTCCCCGCCTGAGCTTAGTCCTGTATCTAGCGACGGAAAACTCGTCACTAGCTGGCTGTGGGCCGCCTCGGCCCCGATCACTTTGTTGCCCGGTGCTACGATCTCGGGCTTGACTACGTTGTCGTAGTGCTTGACTTGGTTTGCATCCGTCCAGAAGCTTCGCGTAGGCCCTCTCGACGAATATGTCGTTACCACGTCGTCACTGCGCGAATCGGTTCCGAATGTGTTTGCCGCCCCGACTGTCAGCGCTGAGGGTTCGTTTCCCGGACTGTGTATCGCACCGTATATCTTGTTGCCTGAGCCATCCTTGCCATCGTTGCCAGCCGCCGCAACCGCCACGATACCGGCATCCACCAGCTTCCGCACCGAATGGCACAACGGCGAGTTCAGATATGATTGAATAGCGGCCGTCCCTATGCTCAGGTTGACAACCCTGATGTTGTACCTGAACCGGTTGGCCATCACCCAGTCCAACGCCGCCATGACGCTCGAGACGGTTCCTACTCCCTGCGAGTTCAGCGCCCGCAGATTGATCAATTGGGTGCCTGGAGCGATTCCGGCATACCTGCCGCCATACAACACTGCCGACGCGGCTATCAGCGACGCCACAAATGTCCCGTGGCCATATGGATCATCGGTGCGGTGTTCGCCGGTGAAGTCGACACTAACCATAGTTCGGCCCGCGGCACTGTCGTTCCTGAACGCCCGATGGTTTGAATCAATGCCTGAGTCGATTATAGCGACTCCTATTCCGCTTCCATCGAGGTTCCCTCCATCACCGCCTCGAGATGGGTGCTCGTCCTCTACCAGCGATGCTCCAGTGGTCGTCACGATATGCCCTGGCAAATCCCCTAGCGAGGCTACACTATCGTCCAGGCTCGCATAACCGACCTCACCAAGCTCGCCGATCTGGCTGATTACTCCGGCTGGCGCCTCAATCACTGCACAATTCAGATTCCGAAAGATCCGTCTGAGCCTGCCACCCTTCGCCCCAAGCAGCACGCTCAAACCGTCGCCCGCCGGCCCTGTCAGCTCGACGACAACTCTCACCTGCTCATCCGGCCCTGCGCTAGCCAGGCGCTCTATCAGATCAGATGTGAATTTCGTCGGCGACGACTCTCGTCCGGGCTGGACGTGAGCCGAAAGACCTGCGGCGCGAGCCGGCCGCAAGCCGGTCATCTGTCCTATCAACAGGCCGGCCAGTATTATTGCTGTTGCTTCATTTCTGATTGTACGCCGGAAAGATTGAGACTTGCGAAACAGTAAGCGAGTCCTGGGGGATTCCATATCTATATTCCCTGTTCTACTCTTAGAGGCCGTCGGCGGGGGCATCCGCAAATGACCGATAGCCCTGATGAAGCCAGTCAACTCAGCGCCTCACCAGAGCCCTCTTGAAACTGGAACGAATAGATCAGAACGACTGCGTCACCACTGAAATGCGCGCATTTGACTTGCAGCCCTCGTGCCAACTCTTGAATTAATCATCGATATATTGAGCACAAAGGGCTAGGGCCCGATTTAAGCGAGTCCTCCTCACTCCATCACTCGAGCCAAAGGTCATTATGATTCAAATCGTTCATGCATTTTGACCTTGATGTTACTTGCCAATTCAGAAAGGGGAGACCGGGCGCTCGTTCGAGGCCGTTCAATATCCGGAAAAAAGCCCGATCCGTTAACGCAAACAGGGAATGTATTGCAATTCCTGCGGCGCTCGACACTAACCTCTGGTAGACTATATCGGGAGGACAACCGAAGTTATGAAACACTCTGAAGGATTCTTGAAGCTGGTTGATCAAGCCAAGAAACGCATTCGCGAGACCACTCCCGCTGAGGTCAGGCGCCGTCAACAAGTTGGTGATCGCTTTCACTTCGTCGACGTCCGCGAAGATAATGAATGGCAGAAGGGCCGCGCTGCGGGCGCCATTCATTTGGGCAAAGGAATAATTGAACGGGACATTGAGACTTCAATTCCTGACCATCACGCCCCGATTGTGTTGTATTGTGGCGGTGGTTATCGCTCGGCCCTTGCTGCTGACGCGCTTCAACAGATGGGTTACACCAGCGTCGAATCCATGGATGGCGGCTGGAAGGTCTGGATCGATATGAACTACCCCATCGAGAAAGACGCCGACTGAGCACTCTTTGGTCTCATCGCGAGATCAGACTTCCTACACCCGGCCAACAGAGCCATGCGTTCTATCGCATAACAGGCTCTCTTTATGAGTCTCGGATCTTACGCCTGCTCGAAGATTGTCGGCTGAAAAACTGGTTGGCCACAATAACACACACACTAATGCTAGATGCAACACCCGGAACGATGTATAATTTCTTAATTTGACCATGTCGAAAAGCCCCTCTGAGACGATCGAGCGATCTGACTGGAATGGTTAAGCCGGTACGAAATGCTATCCCCGAACTCGAGAGAGCGCTGCCGCACGTCGTCCTCTCCCGCCGTCGCAGGCGAGTTGTAACTGCCGGTATCTTGCTCGGAATGGTCCTTGCTGCCCTCGAAGCTACCGTCGTAACAACGGCGATGCCCACCATTATCGCGTCCATTAAGGGACTGGATCGATATAGCTGGGTATTTTCTGCATATCTGCTGACATCTACCGTGTCAGTTCCTGTGTGGGGGCGCCTCTCCGATCTGTACGGGAGACGGCCTTTGTACCTCGCCGGAGTCGCGGTGTTCCTGATCGGGTCGGCGCTGTCCGGGATGTCACAGAATATTGACCAATTGATCGTCTTTCGTGCAGTCCAGGGACTGGGTGCGGGCGCCCTCGTTCCGCTCAGTCTCACGATAAATGGTGACATATATACCTTGGTCGAGCGGACCAGGATCCAAGGTCTGTTCAGCGGCTTGTGGGGTCTCGCTTCAATAATCGGACCCATCGTCGGCGCCGTTGTTACCGAGCGCCTCTCCTGGCGCTGGGTGTTCTACCTGAATATTCCTTTTGGGCTGGCCGCTGCTGCGGTTGTTGGCGTGGCGCTCGTGGAGCCAAAGCGGACCGAAAAACCCTCGATTGACTACGCCGGCGCCGTGCTGCTCGCGCTCTCCATAACCCTCCTGTTAATGGCGCTGGTTGCAACCGGTAATGGCGCCTCAGAGCATTGGCTTCGTATACTCGCCGAGAGCGCCGGAGCATTCGCGTGCGGCGCCTTGTTCCTGCGGACTGAGCGGCGCGCGAAGGAACCGGTTATCCCGCTTGGCCTGTTTCGACATCGGATCATTGCGATTGGCTGCATCACGGTCTTTCTTGTCGGAACCGCCTTCTTCGGTGCATTGTCCTTCATCCCTCTCTTCGTTCAGGGAGCTCTCGGCGGAACTCCGACTCAGGCGGGATCAGAGCTGACGCCGCTTTTGCTCGGCTGGGTAACAATGTCGGTGGTCGGAGCCAAATTGCTCCTCAGAATCGGCTACCGCCCAACCGTCTTCCTCGGATTGATTCTGCTGGCCGTCGCATTTGGCTTGCTGTCGACCCTCGGGCCTGGTGCCCGGCTGCCAGTGATGATGGCCGATATGGCCCTCATGGGAGCCGGAATGGGCATGGTCATGATTGTGCTTTTGATCATGATGCAAGACGCTGTATCCCGCAACCAGCTTGGTATAGTAACCTCCATCAATTTGTTCTCCCGTTCGATCGGGGGCGCGCTGGGCGTGGCGGTAATGGGCGCTGTAATGATGGTGGGGCTCGGTTCCCAGATCGCCCAGGTTCAACAGGACAGCGGCCTCTCTGTGGCCGAAGTCGCTGGTGCCGTTCACAACCTCAGCGCTATCGTTGAGCCAACCTCCAGAGCCAACCTGGCTCCTGCCCTTCGCGCGGCCCTTGAAACCGCCCTGGCGCGGTCGCTCCATTATGTCTTCCTTATTGGAGCGGTATTCGCCGCCTTGGCTTTGGCCTCGGGGTTCTGGCTTCCCAAATCATTGTCCGCCTCATCAATCACCGAGCCTGACGCTGCCGCCGAGCAAAGGCTGCCTCCTGAGTACGAGGATGTTCCCGTGGCCGCCGAACCCTAGGTCTCAGGTCCGCTCTCCTGCGTCCCGGTTTTCCAACTATAATCGGCAGGCCCGTTTGGGATACGGCCTCGGCCTGGTCCCGCAGCTATTGTCCAAATGGACCTCTCGATCCAGGTCGCAAATTCTTTCAGGAACTCAGATGAACCATTCCTTGTAGCGCCGCCTTACAAGCGGGTAGACTTGAAGGCAAGGACTTGATTTCGCGGGCATTTGAATGAACATTAATCCGAAGCCGTTTTACCTTGGGCGGATCTGGGGAATACCAATTAAAGCTCACTATAGCTGGCTGCCTGTATTCCCGATATATGCCTGGGTGATATCTCAGGTCTTGCTCCCGAGCAATGTGCCCGGCCGCCCCGTCTTTGAATATTGGGCGCTCGGAATTCTAACCACCGCCCTGTTGTTTGCCTCAGTTCTCATTCACGAGCTAGCCCACTCCATAATGGCCAGGATAGAAGGAGTCGGAACCGGCGGGATCACTCTGTACCTCTTTGGAGGTCTCGCCTCGATTGGCGGTCAGCCCGCGCGCCCCTCCTCCGAATTCAAAATTGCGGTTATCGGCCCGGCCGCAAGCTTCGTGCTTGGCATTCTATTCCTCGGACTCGACCAGTTGTTGTTCTACCATACCCACTATCTTGCCGCTTCACAGGTATTCCGTCACCTGGGAATTGTCAATTTGCTGCTGGCCGGATTCAACATCTTACCGGGCCTGCCGCTCGACGGAGGACGGGTCGTGAGAGCTGTCGTCTGGCAATTCAACAAGAGTTACCGCGACGCTACTCGTATTGCTGTCCGGTCAGGTTTGACTATTTCCCTTGCCTTGCTGGTTTATGGCATCTATGCTATCAGGACCGACATTGTTTTTGCTCTCTGGAGCCTGATCATCGGCTTGTTGCTGGCCACCATGCTGGTCTCCCAAGCACGCGTCGGCCGCGGTGGACGAAAGCCTGCTCCAGGCACCGTCGAAGCCCTGATGAGCCGTGACGTCGTAATGGTCTCTCCAGACCTCAAGCTCCAGGACTTCATAGACAAAATACTCAGGAATAACCGCTTCACCAGTTTCCCTGTCGCCGTCGACGGCAAACTGCACGGCCTGATCGTGCTCGAAGAACTCAAACGCGTGCCACGTGAACAATGGCCAGGCTTGACTACACGGGAAGTCATGAAACCAGTCGACGAGTCGATGTTCATTCCAGCCGCCGCCAGTGTGGCCCAGGCCAGGTCGTTGCTATCGCGAAACGGAATTGGGCGCGCAGCGGTCCTCGATGGCAATGGTCACGTCGTCGGATATATCAGCAAGAGTGATGTCGAACGCGAGTAGCGTTGAGAAGGCGGAGTTCGCAGGCTGATCACGCACGAAACGAGTTTCTACGGTCTTTCCTTCAGTTCAATAGAAACATGTTCGGGGCGCCAGAGGTGTTGGAGGGTTTCACCGAATGCCTCGATACGCAGGGCCCGCCCGCATGTGAATATATCCAGGAAGCAGGCATTGTGCTCCGGGTAGGTATGGATGCTGGCGTGCGATTCGGCGAGCAAGAACACGATCGATACGCCATGTGGAGAGAATTGCGACTCGGCCTCAGCCACGACACTCGCTCCCACGGCCTGAATCGCCGTCATCATATCGCGCTTGACGATCCCCAGGTCGTTTAGATCTACTTCGCACCCAACAAAACTAAGCATCAGGTGCTTGCCAGAAAAGCTGAATTCAGGCGATTGTGTCTTTGTCATATCACGTGAAGAAACGACCGGCGGCGCGATTTTTCCCCATCGACCACTGATTGCCTATCAAGCCCGCTCAAGCAGGCAACTCCCCCGGATAACAGTGTGTAATGGGGTTCTTTGCCAGTGCCAACCACGTTTGTATCGGAATTCAGCAGATCCGATTAGCCGGCGACCTTCGAGGGCGCCAGAAGGTCTTCATTCCGGCCAGCCGGCTACTATTCTACCTGAACACGATTCACACCAGCAACAGATTGTCCCTTCCGGATTGCCCCAACCGGCTGCCCGGCCAGTCAACACCAGGCTCGTCTTGGCAAGTGCCGGCTGCGGGTCGTGATTCCTCATTCGCGACACGGAATCGTGGCGTGACTTTGGTCACAGACGCATATATGCGTCGACGATAAAGTTCTCTCTCAGGATGGATTCCGAGTTAACAAAACAGGGCTGGAGCCTTCTGCCTCTTTCGGCAATAATAGAGTTGACCGGCCTCACTCTGGTCACGCTGAACGTAGCAGTGACACTCTTGTGGATCCCATAAGGCTCGATTGTAGTTCGGTGATCGGCCTCTCAAGCGGTCCGCCGCCTGAATTATGCGAGGTGACGCATGGTAAAAGGAAGGCACGATACGCTGCGCGCCACTCTATGGGGTGTGGCGGGTGCTCTCGGTGTTATTGCCGGAATCTACTTCGGAAGCCGGCGCTTCAAGGATTTCGACCCGGCTCTGATTTCTTACGCGGGCGCAACGGTCTTTGCGGCATTCGGAATCGGCTATCGCTATACCATGTGGCTGCGTCGTCCGCCCACTCGGCTCTACTGGCGACGCAGTTGGCGGCTCTTTTTCTCGCCGAGCCGCCTCCCTGCCAATGTCGGACACCTCTCACGCTTTCTCTGGTATGACTTCATAGAGCAAAGATTCATCCACAGGCGCTCGCCGCTCAGGTGGGCCGCGCACTGGTTCATCTTCTGGGGCTGCGTAACTGCGGCCTTGGTCACCTTCCCGCTTTCTTTTGGGTGGATCAGGTTCGAGACTTCTCGATCATCCCAGATCGATTATCAGGCGTTCGTCTTCGGGCTCCCCATCGCCTCATTCCGGCTCGACGGCGCGCTTGCGCCACTTGCCTTCAATGTACTCGACATTTCGGCGGCCCTGGTTCTTGTCGGGATCTTTTGCGCCTTGTGGCGGCGTACGAGAGATCGAGGGGCGCTGACCGTACAGCAATTCGAGAGAGACTTGCTACCCATCACTCTCCTATTCGCTGTCTCGGTAACCGGCCTCCTGTTGACTGCCTCGACTCATTTTCTCCGCGGATATCACTACGGATTTCTTTCTCAGTTTCATGCAATCACAGTAATATTCACGCTTTTGTACCTGCCTTTCGGCAAGTTCTTTCATATCTTTCAGCGGCCCGCCCAGATCGGCGTTGAGTTCTATAAGCAGGCCGGACAGCAAGGACCACAGGCGGCCTGTGCTGTTTGCGGCGGACTCTTCGCCTCAACCATGCACATTGATGATTTGAAGCTCGTTGAATCGCAACTCGGTATTGGATACGCGATGGGCCCTGGTTTTCATTATCAAGCGGTATGCCCCGCATGCCGCCGCAAAAACCTCGCCTTGACCCAGGATTCTCTCTGGCGCAATGCAAGGGCGAGTGGAACATAACGGAGTCTTTTGTGGCGAAACTTCCCGCTCCAATTCCTGAACTCGTTAGCCGTTTCGGCCCGCACCTCAGCAGCACCCCGCCAGAGGGTTGGACGCCGGTTGGCCAGCCCGACCGCCTCGTCAAAACGCATTGCTGCTTTTGCGGACAGCAGTGCGGAATCCAGCTCAAAGTTAAGGACAATAAGGTAATCGGATTCGAGCCATGGGAGGATTTCCCCTTCAATACCGGTAAGCTCTGCCCCAAAGGCGTCAAGCGATACCTCCAGGATGAGCATCCCGATCGACTGACCTCGCCGCTTAAGCGATCCGAAGGCGACGGCTTCACCGCAATCTCCTGGGATAAAGCCCTCGATCTGACAGTAAGCGAGATCAGGAGGATTCAGTCTGAATATGGCAACGACGCATTTGCGGTCCTGACTGGAGCCTCCTTGACCAACGAAAAAGCTTATCTTATGGGGAAGTTCGCCCGGGTTGCGCTCAAGACCGCTAACATTGACTACAACGGCCGCCTTTGCATGGTGTCGGCAGCCGCCGCCTCTAAGAAGATTCTTGGAATAGACCGCAGCGCTAACCCGTGGAGCGACATAATCGAAGCTGAGGTAATCCTAGTCGCCGGTGCCAACATCGCCTAGTGCGCGCCGATTACCACAGACTATTTATGGCGAGCCAGAGAGAACGGTGCCAGGATTATTGTTCTCGATCCGAGGATGACTCCAATCGCCCGCACCGTGGATTTGTTCATGCCTGTCCGTCCAGGTGGAGACATTGGCATCTTCAACGGAATGCTCCACGTCATGATCGAACGCGGATGGGTCGACCGCCAGTTCATCGCCGAACACACAACCGGCTTCGATTCCATCGAAAAAGCCGTCAGCAAGTACACCCCGGAATTCTCCGCAAAAATCGCTGGGGTGCCTCCTTCGATGATCGTCAGGGCTGCTGAGCTTTGGGGACAAGCCAGTTCAAGCTTTCTCCTCCACGCGCGCGGTATCGAACACCATTCCAAGGGTGTGGACAACTGCATGGCGGCAATCAATCTTGTGGTCGCTTCTGGAAGAATCGGCCGCCCCGGCTGCGGCTACGCTATGATCACTGGCCAGGGCAACGGCCAGGGGGCCCGCGAACAGGGACAGAAATGCGACCAACTCCCCGGCGCCCGCGACATCGAGAACCCCGAACATCGCGAGCATGTGGCTCAAGTGTGGGGAGTACCCGAGGAATCGATCCCGCACAAAGGCCTGTCCGCCGTCCCTCTGGTCGAAGCGATACATGATGGTAAGATAAGGGGCCTCCTATCGATATGCTTCAACCCCTTGGTCTCCCTTCCCGACTCCAATTACGTCCGCCAGGCACTAGAAAAGCTGGAATACTATGCAGTCATCGATTTCTTCTTGTCCGAAACAGCGCGCTACGCCAATGTCGTCCTGCCTGGTTCCCTGATGGAAGAAGACGAAGGCACCACGACTAACGTCGAGGGCCGTGTAATTCGTCACCGCAAGGCGGTTGATCCGCCCGCCGGCGCTCGAGCCGACTGGGCAATTATTTGCGACCTGGCAGCGCTGCTCGGTTATAGGGACAAGTTCTCTTACTCGTCGACACGCGAGATATTCGACGAGCTGCGTACCGCATCACGCGGCGGCGTAGCTGATTACTACGGCATAACCTGGGAGAAGATCGACAGTATGAAAGGAGTGTTCTGGCCCTGCCCGTCCGTCGACCATCCCGGCACGCCCCGCCTATACGAGGGAGGCCGCTTCGGTCACCAGGATGGCAAGGCCCATTTTCAACCCGTTGAGTGGCGCCCGGCAGCAGAAGAGCCCGACGAGAACTATCCAGTCATCCTTACAACTGGCCGCGTCGTGTCCCAATATCTATCCGGCACTCAGACGCGCCGTATCGGGAGTCTGGTGGATCAAACACCCCAGCCTTACTGTGAGATACATCCGTTGCTCGCCGAACGCCTCAACGTGACCGACCAGGATTTCGTCAAGGTCGAAAGCCGCCGCGGCTCCACCACAGTCCGCGCTCAGGTGGTCAAGACAATCCGGCCGGACACTGTGTTTATACCCTATCACTGGCCGCTCGATCGCGCCGCTAATAATTGCACCATTCGCGCGATCGATCCGGTCTCCAACATTCCCGAATTCAAGATCTGTGCAGTCAGAGTATCTAAGGTTCCCGCTCCCGGCGACCCGATAGCGCAGCTCGAACCTCAGGCTGGAGGCATACGTTGAGCGAGCTGGCCTTCTTCATCGATTATTCCAGGTGCATCGGGTGCAAGGCCTGCGTTCAAGCCTGCGAGGAGTGCGACACGCATCGCGGACGCTCGATGATCCATCTCGAAACCATTCAACGCCGGGACAGCGTTCAGACCGCCCCGCAGGTCTGTATGCATTGCCACGACCCGATATGCGCAAGGGTCTGTCCGGCCGATGCCATAAAACAGACCGAAGACGGCATCGTCCAGAGCTCGCTAAAACCCAGATGCATCGGTTGTTCAAACTGCGTCCTGGCTTGCCCGTTCGGCGTCCCCAAGTACTACGCCCAAATCGATCAAATGATGAAGTGCGATATGTGCTACAACCGCACTTCGACCGGAAAGCGGCCGATGTGCGCTACCGTTTGCCCCTCGCAGGCTCTCGCCTTCACCACACTTGAGGAAATAGAAAAGACCCGCCAGGGCGTTCCGGTGAACGAATGGCATTTCGGCCCTGAGCCAGTAAAAACCAAGGTCTATGTGATGGTTCCCAGGGGGATCAAGTCGGTCGATATCGGCCTGGTCCAGATCGAAAACAGTTCTAGCACCATTAAATCCGACCCATTTGATCAGTATGACGTGGCTTCGATTTTAGGTTCCTGTTGAAAGGAGCGTAGGAAAATGCCGGCCCAAAATCACGATCCCGACGCCGAGGGTGACCGCCCCGGCAGGAGGCCCGTGCCTAGATGGGAAGAGGACTTCCCGATACAGACCGAGCGCGATCACTACGTCGCCCGGCGGGAATTTGCCAAATTCCTGACGCTCGGATCCGCTCTCCTTACACTCGCGAACGTCGCAATCGCATTCGTAGGTCTGCGCCCAAAAAAAGATCGCCCGCCAGCAACCTTGATAGAGCTGGCTTCCTCAGTACAGCCGGGCGGCTCTTTGCTATTTCGATATCCTACGGACCAGGACCCTTGCATACTGATTCGGTCCACGACCGGCAAATTCCTGGCTTTTTCCCAGGTATGCACTCATCTTTCCTGTGCTGTGGTCCACGACCCCGAACACAATCAACTGTTTTGTCCGTGTCATCGCGGCTCCTTCTCTGAAACCGAAGGCCGCCCGACTGCTGGGCCGCCGACACGAAGCCTGCCCCGGATCAAGCTCGAATGGCGCGACGACGACTTGTACGCCGTTGGGATCGAAGTTTGAAGGAGGAGCGTAGCCTTGGAAACCCGCCGCCAGGCAGTAACGCTGTTCACCTCGGTCTCGCTGCTGATCGGGATCATCGTGATCATACAGCTTTGGCTGGTTGCCGCCGCCCTTGACGCCTTGCTCGGAGGACAGACGGCAGTTCTTGTCCCGGCCGCGATCGCGTCAGCGGTCTTGTTGGTCATCAATGCAGGGCTTCTGCGTTTGATCGTTAGATTGGATAGCAGGGTCAGGAGAAGAACTGAAAACGATGAATAGCACGACACCCGGCCCAAAAGACAAAAAGCCGCTGCATCTGTTGGAGCCGCACGTGAGCAGAGGTATCGTTGAACGGTTCCAGCTCATGACGCTTCTTGGCCGGTTCCATGATAGGCATGTGTGGGCCGCATTCATGTTCATAAATGGCTTCGTCACGATTGGAAGCCTTGCTCTGCTCGCGATGCTGACACGCACACCATTTATATTCCCGTCGCTCGGACCGACCGCTTTCCTGTTCTTCTTTTCCCCGACACTGCCCACAGCCAGTCCGCGCAACACCGTTTATGGCCATGCGATCGGTATCTTATGCGGATATGGCGCCCTGGCGGCAACCGGGTTGACTGCGGCGCCGCCAGCCATCCAGGTTGGCGTCGATCCGATGCGCATTCTTGCCGCGGCGCTTTCACTCGCCCTGACCGGCGCGCTAATGATCCTGTTTAAGGCCGCTCATCCACCCGCCGGCGCGACCACCCTCATTATTTCGCTCGGGATTGTAACCAGGCCCGTCTACCTGCTTGTTATCGAGGTGGCCGTCATACTTCTGACAGCCCAGGCAATACTGATAAATCGATTGGCCGGAATCGAATATCCGATCTGGTCCAAACGCGAGCAATAACCGGCCCACCTAAGACTTTGTGTCACCATTCCAACGCCTTTTTGCAGTCGTTCATGGCAGCTGTCGCGCCCGGGAAATATGAAATGACCTGTAGGGGCGGCCGTTCCCTGGCCGCCCGAGCTTCCGGCCCTTGCCATTTTCCTAATGAATCCCAAGACTCCCCGGAGCTCACCGCGCTACTCAATGTGTCCGTTTCAGGTTCCCTTCAGGATGGCACTCATTGCGAGGCCGTGACTTGAGTCACTGCCAAGTTGGTCGCTCTATGGAATACTCCAAGGTGTCAATGATTGGATCGGAGGAAAGAGAAATGTCAATTAGCGCCGCCAGGACGGTTAAGGAGCTTGCCATCGAACTGCCAGGTGCCACCAGGGTGTTCGACAAGCTGGGTATCGATTATTGCTGCGGTGGTGGTAGAACGCTCGACGACGCCTGTGTTGCCGCGGGCTTGAGGCCGGATGAAGTTGTGGCCAGCCTCGAAGCCGCAAGTCAGGCCAGGGCCGGGTCCAACAGAGAAACCCGGTGGCCCGAGCAGTCGCTAGCCGCTCTGATCGATTTCATAATCAATAAGCACCATGTCTTTACCACACAGGAACTCGATCGCATAGAGATGCTGGTGACCAAAGTTCGCTCTGTTCATGCCCAAAGGCATCCCGAATTACTTGAGATCGAAACCCTGTTCAACAGCCTGAAGTCGGATTTGACCCTGCACATGAAGAAAGAAGAGATGATCCTCTTCCCATACATAAACGAACTCGAGGACGCCATCGCAAACGGCAGGCGCCCTCCTCCAGCGATGTTCGGCACGGTCAAGAACCCGATCCGAATGATGAGAACCGAGCACGACACAGCCGGTGACATCCTTCGCAATATCCGTAAATCGAGCTCTAACTTCACTGTTCCTGCCGACGCTTGCATAAGCTTTCAGACGCTGTATGAAGCTCTCGAAGGTCTTGAGCAGGACCTCCACCAGCACATCCACCTCGAAAACAACGTCCTCTTCCCTCGCGCTGAGACAATCGAGGACCAGCCTGAGTAACCAAACACTCCCGGCTCAGCGAGGCCGGGAACCAGGTCTATCGAAAACGCGGTAAGCCCAGTCAGGAGTCCCCCGGCCTAAGGCCGGCGGACTCCCCGGCGTGGCCGGCAGGCTCGAGTTGGACGCCGGCTTGAGGTCCGGCACTTTCTGCGGCTTGCGCAGCGCGCAATCATCGGCCCGTGAGAACTGATCTCGCTGCCGCCGATCGACAGCTCCGCTCGCCGATTCCCCGCGTCTCGGGCATCGTTATACAGATCGGACGCACTGCTGCCTGCTCAATGGCAGCCAGCAGTGCTTGTGAGGCTCCGGAATGAACGGCTTCAGTGGTATCGACGCTCCTCTATCATGTTGGACGCATTCTATCGCCGCTCACTCGCAGCGGTAAAATCGCGCACCGTCAGCGCGTGCGAGCTGCCGCCCTCTGGATCCGGGACCGCTATAGGCTCAGGCCCAGTATCGACGAATTCGTATCGCGGTGCTCAGTTGTCGTATTATCAGTCGTCAGATTGATGCCCTCAAGCGCTGGGTGTTCCCGTCGCTTGCTCTTCTCCTCAATTTCCATCCTGTCAAGGATGTGAACGCACATCCTACTGATATTCTTGATACCTTGGAATACTACGGCGAGAGCTAGACCGCCAAGAAAATAGAGCCCTATCCTGAAGTACCTCAGAACCGTTGGGAAGTGCGATTGGATGGCTTCGTTCCCTTTTAGATAGGGAACGGTCTTGCTGGCCACCAACACCACGGCAATGAGAAAGGCAAGCCCGCCCAGCCAGAGCATAAGATTAAACCCGCGCGGAAGACGCGCATAGCGCAGGTCATATGGACGATATGTCATGGTTGTTCTCCTTTCCCTTTTTCCATTTGGCTGTTGTACCTTCGAAAAGCGTCCTGGTTCCGTGTATTTATGGTGAAGGGCTCGACCTAGGTGAGTGCAGGTCGAGTTCGGAGGAGTCCCCAATTAATATCATAGTCGGGGACGTGATTCAACCTGCACGCTTGGCTCGGTGGCAGTCGCGGGTCAGGACTTAACGTCGCTCGCGGCAAAGGCTAGTGGCATCGTGGGGAGGATGGCATTGTGGGGAATGAGCGAGCGTGTCGCGCCGGGTTTCAAGATAGCACTCTCCGTAGTTCACGATCGCCGTTGACATCTTGGGGTCGATACCACCTTCCCACCTTCCCGATTCGGATGCTTCGCGCTCCATCGCCTATTCCTCTATCGGGTCGTAACACATGTAGTCCGTCTGACTGACGATTTTCCCTCCATAGAAGCGAAAGAAGATAGCCACCCGTACGCTGGTCTGCGTCCCAGCAGGCAATCCCGCCAAGGGTTGCGCTAGCGTCCCCACGCAGTCGATCTCTATGGCTGCATTGTTCCCACTGACAACTGCAGTACGTAGGGTGTACGTCTGTTGGGCGACGTACTCTCGGCCTCGCTGCCACTCCGCCAGTATCCCTTCATACCCTAGCGTTCGTCCTTTTGGGGCAAATCGGTTTGGCATCTCCTGCCAAACAACTTCTTCATCGTAAAAGGATTTGAGGCCCTCCAGCGCCGCCGCCGGGTCATTGAAGAATTCAATATAGCGTTGGACGAGACGAAGGTAGTTAGTGTCCTGTTCCTCTAGCATATATTCCTCTCTGCTATAACTTGCCCCCGACGGCAGTATTCAGCGGCTCTCGGCATAAGAAAGCCGCCTAACATTGGCACGTTGCATGTCTCATCCCGGCGAACCGACCAGTG
>Ga0126373_10000924_pt1 | contig 20158 bp, 16 predicted proteins | sample PanSoiMetPlot_11_FD_92545 | JGI IMG/M metagenome (GOLD analysis project Ga0126373, IMG submission 92545) | Tropical forest soil microbial communities from Panama - MetaG Plot_11 | ecosystem: Environmental > Terrestrial > Soil > Tropical forest > Bulk soil | place: Panama | collected 2016-02-17 | reverse complement strand
AGCTCCGGTGATGAAGAACGGATCAAACGGCGCCCCGTGGGTCTGGTAACCCCCGCCGACGTCGATCGTGCCAAAGATCCTGACGCCGTACCAGGTCAACTGACAGCCGGTGAGAAAAAAGTCCTGAACGCTCGTGCAACTCATCGGTCCGGATGGCGCAGGGGGCGCTTTCGTGACCACCGGCGCCATGTCAGCCGCGTACGCGGTGCTGGCGCACCCAAAAAACAGCGCTGCGGAACCGGCCGCGAGTAAAGCACGACTCTTCATACTTGTCCCCCCATCCGCCAATACGGTCCACGTCGTATATAGCGTAATATCACGCCACCCTCGGGCGTTGGCATATCATTGTCAATACACCGCTTCGGATGATCCAGTAGCCACCATGGCGCGTGACATTTCGGCAACAACGCCGTGCCGGATTGCACCAAGGTAACTTGGGATTGCAACCGGCATTGAATTTCAAGGGACCGGGGAAGACTAACCTTTTGATATAGATGATTTATCAGAGACATTTGGCGAGAGGGCGTTCTCGGTCATATGAAAAAGGCTCCCATAGGACACGGTTGAATTTCCGCATCGGAGACCGTGACGGCTTGCAACCCTCACACGCCCTCGTTCCCGCCCGAACTGCTCTCGGGGCGGGCGGAAAAATTGCAAATTCCCGAATCGTGGCAACACGAGACGAGGCCCCGGCCCTTTCGCCGCTCGTCGATGGGCTCAAGCTCTTGGGTCGGGAATCGCACCTCGGCTGCTGGCCCCAAACTTCACCCACAGCCGCCTAGCGGCTGGGATACAGCCGTTCATCAACAATCTTCAGGACGCGTTCTCTCGATTTTATGCAAAAGCTTGGGGTGGTCTCATGCCGACTACGAGGATCGTCGGCGCTGATCTTCCCGCGCCTTGCATCCATTCCCCCATGGTTCGAAACTGTTGTGTCTGACATAATGTTTTTCGGACAGACTGTCAGGCGTTTTGATCATCGCCGACCGGCGCTAGACTTCGATCAGGGAGGCGTTCACCGATTGCTCGCTGATAAGTCGGCCGATGCTGATGGGAACGTGACCGCACTTCGACCCGGCTTTGATCCATCAGCGGCTTTCTCATATCTCATTATCGCCTTTCCCATAGTTCAATCGTTGGCGGACATTTGATTTGAGGGTTTGGAGACCGGTATGATGGACCGCCGCCAAGTTGCGAAAGTGCTGGAGGGGATTGCCGGCCCCCTCTCGGACCTTGTCCTTCTCGGAGAGGGCCATTTTGTTGTCGCCTGGCTGGCCAATGGAAGCAGTGTCTATCGGTTTGCAAAACATCCTGCGGCGGCCTTAAGCCTGCGGCGAGAGGCCTGCTTGCTGCCGCGGCTCGCGCCGCACTTGCCTCTGAAGGTGCCCCGGCCGAGATATTACGAACTCTCGCTCGACCCGTTGGTCGCGTTCGCGGCACACGACCTCCTCGTCGGGGAAACCCTGTCGCGTGAAGAGTTCACAGCCCTTGGGAGTCACCGGCAAGACTACTGCGCGGCCCAGATCGCACAATTCCTCATAGCCCTCCACCAAAGTGATCTTGAGTGGGCCCGGCAATGCGACATCGACGTTCGTGACTTCCAATCCTACTATTCCGACGTAGCCATCCGCTTTGAGCAGCACATGGCGGCCCATATCCGGGATGCCAGAAATTGCAACTATATACGCTCAGTGTTCGAAGAATTCCTTTCGGACGACGCGGCGCATTTCCGCAGCAGTGCTCTGATCCATGGCGACCTGAGTGTTCCACATATTCTCTGGGATCAGGAGGATGCCAAAATCACGGCCATCATCGACTTCGGTGACATGATCATTGCGGATCCGGCCGGTGATCTTGCTGGTCTTTACGAGAACTACGGGCCGGAGTTCATGCGTTATCTCATGCGGCATAGTCCGAGTGCTGACCTCGAGGCGCTGCTGCAGCGTGTCTACCGCTTTTACGAGCTTGCGTGGATTGACTGGGCGGTCAATGTCTTCGAGGAGCAACGTCAAGACGATACCCCGTTGGTACTCAACGAGTTGAGCCGTTTGCGGCATAATGCGCCCCTCAACGTTTGGCGCGCGATGTTGCCGCGTTGAACGGCGGATTTGGACTGCGGTCCGGCCCACAGCCAGGCGCGCCATGGTGGCCCGGGGCGCCTCGTCATCCCGGATCTTCGATCCGGCTGGTCCTCTTACAGTGACACGGAGATCGCGCGCCTAGCGCGGCGGGGGTTTGTATGGTGGGCGCGGGATACTATTCTGTGCCGCCCGCAGCGCCGCCGACCAGCGCTCGCGCAGATCGTGAAAATATGGCTCGCCAGGTTCGATCCGATGCGACAGTTCAGCTTGGCAGGTGTCGCGGCGCACCATGACAAAGTCGATCGGCATCCCGACCCCGAGGTTCGACCGCATGGTCGAGTCCATAGAGATCAGGCCAATTTTGAGGGCATCGTAGAGGTCGATTTCGTGGGTGATGGCGCGATCAAGGACCGGCTTGCCATATTTATGCTCACCGATCTGCAGGTAGGGCGTGTCAGGCGTGCATTCAATAAAATTACCAGCATTGTAGACCATGAACAGCCGCAGGCGGTCGCCCTTGATTTGCCCGCCGAACAGGAATGAGACGTCGAAACTGACCTCTGCAGCGTGGAGGGCGGCGGCGTCCCGATCGGAAACCTCGCGGATCGCGCGCCCGATCCTTTGGGCTGCCCGAAACATGCTGGGGGCGTTAGTAAGTGTCTCGACCTCGCCGGTTTGCGGATTGGGCCACCCTTCGATGAGAGTGCTCACAACGGACTGGCTGAACGACAGGTTACCCGACGAGGCCAGCGCCATGACGAGTTCGCCGGGTTTCTCGTAGATATGCAGCTTACGGAACACCGAGATGTTGTCGAGGCCGGCATTGGTGCGCGTGTCCGCGATCATCACCAGCCCATCACGCACCAAAATTCCGCAACAATAGGTCATGTCCAGCCGGTCGGTCCTCGGGGTCGACGTTGCCTCGATCCTCAGGTCGGTTCCCTTATAGCGATGCGGACGGCGCTGCGGCAATCGCGTTACTCCTGCGCTGCCTGCTGTTGGTCAGCTTGCAGGCGGTTGGCGACGCTGATGGCGACGCGGCGCGCCTCGCTCCCTCCCCCATACCGGCTGGCGCGCACCGGCGCGGCGCTCTGATAGTCGAGACCGACCGCCACGCGCACGTGGGTGTCGGTTGGGCACATGCCGACAGCAGGATCGAACCCGACCCACCCGAGGTCGGGAACGAAAGCCTCGGTCCAGGCGTGACCCGTGTCGTGATCGGCGAGGTCTCCAGGGTCGTGAAAATATCCTGCGACGTAGCGCGCCGGAATGCCCAGGGAGCGGGCCGCCGCAATGAAAATATGCGCCAGATCCTGGCTTTGTCTCCCTCCGCACGCGAACGCCTCCGCCGCCGTAGCAGCCGGCGCGCTCTTTGGAGTAAGCCCGCTCGGCCCGTTCGCCCCCCCTGGGTCGGTATGCAGACGGTCGAGCAGGACGTGCAAAAGCTTGAGAACGCCGCCATCGGGCGTACAGCCGGCCGCCTCCTGCAGCGTCCGAGCGAATTGCCGGATGGCTGCGTCAGGGGCAGTTAGCGCCGTTTCACGCAGGAACAGGCCCGGTGGAAAGCGTTCGACCCCGCCTCGAATGATGCCGCTGGTATCCTGCGTCTCGACGCCGCCTTCGACCTGAATGGAAATTTCGGAAACCGGCCCGTCGGCCGTAAAGGTATGAACAATATTGCCAAATGCGTCCTCATGACAACTCAAGCGGGAATCCGCCGTGATGTCGATTCTCCAATCGACGACGTATTGGCCTTCATGGTTGCGTGGTGTCAGGCGCAAAATCTGAATGACGCCGCTCGGGGGGACATCATAGTGGTAGGTCGTCTGGTGGCGGATCCTAATGCGCATGAGGTAGAGCGAGCAGGTCAATTCGCAAAGCGACGGCAGTCACCCGACATTGTCGTTCGCGGCGGCGGCGTTGTCCACTCTCGAATCGGGGTTTCGGGCCCCGCCGACGTCGATCAAAGGAGATATTGCTGCGTGATCGTGGTCCCGAGCCGATTGTTGTCGGCGATGAACTCGGTAATAAACTCATGCAGGCCCGCCTGGAAAATCTCCTCCATCCGACTGCTCTCGAGCCGGGCGCGGATGGCACGCGCTTGGCGTTGGGCCAAGCCTTGGCGCCCATAAGCCTGTCCGATTAAATCGAGGTTGCGGACCAGGTTCTCGTAGCAGCTAGCCAGCGATCGGGGCATTTGATTGTTCAAGATCAAAAGATCGGCGACAAGCCAAGGCTTGACGCTGTCGCGATAGACCCAGCGATATGAGGTCAGCGCCGAGACTGTCCGCAGGATCGCGGCCCACTGGAAATAATCCAGCGGGCCACCGACGTGCTGTTGGGCCGGCAACAAAAGGTGATACTTGACATCGAGAATTCGCGCAGTGTTGTCAGAGCGTTCCATGTAAACGCCGAGCCGCGAGAACCAAAAGGCATCGTTGCGGAGCATGGTCCGGTAGGCAGAACCGTCGTAGCGTAGTGACGATTCCTGAATCAGCCGCAGGAACCGGGCGATCTCATCGCGTGACTTGCGGCCCGGGCCGAATCCCCGGATTTCGAGCCAGGCGCCATTGATGGCGTCCCACATCTCCATGGTAAGCGCGGTGCGCACCGCGCGCGCATTGGCACGTGCCACCTCGAAGCAACTGCGGATGGATGAAGGATTCTCCGAGGAGAAAGCCAGGAAATCAGTGACCGTTTCCTCGTTCGGTTCGCCGTAGGCCGACTGGAAGGCGGCGGCGCAGCCCGCAGTGGCGACGGCAGATTCCCATTCGTTGCTGGGGCCCGCGTACGCCAACGGAAGGGCGCTCAGCCGATGGGTCGCTTCGAGGACCCGCGCGAGATACTCGGCTCGCTCCACGTAGCGCGAGAGCCAATAGAGATTGTCGGCCGTCCGCGACAGCATGGCGGCCGCCCTAATGATCCAGGACCCAGGTGTCCTTGGTACCGCCACCCTGGCTCGAATTGACAACGAGCGAGCCGCGTTTGAGGGCGACGCGGGTGAGGCCACCAGGCACGATGCGGATCTGGTCCCGTCCATTGAGCACGAACGGGCGCAGGTCGACGTGACGCGGCGCTACGCCGTCCTCGACGCAGGTCGGACAGGTGGAGAGCGACAGCGTCGGCTGGGCGATGAAAGCGTTGGGTTGGAATTTCAACTTATCACGAAAGGCAGCAAGCGATCCCTTATCGGCCTTCGGGCCGATCAGCATGCCGTAACCGCCCGAACCATGTACTTCCTTGACGACCAGTTCCTCGAGGTGGTCAAGCACATAGGCGAGGTCCGCGGGTCGGCGGCAACACCAGGTCGGTACGTTCTTGAGGATCGGTTCTTCGCCCATATAGAATCTTAGAATTTCGGGCATGTAGCTGTAGATCGCCTTGTCGTCGGCAATACCGGTGCCAACCGCATTGGCGAGGGTCACGGTGCCAGCGAAATACGCCGACATCAGACCCGGTACTCCCAGCAACGAATCCGCGCGAAAGGCGAGCGGGTCGAGGAAATCGTCGTCGACACGGCGATAAATAACATCGACCCGATTGAGCCCCTCAGTGGTTCGCATGTACACGACTTCGTCCCTGACGACGAGATCCCGGCCCTCGACCAGCTCGATGCCAAGTTTGTCGGCCAAAAAGGAGTGTTCATAATACGCCGAGTTGAAGACTCCCGGCGTGAGCAGGACCACGGTCGGATCGCCGCTCGTGGTCCCCGGGGCCACGGATTTGAGCGTCGCCAGCAGTTCGTCGGGGTAGTTGTCAACCGGCGCAATGCGGTGGCGCGAGAACAGGTCCGGAAACAGCCGGTGCATGATCTCGCGATTTTCCAGCATATAAGAAACGCCCGAAGGGGTGCGCACATTATCTTCGAGCACGTAAAATGTCTCGGCGTCGACGCGCACGATATCGATGCCGGCAACGAACACATAAAGGTCGTGGGGGACTTTGAGGCCGTTCATTTCCGGGCGAAACACCGGATTCTGGAACACCATGTCCTCGGGCACGATGCCGGCGCGCAAGATCTCCCGTCGCGAATAGATGTCCTTGATAAACAGATTGATCGCCCTGACACGTTGCTCGAGCCCACGGCGTAACCGGTCCCATTCAGCCGACGACAGGATGCGCGGGATGACATCGAAGGGAATCAATCGCTCCTGCGCATCGGTCTCCCCATAGACCGCAAACGTGATGCCGATGCGACGGAACACCAACTCGGCTTCGCGCCGCCGTTGGTCAAGCACGCCCGATGGAATCTGATCAAGCCAGGCGGCAAGCTCGTTGTAGGGAGCGCGCACGACGCTGTCGCGCCCCCACATTTCATCAAACCCAATCGGCCCTTCGACGGGAGGCATATCGCTACGCACCAAACTCAGCGTGCGCTTCTGCGGTCCCGTGGTCTGCGCGCTCACACTAGACATAGCAAAGTTCACCCCATCGGCATCGCGTTTCGCCGGCGCCGCGACGTTGGTCCAGCATTGCACGACGCATGACGGCCGTGGCAGCCGGCCTTGTGTGCTGGCTTTGGTGCGGTCGGCCTCCTTCTCCTGATATCGACGATACCAAATCGTGCACCTATTCGGCCGCCGCGGCAATCGGTTCTGATGCCATCGGCAGAGCAACGGCTTGACGGCTGAAGACAAACAGCCCGGTCGCCACAACCGCGTAGGCGAGCGCGGGGCCAGGACTGACACCAAGGCCGCCACCGATACCGACTGCCTCGCCGTGCATGAACCCGAAGTAGCTCAGCGCCGCGCCGGCCGCGGCGAACGCCGCGGCCTTGGCAAATTCGCGTTCGACGATAAACACGCCGATGGCGCCCAGCACCAGTCCGGTGAGGATGGACCCGCCGCCCAACACACCAAGCCCCCGATAGAGCACCCCGACGCCCGCGAGATGATCGAGCCCGATGGTGGAGGCGCTGGTGCCAGCGGCTGTCAACGCGCCGTCCATCAGGGTCTTGGCCCACGCGGCCAAATGCGGTGTGAGCGCCAGCACGATCGCGGGTGCATGACTCTGCGGTGTGGTCTGGAACGCCTGCGCACCAATGAGCATGCCAATGTAGAGCAGGATGGGCGAAATCGCCACCAGCGGAATCATCGCCAAAAGAACGGCCGCAATGCCGAACCACGCCAGCACGATCACCATGATCCCGGTTGCGGCCGAGTACCCGATCCGGCCGCCCATCGCCTTCCATCCCGGATGGCCGATATAGACTGCGTTGATAAACGGGTTGCCCATCAGACATCCAATCAGACTGACCACGCCATCTGCGGTCAGCACCCGGGTGGTGGGGTAGCGATCACCGGCCGCCTCCGCACTTTCCACATTGTCCATGGCCTCGACGAGATCGTAGATGCCAAACGGAATCGCCGTGACAAGAATGACCCCAAGGTATTGGAATCCGGAAAACACGTGGTTAACGGCCGGAATCGGCAGCGAAAAGCCAAAGCCTGCCAGTGCGTCATGAACTTTGCCGAAGCTGACGTCTCCGAGCCCCAGCCCAAACAAGTTCGAGCCCCAAGCGATCACCGTGCCGACCACGATGGCCACCAGCCCAGCCGGCACGCCGCGGAAATACTGCACGCCGCCGAACCAGCTCGCGAGAATGACCGCGAAACACACCAGGCCGATGACCGGCGTCTCGTACATCTGCAGCGCTGGTCGCATGGAGATAAAGGTGATCGAGACGCCGGCCAGCGTTCCAAGCAGGGCAGCACGCGGCGTGATGCGTCGAACAATCGGGGCGACGAAGCCGCCTATCATGAGGATGAAGCTTTGAAAGAACACCCAGACCAGACCGGCCTCCCACCCCTTGATCGGATCGCCAGTCGCGCTCGCGATCGGCAGCATGATCACGAACGTCACGATGAACATGTGCGGCACGCTTACGCCCGAGGGCAACGCGCACACGTCCGTCCGTCCGGTCTGTGCCGCGAGCCGATAGGCTAAGAAGGCGTAGTAGAAAGTGCTCAGGCACAGCATCAGGCCGAGTGCCGGCAGAATTCGGCCGAACACCAGCGAATCCGGCATTTTGAGCACAAATCGCAGCAACCCGGTCAAAGTGAGAACATTAACGAGGATATTGGTACCGAACCCGAAGAAGGCATTCCAATCGCCCGGCGTCCATAATGTCGGTTGTTTCGTAGTCGTCGTTTCCATATCACCTATTCCCCTTTGCCTCTGCGGGCTGTCTTGTGGCCTTGATGGCGGCCAGCAGATGTCGCGCGTTTGAAACCCAGCCGAAGATGCCGCCCTGTGCCTTGATCATGGCGATACCGGCCGCGTGAAACTCTGGGAAATACGAAGCGCAGCAATCGCTCAGAACGACGCATCGATAGCCGCGGTCATTGGCCTCGCGGACCGACGTGTTGACGCAAACCTCGGTGGTGACGCCGCACACCAGCAGGTTGTCTATGCCGCGGTCCTGGAGGAGGAGTTCCATGTCGGTCTGGTAGAACGCCCCTTTGCCGGGCTTGTCGATCACCACCTCACCAGCAATCGGATAAAGTTCGGGGATGATGTCGTGGCCGGGCTCACCCCGGATGAGAATGCGCCCCATCGGTCCCGGCGCGCCGATACGCAACGACGGATTGCCACGCTCAAGCTTGGCAGGCGGCGCATCGGACAGATCAGGCAAGTGCCCTTCCCGAGTGTGAATGACCAGAAGCCTCTGCTGTCGAGCGGCGTCGAGCACGTCTCGGCACGGCGCCACAGCGGATGCCAGGAGCGACACGTCGTTGCCCAGCGTTTCGCCAAACCCACCGGGCAACAGAAAATCACGCTGCATATCGATGATGACGAGGGCGGTCTTGTCGAGTTCGAGCGCGATCGGTTCGGGTTCGGCGTCGAGAAGCATCGTCGTCATGCGCTGGCCTCGGACGAGGAAGGTGGGCGGCGCCGCACGTGTCCGGTTTGGCGCGCCAGCACAGACGGCTGCGCGCCAAGGCAATGACTAACCCGGCTAAGCAATCCGTTTCCTCCCCACGACCGACCACGCGACGCTGTCAAGGTTAGGTGAGCAAACGACGTGCCAACCGTGCGCGTGTCCGAGGTGCGGCCGCCAGGGACGATAAATCCAAAGGAATCAATGACTAGGAAGGCACAGGGGCGATGGCTTTGCCTCCTCACCGAAAAGCCGCCACCTGCGTATGACGCGGGATTGATCAATGCGGACCGCCCTGGTGGCGGATTTTGTATCAATTGTCAGGAGACGAACCCGATCCGCGACCGGGCTGCTCCGGGGACGGGCGATCCCGCCCATGTGTTTGCAAGCCCTCCGCCGTAGCGAGGTCGCAATGGATGGACCTGCCAAAGCTCGCCGATCGCTCGAATTCTTCAGTAAGATCTGCGTCTTGAGCTCAATCGGTTGCCCCTCCGGGCGTGGCTGGGGGCGGCAGCGCCCCGACTCGATGGATCCTCGCGGGTCCCGGTCTCATGAAGTGCCGGTTTTTTTTGAATCGGTCATTGTCCCTTCCCAACTGGCGGCGGTGTCGATGCCGACGGTCGGAGTCGCCGACCCAGGCCTCCGATTAGAGAATGCTGTTCCTCGAGAGGCGCCGAAGAACCTCGACATTCACGGCGGGACCTGAGATGACGAAACGTCATTCACTTGCTGACCGAGATCCGCAGGACCCTCCTCAACCGCGACCAGTCCTGCGACCGCGAGAGACGTGGGCCGGAGCTTGTGGAGGAATGGAACCTGGGCGAGGCGGCGGTGACGTTAAATCGCGCGGCGGTGCAGTCTTTAACGATGGCATGCTACTGCAGATCAAGCGCTTCGTCTGGTGCATGGTGCGGCTGACGGGCCCTGCCTAGGCAGGCCAAACTTCCAGGGCTTTTCACTATCACTTACAGTGGCCAGCGACACGGAAGCCGAACGCTCGTTCTCGGCTCTTGCCGACGGCGGACAGCTGCAGATGCCGCGCGCCAAGACGTCCTTTTCCTCGCGCTTTGGCATGGTTCTTGACCGCTTCGGCATGGGTGGTCCATGTGGAGCCCTGACGACAGCGGTAGTTTTCGCAAAAGAGATGTCCTGCCTACCGTAGGTATCTTCTACGGCGCGGATGAAGCTGTCTGCGTGGACGAAGCGAACTGATAATCCAGGAGACAGCATGCCGACCGAGCAACTCTCGAAACGCCGCATGCCTTCAAGGTACTCGATCCGTGCAGGGGCGTCGAAAACCCGAGCAGACTTGTCGACAAAGATCAATCAGTCACAACCGCCTGGTGCCGTCGGAAAGCACTCACCATCTGACCAATAACGATCGCCGTCGAAACCGTCACGGTGCCGAGCAAGGTGCTGATAGTGACTGTCGTAAGCCTCGCCAAAGCCGCTGCCCATGGGCTCCATTTCCGTCCGGTTGAAGCCATCACCGACCTCACCGCCTCCCTCGGCTGCGAACACTGGGGCGAAAACCGTCACGCTTCCAAGAACGATGGCAGCGGCTAGTGTCAACTTGCGAAACATCATGACCTCCATTTCGATATCGCTTGGCCGATGGGTCCGCTGGTCGGGGCCCGACGCCGTTTGTCCTCTCGGACATGGAATTTAGTTGCTGGGGCACTATTTGCATTCATGCTCTTGCTGCCATTTGTTGGGCATTGCGCTTTTGGTGATGGTCAAAGGAGCAAAGCTTGCTGACTTATGGCCGCCGATATTATTCTTTCATGATTTTGCTGCTATTTGTCGGGTCTTGCGGAATTCGCTGAAGACATGGACCCCAAGATTCACTCACAGGCTGATCATAGATCGTGTCCTACCCAAACGAGTGACGAATAGCCGGTATCGCAAAGCACATCCGCTCCCGCGCATGGCGGAATGGTCTTGCAAACGCCCGGTATGACCCGGGCTAAAGGACGCCGGGTTCCGGTCTTGGGCAGTGTTCACCTCGCTCAATCCGTAGACCCTCACCAATCTTGTGGATCGGGGTGGGTAGGCCCCCGCGACGCGAAGCCCTCGGACCGGCAGGGCAGCCGCATCATCACAGGGCGGCGCCCTATGCAGCTGCGCTACTTGTCGGCTCGAAAATGCGATACAGTGACCAAGGTCGTCGCCAAATGCCGTGGCGTGGCGGGTGGCGAGACAGGAAATTTCACGTCTCAGTGCCAAGCCATGGCTTGTGGTCAACGCGGCGCCAGCCTTCTCGCGGTGTCGGCGTGACCCGAACTGAGAAAAAGATCGTCAGCTAGGGCATGTCCCCGTTACGGCTGAAGATGCATACGTGCGCAAAGTGGTCAGCACACCGGTATGCCGTGCTAGGAATTTGTCGGCTATTCCTGGAGTTCCGCCACGTCCCGGTCCGGCCCCGTCGACCGCTAAACGCATCCGGGCCGGGCGCCTCAGAAGGACTATGATGACGAGTTCCTCCCGAACCTTGGCATTCGTGCTCCTCGCGACCATGCTATCGGGGCTCACGGTCTTCGTTTGGAATAGTGGTGTGTCTGCGGAGTCCGTCGCCAGCGCCCGCAGTTGTACCTCGCAGGAGGATCGGCCCTTGACCATGTCTATGCCGAGCCGCCGGCAAGACTCGCCATCGGCCGGGCCGCTCACCGACGAGGCCGCCATTGACGCGGCATTCGGGTTTCTCAAAGGGCAAATGGACCGCTATCACCGGTCGACGATCGTTTATTCCGCAGATGGCTTTGGCGCATACTACCCCGGCGGCAAAGTGGGCGATGTGGACGATATTCGCGTCGTCCCGGCCGGCGAGCGCGGCGACCTCACAGGCCCCACCTCTGTACAGATCGATTATCGCCCACAACGTTCCAGCGGACTGGGATGGGCGGGCATCTATTTTCTCTACCCGGACGGAAACTGGGGCCAACGATCGGGGAGGAATTTGTCCGGTGCAACGAAGTTAACATTCTGGGCGTGCGCCGATCACCTCACCCGCGCCGAGTTTTTCGTCGGCGGAATCCACGATACTCACCAACCACATACCGATTCCCTACAGAAAACCTCGACCGGAATCGTCGCCGTGACTCCTACCTGGCAGCGCTATGAGATCGATCTCACGGGCAAGGATCTTTCGTCCGTTATTGCTGGCTTCGGCGTGGCAACGAGTCGCGACGAGGACCAGAACCCCAGATCCTTATTCCTCGAAGACATCGCCGTTAATTTGTCGCATCTGGACGAGCCGCATTTTCTTCCGAGCAACCTTCCGCAAGGTATCTGTCAGATCGGGGTGCTACACAACAGCGCCCAGGTCTATGACCAAGCGGTTGTGATGCTCGCGTTCTTGGCGAGACATCAGCCTGACGATCTGCGGCGCGCGGAGCTCGTTGCCCGCGCCTTGGTCGAGGCGCAGCACAAGGACCGGACCTTCAAGGATGGCCGTCTTCGCAATGCCTACGCGGGCGGCGAATTGATAGATCCAGATCTGGGCACCACGCGGCTCCCTGGTTCGTACGATTGGAGCGCGCGAAAGTTTGTCGAGGACGAGAACGTCGCGGGCACAGACACTGGCAACATGGCATGGGCAGCGCTCGCCCTCGCTCAGGCGCACGCGTTGTTGCCCAAGCGCGCCGGAGATCCCTTTCTCAATGCCGCCGTGTCGCTTGCCCGCTGGATCGTTGTGAATACTAAAGTAGAGGATCGGCTGGGTGGGTTCTCTGGGGGCGTACAGGGATTTGAGCGAGCGCCCGGCGTACCGGAAGGCCAGCAGCGCCGGGATTATCGTGCCACCGAGCATAACATCGATGTCGCAGCATTGTTCGCACATTTGGCTGCGGTCACGAGCGATCCCGAGGGGAGCAGCTACTGGACGGCGCAGATGATCCATGCGCGATCGTTCGTAGATAAGATGCGCGCCGGCGGCGCCCCCACGTCCCCCTACTGGACCGGAACAAGCGGAGGGGCCGGGATGGAGATCAATAAGAGCATCGTTCCCCTCGACGTCCAGACATGGAGTGTGCTCGGCACTCGCGACCCCAGTCAGTCTGCCGGCGCGCTCGACTGGGCTTTGACGAACTGCACGGAAAGGGGCCGTCGCGACGCGTTCGATTTCAATTGCCACGATGGCGACGGAGCCTGGTGGGAAGGAACCGCCCAGGTGGCCGCCGCGCTCCAATGGCTCAAGCGCGACAGCGATGCCGCGCCGATGCTGGGGCGCCTGCGAGCCGCGCAACTCAAGGACACGCCAGCGGCGGGGGCGCTCCCGGCTGCTTCGCGCTGCGGGCTAACCACTGGGTTCAGTCGAACCCGCAACGGCAAAACGGAGCCATGGCTCTACACGAACTGGCCCCACATCGGCGCGACCGCGTGGTTCATCTTTGCGGCGCTAGGCGTCAATCCATATTTCGTGGGGGATCCGGCTGCAGGGACGCGCTGACCGGCGAAAACAGCCCTGGTTACGGAGCCACGGGTGGCTGTCAGACTGGTTCAACCTCGCACAAACGCCAATGACAACGGCGAGCGACCGCGCGGGGGCGTGACGCCCATCAGCTCCGACGCTCATATGAAGGCAGTGGACCGTCGTCAGCAGGGACGATCATCTTGCCGATTGGCCAGAGCCCAAGGGCAGCGAGTTTGAGATGCGCCCAGGCAAAAGGAAGACCGACAATAGTGCACGCAAGCATAACTGCGGTGACGAGATGGCCGAGCGCCAGCCACCAGCCAGCGAGCACCAACCAAACGAGGTTGCCGATAACGCCAAGGGGGCCGGTCCCGATATCCTCACGCCCGGAATATTCGGCGCGAGATACCGCTTTTTGACCGAACGGAAAAAGCGTGTACCAGGCGATATTAATCGCAGCGCGCGCCCAGGGTAGTCCGATGATTGTGATCGCCATGAGCACGGCGGCGACGAGCCAACCGGCCGCCATCCATAGTCCACCAAAAACGATCCACAGTATATTCAGTAGAAGAGAAAAGGCGGACATGACGTTCTCCCGCGCTTATGGGTACGCCGTGGCCTTGTTGAGCCTACGGTCTCGATCCAACGCCCTGGCAGATGACGGGTTCCGCCCCCGCGGCTCGGGGGTGAGCCTAGCTGCGGACGTCGTGACCGCGGAAGTCTATCATATTTCCTCGGCAGGTGCCGTCACTGTGGCCCACCACTCGGCGATCTTACCTCCGTCAAAGCGCCAAAGCACGAAGCCCCGAAACTGCATCTTCTTTTGCGATGCGGTGTCGGTAAACCGCCAGACATTCCGGCACTTGTCGCCCTCGGCAATCATGTCCTCAATCGTCAAGCGGAGATCCGGCATAGACCTATGCATAGCAATCATCATCTGCTCATCACCGGCCACGCCAGCGGGTTTTCCGCAGGGTGCTACCCCTCGCCACGAGAGGGCGACGATTGATTTCCATTGAGGATGCCGGGGCCAAGCCCATTGGGCTTGGAAGCGGCGGAGACATCTTCCATTTCTGAAGCAAATAAACGGCTGTTTATCGCCCAAACGGCGGCCTGAGTTCGATTCTGGACCCGAATCTTTCGAAGGATCGCCTTGATGTGTACTTTTACGGTGGCCTCAGCGATATCGACCTTGCGGGCGATAACCTTGTTGGCATCTCCAACTAGCAGACAGCGTAAGATACACTTTTCTCGCGCCGAGAGTTTCGGCACTGAGGTGCCTTCCCCTTTGATCAATTCATCCACTGTTTCACTTGAACTTGTCTCGGTGTGCAGACTTGATTCGAGCCAATGATCGTCTATGGAAACGACAGAGAGGATTGCCGGGGGTACAATTGTCTCGCCGAGGATCACCAATTCCAACGCTTTGATCAGAACATTGCTGGGTGCAACCTTGACGAGGCATGCGTTCGCCCCGGCTCGATAGGCCGACATCACGTCGTTCGATCGGTAACGATCGGCAAGGACCGCTATCCGTCCAATCGAATACCGCGCTTTGAAAAGTTTAATTTGCGCGATGGATGATGTGGGGTTTTCGCCTGCATCGATAATAAGTAAGAGTAGTCCGTCCACCGGCAACAAATCCGGCGACAAATCGTCGATAGTCGGTGCCGAAGCAATGATGCGAAAACGCGTCGGCGTAAGGATCCGGGTAATCCCCTCCAAGATCAGGGCACTCGGCCCGATGAGGATAGTCGGAAATGCCCTGCGTCGCATAGAAAACCTCTTTGATCGCGCAGCTAGGTGGTCACGCGTTGTTGTTTGTCTGTCGTCGCTGCTGGCGCTCGTCAGGTGAGGTTTCTTCCCGCGTCGCATGACGATTCTTTCAGCGTGGCCAGCGGCTGTTAGGATCAGCGGCTGTGCGCTCTTTGACGAAAATGACCCAAATAGGGGTGCGTGCATTCCAGCTTCGAAATGGTCAGCACTTGTCGGGAATCACCGCCTTTGTCGGGCTGAAGGTTGCAAGAGTGCGCCTCACCGATGGCGTCGCTCTTGCCAAGACACCCGTTTCGCTCGATCCAAGAGTCTCGTCTCGCTATCTGGCGGGCGGCGGAGTCGACGTCGCTTTCGAGGTCTCGCCAGTCGAGCCGCGGCAAGCGATGGGAAAACGCGACACCGCCGCGGATGCCGGCAGAAAGCGGTAGGAGTTGGCCAATTCCTCGCCCAGCGATCAAGATTCCCGGCGGGACGCTTCTGCCGGGGGACAGCACGTCTACCTTCGCGCGAGGTTGCGTCGACAGCGGGTCAACACTTGAATAAGCGCAGCCGGAGCACTGGTCGTTCACGACACGCCACCGTCTCAAGCCCAAAAATGTCACGCGTGAACTTCAATGTCCCATCTTACGCCAACTCATCAAAGTCCTGTCTTGTGACAACGCGTCGTCCCGCCCTATGCAGATCCCCACGTAGGCATTGTGGCTCCCGTCGTCGCCAATCACAATAATGACGTCTAAATCGGTTGACGAACATTGCCTCGCCCTGTTCCCTGCGTGTGGCCTCAGACCGACCCGCACGGCGTCCCCCCACTGCGTCCAACCGGGTTCCCTCGCCGCAACCGCGGCATAGTTGGTTTTATGAGAATTTGTATCTTGCCCGGAAGTTCCATCGCGCAGCTCCGGAACCCGATTAGCTTTGGTCGCAATGGCCACGCGACGCATTCCGACGGTCAGACCACCGCATTCGCGGAGAATCCAGTCGAGAATCATTGGATGATGGGAGACGTTTGGAACCGAGCGGTCATCGTTGAACTGTTTGTGTTCCCCGCTTGGCCGCTCATCCAAGTGGTATTTACGGAAGGTCGAAATCTTGTTCTTCGCAAAGGGACTGGAAAAGGCCCGGCAGGTTTGTCAAGTGATCACTCCGTACGGCTCGCGCGCGAATGTTGGAACCGCGCCTCCGTCCCAGTCTGTCGGAAGAGCGAACCAGAGCGGCCGACGCCCGTGAGGAAAGGACATCAGCCTCTCCAGAGCCCGTGGACCAGAACACTGACCCTTTACGGTACGCCCCACGCCACGATCCCGAAGACATCCTCATGCGCTGCCTTCGCGAGGCCTACGACCAGGACAACAAGCATCATTTGCGAGACGACCCCCCATACGATTTGTCCCCTTATGGGCCTTTTCGTGTGCATCCATCGGTGAAAACGCTGCAGGCTGCGCAACGGCTCGCGCGGAAAATGCGCATGCACGAACTGGAGCGGATCCCGGGAGGATGGCACCACAGGCGCCGAGCATAACCGCACAGATGCCCGTCGGCGAGGCAAACAACAGAGCGCCCCCGACAAGGCCCAACAGCGCATCACCGCCGATCGTGACCGCATCTAGCATCAGCGCCCGGTCACGCTTCAGCCGCCCCCCGACCGCGGGCTTCACGAAAGCAGACCTGATCGGGTAGTCCCAATGCGGAATCGCATCTAGCGGGAAATGGCTGGCAAAGCCCAGCAAAGCCGCTGCGACGGGATGGGACGGTAGCAAGCTGCCAATCGCCGCCCCGACAACGGCATGGGTGCTCAAAAACAAGTTCCGCCTTCCCCGGCCAACACCGGCGTCGCTCGACCATGAGCCTTCTGCCGGCTTTCTCCTCGCCCGTCAACGCAGAACGCACAGCGTCAGTCTCCGGGCTTGCGGCCTTTCGACCGCAACGCATCGGCTCGCGGGCGTTGCCTTGGGGCCAGACGAATGTTCGATCACGGCTCACTCCGCCCGAGTGACCATGGGCTGCATCCGCGGCGTTGCCGTGGGCTTTCAGCTTCGGATGAGAGCACAGCTGCGTTGGGCATGCGAGGCGATGGCTATCAATAGCCTCGCTCCCAGTCGATGACATTCTGCAACCGTGCACCGTCCAGATAGGCCCGCAGATTGCTGCAGAATAAATCGATAGCCCGGTGACGGTCCTGATCACTCGCTGCCGAAATGTGCGGCGTGATCAAGACCCGAGGATCCCCCCAGAGCGCTGCCATCGGCGAGCGTTGGAACTCACCGACGTAGACATCGAACACGACACCGCGCAGGTGACCGCGTTGTAGCGCGTCGGCGAGCGCCTCCTCGTCCACGATCTCGCCCCGGGCGACGTTGACCAGAACGCTACCCGCCTTCATGACCGCAAAGCGGTGCTTGTCAAACAGGCGCGTCGTCTCTCGCGTCCATTGGCAGCAGATCACCACGGCATCGCTTCCTGGCAAAAAGCGATCGAGATCTCCGGCGCCGCCAAGCTCGCTAAATCCCGGCGGCAATGCCGTATCGGCCTGTGGATTGCGCCGGGTACCCACAACCCGCATGCCGAGTGCGGCGCACAGGCGGCCAACCTCAAGCCCAATTCCGCCGACGCCAACCACGCACGCGGTTTTGCCATCGAGCAGCATCGGCCGGTAGGCGCGATGATCGAGGACGCCTTGGTCGCGGTCGACGGCCGCACGGTGTAGGCCCTTGGCAAAGTGGAGAATGCCCGCCACCGCATACTCCGCCATCGCCAGGGTATTACCCGCACCGCGCGATGTGGTCACCGCCACGTCGCTGTTCCATAAGTCGCCGAGCAGCAGGTTACTCGCGCCCGCCGGGCGCTGATGAAACCATTTCAATCGTGGCGCTCGAGCGCGCAGGTCGAGTGGGAACGGCCAGCCACCGAGAACAACCTCGGCCTCGGCAAGCAAGCGGTCGCGCTCCACACGGGTGCCGGTGCCCAGGGCGCTCGGTACGAGATAGCGTGCCACGGTGAAGGCAGGCCAGGTCTCGCGAATCTCGCCATCAAACCAGCCTCCGGCGTCAGTCAGGCGGATCGCCGGGTCGACCGCCTCGATCTGACGACGTTCTGCCGCACTGATGCGGTGGATGCTCAAAACCTTGATCGTTCGTACGCCCATTACCAAAAACCATAGTCTGCACGCAGCATTTGACACCATGAGAGCAAGTGCCGCGGCTGCCGCGATCGATCGACTTTAGTCTCGCCATCCCGGTCGTCGAGCCGCCGCGGGAAGCGGGTGCCGGCCCAGTTTAGGAACGCCATGAAATGCGCGATACTGGATCGCATTACCATTGCCAGCTAGAGCATGGCCGCAGCCGTTGAATGGCGCCACTCGGTGTGAAAGTATCGGCGAAAGCGCATTGATACCGCGATGTTGACTTGCGAGATGGCCGAGACCCGCCCCTCAGGGCGGGGAGGAAAGCCCGCGTGAACTCAACGGAGAGGCCAATCACGTCCACCGGCTGATCGCCCTGCGGCCCAACCTGGATCTCTTCAACTTGGTCAACAACCTCAAGGCCACCAGTTCACGGCTCCGGCGCCAGGAGTTCGCCGATAAGGCGAAACGGGTCCACCGCAAGTACGTCTTCTGGTTTTGCTCGTACGGGTCATTTCATGCGGTGGACGCCGCTCTCGAAACAATACATCGAGCAGCAGGACAACCCGAAGTAAGAGCGCCCTTCACCGCCGGCCAAGGGCACCCGCTCTCTGGCTGGAGCACTGGGCGCAAGATCGGTAGCCTCACACAAAGTGCACCAACAAACAATTTAACCACATGGGAGATCTGTTGTCGTGCGTTGGATTAGGTTCTCGCAACAAGGTCGCGCCGCCTATGGCGTCCTGGAAGGTGAGCGCATTCGCGAGGTCGCGGGGGGGCCGCTCCACGGCTATGAGATGACGTCGCGCATGCATGATCTAACCGCCGTCAAGGTCGAACTCCCGCTCATTCCTCCGACCTTCTATTGCGTTGGTCTCAACTATGCCGAGCATATTCGGCAAGTGGCCGTCAAACTTGGCGTCCCGCCCGACCTGCCGAAACAACCCGACGTTGGCTACCGCGCGGTGAACGCGTTGATTGCCGACGGGGAACCCGTCGTGATCCCGGCCGATGCCCAGAAGGTGCAGTATGAGGGCGAACTCGCCGTTGTCATCGGCAAGCGCGCGAAAGACCTCGACCAAGCCGAGGCGCTCTCCTGCGTGTTGGGCTACACGATTGGCAACGATGTGAGTGAGCGGATCTGGCAGAAGTCCGACCGCACGTTGTGGCGCGCCAAGAACGCCGACACCTTCAAGCCGATGGGGCCTTGGATTGAGACCGACGTCGATCTCGATGCGCTGGAGACCCGCGTGCGCGTCAACGGTGCAGAGACCACGCGGTTTCGCACCAACGCCATGCTGTTCGGGGTCGCTACCTATATCAGCACGATTAGCCGCTACATTACGCTCTATCCGGGCGACGTGATCTGGATGGGGACCGACGGGACCTCGCCCGACCTCAAGGCCGGGGATGTGGTCGAGGTTGAAATCACCGGGATCGGCACTTTGCGCAATCCTTTTGTGGCCGCGCCAGGCTAAGCGGCGGCCTTTGCCCACCGGTGGGTCTTTGGCTATGCTATCCGCGTTTGAGAACCCAGGAAACCATCGGCGAGCAGGCCCATGAAAATCCAAGCGGGCGGCAAGACGCTCGGCGCGCGAATTGACGATATCGATCTGCGCCAGCCGATTTCGGACGGCGACTTCAGGCGGATCTTGCGTGCGCTCGGCGAGTACGGGGTGCTGTGCTTCCCCGAGCAGAAACTTGAGACCGCGGCTTTCGCACGCTTCGGGCGCATGTTTGGCGATCTCGAAATCAACGTTGCCAATCAATATCACGAGCCAGACTTCCCGGAAGTCATGGTGTTATCCAACTTGACCAGGGACGGCAAGCCGATCGGCCTTGGTGACGCTGGGCAGGATTGGCACACCGACATGTCCTACAGCAAGGACATT
>Ga0126373_10000923_pt1 | contig 20168 bp, 21 predicted proteins | sample PanSoiMetPlot_11_FD_92545 | JGI IMG/M metagenome (GOLD analysis project Ga0126373, IMG submission 92545) | Tropical forest soil microbial communities from Panama - MetaG Plot_11 | ecosystem: Environmental > Terrestrial > Soil > Tropical forest > Bulk soil | place: Panama | collected 2016-02-17 | reverse complement strand
GCCAGTCCGAAGGCTCAAGCTGCCGCATCCACGTCGACTCCGCCAAAGGGGAATAACTAGTGGTCTGGACTGATTATGTACTCGCCCTCCCGATCACGTTGCTGACGCTGTTTGCGCTCGGCATCCTGCTGATCGACTTCATGCTTCCCAGGGAGGCGAAGTGGCTAAATGCAGTCACCGCACTCATCGGGCTCGGGTTCGCGGCCGCAGGGGTTTATTGGAAGATCCAGCCGCTGATGGCCCAGGGTGCCTCCCCACAAGGAATGCTGGGCACGATGCTGGTTGACCATTTCGCCATTTACTTTTTCTACCTGTTCCTTGCCGGCACGGCGATCGCGATATTGATGTCAGTTCGCTACCTCGAAACTGAACACGAGAGTCACGGCGAATATTACGCGCTGATGTTGTTGTCGGTTGCCGGCATGATGTGCATGGCCGCCGGTTTCGATATCGTTCTGATCTTCATTGGCCTCGAGTTGATGGCGATTTCTACCTACGTGCTCGTCGGCTTCCTGCGCCGCGACCGGCGTTCCAATGAAGCAGCCTTGAAGTATCTCCTGCTCGGCGCTTTTTCATCCGGAATCTTCGCCTACGGACTGTCTCTTTTGTATGGTCTTTCAGGAAGCACAAACTTGGGGATCATCGGCCGTCAACTGGGACAACGGATGCTCGATCCGCAATATCGCCCGGTAGCTGTGATCGCCTTAGCCACGACCATTACTGGTTTGCTGTTCAAGATCGCCGCGATCCCGTTTCATCAGTGGGCACCCGACGCATATGAAGGCGCGCCCACGAGCATCACCGGCTTCATGTCGGTTGCGGTTAAGGCAGCCGCATGGGCCATGCTATTGCGGATCCTGCTCTGGGGACTGTTCCCTTTGCGCGCGATTTGGGGGCCAATCCTCGTTTTCGTATCTATCGCAACGATGACCGGAGCCAATTTTGCGGCGCTGACTCAGACCAACACCAAGAGGTTGCTGGCCTATTCATCCATTGCGCATGTCGGATACATGCTGCTCGGCATGGTTGCGATGTCAACGGCGACGTCGAACGAGGGCTTCTTCGATGGAATCAAGGGCATCCTGATCTATCTGCTGGTCTACACCTTCATGAATCTCGGCGCCTTCGCCGTCATCACCTCGCTGCGCCACCGCAACATCGCCGGCGACGATCTTGATGACCTCAACGGCCTGTACTCCCGCGCTCCCGTCGAAGCTGTTCTGATGCTGGTATTCATGCTGTCTCTCGCCGGCATCCCACCGCTCGCCGGATTCTGGGGCAAGTACTTCATCTTCCTGAGCCTGATCGAAACCAAGCATTACGTGCTCGCCGCCCTAGGCGTGCTCTATTCGGTGTTCGGCCTCTACTACTATCTGAAAATCGCCAACGCGATGTTTATGCGCCAGCCGGAAAAGGGCGAGGAACGATTGCCGATCAGCTTCGCCATGCGAATCGCGGTGGCAGTGACCGGACTAGCAACGTTGTATATCGGGCTTCTGCCAAACCAGTTCATAGAGATGGTGAATTGGGCCCTGGGAATTGCGAACCAGCCAAACGTAGCCGGCTTGCGATAGGGCAAGAAACATGTAGAGACAGCCGCCGTAGCCTGCCCTGAGCGGAGTCGAAGGGCCGTCCGGCGAACGCGAAGCCCAGCCGCATGACCACAAAGCTTCGGGTTTTCAGCTATGACTTCCGCCCCCCAAGACCCCAACCGCAAAAAGAGCCCCTGGGTCCAATTCGGCCGCTACAGCCAGATCGCATTCATGCTGCCAGCCGGCACCGTCGCCGGATACCTGCTAGGTGCTCTTCTCGACCGCTGGCTTCATGTCGCCTGGATTTCTGCGGTGGGGCTGATTCTAGGCACAGTAGCCGGCCTCATCGAACTGATCCGCACAGTTTCGCGCGACACCGAGTAAGATGGTCGGGGCCTACTCAGCGTGAGCAGCACCGACGAACCATCCGCTCTTGCCGCAGAAGACGAGAAGTACTACTCCTCAGCCCTTTCGAGAATCCGCACTTTCATGCTCGTTCTGGCGCCCCTGTTTTGCGCCGCGGCTTGGCTGAAGTTTGGTTGGCGCGCAGCAGCCGGATTCTTGTTGGGCAGCATCATCGCCTATCTCAACTTCCAATGGCTGAAAAGCGGCGTGTCTGTCCTCGCCGATAAAGTCACCAACACAGGTAAGCGGCAGTCGGGAAAAGCGACCGTGGCCCGGTTCCTGCTCCGCTACGCTTTATTGGGGTTGGCCGCGTATGCTATATTAACCAGTTTCCCCGCGAGCCTTAGTGGTCTATTCGCGGGCCTGTTTCTGCCCGTGGGGGCAATCGTCTGCGAGGCTGTATACGAGGTATACATCGCTCTGCGACGTGACCCCGGCAGCAGATCTGAAGAAAATTGAGGTCGCTAGAAGCCCGGAGCTGGCAGCTAGAGCTTTCATGCATGAACAACTGTGGTTCACCCACCTTCTGAATCATCTGTTTGCGGGATCCGTTACTGGGTTCCTGCGCATGCTACACATCGAGCCGAAATATCCTACGGCTCCCATCACGAATGCATTCGCGATGGAATTGTTGATTTTTGCCTTCCTGCTGCTACTTTTTCTGTTGGTCCGCTCTCGGCTGTCGGTCGAATCTCCCGGAGGCTTGCAGCATACGTTCGAGGGGATCGAGGGCTTCGTGCTAGGCCAGAGCCATGAGATCATCGGCCATCACAGCGAGCCTTACATTCCGTTTTTCACAATCGTTTTCATTTTCATCCTGGTCTGCAATATGATCGGCTTGATTCCTGGATTTGAATCGCCGACAGGGGTTCCGGCTGTTCCTCTGGGGTGTGCGATTTGCGCGTTCGTGTATTACAACGTGCAGGGTTTTAAGCACGCTGGCGTGGGCTATCTCAAACATTTTCTCGGCCCCATTCCTGCGCTGACACCATTGATGTTGCCCATAGAACTGATTAGCCATACCGCACGGTTGTTATCGCTTACGGTCCGTCTCTGGGCCAACATCTTTGCGGGTGACTTGGTCACGCTTGTTTTCTTTTCGATGATTCCCATCGGCGTGCCAATTGTTTTTCTCGGGCTTCATATCGTCGTCGCAGTGTTGCAGGCTTACGTGTTCATGCTACTTTCCATCATTTACGTGAGCGGAGCTGTAGCTGAGGAGCACTAGAAGTAGTCGGTGGATCGCGTTGCACTTATGAGTCTTGGAAGTTGGACTTAGACCCAGCGCTCAATTGCCAGTGATCCGCGAAATACGGATCACTGACAACTGGCCACTGGCCACTGCTTCCAGCGTGAGGGCGTCTGCACGGTATGGCGTCAACCACCTCCTGGCGGCAATTTCATCGAGGAGCTGCACCCATGCGTCACCTGAGCCGTTTTTTTATGATCCTCTCGGCGTTGTGCTTCGCCATGCCTGCGTTCGCGCAGGGTGGCGCGGCCGGCGAAACCAACTGGGTCGCCATCACTGCCGGATTTTCCATGGCGATCGCATCCGCTGTTTGCGGACTTGCCCAAGGCAAAGCTGTCGCCTCCGCGACGGAATCCTTGGCCCGTAATCCTGCCGCCCGTCCGGGAATCCAGTTCGCGCTGATTCTCGGCCTGGTGCTCATCGAATCGCTGGCGCTGTACACCCTGGCGATTATCTTCCTGAAGGTGAAGTAAGAGGTTGCAAGGTTTCAAAGATCACAGGTGAAGATTGAAAAACGAAAAAGCCTCCTCACGATCGAGGAGGCTTTCGCATTGTGTGTCTCTAAACCGCGCTAACTTTGAAACGTTGAACCTTGAAACGTTGAACCTTGAAACTTTGAACCCTGAAACTTTGAAACCTGAAACTTTGAAACCTTGATCTACTACAACTTCCGATCGCCGCCCCACTCGTGCCCCTTGTTCTCCGGTACACCATTCAGCGCCTCCACCAGCAGCCGACGAAGCCTGTAGCGGCTCTCAAGATCGGTATTCACGATCTCAAATCCAACTTCATTCACCCGGGCCCGGCGCAGCAGCACATGCGCGCGGATCTTGGAGCGCATGCCCAGAGAGATCTCCAGGTCGGCTTCGCTGCCGATGCGCAGATTGTCTTCTTTCGTCCCCATGCCGCCGCCGAGGCTCAACTCGCGGATCACAATCTTCGATTTGCCCCATGAACTCCCAATCGTCCCGGCAACAGTTTTTACCAGCACCATCCGGTCATACCGGCGCTGGCGTACCCAGGGACACGTCGGTGTCATATCCAGCGGTGCTATGGCCAGCTCGGCAGCCTCCAGTCCGCTGTCATGCATCACTTGCGAACAATAGCGTGGATCCGTCTTTGAAAGCGCCTGTGCCGCCGCAATTCTCAGCTCTCGATGGTATGTCCAGCCGAAGGTTTTCTTGGATTCCAGTATTTCGCGAAGCGTGTTCACCGATTCCGGATCTTTCAGACGTCCCAGCGACTCGATCGCCTTTAATTGGACGAAGGGCGACCGCGATGCCGCATCGCCGGGGCGCGCCATCGCGATAAGTGGAGGCACCGCAGTCGTGTCCCCGCTCATGCCGATTTCGTCCACGGCCTCGGGCAGCACCACCGGATCGAGCACTTCCGCCAATTCAAGCAGCGTCCGTCCGCGATCCGCGGCCGCGCCGTACGCGATCTGCCGTACCACGATATCGTGGTAGAAGCGGTTCCACTCCGGCAGACGGACCGGCAGCAGTTCCAGCAACGTTCCCACATCCAGGCGACTGATAAGGCCCACGGCACCCGAACTTTGCCGCGGCTGGCCTGTACGCAGGATCTCTCGTAGCTGCAGGAGGACCGGCGATCCCAGATTTTTCACCAGTTCGATCATGTGATCGCACTCGTCCCGCCGCATGCACCGGAAGAACCGGTCGGCAAGATGTTCGGCCGCCGCCTGGCTGGTACGCCGCAGCACCGAAAGCAAATCCGCCGGCATCGGCTCAACCCGGATGGCTTCTTCAATGAACTCAGGCAGCCGGTTTTCCACACCCACACGCGGCCGCAGATCAGTCATCAGAACCGGCCGTTCGACGCTGATCAACTCCATTCCGGCGCACACTTCATTGATCGCCGCGTAGTTCCTGGCCGCGCTCGACTCCTGGCTCAAACGCACAAACGCTGCGCTGAGCAGGCTCTGCATCTCAGCATCCTTCTCGGCGATGATCTGTTCGCTAAGCTTCCGCACGGCCTGCGCCATCGGCTGTCCCCCTAAACGGGCGTAAAGATCGGCGATCTGGCTCAATCCGATCGCCGTACGCCGCCGGGGTTCAAGATCTTTTGCAGCCAGGCAGCCCGAATAGTTATTCAGGATTTCAGAGGCCACCTGCTTGTCATCGCGCTCGAGTAGGCTCTCCACAAACTGCCGTAGATTCCGTGGTGGAACACAAGGCGCCTCGTGCGACAGCAACACGCTCTTCTTGCCGGCTTCCGGCACCTCCGACCAGAACATCCGGTCCAGGATGTCGGCGTGCGACTCGACCAGGATGCCGGCCTTGCTCATCTTGTCTTCCTGAATCTTGAGAATCTGGCGCAGCGAGTCCATCTGCCGGCTCATGTGCTCCATCATTTGATGGACCGCATTCACCTTTACTTCACCCTTCTGATAGCGTTCGAGAGCGAAGCGAATCGCCATGTGCTCGGCGGCCCTCATCAACAGCGGCGTATCCTCATCGTCCCCCGACGATGCGCGCGCCGCCAGGCTGCCCAGCAGTTGCTGAAGGTTCAGGCGCGTATTCGGATCAGTCTCAGAGATTTCCTTCTGTAACTCTTCTTCCTTAATAGTCGGGTCCTGTTGCACCTGCCCGAAGCGGGTCAGCAGTCGGATGGCTTGTATTACTTCCTGTTCCTGGAGGGGAACCATTCCGCCACTCCATGCCGGTGCCACGCCTGTTCCTGTTCCTGTGCGCGGGCCACCTTGACCGCTTCCCGCAGCGCCCCCACCGCCAAGCCAGCCCCACCCTCCCGGGCCAGCAGCCGTGCCAGAACCGCCGCCTGCACCCAAAGGAATGGTTGGCACACTCCCCAGAGGAACCATGGGCGTGCCCTCCGCGGGTTTCCCGCCCCCAGAGTTCGCCCCCTCAGCAGCCGCAATCAATTGCAGAAGTTTCTGCGGATCATTCAACCACTGCTTGAATTCAGGCCCTAGCGTCTGTGCCGCAATCTGCGCCGCAATGCTCACATCGCCTGTCAACGGGTCGGCAGCGACAAACTTCACTTCGTTGATCTTGATCGAACCCTGCTTGCCGCCCCCCAGTGCTTCCTTGATCTGCTTGGCCACATCCGTCGCCTTCGATCCCGCTACGGTAAAGGCCCGCACCAGGCGCACAAAATCCGCTTCCGTGACTTCCTTGGAAAAGTGCAGGCTGGCCAGACCGGCCGTCGTCAGCAGAGTGGCAAAGCTCTTCTCCGCCTGACCGGACTCGAGCGGGATCCCATCGAGCAGCAGTTTGTTGTCCGAAACTCCCAGCAGAAAGCCCCCGCTAGGCAACGCGGTCTGCAGCTCGTTCCATGTCGTTTCGAATTGCGCCTCGGTACGTTTGTGGTCATATCCATACATCCGCGCATACTTAATGAGGATGTTGAGGCTATGAACAAACGCCCGCGCCGAAGCTGCCCGCGCGCTGTGCGATGTGCCTATGCCCGAGATAAAAGACTCCTCGAATACCGATCTCTCCCTTAAGCCTAAGATGAAACGGTAAGCCCTAAAACGTTACCGAGGTAAGTATCCGCCGAGTGCCGGTCCGAAGGCTGTATCGAGCCAGCCTGCGGATTTTAGCCGCGATGACTTTTGTAACTTTGGCCTTCAATCACCCCGCCGCGTGTAATAGAATTGCGGGTCCCCTCAGCGATTTCCCTATGGCAAATTTGGTCTTTTACCTGATTGTGCAAATGAACCTTATCCTTGGCGTGGCCGGACTGATGTGGCCTGACAAGCTGATGCCCGTCTTCGGGCTGCTGATGTTCCCCTGGCCACCAACGCACCGAGCCATTCGCATTCATGGGGTAGTAGCGGTGATCGGCTATCTGCTCGTGGTTGCGAAGATCTTGGCTAGCGCGCGATACTAGCGGGCATTTACCCGATGTTTTCCTGCGGCGCTGAACCTTCCCAGGGAAACATCGTCCGCTTCAGGTCAAATCTTGCGAGCAACGTTACCATCACATTCAGTAGAATATTTTTCGAACCGACCCCACATTCCTTGAGGACCGTCTCCAAACCCGTTGGCCTGCGCTATTGGATGTTGCGCGTTCTGCAAGAGTGCGACAAGGTCTCCACCGACTTCAGTGCCGACCCTGTCCACGATCTGCGCGTAGCCCTGCGCCGCTGTCGATCCATGGCGGACGGCATGATGGCCATCGACCCGGATCGCAACTGGAAAGCAATGAAGAAGGCTGGCAAGCAATTGTTCCAGCAGCTCGGCGCGCTCCGAGACACGCAGATCATGATGGAATGGATTGGTAAGCTGTTTAGCGAAACCGAGGATTCACGGCCCACAATTCATAGCCATGCGGCCGCCGAACACGAACTTACGCCTTCATCGACGCCTCTCGCCTCTGACCCGGTCCCAGCTCCAAATCCTGAGCACGCGATGCTCAAGCTCCTTCAGGCTCGCGAAACGCAGCACAAGCGCGAAGCTCGTGCGGCCCTCGAAGGATTCGATCGAAAGCAGTGGCGGCAATGGAGTAATTCTTTGCCGCAACGCGCTGCGCGCATTCGTTTGGGCAGTGCTGTCTTTAAGCATCTTGCCCTGGAACGATGGACAACGGCACGCCAACTCCACACCGTGGCGCTCCGCAACCGCTCACAGGTAGCATGGCACACCCTGCGCATCGGCATTAAGCGCTTTCGCTACATTGTCGAAAACTTCCTTCCGGTGGAGCATGCAGCTTGGGCAAAAGACCTGAAGCACATGCAGGACTTGCTGGGTGAAGTGCACGATCTTGACGTTCTCTGGGCCGCGGCACAGTCGGAACATGTTTTCTCCGACGACGCCTCGCGCAAGACATGGCACGAACGCATTACAGAGGAGCGCGCCAGGCGGATTGACGAATACCGCCAGAAAACGGTCGGCCCCGATTCCCGGTGGAATGTATGGCGCGCCGGACTGCCTCAAGGCAAGCAGATTCAGGAGTTTGCCACCCGCCGTTTGAAGCTCTGGGCGAATGCACTCGACCCCGACTTCTTACACTCGGAGCGGGTGGCGCGCCTGTCCCTGCAACTGTACGACGGTCTGGAAGCTGCGGGGGTCTTCAAGAGCATTCCGCCCCAAAACGGCAAACGCGAAAACCTGCGCTCCACTCTTTATGCAGCTGCCTTGCTCCACGATGTGGGCAAGTCCCAAGGCCTCAAAGCCCATCACAAGCAGTCGCAAGAATTGATTCAGAAATACGGCACACCCCTGGGATGGAACGAAGAAGACATGCGGAGAGCAAGTCTGGTCGCAAGATTCCACACGGGCGCTCTGCCGTTGCGAAGCCACAAGGCTCTCCGCGATCTGCTACCGGAGGAGCAAAGAGCCATCATTCGTCTCTCGGCCATTCTACGTATCACGAATGCCTTGGACTCCGCGCACGACGGACACATTCGCAAGCTAAGACTTCAAAACGCTCTGCCACCGCCGCATCGCACAAACGGTTTTCTACGTAAACCTGTGCCCCTCGCGAAGAACGAAGCCTTAATCATCGAAGCGGAAGGATATTCCGAGGCCAGTCCGACCGCTCAAACAGTTGCCGCCGAGCGATATCTATTGGAAACCATCTTGCAACGACCGGTGATGGTCCGCGGCACGGCAGCCGACTAGAAGCCTCGCAGTTACTTTTCCAACGCCCTCGTGGGGATTAGAACTTTCATCAGCTATGACTCATGCGCAACTGGTTGAAAAAGCCGTCCGCTGGCTTCGTGCCTATCGCTGTGGAGTCGTTCTCTCCGAACAGGCCTGCACCAGTGGAGAGATGCCGGACGCAATCGGATGGAAGCAGGCCTGTCACTCGGTCCTGGTGGAATGCAAAATCAGCCGCCCGGATTTCCTCGCCGATCGGCAGAAGCCATTCCGCCTCAAACCGCAAAAAGGCGTTGGAACCGAACGTTTCTATCTAACCCCGCCCCGGTTGATAAGCGTCGATGAATTGCCCGACGGATGGGGCCTGTTGGAGTATCGCCGCGGTCGCGTCGAGGTGCTTCGTCCCTCAGCCAGGAATCTGCGCACCGCGGTCGGCTTCCGCTACGAAATGAATCTCTTGCTCGCCAGCCTGCGCCGCGTCGAGGTCCGCATCGAGCCCCAGAACATCACAGACTTCTTGAAATGGAAAAACCGCATGGCAGAATACAACCGCGGAACCCTGCCCGAAGGACTGACTAGCACCGAAGATGAAACCAACGTGTTTCTTGAGCCAGAAGTTCCATGCTGACCCAGCCGGCATTCTCCAAACGGTTCGACGGAATGCCGGGAACTTCCGGCGATTGACCTCGCTTTCGTAACCTTTATAGACTCTCGCGCGGAGGTTCGAAGGTGCGATTGCTGGTAGCAACCCTCGCATTCCTGACGGCAGTTCGGCCGTCCGTCGCCGACGAAGGTCAACACCATCACGACCAACTGAACCAGCAGCAATTAGGCTCAGTACACTTCCCGGTTTCGTGTGACGCCGAGGTGCAGAAAACATTTGAGCGCGGTGTGGCGCTTCTTCATTCATTCGCCTTCGAATCGGCCGAATCTACATTCCGTCAGATCGCGCAAGATGATCCGCACTGTGCCATGGCGCATTGGGGCATCGCCATGACCTTCACCCGCTGGGGAGAGCCGACACCCGACCAGTTAAAGCACGGATGGGAGGAGATCCGGATCGCAAAATCGCTGCGCCCCGCAACCGCTCGCGAACGCGATTACATCGAGGCTGAAACCGTCTTCTATCGCCATCCTGAGAAGAAAGACAAGAAACGGGACGAGCGGCGACTAAAGGCGCTCGAGAAGATCTACCGAAGTTACCCCAACGACCACGAAGGAGCGGCGTGGTATGCCTTTGCCCTGATGAACTCCGACCGCGACGACGATCCTACGCACGCGGCGCGAAAGCAAGCCGCCGCGATCCTCGAACCTTTGTTTGTCATCGCGCCCGATCACCCCGGCATCGCGCATTATCTGATTCACATCTATGACTATCCGGGCATGGGAGAGTTGGGACTGGCCGCCGCGCAGCGTTATGCCCAAATCGCTCCAGCTGCGCCGCATGCACTGCACATGCCATCGCACATCTTCGCGCGTCTCGGTATGTGGGACGACGATATTGCCTCAAATCTGGCTTCGATCGCCGCAAGTCGCAATTCGGCCATGACGCACATGGGCGACGAGGGACATCAGTATCACGCGATGGAGTTCCTCATCTATGCCTACCTGCAGAGTGGTCGCGATGCGGACGCGCAGAAGTTGATCGAAGACGTGAAGGCACTTCCGCAAATGAAGAGCATGTATGGCATCGACCAGGATCCGCGAACTTTTGCTTTGGTGGCGTACCAGGCGAGTTATGTTCTTGAATCGCATCAGTGGGAGCAGGCTGTGGCTCTGCCGCTGACTCAGGGGACCGAACTTGGGGACGACTCGATTACCTATCTGGCGCGGGCCATGGGTGCGGCTCAACTGGGACGAACTGAAGAGGCGCGGCAGAATGTCGTGAAAATTGCGGAGCTGCACGAGCAGGTGGCGGCGAAGAAACTCCCCTATGCCAACTGGGTCGATGATCTGAGAAAGGAGGCAGAGGCCTGGGCGGATCGCGCAGAAGGAAAAAACGAGGATGCAATCAAACGGCTGCGTGAGCAGGCTGCCAAGGAAAAAGATGGAATGTTTGCTGCCCAGGGAAGTTTGCCCGCACATGAAATGCTGGCTGACTTGCTCGCAGAGATGAACCGTTCCGAGGAAGCCCTGGTCGAATACGAGGCAGAACTAAAGCTAAATCCGAATCGCTTCAATTCGCTTTATGGCGCTGGGCGTGCAGCCGAGGCCGCAAAGCAGCCTCAGAAGGCCGCCGCCTATTACCAGCAACTCACCAAATCTTCGGCCAAGAACTCGCAACGGAGCGAACTGGCCCACGCCCACCAATTTCTCTCCACCGTTGCTCGGAACTAGGAGCCAGCGGAGTTACACGAAAACCAACCTAAACGTCCCGCCGTCCTTCCATAGCCTTTAGCATGGTGATTTCGTCGGTGTATTCGATATCGCTGCCGACCGGGATCCCCATCGCAATTCGAGTGACCTTCACCCCGTTCCGCCGGAGCTGTTGCGCCAGATAAACGGCCGTCGCTTCCCCCTCCACCGTGGGATTCGTGGCTAAAATCACTTCATCCACGTTCCCAGCCTCGACCCGCGAAATCAGATTGGAAATCCGGAGCTGCTCAGGACCGATTCCATGTAAAGGAGAGATTGCCCCATGCAGCACGTGGAATACGCCGTTAAAGTGCTTGGTCTTATCGATGGCCGCGATATTGGTGGGCTCTTCTACCACACAGACCAGACGCTGGTTGCGCGTGGCGCTGGTGCAGTAGGCACAAGGATCAACATCGGTGATGTTGTTGCAAACGGAACAAAGCCGCAGGTTGGCTTTCACGGCGCGAACCGCCTCCGCCAGCGCTTCGGCATCTTCGTCGCTCGAACGCAGTATATGGAATGCCAGCCTCTGTGCACTCTTCGCGCCAACACCCGGGAGCTTTTTCAGCTCATCGATCAAGCGCGACATGGGTTCAGCGAATCTTGACATGGAGAAAATCGTTTCATCGCGCGCGATGACCGCGTTCGCGGCTTCATGAGATCTGCCCCTCAATCACTAGGAAGCGTGTACTCGAAGTCGTAGGAGTGTTTTCCATCCGCTGCGATGTTAATCATCATCTTCCCGCTGAGGCCCTTCAAGTCGCCCGTTCCAGAATCAGGCACTACGGTGATCGTGAGTTGCGGCGCATTCTGTGTCATAGTCCCGGTGTGCTGCAAGACAAAGCTGCCGCTACGCCCTTTCAGCGTTCCAGCCACTTTTTCGATAGCAACGTACGCGCCGGAACCTTTTACCTCCGTGCCGGCCGTCAGCATCTGCCCCTTGCCCGTCCCCTCCAGATCGCCATGATACTGCTTGTCGAGTGTCATGCGATTGAGCAGCGGGTCCCCACCACCATCTTCCTGAGGAGTGACTTTGACATCGAACGATCCGATAACGTGCATGGTCGTAATGGTCGGTTTTGGAGTTGATTGCGCTTGCATCATTGTCCATGTACTCAGGATAACAAGCGCGATGAAAGCGGTTCGGAAATGTTGTCTCATGTCACAGCCCGGGGATGCCAAGCCCGCCGAGCATTCCACCCACTGTCGACTGCATCTGTGCATCGACTTTCCGCCCAGCCTCATTCACCGCTGCCAACACAAGATCCTGCAGCATCTCAACGTCTCCAGCTTTCGCCGCCTCTGGATCGATACGCAGGCTCAGAATCTGTTTCCGCCCATCCATCTTCACCGCGACAGCGCCCCCGCCCGAAGATGCCTCCACCACCGTCTCCTGCATCTTCTTCTGCAGAGACTCATACTGCTGCTTGGCTTTCGACATCAGCTCTTGAAGGTTAAATCCACCCATAAAGCCTCAGACGCAGAGTTTCAAGGTTTCAATGTTTCAAAGTTGCAAAGCAAATTCGCGAACCGTAAGGCTCCACTTTGAAACTTTGACACGTTGAAACGTTTAGACTTTGAGACCCGCTTTGTCACCGCTTATCGCGATAATCAATCACTGTCCTGATTTCGGCCCCAAACTTCTCCCGCATGCGGCGTACGATCGGATCCTGCTCAGCACGTCCGCGTCCCCCTGGTCCGCCGGACGTCGATGGAGGTCCCCCATTTCGTTTCGCTTCCGGTGCGACCGCCGCGCCCGCGATCACCTTCAGCTTCACCGCTCTTCCCAGCGCGCCGCTGGCCGCGCCGATCGCCAGTCGTTTGGCATCGTTTCCGAGCGACATGTCAAGCACCGTCTGCGATTCAGAGATCTTGATAACCAGCTCGTTCGCCGTCACGCTCCATTCCCCGCCGGAAAGCAGGGACACCAGAAAATTCTGCGCATGATCAGCAAGCGCCTGCAACACGGCACTGCGCACTCTTTCGATCCCATCCGTGGGAGCTTGTTCGAGAGTCGCTCGGTCACTCTCAACTTGCGTGGCTTGCGCCACTGCTGCGGCCGTCCCCCCGGTTCCCTCCACCTCGTTAAGCTTGGGAAGTGGCTCCGGCCCTCGTACCAGGGCCGGTCGAGGGGCTGCTGAGCCCATGATCACAGGCTCCGACTGGCTCCCCTGCGCTACAGTTCGCGGACTAGGCCCTGTACCCGCCGAAACGGAATCTTCCTGCCGAGGTGTTCCCTTCCGCGCAGAGTCTGCGGCGAAGGGACTGACGTAGTTGGAGCGCGCAGGGGATTCCGCTCGCGTGCCTCCCGATGCCGGATTAGCGACAACCGACGGCCGAGGCGGTGTTTTTGTGGCCGCGCTTGCTGCACCAGAAACATCACTCAACAATTGTTCAATCGGAAGCAATTTCTGCGCGTGCGACATTTTCAGCAGCCCGAGCTCGAGATGAAATCTCTGCTCCTGCTTGTAAGCAAGTTCGCCGTACGTGCGCAGCATAATCTGCAGATGCCGGGTAAGATCCTCTTCTCCAAACAACCCAGCCACGCGCGCGATACGCTCCCGTTCTTCGTTCGAGACCTGCAACAGCGTGGAGTCCTTACCAGCGATCTTGGCAACCGTCGTATTACGCAGAAAACGCACCATCTGCCGCGCAAAGTGCGTGGGACTATGCCCTTGGCTGACAAGATGATCGACCAGGCGAAGAACCTCGTCGCTTTTCGATTCGGAAACGGCTTGCATAACCTGCTCTAGAATATGAGCCGGCGCGGCACCCACCAGGTTCCGCACCGATTCTGCCGTCAGTTTTCCGGCGGAAGATGCGATCGCCTGGTCCAGAATCGACAAGGCATCCCGCATCGAGCCATCCCCAGCCTCGGCCAGCAGCGCTAGAGCGTCATCATCGGCCTCGACCTTTTCCCGCGCCACCAGATCCCGAAGCTGTGCCACAATGTCATCAAACTTCACCGCGCGGAAGCTGAAGTGCTGGCACCGCGACCGAATCGTCTGAGGAATGTCCTCGGGCTGGGTTGTCGCCAGCATGAACACCATATGATCTGGCGGTTCTTCCAGCGTCTTCAGCAGCGCATTGAACGCCGCATCCGTAATCTGATGCGCTTCGTCGAGAATGTAAATCTTGAACCGATCGCGTGCCGGTCGATAGCGGGCCGCCTCCCGCAATTCTCGGATTTCATCGATCCCGCGGTTCGTGGCAGCATCAATCTCGATCACGTCCACGGAGTTCCCCGCACGTATCTCCACGCACGATTCACACACACCGCAGGGTTCTGGAACCGGATGATCCTTGGACCGGCAGTTCAAAGCGGCCGCAAGAATGCGCGCCACCGTCGTCTTCCCGATCCCGCGGTGACCGCTGAAGATGTATCCGTGCGCCGTCCGTCCCTGCTCGATCCCATTCTGCAGCGTGCGAGTGACGTGCTCCTGCCCGATGACTTCAGAGAATTTCTGCGGACGGTATTTGCGGGCGAGAACGGTATAACTCATGAGCCGAAGACACGATTATAAGGGATGGGACCGGAAACTATTCAGACCGCAGACTAAAATCTTCTAGTGACCCCGGAATCCATAGAGATGTTGCTTGCAACGTTGCTTCGTCTTGTACACCAACTTGCACCCACCACCCGCGGCTTGCGAATGTTCATGATGCGCGATAGGCTGGTGCCGCAACAATTGTGGCGGATGCGGCCCGGGATTTTTCGGCCGGACCGCGGAGGGAGGCTTGCATGCAACTTAAGCTTATGAAACGAACCGTTGATGGCATTCTGGTGATCCAGGGCAATGGCCGAATTGTGTTTGGCGACGAATCATCGCTATTGCGGGACGAGATCAAGAAAGCGATCGCAGATGGCAACAAGCGAATCGTACTGAATCTCGGGGAGGTCAGCTACATCGATTCCGGCGGGCTGGGGACTTTGGTAGCCCTGCACACGACGGCACACAATGCGGGCGGAACCATCAAGCTCGCAAACCTGACGCGCCGAGTCGGTGACTTACTGCAAGTCACGAAACTGCTGACGGTGTTTGAGGTGCACGACTCAGAATATGACGCTCTGGAAGCGTTTCGAACCGCAGCTTGATGCGCATAGAAGGGCTGCAATTTGCGCAATGAACTGCAACGATCCTGTGCATCCTCGTTGAAAACGCCCGCTGTCAGTATCATGATCGCCCTTTGGAAGGGCCTCGCCTTGAGCTTCATGAATCTGCTTTGAACCGGCTCGGCTGCAAGCGAGCCGGTTCACCCTTGTGCTTATGGTGAGACGGCCTCGACTCACAGACCGAATCAGATGAAGAAAGCGAATACGAAAGCTCCGCAAGTCCGAACGATGCGTCTCAAAATTGAGCGTGCCATCCGCTCCATTCCGCGTGGAAAAGTCTCAACCTATGGCGGCATCGCAAAGCTTGCCGGCTATCCGGGCGCCGCACGCCTCGTCGCTCGCGTCCTGCGGCGCGGATACGGACTACCTTGGCAGCGCGTCCTCGGCGCCGGCGGTCAGATCAAGCTAACCGGAGATTCGGCCATCGAGCAGCGCTTGCGTCTAGAAGCTGAGGGCGTCCGCTTCCGAGGGCGCAAGGTAGACATGAAGCGGCATGAATTCCGCCGGCAGAGTTCGAAACCGCGTAGTTCCCGGCTCCATGCGGCAAAAAAGAAGTCTTGAGCTGGCTCTTGCCGCCAACACTCCCCTGTAACCCCAGTAACTTGAGACCCCAAAATACGCATGTTAACTCTGAGGGTGTCCGCAGACACGATTACGGAGAGTCACCATGCGAGCTTTGAGGGTACTGCCTTTCGTCTTGGCCCTGGCGCCTTATTGCGTCCAGGCACAAGAACCATCAACTCCCAAGCAGCCAACGTCGGTAGTCTACGTGTATCGCTACAAACAGTTCGTCGGGAGTGCATTGGCTCCATCGGTCTACTGCGACGAAGTACAGCTCGCACGTATGGAGAACGGGCGTTACTTCGCAGTGAACGTCGATCCCGGACAGCACACCTTTCGCTCCAACGATAAACAGTCTGGCATACAGCTCGACATTAAGCCTGGTCAGGAATATTTCATTCGGCTGGAGATTGCCGCCGGGTTCATGAAAGGACACGGTCGGCTCATTCTCACCGCGGCGGAACAGGGCCGGTATGAGGTGCAATCGAATCAGCTCAAACCACTCGCTGCCGACAAAGTGGCCGACAATTCGCGTGTGTCCGTCACCGAAGCCAAATTTGATCGCCCGCCTGCTCCGACCATACCGGCGCCGAGTGCTTCCGCGAATGCAGCTTCGAAACCCGCTGTGACCCGCAATTCTTCGCGGGATGTAACGGCCCCAGTGAATGAAGTAACTCTCAGTGACACCCCGCCAGACACCAGTTCCCAAATGTCCTTGGGGGACGCGGCCCGCATGGCGCGCCAAAAGAAGGTGGAAAGCAACAACCCTGGCACATCGCCGCAGTAATCGTAAAACTGGGATGTGGAGAGAGGCCCATCTCGAGATGGGCCTTTTCCTGGTCTACTTCTTGAACTGTGGGTCGATCTCTACCTGATATCCCGTCACCATTTTGTTGGTTTCGTTCGCCATACCAACCACTGCCATCAATTCCTTGAACATTGCATCCGTCATACCCTTCTTCTGCGCGGATACCGTGTGCGAAGCAATACAATAGTGGCACTGATTGGTCACGCTGACCGCCACATAGATCAACTCTTTGGTCAGCGGATCAAGCGCTCCCGGCGCCATGATCAGCTTGATGTCCTCCCACGTGCGCTTCAGTGTCGCCGGATCGTGCGCAATGGCTTTCCAGAAGTTGTTAATCCAGTCGGTCTTTCGTGTCGCCATGATGTCGTCATAGACGGCGCGAACCTCGGGGCTCGCATCTTTGTATTCAATCAGGCCTAACGTAGACATTCGGTTCTCCGAAATGTGGTCGACTTCAAAAGCCGTTCTCCGCAAAACCGCACGGAGCTTCTCATGGTTTTCTCGGTTCGTATTCTCGGTCTCTCACTTTGACGCTGGCAATTCACCGCTTAGCAGCTTGCCCAGGGAAGCCGCCGGCACCCGCACGCCCACGTAGAAGTGCCCGAATAGCGCGTACACGGCACTGACTTCATCAAACCGCATTTCATAGATCAGCTTCTTGAAAACCAGCGGATCGTCCGCGAAAAGGTCAACCCCCCACTCCCAATCGTCGAATCCGATCGACCCGGTAATGATCTGCTTCACCTGCCCGGCATAACGACGCCCAACCAGGCCGTGTTCCTCCATCTGCCGGGCGCGCTCTTCGATCGGCAACTGATACCAGTTCTTGCTCTCGCCGCGCCGCCGATCCATCGGATAAAAGCATGCATAACGGTTCGGTGGGATATCCGGATACAGCCGGGGCTTCATCGCTTCCTTATGCCGGTTGAGCTTGCATTCGATCTCCGCCTTCCACTGCTCCGAGTGCGGCTCAATCCCCTGATCCGTCAGCTCCTTGTAAATTTTTATGGTCGACTCATACAGCCCCAGCTCGATGATCGACAGATACGAATTCGTAGGCTCGAGATAATCGCTGAGTCGAAGATTGGCAAGCTTCAGTTCGGCCTGGTTCAGATCCGCAAATGATTCACGAAAGTGAATCAGCATCAGGTCGCCCTTATGCCCAATCAGCGAGTAAAGCGCCGACTGCCCCGGGGAATGCGTTTCCATCGCAGCCAACTCATCCGCCGCCTCCCGTGTGATGGCAGACTTTTCAGAAGCATCGAGTGCGCGCCACGCAGGCCCGCGAACTCGCATCATCTGGTGCAGGACACTATAGCCTTCGGTCGTCAGGGGCACTGCCGGAACTTCCGCAGCCGCCTGCGGACGAGGATGGTGAGTGGTCGTCATTCAAGCCTCTTCGTTTAGGGATCTTAGCCAGACTGAGCCGATGTTTTATTGTATCGCGGCATCGCGTCGGACCCGCGATACCTATCCAGGCTCGGCAGCGATACGGAGTGCATACCCGCACCTAATCGACCGGCTACAAGGTTTTCCGGAATGACAGCCCACTTTTTGGCGCTTACCCTCAAGGCAAAACCGGAAAGGACAAAAGAACCATGAAGCTGGATAAATTCGTCAAATCGATCCTGAGATCAGTCGTGTACATCATGGACGAAGCCGCCGACCGGGTGGACCGGGTATCAGATCGCGCTTCGGGTTACGCTGAGAATGCCCGCAGCGTGATCTATCCCAATGAAGGCAGCACCCTTCGTCATTTTATGAGCTTCGCCGCCGGCATCGGAGTCGGCATCGCCGCAGGAATGTTGCTCGCTCCCTCGAGCGGCGCTGAATTACGGAACACTATCGGCGACAAAGTCCAGGATATCAGCGACAAAATCAAGGGCCGAGGCGAAACCTACGCCACTGGTACAGATCTACGCTGATTTCTGATTGATTGCCTCGCCGGACCTGTATCCCTGAACCCACGCCGGGAGATCGAATGATCTCTCGGCTGACCCTCTCCCCGATGAGAGAGCGTGCCTCGTCTACGCCGGTACACAGCTCTGTCGCTGTCTGCCCAGCCCGTCGATCTCGAGTTCGACCACGTCGCCCGCTCTGAGATATCGCGGCGGCTTCATCCCCAATCCCACTCCCGGAGGGGTGCCCGTCGAAATCAAGTCTCCCGGCTCCAAAGTCATGAACTGCGAGATGTAATGGATGAGATACTCGGGGGCAAAGATCATCGTTGCTGTGCTGCCATTCTGGCGAAGTGCTCCGTTGACCCACAACTTCATCCCCGCGGTCATAATTTTCGGAACCTCATCAGACGTTGCCAGCCAGGGTCCGAGCGGATTGAAAGTATCGCAACTCTTGCCTTTACTCCATTGACCGCCGCGTTCCAGTTGAAACTCACGCTCCGAAACATCGTGAGAAATACAGTAACCAGCGATGTAGTCGGCAGCCTCACCGTGTGACTCTAAATATCTCGCTTCCCTCCCCACAACCACTCCCAGTTCAACTTCCCAATCCGTCTTTTCGCTGCGCCGGGGGATCACGAGATCATCATTTGGCCCAACTACCGTGTTCGTGGCCTTCATGAATAGGATCGGTTCCTTCGGGACCTCCATCCCGGATTCACGCGCGTGGTCGTGGAAGTTCAACCCGATACACACAATCTTCCGGGGACGAGCGACAGGCGCTGCCCACCGCGTCGATTCTGGAATCGCCGGGAATGACTCTGCAGGGCGTTTTCCTAGCGCACTCCGAAGAGACCTGAGCCCGTCTCCAACAAAAAACTCACAATCCCAGTCACGAAATTCGCCGGACAAATCTCGACGCATCCCGTTGACCAATACTCCCGGCTTTTCACTTCCTGGCTCACCAAATCGGATCAGCTTCATCGGCCTCTTGTATCCGCGCTACATTCTAACGTGCCGCGATCAGCACGATCACGAATGCGCATTGGAGCAGCCGCCTCTGCTCCCGCCCTGCAGCCGCAGAAATACAGAGCATAAGAGCTCAACTGAACGATAGCGGCGTAGTGTACTCGCTGGCTTGCTTTCCTGCCACACCTCCAAAAAAATCACCATTGATCTCGCACATGGTTTTGCGGCAACAACACCACCGCCCTTTATTGCGATACGAACGACTTATGCACTCACAACTTATCCATCGTTACAACTTCGCAACGTGCTACTAACACCGCAGCTCCATCTCTGGCTACATGCATCCTCACGCACCGCATGTGTTTGACTTTACAATTTTCACATTCATGGCACCTCAATCGACATTGTGAATCACGTGAAACATCAGCAAAATCAAGGCCTTCTGCCCGTGATATTTGCGGTTGAACAAAATCTGTACACGCCTCCCCGCATAATCTCGGCTCACTTCGCGACTAAAAACCAGCCGCGAGATCGGCAGCAGTGCACGGCACTCCCCTGATGCTTACGCCGGCTGCTGACTGAAGTATTGGGGATTACTAACACAGACTTATCGACGGATAGGTAGAGCTGGACGCACCCGCTTGCGAGGTGCCTCGAGCTATCGCTGCATCTCTGTGCTCGCAGCCGTTCCCAGT
>Ga0126373_10000922_pt1 | contig 20174 bp, 18 predicted proteins | sample PanSoiMetPlot_11_FD_92545 | JGI IMG/M metagenome (GOLD analysis project Ga0126373, IMG submission 92545) | Tropical forest soil microbial communities from Panama - MetaG Plot_11 | ecosystem: Environmental > Terrestrial > Soil > Tropical forest > Bulk soil | place: Panama | collected 2016-02-17 | reverse complement strand
TGCTCGGCGTCCTACGAACTGGCGGCGGACGGGACGGTTCTGCCGCTTGAGGGCACGGGCCTCGGCGTCGAGATTGACGAGGACTTCCTGCGGGCGCATCCCCTCACCGAGGGGCCGGCCTGGCGTTCGGGGTAATCGCCAGATTCATTTCAGCTCGCCGATCTTGAATATGAGCTCCGCCAGGTCGGACGGGCGTACGTATCCGGGCCAGCGGCGGTCGGCGAACAGGTGGACCCCCGCATCGCGCTCGGCCCGTTCGACCAGCTGGCTGCAGATGAGGTGTTTCGCGCTGCCCAGGTAGTGGCGCAATCCCGGCACCCACAAGTGCGAGGCGTGCGCCGAGAGAGCGGCGTAGTCGAGCCAGCTGTACGGGACGTCCACGTACGACAGAGCCGCCTTGCCGGCCTTCGTCGACGTTTTCACCAGGCCGGTCGACCATAGATGATCGTGGTCGTCGTAGTGCCAGCGGCTCTCCTGTGCGCCGGCCGGCAAGGCCTCGACGATGTAGACCGTGCCGTCGCGGCGCACCCGCGAGCAGATCACCGCGTGGTCGAACATGGTGAAGCCGCCGCGGGACAGCGCCTTCGCCGCCCGCACCAGCCGCGCGGAGCGCGCGCCGGTGTCGACGACGGCGAAGTCACCCGGGCGCGGCATCATGAGGCGGGAGCCTTTCGGCGGTTTGCTGCGGGCAACTTTCCAGCCCGTGGCGGCTGAAACACGTGCAGGCGTTCAACGTGCCCGAGGGAGGCAAGCAACGTTTCCGGTCACCGCGCGTCTCTGTGACATGGACTTGTTAGCGGCGCGCAGAGCCGCAGCGGAGGAGCCCGCGACGATCGCTGTCACGGCCCTGTACGCCGAGCACGCTCTGGGGCTGACCAGGCTGGCCCAGGTCATGCTCGGCGACCGCGGAGCCGCGGAGGACGTCGTGCAGGACGCGTTCACCGGGCTCTACCGGCGCTGGTCGCACCTGGCCGACAGCGCGAAGGCTCCGTCGTACCTGCGTTCGGCCGTGCTCAACGGCTGTCGCAGCGTGCTGCGCCGCGCGGGGCGCGCGCCGGTTCTCGACGTCTGCGACGCGATCGTCCCTGACTCCGAGTCGGCGGTTCTGGCCAGCCAGGCGCGCCAGGACGTCCTTCGGGCGCTGCGTCGGCTGCCGGACCGCCAGCGCGAGGTCCTCGTGCTGCGCTACTACCTCGATCTGAAGGACGGCGAGATCGCCGCTGTCATGGGCATCCGCGAAGGCTCGGTCCGCTCGGCCGCGCACCGCGGGCTCGCCGCCCTCGAACGCATCCTCGGCAAGGAATGGCTATGACTCGCATGGAAGAAATGCTCCGGTCCGCCGCGTCAGCGGCAGCCGCTCAGGTGCGCCCCGACAGCATCACACCGCTGGACCCGGCCACGCTTGCAAGTCCGCGGCAGTCACGCCATCGCCCGGCACGGCTGGCCAGCGCCGTCACGACGGCGCTGGCGGTCGCGGTCGTGGTGACGCTGTCGGTGATTGTGCCCGGCATCCTGAGGGGCCAGCACGCCGGCCCTGCCCATCGCCCCTCGGCGACGGCATCGAGCCAGCACCACCGAGCGTCTCCGACAGTCACTGTCCCGGCGTATTACGTCGCGCTGACCGGCATGACCTACCCGTGGTACGACCACCCGCTCGCCATCACCGTCAGGGACACGAAAACCGGTGCCGTGCTGGCGACGGTGATGCCGCCGGCGCCGTACGGCTCGTTCACGCTGGTCGCCGGCACGGCGGACGAAACGACCTTCCTCGTGGGCGCGCAGCCGTGGCAGCCGCAGAGCAACTCGCACTACGTCGACAACAACAACGGCGCGCCGGTCACGCTCATGCTGCTGCACTTCGACCCGGCGACCCGCCACGTGAGCTTCACCGGGCTGCCCGTGCCTGTGCTGCCCGGGCCAGGGAGCAACGGCGCGAGCCAGCTGCAGGCCGTCGCGCTCTCCCCCGATGGGACCAGGCTTGCGGTGGGCGTGCAGACCGGCAGCGACGAACTGGACCTGGACGTTTACTCGCTGCCAGGTGGCGCCGCGCGCACCTGGTCGGTCCGCGGCGCTGGCGTGGCCCAGTCGTCCTTCGCCGCCGCCGGGTCGTCCGATGGCGCGCTGTTCTGGCGCCCCGACGGCCGCACGCTGGCCTTCGACTGGTCGGGACCCGGCCAGGCGGGCTCAGCCCCAGCGTCGGAAATCCGCGTGCTCGACACTAGCCAGCCCGGTGGCGACCTGCTCACGGCCAGTCGGCAGCTCTTCAGCATGGACCCGCGCAGCACCTTCAGCTGCACAGGTGCTCTCCTGCTCGATGCGGGCGCCACGACGGCGACCTGCGCAGGGATGGATGCGCAAGGAGAACCCGCCTACGGTTTCGCCGAGTTCGCCGTGTCCACCGGACGGCTCGTCACCGTCCTCGACCCGACCTCGACCGATCACGGGGCGAACCCGCAGATCCTCTGGTCCAACGGCGGCACGATCATCGGCACGCTGACCGGGCCGGCGTTCATTCTCGCGGGCGGCCAGGAGCACGCCATCCCGTGGGACCCGCGCATCTCGCCGGCGCAGGGCGGGTCCATCGACGCCGCCTGGTAACCGGCCCGCACCGCCAGCAAGAGCCGCGCTCAGCACTCGGTCAGTGCCAGCTCACCCCGGCGGCCGGATCGGTGACGTTGAGGTGCTCCTGCACCCGCGCTAGGTGCAGCCGCATTGCCTCCACCGCGTGGCCGGAGTCGCGGGCCCTCAGCGCGTCCACGATCGCTCGGTGGTCGGCCTGGTACTGGCTGCGCCGGTCCTGCGACGCGCTGCGGCGCTTGAGGTCACCCCAGACCTGGCCGTGTCGCGCGGCCTCGATCAGCCCGTACATGGTGACCAGCAGCGGGCTGTGGCTGGCTGCCATGATGCACCGGTGCAGGGCCAGGTCCCAGATCTCAAACTCCTCGAAGCTCTCGGCGTGGTCACCGCCCTCGAGGCAGCGCTGCATCTCTGCCAGGTCTGCGGCAGTCGCCCACGCCACCACCAGCGACATGGCCGGGGGCTCAAGCAGCCGCCTGATCGTCATCACGTCGGCCGGGGCAAAGTCTGCCACCGCCGTTCCCCCGGAGCCGTCGGCCCGCCGGCGGTCCCGCCGGGGAGGCGGCGGAACCTCACGCAGGAAGGTGCCGCGGCCCACCTCGCGCGAGATGTGACCGCCAGCCTCGAGGATGGCCAGCGCGTGCCGGACTGACGACCGGGTCACGCCAAGATCAATGCTGAGCTGCCGCTCGGTGGGCAACCTCGAGCCGACGCCGAGTCCGGTGCCCCGTGACCGCTCCAGGATGAGCTCGGCCAGCCGCTGACCGCGCGCGCCGTTCACTTCTGCCGGTGCCGCTGCTGCTTCCATGTCCCCGCCCGCCGCTTTGTGCAACCAATCCTACCAATAAAGGCAGACGCCAGCCAGCAGCTCGTTACCGAGGTGCGACACATTGCGTCTTGACCGTGTTTCCGCTGCCGACCTATGCTCAGCCAATTGGTTAGGTCTAACCAATATGGTCGGTCGGCCACCCGGTTCACCCATGCAACCCGGAGGATCAGCCGATGAGGCTCGCCACCATGATCACGCCGCGCGGACCGCGGCTGCACGTCAAGGGCCGCAGCGGCTATGTCGACGTCGCGGACGCCACCGGCGATCCGGCCTTCACGACGCTTCGCGGCTTACTGGCGGCCGGCGCCCTGGATGATGCCCGGGATCTGCTCGAACGGGACGGCCCCGAGTTCGGACCGGCCGACTTCGGCCCAGCCGTGCCGGAGCCGAGGCGGGTGCTGTGCCTCGGGGTGAACTATCGCGATCACGCGATCGAGGGTGGCCGCGAGGTGCCGACCTGGCCCGAGGCGTTTGTGCGGGGCGAGGGCAGCGCGATCGGGCCGTATGCCGACCTGGTCAGGCCGGCGCTCACCGGCAAGTTCGACTTCGAGGGCGAGCTCGGGCTCGTCATCGGCGCGGGCGGCCGCTACATTCCCGCCGACAAGGCGCTTGACGCGCTGGCGGGCTACGTCGTGCTCAACGACGCTACGGCGCGTGACTGGCAGCGGGCGTCTACCCAGTGGACCGGCGGCAAGAACTTCGAGGGTTCCATGCCGATCGGGCCCGAGGTGGTGACGCCGGACGAGGCGGACGTCTCCGACGCTGCTCTCACTACGCGACTGAACGGCGAGGTCATGCAGTCGGCGCGCACCTCGCAGATGATCGTCGATATCGCGAGCGCGGTCGAGTTCTTCTCCTCTTTCACCCTCCTGCGGCCAGGCGATGTCATCGCCACCGGAACGCCCGGCGGAGTCGGCTTCGCCCGGCAGCCTCCGGTGTGGCTGCAGCCGGGCGACATGATCGAGATTTCGGTCGAGGGAGTCGGGACCATCCGCAACCGAGTAGTGGCCGAGGAGGCCGATCTGAGCGACTGGAAGTGGCGGCCGCCAGGATCGACGGCCACCGGCTTCTGACTGCGACATAACCCTGCCTGTTGGAGGCGACACGGATGTTGGCAGAGGGACGAGCGGGGAACAGCGTCATGACATTCAGGCGTAGCGGCCGCTGGCTGGCCGCGATCGGGGCGGTCGCGCTGGCCGCCACGCTCGCGGCTTGCGGCAGCTCGTCCTCTTCCGGCGGCGTGCCGTCCGGGCAGTCCATCGTCTTCGCCGACGTCGCCCCGTTCAGCGGACCTGACGCGGCCCTCGGGCCGACGTACCTGGTGTCGTGCGACGGCACGACGGCGGCCATCAACAAGGCGGGCGGCGTCCTCGGCCACAAGGTCAGCTGCACCACCGCCGACACCCGGGGCGACCCGGCCGACGCCATCCCCGCCGTTGGCAGTCTGCTGGCGCGGACGCACAACCTCGAGCTGGTCATCGGCTGCACGTCCGACGAGGCCGCGGCCGTCGCGCCGGTCATCAACAGCCACAAGACCGTCATGTTCTGCATGACCGGCCAGTCGGAGTTTGATCACAAGCACTTTGACTACTTCTACCGGCTGGTCCCGCCGGACCTGGCGGAGTCGTACGCCATGACCGTGATAGCGCAGCAGCTCGGCTACAAGAAGATCGCGCTCGCGTTCGGCAACGACATCGGCTCCCAGACCTTCGTGCAGCCTGCAGAGAGCGCGATCGCCAAGGCGGGCATGACGGTCGTCGCCAACGAGACGCTCGACCTGAACGCGACGACGTTCCGCACCGAGGCAGAGAAGATCGTGCAGGCTCATCCTGACGCGATCATGACCGAGGCTCTGGGCTCCGCCGACGCAACGCTGTTCAGCGAGATCAAGCAGCTGAATGGCGGCCAGGTGATCCCCATCATCGGCACCTCCGCCGCGATCTCGCCCGCGTTCTTCACCTCGGCGGCGGCTGCGGTCGGCGCGTCGGATTTCGCTAACAACTTCCACGCTGACAACCTGGTCACCGCGACCAGCGGACCCGCCTACCAGGCCTTCACCCAGTCGCTACTCGCGGTGAAGGGCAAGGTCTCTGGCGCGCAGACCGGCGACTTCTCGACCTACTTCACCGCGCCGGGCGCCGTTCACCTCTATGACGGCATGAACCTGGCCGCGCTGTCGATGATCGCCGCCGGCAGCACCGATGTCGCGAAGTGGAAGCCGTTCCTTACCTCGATCGGCGACGGCGTGCCGGGCGCGGTCACGGTGAACTCGTTTGCCCAGGGAGTCGCGGAGCTCAAGGCTGGAAAGAAGATCCGGTACGTCGGACCGGGCGGGCCGACCAGCTTTGACTCCTTCCATGACTCGCCGGGCATCTTCCAGGTCGACACCTACACCGCAGCCGGGGTGGTCACTGTGTCGGGCAATATCAGCGCAGCCCAGCTCCGCGCGGTCTCCGGCTGAGACGCTATGAGCACTGCGTGACCATTTTCCTGGCGTCGGTTGGCTTCGGCCTGCTCACCGCGGCGGTCCTCGCGATCGCCGCGGTGGGCTTCACTCTGCAGTTCGCGGTGACCAACGTGCTCAACCTAGCCTTTGCGGCGATCATGACCGCGGGCGCGTTCACCGCGTACGGCATCAACCAGCTCGGCGTGTCGGTCTGGGTAGGACTGCCCGTTGCCATGGTGGCGTGCGCCGCGCTCTCGGTCGCACTCAACTTGCTGGTCTATGCGCCGTTCCAGCGGCGGGGGTCGGCGCCGATAACCATCGTCATCGTGTCGCTCGGGATGGCGCTCATCATCGAGTTCGGCACCCAGGCCGTGGTGGGCGGGATCAGCGTCTCCTACAAGATGAGCCAGGGACACACCTACAAGCTCGGCGGTCTGGTGCTCACGACCGTGCAGCTCGCCATCATCGCGATCAGCGTCGTCGTCATGGTGGCCGCGTATCTCACGCTTCGCTACACCAAGCTCGGCAAGTCCATGCGTGCCACGTCGGCTAACCGGCAACTGGCCCGCAACTGCGGTATCCGGACCGGGCGGGTCATCACCACCACGTGGGCGCTCACGGGCGCGCTGGGCGGCCTCGCCGGGACTGTGTACGCCATCGATATCGGCAGCTTCGGGCCGACCAGCACGGACCTATTCGTCGTCCTCATCCTGGCCGCTGTCTTCCTCGGTGGCCCGGGCCATGCCTACGGCGCCATGCTCGGCGCCCTGCTCATCGGCGTCGCGACCGAAGTCAGCGCCGCCTACATCGTCCCGTCCTACAAGTACGTGATCGCGTTCGTGGTGCTGCTCGCCATGCTCGCCGTGCGGCCGACGGGCCTGCTCGGCGCGCGAACCTAACCGCAGGCAGGAGCCAGATGACCTACCTCATCACGCTGCTCGTCTACGCGGCCGTCGACGCCATCGCCTGCCTCGGGCTCAGCCTGCAGTTCGGCGTCGCCGGGGTCACGAACTTCGGCTTCATCATCTTCCAGGCGGCCGGCGCCTACATTGCGGCCATCCTCGCGCTGCCGCCGCAAAGCGCCAACGGCGCGTTCCAGCACTACATCGGCGGCTGGAACCTGCCGTTCCCGCTCCCCTGGCTCGGCGCCGCCGCCGCTGGCGCCATCCTGGCGCTGCCGTTCACCTTTCTCGTCGGGCGCCGGCTGCGCGGCGACTTCGCCGCCGTAGGACTGCTAGTAACGGCCGTCCTGCTGAACCTGCTCGTGATGAACTACGTGCCGCTCTTCAATGGCGACGCCGGGGTTGCGATCGTGCCCGCGCCCCTGCAGTCGCAGGTGATGACCACGACTACCACGGGCTATCAGTGGGGCTTCGCGATCGGGGTGGTCGTTCTTCTTGCGGCAGTGTTCTGGCTGGTGCGCCGTCTGACAGAATCGCCGTTCGGCCGCTCGCTGCGAGCGATGCGGGACAACGACAAGATCGCCGATTCGCTCGGCAAGAACCTCCTGCAACTGCGGACTGGAATGCTCGTGCTCGGCGGCGCCATCGCAGGCCTGTCCGGCGGGGTGCTCGTGAGCTTTATCAGCGTCTGGTCCCCGGCCGCCTGGACCTATGCGGAAACGATCGTGCTGTTCGCCGCCGTCATCATCGGGGGCCGCGGCAACCATGTCGGCGCCGTGCTCGGCGCGATCATCGTGCCGGTCGGCTTTGAGGAGTCGACGCGGCTTATTACCAACGCCAACCCGAGCCTGCCGCCGAACCTGCTGCCGTCCTTGCAATGGGTAGCCATCGGGCTGCTCATCGCTCTGTTCCTGTGGTTCCGCCCGCAGGGCGTCTTGCCCGAGCGCAAGCGCGTGATGGCGGTGCCCGAACCGGCAGCGGGCGCTGCCGCTGACGGCCCGCTGCTAGTCCGCCAGCGGACGCCGCCATCGGGCAGCCCGGCGGAGCGTGACACGATCCTCCAGGCGATCGACGTCAGCCGGGACTTCGGCGGGGTCCGGGCGGTCAGCGGGGTCAGCCTGTCCGTCGCGCGGGGCACTATGACGGGGCTGATCGGGCCGAACGGTGCGGGCAAGTCCACACTGCTGGCCGTGCTCGCGGGCACCGACCGCGCGAGCTCGGGCACGGTCCGGTATGAAGGCCAGGACGTAACCGGCCTGCCCGCCTACCGCCGGGCCCGGCTCGGGCTGGTGCGAACGTTCCAGCTCGCGAGCGAGTTCAAGCGGCTGACCGTCATGGAAAACCTGCTCTCCGCTGCCCCAGGCAACCGTGGCGACACCATGCGCGGCGCCCTCGCCGGCCGCCGTTACTGGAGAAATGACGAGCAGGCCACCGTCGGCCGCGCTGCGGACATCCTCCACCGATTCGGCCTGGCTGATTTGGCGAACTCCTACGCCGGCGATCTGAGCGGCGGCCAGCGCCGGCTCGTGGAGATCATGCGCGCGCTCATGACCGACCCCGCGATGCTGCTCCTGGACGAGCCGATGGCCGGCGTCCACCCCGAGCTGGCGCATCGCATCGGCGAGATGCTGACGCAGCTCAGCCGCGACGGGCTCACCGTCTTGATGGTCGAGCACGAGCTGGCCATCATGGACGAGTTCTGCGATCCCGTCATCGTGATGGCCGACGGCTCCGTTCTCGCTCAGGGCACGATGGCTCAGCTGCGAGAGCGGGCAGAAGTGGTGGAGGCCTATCTTGTCGGATGAGCGCGCGCTGGTCGCCGAGAGCGTGACCGCCGGCTACGGCGGCGACCCGGTCATCCGGTCGATCTCGGTGCGGGCCGAGCCTGGCCAGGTCGTGTCGATCGTCGGTCCGAACGGATCGGGGAAGAGCACGCTGCTGAAGGGCCTCGTCGGGATCGTGCGGGTGTCATCCGGGCGGGTGCTGGTGGGTACGGAAGTCATCACCAACAGGCCCCCCGAGGAGATCGCCCGCGCCGGGGTCGGCTACGTCCCGCAGGTCGACGATGTCTTCGGCCCGCTGACCGTGCGGGAGAATCTCGAGATGGGCGGCTACCTGCTCGCCCGCCGGGATATCCCGGACCGGATTGACCACGTGCTCGGCGTGTTCCCCAGGCTCGGCACCATGCTGCGGCGGCCGGCCGGCAAGCTGTCGGGCAGCGAGCGCAAGATGCTCGCCATGGGCCGGGTGCTGATGCTGTCGCCCGACGTGTTCCTCCTCGACGAGCCGACCGCGAACCTCGCCCCCATCATCGCCCGCTCGCTGCTGACCGAGCACGTCAAGGCGCTGGCGGAGGCCGGCGCCGCCGTGCTGATCGTGGAGCAAAGGGCTCGGGCCGTCCTCGCCATCTCCGACCGGACGTACGTGCTCGGGGGCGGCGAGCTGCGCATGGAGGGAACGCCCGCCCAGCTAGCTGGCAGTCCTGAGTTCGTGGCATCATTCCTCGGCGGCGGCCAGGGCCGAGCCGTCCCGTCCCCGGAGCCCTGATGGGGGCAACCCATCACCGTGGGAGAGCCGCTACTGGCCTGCGGTCGAATGAGCGGCGGCGAAGAGCAGCAGGCCGGCTATCACTGCCGACCCGGCCAGCGTCACCCAGAAGTCGGTCGGCCGCGGGCGTCCAGAGGCACCGGTCGCCAACGGCCGGTCCTCCGCCTCAGTCCTGAGCGCCTACCCGCGACAGCAGTGGCCCAGGCCGCCACGTACCCGCCCAGGTGGCCCCTCATGGCAACCGCCGAATACCGGCGCGATCACGAAGAGGCCGCATACCGCCATTCCCGCGCCCACCAAACGCTGGCGGCGAAGTCCTCGGCCCGCAGCAGCCGCAAGGCGGTGATGGGCTCGCCACGAGCCACCAGCATGCACTCGTCAGGCAGATGACCGTTCGCAGCCACCTGGTCTTTGCGCACTCGCAGCCACACCCGGCCGAAACGTGCGGCCAGCCAGAAGTTGATCATCATCCGGATCCGAGATGGTCAGAACCCGGACCCGAAGTCGGCGCGCGGCACGGTCGCCAGCACCTGCTGCTGGTAGTACACCGGCCCGCCGCCGTCCGCGGTGACGTCTGACGGATAGTGCGTCGAGACGAACAGCGCGTAGATGTTGTGCGCGGAGATCGTCAGGCCGAAGTAGTCGCCGATGAACCCGACCGAGCAATTAGCGTCGGCGCACGGCAGCTGGCTCAGTCCGCCCACCGCCTGGCCCGGCTGCTGGGGGTCCCAGCTGAAGTTCGAGATGCGCACGTTCTTGCCGATCGGACCCGCGCCTGCCGTGGTACCCGAGTCCTGATAGGCCTGCAGCGAGGTGTCGATGCAGAAGTTTGTCTTTCCAACATCTGCCGACAGGACGCTCGGATCGCTGGGGCAGGCGAGCCGACGGTCGTAGAACGCGACCGCCACCGCGCCGCCCGGTCCGGCTGCCACCTCCGGCTGGAACTGGTCCGTCGGGACGCCGGGCGCGTCGACGTTGTCATTCACCGTCTCCGGCGCCGACCAGGTGCTGCCGCCGTCGGTGGACTGGGTGAACTTGACATCCATCTGATTGCCGTCCCAGTCCTCGTACGCAAGGTAGAGATGGCCGGCGTAGGTCGGGCTGGCGGCGAAGCTCTCGGTGATCCCGTCCCGGAAAGTCGTGTTGGGCAGGCAGCAGCCAGGCAGCGTCCCGGTCGTCGCCGCGGCGACGAACGGCGAGAACGTCTTGCCGTCATCGGCAGAGTGACTCACGTACAGCGTCGCCGTGGCGGTCTTCGCAGGATGCGGGAACGACGCGAACGCGATGTACACCGTGCCGGCGGCGTCGACCGAAGGGTAGATGTAGGTGTTCGACACGCCAGTCTGGCTCGGCGCAGTGATCGTCACTGCCTTGGAGAAGGTCTGGCCGCGGTCGCGGGACACGGCGATCCGGATCTTCGTCGTCCCGCTCTCGAACAGTGACCACATCGCGTACACGTGGTCCTGATAAGGGCTGCCGGCGATGTCGTTGACGGCGATCCACTGCTTGTCCTCGACGTGACCGGCCTGCCTGGCCGACGCGTTCGGCGACTGCTCGAGGTCCTGGCCGCCGTTCCCCTTCACCCAGTGCTGGCCCATGTCGTCGGAGTAGGAGACATCGATCGCGCCGTCTGGATGCAGTATCGATTTCCCCCAGAATGCGTTGAACGGCAGCGTCGACTGGTAGGCGCGCCCCTGGGTGTCGAAGGCGACGTTGGGGTCGGTCACGTCGGTCCAGCTCGGCGGCATTGCCTGCGTCCCGGTGGATACGCAGTCGTATCCCTGGACCTGATTGTTGCCTGCGGGCGTGCCGCCGAGGATCCGCATGGTGCCGAGGTAGAAGTCGTAGAACTTCGAATAGCTTCCGAAGAAGTACTTCGCGTTCCCGATCAGGTCCTCGGTGCCCGGCTTGACCGCGATCCAGGACTCGGAATGGTTGGAATCCAGGGTGCCAGGTCGGCAGGCGCCCGGATTCGGGAAAGTCTGCCCGGCCGGTACCGGGTAGCCTCCGCCGGTCGTCGGCGTGGTCGCCACCTGGTTGGCGTACGTAACGCTCGACGTCCAGCCAGGAGCCGGGGCGCCCGCCGCGATCGCCGGGGCTAACGCCGCCAGCCCAGAGCCCGTGAGTAAGGCGGCCACAACCAGGGAGAGCCGGCGGCGATGCATATGCACTCCTTTGAGTCGCATCCCCCGACCCATGAGGCTACGCCCTCGCGCCTAGGCTGGCTGTCTATTGCTGCATGAGCACAGGCAGAGAAGGCCGGCGCACGTGAGGAGCGCGTCATGACGGCACCCCGCCTGCTTGCGGTCAATGTGGGCATGCCGCAGGATGTGGCCTGGCATGGCCGGACAGTTCACACGGCCGTGTGGAAGCGGCCGGTCGACGGGCCGCGGCTGGTCCGGCGGCTCAATATTGACGGCGATGGCCAGGGCGATCGCGCCGGGCACGGCGGTGAGCAGCGGGCGGTGTTCGTCTATCAGATCGACTCCTACCGCTACTGGCAGCAGCAGCTCGGCCGTGACGACTTCGTCTACGGCCAGTTCGGCGAGAACTTCACCGTCGAGGGCCTGGCAGACGATCAGGTCTGCATCGGCGACCGGTACCAGATCGGTACGGCGGTATTCGAGGTAACCCAGCCCAGGGTGACGTGCTACCGGGTTGGCATCCGAATGGACGACCCGCGCATGCCGGCGATGCTGGTTTCCCATCGCCGGCCTGGTTTCTACTTCCGGGTGCTCCAGGAGGGCGTTGTCCAGGCTGACGACGAAATCGTCCAGATCGCGACCGGGCCAGAGGCCATGACCGTCGCGGAGATCGACGCCCTGCTGTACATGCCGGGGCATCCCCGGCAGGGCGCGCTCCGGGCCCTGCGGATCCCGGCGCTCTCGGCAGGCTGGCGGGCCTCGTTCGAGGCGATCGCCAGCCAGCTCGGCGGGGGCGAAGGCGCCACCGGCAACGCGGGCCTGGTGCCAGCGAGCCCGCCGCCTGCCTGGCCCGGATTCAAGAGCCTCGCCGTGACCGACGTCAAACACGAGACCCAGACGATTGTCTCGATTGGCCTGAGCGACCCGGACGGAACCGCCGTGCCGCCGGCCCAGGCAGGCCAGTTTCTGACGGTGCGGCTCCCGGTCAGCGCGGACGCGCGGCCGCTCCTGCGCAGCTACTCGCTGTCGGGAGCCCCCGGCGCGAGGTCGTACCAGATCAGCGTCAAGCTCGAGCCGCACGGCGCCGGCAGCCAGTTCGTTCACTCCCGGATCCGCACCGGCGACCAGCTCGACGTTGCCGCGCCGCGTGGCACGTTCCTCTTGCGGCCGGGTGACACCCCGGTCCTGCTCATCAGCGCCGGTGTGGGGGCCACGCCGGTCATGGCGATGCTGCGCGGGCTTGCGGCCGATCGCTCAGACCGGGAAATCTGGTGGCTGCACGGCTCGCGCAGCCGCGCCGACGAGCCGTTCGCGACGGAGTCGGAGTCGTTGATCGCTGAGCTGCCGCATGCGCACCGGCTCATCTGTTACAGCCACCCGGCACCTGACGACGTGCTCGGCAGCGACTATCGGTCCGGCCGGCTGTCACCCTCGGCGCTCACCGAGCTCAGCCTGCCTCGCGACTCCGATGCCTACATCTGCGGGCCCGCCGATTTCATGACAGATGCGTCGGCCGCTCTGGTCGGACTCGGACTGGACGGTGCGCGGATCCACACCGAGATGTTCGGCGCTACACCGTCGCAGACGCCGGGAATCACCCAAGCCGTGGTCCGGCCGCCGCACGCACCAGCCGGTGAGCCCGGTTCCGGCCCCCGGATCTCGTTCGCGCGCAGCGGCCTGGATGTCCGGTGGGACCAGAGCTACACCAGCCTGCTCGAGCTCGCCGAGGCCTGTGACGTCCCGGTGCGCTGGTCGTGCCGTACCGGCGTGTGCCACACCTGCGAGAGCGGCCTCGTGGCGGGAAGTGTCAGCTACGCCCCCGACCCGGTCGATGAGCCAGCCGACGGAAACGTGCTCATCTGCTGCTCACAGCCATCCGAGGAGGTAATCCTGGACCTGTGACCGTGGCCTTATGGGCTGGTGCCTACAGCGGCTGAACGGTGAAACCCAGCTTTCCGAGCACCTTGACAGCGCCTGCCTTGCCGCCCTCGAAGTCAGCGGAGCCGAGCCGCTGCCCCGTGGCGAGCTCGTAGGCCGTGCCCAGGATCGCCTTGTGCGGGTAATGCCGGTTGTCCGATACCAGCTCGTACGTCCTGCTAGGGCCGAAACCGTGCGCAGCGAAGAAGGCCTCTGGTCCCCGCCGGTCGTACTCCGCGATCGCGTGCAACACGTCCTCGCGGCTCACGCGGTCCCACGCCACCATGTGCCCACCAGCTCTCATACCTGTGTGCGGTCCGTCCCGGCGTCGGCCAGCCTAGTGCAGCGCTGAACACCGGGGATCACCGGGAGGACCAGGTAAGACGGCGTATCGCCGCCGGACAGCAGCGTTGTCACGCCGCCGAACACGGCGGGCGGTCGGTCGGCAGGCTCGTCGTGCACGAAGATGCCGTTGCCGCGCATGGTGACGCCGAACGCGGCCGGCCACGGGCCGTCACCGGGCAGCTCGAAGTCGCGTCCCCCGACCGACACGCCCAGCCGGTAGCCGGCCGGGATGACGACCGACGTCGGCCAGATCTCCACGTCGAGGCTGACCGGCTCGCCGGGTGTCAGCGGCTGATCCTTCTCGTGGGTATGCCAGGGCCGCCACGGCAGGCTGCGGTCCGGGTCGATCGCGCGGTGCGACGCTCGCAGCCAGCCGAACCCGACGCAGCCGTGCGGGTCCTGACCGCTGACGAAGGTGACGTCGCGGCCGTCGGGATCCGCCACCCGCAGGGTAACGAAGACGTCGGCGTCAGCCGTGGACGACGCGATCGTCAGTCGGGCGGTTGCTGGCCCGGTGATCTCCAGTTCGCTGTCGAGCGGCGGCGTCCAGAATGTCAGCCCGTTCCCGGACGAATCGAAGGAGGCGCTCCGCTGCTGCGTCCCGTCCGGCGGCGGGGTCAGAACCAGCTGGCTCGTGCCGGTATCGAGATCGAACCGGGTCCACTGCGTGCGCGCCAGGGGCCACTCCTGCTCGGCTCGCTGCTCGAAGCTCCCGTCAACGTGCCGGATCTGGAGCACGACCGGTGGCTGGCGGTCCCATCCGGTGTCCTCGCCGCGCAGGAAATGCCCGAAGAAGCTCTTCTGCAACTCGACGCCGTAATCGGTGTAGAACTCGACCCAGTGCTGCAGGCCGTGCACCTCCAGCCACTTCTGTGCGCTGCCCGCCCTCGCGTAGCCCTCGAAGTTGCCCCGCGTGTGCAGGTGATGTGCCCAGTTCGCCGCGGACAGCACCGGCACCGTGATCCGCTCGAGCTCCGGCGATCGCTCGCGGTAGTAGTCGTCGAGTAGCGGGTGCTCGAGCAGCAGGCGCGGGGTATCCGCGCGGTTTTCGGCCAGCTCACCCTCGGTCAGTGTGTCCGGCCCTGCGGCCATGCCGCCCGTGACCCGGTGCCGGGGACCGCGCTCGCCCACGCCGTGCTGCACGCCCGCCACCTGCGGCGGATACCACTGCCGGGTGAACACGTTGAGGATGCCGCCGTGCCGGGTGAAGTCGCGGTAGAAGTCACTGCCGCCCTCCCACGGGCAGATCGCGGCCAGGTGCGGCGGCTGCAGCGCCGCGACCTGCCACTGGTTGATGGCGTAGTACGACACTCCGAGCAGCCCGACCTTCCCGCTGCTCCATGGCTGCGCCGCCGCCCACTCGATGCAGTCGTAGTAATCCCGGGTCTCCCGCGGCGAGAAGATATCCAGGTAGCCGGGCGACCGGCCCGCCCCGCGGGAGTCGACCCGGATAACGACGTAGCCGTCCGGCACCCACTTCTCCGGGTCGACGGTCTCCCAGTTCATGTGCACGCCCGAGGAGCCAGCCAGCGCATCCGGGTGCTCGGCCTCAAGATTGGCCCACTGACGCGCGAACCCGTCCTGGAACGCCAGCCACTTCGCGTAAGGCCCGTGCGTCATGATCACCGGGTAACGGCCCGCCAGCTCCGGGCGGAACACGTCCGCGCGCAGCACCACGCCGTCGTCCATCGGGACCGGCACATCCCAGTCAATCTGCATGCCGGTATCGTCCCACCGCAGCTGCGGTGGGCAGGCAAACCCGGAGGCGAGACCTCAGGCGTGGACGAGCGGTGTGTCCACCAGATGCTCGGCGAGGAACCAGGCCTGCAGCTCGCCGGTGCGGATGACATCGGAGACCAGCAGGTCGTTGGTGCCATCATCGCCCATGTCGGCGATCCGGGCCGCGGCGTCATGCGCGTCGATGAGGATCGTCTCGTGCGCCTCAAGCAGCCGCGACAGCATGGCGGGGACTTCCTCCACCCCGTCTGGCGGACGCGGGATCGTCGTGATCTCGGCGGCCTGCCGGGGGTCACCGACGGCCACCCCGCCCAGGGTCTGGACCCGCTCCGCGATCATGTCGATCAGTTCCAGCTGCTCCCCTGCGTGCTTGTCGAGCAGCAGGTGCAGCTGGTAGAAGGTCGCGCCGCGCATGAGCCAGTGATGCTTCTTGTAGAGCGCGTAGAGGATCTGCGTGTTGGCGAGCACGCGGTTGAGGCGCTCGCACGAGTACATCCGCGCGTCGAACGACAGCCCGAGCGGGAACTGCCGGACGGTGCCGAACTTCTGCACCTCGGCGCCCTTCTGATGCAGCCACGGCTGGCTGCTCACCGGGCGGCGAGCCCGGCCGTTACCGTCGCCCGCGGATCGCCGTGCTTGCGGCTTGGACGTTGTCCTCGATGTGCTTCGTGATGCGCTCGATGTGGTCTGAGATGTTCTCGCCGATCGCGCTCCTGACCTGGTCGCTGGCCGCGTGACCGTACCTGATCGCCTAGGTGGCACAGCTTTCCCCTTCCCCGCTGAGCTCTCGCCCCCGGCCAGGGGATGCCCCGCGCGGCGTCGCCCAAACGGGCGGATCAGCCGGAAGCGCCGAGGGCCGAGGCCAGTGCGGCCTCGATCACCTGAGCTGACACGTGCGCGACCTCGTCCGGAGAGCGGCGGAGGTCTCCGGCAAGCGATTGGGTGGTGAATCCCGAGAGCTGGACGGCGACGGCATCGATCAGCCACTGCGGCGGCTGGTCCTGCCGGCCGCGCGCCCGCCACAGCAGCTCGGTCACGCTGACCGCGAACCGGTTGCGGCTGTCCCTGCACTCCGCTGCCACCATCGCGAGGTCGTGCGACTCCCCGGCCGCCTGCACGCCGACGAGATCCCAGAAAACCCGCCCGTTCCCCGCATTGAGCTTGTGGGTAACCCGGAGCAGCTCGCGCAGCCAGCCGCGCAGATCGTCGTCGTCTGGCGGAGGTATCTGCTCGGCATAGCGACGGATACCCGCCCGGATCACCGCCACGAACAGCGCGTCCCTGGTCACGAAGTGCCGGAAGATCGTGCGCCGGCTGATCCCCGCCGCCTCGGCCACCTCATCGACCGTCGCGGCCAGGCCCCGGGCCGCGAGCACCGAGCCGGCCGCGCGCAGGATCCGCGCCCGCACCAGCTCGCGCTGCTCATCGGCGAGCGACAGCCCGCCGCCCAGCGACGGCTTCGCGAGCGAACCCTGCATCATCCGCCGATGCTAGCACCGGGCCATTGCGGATGTCACTGATGAGTGACACGATGACACCCATGGTGGACACCGGCACGATCACCCCGGTCGACAAAGAGGCGCTGCGCCACAAGTACGCAGCCGAGCGCGAGAAGCGGCTCCGGCCGGACGGCAACAGCCAGTACCTGCGGCTCGCCGGTACGCTGGCACACTGCCTCGACGACCCCTACACGCCCAGGCTCGAGCGCGCGCCGAAGACCGACCACCGGACCGTCGTGATCATCGGCGGCGGTTTCGCGGGCCTGGTCGTAGGCGCCCGGCTGCGGGAGGCCGGAGTGCAGGTCCGCATCGTCGAGAAGGGCGGCGACTTCGGCGGTGCCTGGTACTGGAATCGCTACCCGGGCGCGCAGTGCGACACCGCGGCGATGGTGTACATGCCGCTGCTGGAAGAGACCGGGCACATGCCGACCGAGAAGTACGTGCACGGGCCGGAGATCCTGGCGCACTGCCAGCGCATCGGCGCACAGTTCGGCCTCTATGACGACGCGCTGTTCCACACCGAGGTGACGGACCTGCACTGGGACGAAGCGCGCAGCCGGTGGATCGTCGCGACCAGCCGGGGCGACCAGTTCACTGCGCAGTTCGTGGTGATGGGTATCGGCCCGCTGCACGTGCCCAAGCTGCCGGGTATTGCCGGTATCGAGAAGTTCCGCGGACATTCCTTCCACACCAGCCGGTGGGACTACGCCTACACCGGCGGTGACTCAGCCGGCGCGCCCATGGACAAGCTCGCCGGCAAGCGAGTCGGCATCATCGGCACCGGTGCGACCGCGGTCCAGTGCGTCCCGCATCTCGCCCGCGCCTGCGGCGAGCTGTTCGTCTTCCAGCGCACGCCCTCCTCCATCGACGTGCGCAACAATCACCCCATTGACCCCGACTGGTTCGCCGGGATCGCGACGCCCGGCTGGCAGCAGCGCTGGCTGGAGAACTTCACCCACAACCAGACCGGCCAGCCCGCGGACGAAGATCTTGTGCAGGACGGCTGGACCGACATCGCGCGGCGGATGTGGGCGAAGATAGCCACGCTCCCGCCGGAGGACAGGAATACCGCCGGCCTGCTGGCGGTGCTCGAGGAGTCCGACTTCGAGAAGATGGAAGAGATCCGGGCCCGGACCGACGTCGTCGTCCAGGACACGGAGACGGCGCAGAAGCTGAAGGCCTGGTACCGCCAGCTGTGCAAGCGACCGTGCTTCCACGACGAATACCTGCAGGCCTACAACAACCCCAGCACGCACCTGATCGACACCGACGGCAGGGGCGTCGAGCGCATCACCGAGACCGGCGTGGTGGTGGCCGGCCGCGAGTATGAGCTCGACTGCATCATCTACGCCTCAGGATTCGAGGTGGGTACGCCTTTCACCGAGCGGTCGGGCTACGACCTGACCGGCCGCAATGGCAGGACCCTCTCCGATTACTGGGCCAGCGGGATGCGCACGCTGCACGGCATCCACGTGCACGGCTTCCCGAACGCCTTGATCGTGCAGCCGTTCCAGGCCGCGAACCTGATTTCCAACGTGCCGCATAACCTGGTGGACTCGGCCAAGACGATCACCACGATCATCAGGCACGCTCTCGATGGCGGTTTCGGCGCGGTGGAGGTGACGAAGGACGCCGAGCAAGCCTGGCTCGAGCTCCTGCACTCCGGGCCTGGCGGCACACTCGGCGGACCTGACTGCACTCCCGGCTACTACAACAATGAGGGTCAGGAACTCGGAGCGGACCAGTGGCTGCCCCGCGGCTATCCCTACGGGGCAAGCGCCTACTTCACCTATATCGACAGCTGGCGCAAGACTGGCACGTTCGAGGGATTGGAGTTCATCGGTTCGGGAGAGTAACGGGTGCGTCGTGGCTGACCGCCGCACGCCAAGCCTCAGCCCGGCTGGCGAGCCAGTTCGGTAACCAGCCGGCCACTGTGCGAGATTGAACCATGGCCAGCCTGCTTACGTGACTGAGGGCGTACCAGGCGCATCACGCTATTACACCTGGGAAGCCGCACTTCGTCCCGAACTGCTCTGGAGAGGCACATGCGTAGGTATCTCATCGTGGGCGCGCTCGCGGCCGGCCTGCTCGCCACCGCTCCCACCGCTGCGTTCGCCATAGTCAATCCGACGACGGGCCAAAAAGGAGCACCCACAAACACCTGTGGGCCGGACAACCCGATGACGCCAGGCAACTCTGCAAACGTTAAGGGCTCGCCCTTCAACGCCAACGGCATAGCCGGCCTTCACTACGCCGGTAACCCCGACACCCACTCGCTTGCCAACTCGAACAGCACCGCAACCGTGTCGCAGTACGACAACGCGTGCGTCCGGCTCTCAAGTCACTAGACCTCGCGGTTCAGCCAGGCCGGCGGCCGGTCCGAGGGCCGACCGCCGGCCTGCACTCAGTGAGCTACGGCTTGCGCACCAGGCCGCAGTAACCGACCAGATCGGCACCGGTCCCGCCGTCCAGCTGCCCGGGCTCAAACCACTGGCTCAGCGGGACCACACCCCTGCCGACTGGCTCCAGGCCGGCGAGGAGGCGGTCGATCTGGTCGCGGTTGCGCGGGATCAGCCGTACCGGGGAGCGCTCGTTGTAGGTCTGAAAGCCCTCTTTGGTATCGGCGAAGCGGATGTCGCTGGCGGCGTGCCCGATCACCAGGTAGCTGCCGGACGGCACCGCATCGATCAGCCTGGCCACGATCGCGTACGGGTCAGCGTCCTCGGGGATGAAATGCAGCACCGCGATCAGCAGGACGGCGACTGGCTTACTGAAGTCGAGCGTCCGCGCCGCCCGCTCGAGGATTGTGCCGGTGTCGCGCAGGTCGGCCTGGATGAAGTCGGTCTTGCCCTCGGGGGTGCTCGTCAGGAGCGCCCTGGCGTGGGTCAGCACGATGGGGTCGTGGTCGACGTAGACAACCCGTGAGTCGGGCGCCGTCCGCTGCGCCACCTCGTGCGTGTTGTCCGCGACGGGCAGCCCGCTGCCGATGTCGAGAAACTGCCTGATGCCGTGGACCTCCGCGAGCTGCTGCACGACGTCGACCAGGAACCGCCTCGCCTGCCTGGCGATGATCGGCAAGGCCGGGTACGCCGCTATCACGGCCTCGGCGGCCGCACGATCCGCCGCGTAGTTGTCCTTGCCGCCGACCCAGTAGTTCCACATGCGGGCCGGATTCGGGACGGTCGTATCGAAGGTCACCGAGTCAGCGGAGCCATAGTGCGATGTGTCCGT
>Ga0126373_10000921_pt1 | contig 20177 bp, 18 predicted proteins | sample PanSoiMetPlot_11_FD_92545 | JGI IMG/M metagenome (GOLD analysis project Ga0126373, IMG submission 92545) | Tropical forest soil microbial communities from Panama - MetaG Plot_11 | ecosystem: Environmental > Terrestrial > Soil > Tropical forest > Bulk soil | place: Panama | collected 2016-02-17 | reverse complement strand
GGGCGAGCGGATCGTCTACATCAGGACGCTGGTCTCCGGCAAGAGCGGAAACGAGGCCGGGCGGTCGATCGATACCGTGGCCAACACCGGCCAGTACCTGTGACAGCCGGCAGGTTGGCTGGACGCCCCGCACTACGCTGTGACCTATGAGCGTCCGCCGCGTGATGGGCATCGAGACCGAATACGGGGTGTCGGTGCCTGGTCAGCCTGGCGCGAACGCGATGGTCACGTCCTCGCAGGTGGTCAACGCCTATCATTCGGCCACGGCAGCACGGGCGCGCAGGACGAGGTGGGACTTCGAGGAGGAGAACCCGCTTCGGGACGCGCGCGGCTTCGATCTGTCCAGGGACACGGCCGACGCCAGCCAGCTCACCGACGAGGACCTCGGCCTCGCCAACGTGATTCTGACCAACGGTGCCAGGCTATACGTCGATCACGCGCATCCTGAGTACTCAGGTCCCGAGTGCACCGAGCCGATGGCGGCGGTCCTGTGGGACAAGGCCGGCGAGCGGGTCATGGAGGAGGCGGCCGCGCAGGCGACCGCGCTGCCTGGCAGCGCACCAATTCAGCTCTACAAGAACAACACAGACAACAAGGGCGCCTCCTACGGCTGCCACGAGAACTACCTGATGAACAGGTCGACTCCGTTCGCCGAGATCGTCAGGCACCTGACGCCGTTCTTCGTCACCAGGCAGGTCGTGTGCGGCGCTGGCCGGGTCGGCATAGGCGCCGACGGCAGGGAAGACGGATTCCAGATCAGCCAGCGTGCCGACTTCTTCGAAGTCGAGGTCGGCCTGGAGACGACGCTCAAGCGCCCGATCATCAATACCAGGGACGAGCCGCACGCCGACCCTGAGAAGTACCGCAGGCTGCACGTGATCATCGGCGACGCCAACATGAGCGAAGTCGCTACCTACCTCAAGCTCGGCTCGACCGCGCTTGTGCTGTCGATGATCGAAGACAGGTTCCTAGGATCCGACCTCGCGATCGACGGCCCGGTCGCCGAGTTGCGTGCGGTCTCGCACGATCCGACCTGCCGCCATCTCATCTCGCTGCGCGACGGCAGGAAGCTGACCGCGGTGCAGGTTCAGATGGAGTACGCCGAGCTGGCACGCAAGTACACGCAGAACAAGTACGGCGCCGACGTCGACGATCTGACCACCGACGTGCTCGACCGCTGGGAGTCCGTGCTGGCCCGGCTGGCAGAGGACCCGATGCAGCTAGCAGGCGAGCTCGACTGGGTGACCAAGCTGCAGCTGATCGACGGTTACCGGTCCAGGGACGGCCTGCCGTGGAACCACCCGAGGCTCGAGCTCGTCGACTTGCAGTACGCCGACGTCAGGTCAGGCCGCGGCCTGTACAACAAGCTGGTCTCGGCGGGCCGGATTCAGCGCCTGCTGAACGAGGACGACGTCACCTGGGCGATCACCAACCCGCCCGAGGACACCAGGGCCTACTTCCGAGGTCGCTGCCTGCAGAAATACCCGGACTCTGTGGCCGCCGCCTCATGGGATTCCGTCATATTCGACATACCGGGCCGCGAGTCCCTGCAGCGAGTACCCACGCTCGAGCCCCTGCGCGGCACCAAATCTCACGTGGGCGAGCTGCTTGACCGCTGTGACACAGCCGCTGAGCTGGTCACAGCGCTGACCGGCAAGTAAGACCCGTGACCGGCGCGGTTTGCGTGCACTGTGATTAGCCAGAGCATTCGCTGGCGAGGATAGCTTTAGGGTTCAGGTAAGAGCATGGAGGTTTGGTATGGCGACTAAGGACACCGGCGGACAGCGGCATACCTCTCGGCGCGGCCAGGACGAAGAGGCGACCGCTGAGCAGAGCACAGAAGAAGTCAAGGAACGGCACGAGAAGCTGACCGACGACGTCGACGCGATCCTTGATGAGATCGATGAGGTGCTCGAAGAAAACGCCGAGGAGTTCGTAAGGTCCTACGTCCAGAAGGGCGGGGAGTGACCGGCTGCCTGAGGCTTGCCGACAGCGACCGGATATGCCGCCTGCGGCGAAGTGGCAGTAGGGTCAGGTGCGTACCTGATCCGCGCCGAGGTTGCGGCGCACTGGTTATCGCGCACCGGTTCGTGGCGCACGGAGGAAAGGATCGCGTTGGCTGACTCCAATGCCAGGCCGATGGCCACGGCATTCATGGCGGCGGGAACGTCGTCGTTCAGCGAGTTCCTCACCTGCGCCGCACCCGAGCTACTGCCTGGCGCGCGGGGCGTGACGTTGCCAGGTGAGCTGTCCAAGGAGGTACCGCACGGCACGACGATCGTCGCGGCGGCATTCAGCGGCGGCGTCGTCATGGCGGGCGACCGGCGAGCCACGGCAGGGAACATGATCTCGCAGCGTGACATCGAGAAGGTGTTCCGCAGCGATGAGTACTCCTGCATCGGTATCGCCGGCGCGGCCGGCATCGGAATCGAGATTGTCCGGCTGTTCCAGGTCGAGCTCGAGCACTACGAGAAGCTCGAAGGACGACTGCTATCACTGGAAGGCAAGGCGAACAGGCTGGCCGGGATGATCAGGGCCAACCTGGGCGCCGCCATGCAAGGATTCGTCGTGGTGCCGATATTCGCCGGCTACGACACCGACGAGGGCGTCGGGCGGATTTTCAGCTATGACGCCGTCGGCGGACGGTACGAGGAACATCGCTTTCACTCGATCGGGTCAGGGTCGGTGTTCGCGCGCGGCTCGCTCAAGAAGCTCTACTCCGATGGCATGGACGAGCGGGACGCCATCACCGCGTGCATGCAGGCTCTGTACGACGCCGCCGACGATGACTCCGCCACCGGCGGGCCGGACATGAGCAGGCGCATCTACCCGATCGTCGCCACCGTGACCGCCGACGGCTACCGGCGGCTCTCCGACAGCGATGCGGGCCGCTACGCGGAGTCCGTGGTCGCTGGCCGGATGACCGAGCCGGACGGTCCTGGCGCCTCTCTGCGAGAGGCCTCAGGTCCCGCGCAGTAGCATCCGCTCACAGCCGACAACTCAAGTAGAGGAAAATACCAGCGGTGTCGATGCCGTTCTATGTGTCGCCAGAACAGGCGATGAAGGACAAGGCGGACTATGCGCGCAAGAACATCGCGCGTGGCCGCGATGGGGTCGTTATCCAATACGCGGACGGCATCCTCTTCGTCGCGCCGAACCCTTCACGCGCGCTTCACAAGATCAGCGAGATCTACGACAGGATCGCGTTCGCGGCCGTGGGCCGCTACAACGAGTACGAAATCCTGCGCAAAGCCGGCGTCAGGTACGCGGACATGACCGGCTACCAGTACGACCGGCAGGACGTGACCGCCAGGGGACTGGCCAACTGGTATGCCCAGACGCTTGGCACGATCTTCACCGACAGCCCCAAGCCGTTCGAGGTGGAAATCGTCGTCGCAGAGGTAGCCGAAGCGCCTGCCGAAGATCAGATCTACCGGATCACCTTCGACGGGTCGGTGAACGACGAGCACGGCTACGTCGCCGTTGGCGGTCGCGCTGAGCGGATCGGCGCGGTGCTCAAGGAGCGCTATTCTGACGGGCTCTCCCTGCCGGACGCACTGACCACGGCGATCGCCGGCCTATCCGCTTCTACCAACGGGGACCGGGCTGAGATCGTCGCCAGCCAGCTTGAAGTCGCCGTGCTCGACCGGACCAGGGAGCACCGCACGTTCCGCCGCTTCACCGGCCACCGCCTCGAGAGCCTGCTCGCCGAGGCGGGCCAGGCCGGGTCGGCTACGGCGAATCCCGACGAGCCGGAGGCGGACAAGGCGGGCACCAGTCAGCCTGAGGCTGAGCCAAAGCCGAAGCGCACGAGCAACGGCCAGAAGCCAGCCGAACCGGAAAGCGGCCCAGGCGAGTCGAATGGCGGTGGCACGAGCTAGCCGGCCCCGCGCCGAGGATCGAGTCTGCCGGTGATCCGATGGCTGGGCTTTGCCGCAGGGATCGTGCTCATCGTGGTGACCTGGTCGAGCGTGATCAAGACATTCATGATTCCGCGCGAGACCCATGTCAGGCTCAACCGGCTCATATCCGCGAGCATCTACTGGACGTTCAGGCTCGCCACCACCCGAGTTCACGACCTGGTGGTCAGGGAGCGGATTCTGGCCTTTTCGGCGCCGGTGTTCCTGCTGTCCCTGCTCACTTCCTGGCTGACCTGCTTGTGGTTCGGATTCGCCTTGCTGCTGTGGACGAGCGGGATCAGCTTCCCGCACGCCATGCGCGAGTCTGGATCATCGATGTTCACCCTCGGCTTCGCCACGCCGCGCGGACCAGGCACCAGCATCGTCGTGTTCATCGCAGCCGCGTCTGGCCTTGCCGTGCTCGCCCTGCTGATCGGCTACCTGCCGCTACTCTATGCAGCGTTCAACCGCAGGGAGACCCTCGTGACGACGCTCGAAGCGCTGGCTGGCGCGCCGCCGTGGGGACCAGAACTCCTAGCCCGCCAGGCCCTGATCGACACCGAGGCGGTGCTGCCTCGCCTGTACAGCAAGTGGACCGAGTGGGCGGCGGACATATTGGAGAGCCACGTCAACTACCGCACGCTTGTGTACTTCAGGTCGCCTGACCCGGCGGCATCGTGGCTGCTTTCGCTGCTTGCCGTGCTCGACGGCGCCGCGCTGCACCTGTCGCTCAACCCGTCGTCGGCGCCGCACGAGGCTAGGCCACTGCTCCGGGTTGGCTATATCACGCTGCGCCGCCTGGCAGTTTCGATGGACCTTGCTGTCGCCGACGACCCGGCGCCAACCGATCCGATCGAGCTGACCAGGGCAGAGTTCGATGAGGCAGTGCGCTGGCTGCACGAGGCGGGCTGGCAGACCGAGCGGCTCGCCGCTGACGCATGGCCGCATTTTCACGGCTGGCGAGTGAACTACGAGGCCGCCGCCTACAAGCTCGCCTACCACCTCGACCTGCCGCCGGCGCTGTGGTCAGGCGCTCGGCGGCCCGGCAGGCTATCGGCGATGCCGCCGCGACGACCCACCGACCGCAAGCCGGGCCGGTCTAACTGAGGTCTGTCCTGGCGGTGTCGGCGCCGCTCAATCAGCGCTAGGACGATATGATGACAGCGTGAGTAGCACCAAGCCCGCGATGGAGATCGACCTCACGAGCCAGGTACCGCTCCACGAACAGGTGGCCGCGGCGATCAGGCGAGCTATAGCCGATGGCGAGGCCCAGTCGGGGGAGCGACTTCCGCCGGCCAAGGATCTGGCCGCTGTGCTCGGCGTGAACCCCAACACCGTGTTCCGGGCGCTGCGTACCCTCCGCGATGAAGGCCTGGTGGAATTCCGTCGCGGCCGCGGCGTCACCGTTACCGGCGTCGCGCCCCACCGCAGCGCCGTCATCACGATGGCCAGGGAACTTGTCGCGCTCGGGCAGCGCTACGGCTATCAGCCAGAGCAGCTGGCGCAGATCGTCAGGCAGCTCTCCTGACCGGTTGAGCACGGCCGGCGGCCTAAGCAAGGTCCGCCAAGGGCACCTTTGTCAGGCTCGCGAATCATGGCACAAAAAATGCAGCGCGCCATACTTTGACGGCCCGTCGGCGCAGGCGTCAGGATATGCAATACACGTCTCGATTACGTGGCAATCTGAGCGTCTCGGCGGATGTCAGGGGGGAGGAGCTGACCAGCGTGAACGGCGTGGGCATTCACGGCATGCAGGCTAGGTCGGTCATGCCAGGCGGGGGAGTGGCGCGCAGGCCTTTGCACGTCATCATGCTGGCCGACTGCTCCGGATCGATGGCCGGGCCAAGAATTCAGGCGCTGAACTTCGCAATTGGCGATATGATACAGCATTTCGCTTCATGGGAACGAGAGCAGGAGAAGCGGATACTGATCAGGGCTGTCGCATTCGCAGACGAGCCACGCTGGCATATCTACAACCCGATGCCAGCGGCGACGATGACGTGGAAAGCGCTATCGGTGGTGCCTAAGGGCAGGACAAACATGGGGCCAGCGTTTCGTATGGTAGCCGAGGCACTGGCCGCCGACCAGGCAAGCGGAGGCCTTCGCCCGGTACTCGTGCTGATCACCGACGGGCTGCCGACCGACTTGCCTGCCGACTTTGACGCCGGGCTGCAGGCACTGCTCGACGTCCCGGCCGGCCGGGACGCCATGCGGATCGCGGTCGCGATTGGCACCACGGCGCGGTCGGAGGCGCTGACCAAGTTCATCGGCAACTCCAGCCTGCCGGTCCTTGTCGCCAGCGACGTCGAGCAGATAGCCGACCAACTGCATCGCGCCTCGCTCTGGGTCACCAGTCCGAACATCAGGTCAGCAGGGTTCTACGGCGGTGGACCGGAGCTGCAGGGGCCGGCTTTCCGCGACATCTCAGATGTGGTGCTGTGACTTATGGCCGGACATGACCGCGATGGCGACGCGACGCTGCTGATAGACCGCCCAGCGTCGTGGGAGACATATCTGGCGAGCGCTATCGGCGCTGACCATGTGCGCGCTGGCACGCCCAACCAGGACGCGATCGCGGCGACGAAATTCGAGTTCCCCGACGCTCCCGGCCTGCTGGCGTTCGCCGTGGCCGACGGCCACGGTCACGCGCGTCATTTCCGCAGCGATCGTGGGTCAAAGCTCGGCGTCAAGGCAGGGGTGTCGGCCGCCAGAGCCTGGGCGCAGCAGCTGCCCGCAGGCACGCCGGTCTCACAGGCCGCGGCGAGCCAGCTGGTGACCGACGTGGTCAGCACCTGGCGCGACCTGGTCGCCGCCGACCTTGCCCAAGACCCGCTGACCGAGGCGCAGCTCGCCGCCTTGCCGCCCGGGGATCCGGCCGAGATCCCGTATGGAGCGACCTTGCTGCTCGGCGTGCTCATGCCTGACGTCGCCGTGCTCGCCCAGATCGGCGACGGCGAGATGTTCCTGGTGCTGCCCGATGGCAGTTACCTGGCCCCGATACCGACCGACAGCAGGCTGGACGGAACCCAGACGACGAGCCTGTGCCAGCCCGACGCGGTGTCGGCATTCAGGGTCGCGCTGGTCAACCTGGTAAAAACCAAGATCTTCGCCGTCTTCGCGGCGACCGACGGATACGGGAACGCCCAGGCCGAGGTCGACTGGCAGGAAGGCGTCGCCGCCGACCTGGTCAGGATGGGACACGAGTACGGCGTTGAGTGGATCGGCAGCCAGCTCAGCGGATGGGCCGCGCTGTGCGCCTCGTCCGACGGAAGCGGCGACGACTCGACGGTAGCGCTCGCGCTCAACGGGGCGGCCACGCTCGCTCCGCCAGCCAGGCGGCAGCGGCACACGCTCACCGACAGAATCCATGACGACAAGACGCTGCCGCAGCTCAGGTCATCTGCCGACGACGACACGCTGACCTGGCATGGGCCGCCGGCCGCGGACGACGAGACGATTCTGTCGGCGGCGGCGCGCGTGCCGGGCGACGCTCCCCCAGAGCAGCCGGCGCTGACGCCGACCCTGCCAGCGCTGACGCGGACCCAGGCCAGGCCAGCTCGCACTTCGTTTGCCGCGGCGAGGGCGGCGGTCGCGCAGCGGCCCGCGCTCTGGCTCGGCGCCGTCATCGTCGCGGTGCTCGTCGCAGTCGCCGTCGTGTTGCTGTTCGCCCGCAGCCACTCGGCGCAGTCACCGACGATCCGACCGAATCCGCAGCCTACCCACGCCTCTGCCAAGCCGACGCCCACACCGACGGCCGCGACGTCACCCAGCCACAAGGCCAGCAAGGGCGTGAAACCGACAACGAGCCCGACATCAGGTTCGCAGCCATGACCGAACTAAAAAGAGGCGACTCGGTCTACATGCGCTCAGGCAGCGAACCGCTATTTGTGCAGGAAAGGCTCGGCCGCGGCGGCCAGGGCACCGTGTTCAGGACCGAACTTAACGGACGCCAACTCGCCGTCAAATGGTACCGTCCGTCAGCTAGCCGATCATTCGACGACAAGATTCAGGCCGGCCTGCTTAAGCTGGTGGAGAGCGGCAGGCCAAGGAACCGCGCGTTCATCTGGCCGATCGACATGGTTTCAAGCCCTGGCAGGACTGGTTTCGGCTATGTCATGCCGATGATGGAACCTCGATTCATGACGTGCTTTCAGATGCTCGCCAACGAGCGCCCACCGGATTTTCATACCAAGATAAAAATTGGCCTGAACCTCGTCGACGCCTTCGCCTCGCTGCACAGTGACGGGCTTTGTTACCGCGATATAAGCTTCGGCAATCTGTACGTGGACCCAGGCACAGGCGACGTCGCGATCATCGACAACGACAACGTCGGGACCACCGGTGAAGATGCACTGATCAAGGGAACGCTCCAGTTCATGGCCCCTGAGGTGATGCTTGATCAGGCGCCGCCGCGCACCGAGAGCGACCTGTACTCACTGGCCCTGTTCCTTTTCTACCTGTTCTGCCATGGGCATCCGCTCGAAGGCACGGCCGTCGACGAGTCCTACAATTCCAATGATTCCGATCGGCCGTCGGATCAGGAAGTCCTGCTCAAGCACTTCGGTCACATGCCGATATTTGTCTTCGATCCGCAGAACCTCTCCAACCGCCCAGCGGCTGGGCATCCGGTCAACAACTGGTGGCCAGTTTACCCGAGATACTTTCAGCAAATGTTCATACAGTCGTTTACTACCGGGATCAAGGACCCTACTCTGACCGGCCGCATTATTGAAAGCCTGTGGCGCAGGGCCCTTTATAGGCTTTCCGATAGTATCTGGCAGTGCAATACGTGCGACGCCGCACTGATTTTCGACGCGGGCGACGCACGCCGGCCATGCTGGAATTGCCGCACTGTCCCGCAGAGCCCGCTGCTGCTGAAGACCACGGGTCACTCGCTGGTGATCTACGCGGGCGCGGTGCTGACCAGCCGTCACCTCATGCTGCCAGGCAGCGGCGACGAGCCGGTCGCGGTGGCCGAACTCGACGACCGTCTTCCCGGCGCCGTGCTGCTGCGCAACGTCAGCGAGCACACCTGGGACATCGACACGCCAGGTGAAAGCATCCAGCGAGTCAGCCCAGGCCACAAGGTGGTGGCGAGGCCGAGACGGATCAGGATCGCAGGAAAAGTAGCAACCATCGTTAGCGCGGCCGAGGTTTAGGGAGTTCATATGGAACAGATGTGGGACGCCGGAGGTGAGGCTGGCGCCGCGCTCGCGCACGTGGTCGAAGGCTTCGGCGTGCCCGTGCTCGGGCGGCCTGACATGCTGGAGGGCCTGCTGAAAGACGACGTGCCGCAGCTGCCGCGTGAGGTCGCGATGCTGACAGAAGCCGCACGCTTCGGCGTCGCCGACCAGCTCGCCGAGCGAATACAGCAAGGCGTAGCGGCAAATGCCGCCATCGCGATGGTGGCGAACGAGATGACATCGCGCACCGCGGTCGACGCTGCCGGGGCGCTCTGGGCCGCTGGCGTGTTCGCCAGGGTGGTCGGCTACCAGGTGACCGGCCCGCAGATCGCCGCCGACCTGCAGTCGCAGGACACCGTGCTGCCGACCCCGGTGCCAGTGCGGCCGGCACAGCCTGCGCCGCCGGTACCGCCCGTGCGTTCGATGACGCCAGCGGAGCCGACGGCCGCCCCGCCGTTGCCCACGCAGGCAGATCCCGTTCCGACCCGCGTTGCCGAGGATGCCGCGCCTGCCACCAGGCGGATGGATGCCGGACCGGTGCTCGACGGCCAGACGATCAGGGCCGAGCGCTTCACGGTCCCGCCGCCAGGCGGCTACGTGCAGACGGGACCGCCGTTCACGCCGGTCGCGCCAGACGGCAACGCCTTGCGGGTGCCGGCCGCGCTGGGCGTCAGCCTTACCGTGGTGATGCTGCTGTTCTCGGTGCTCTTGGCGCTGTCGCATGCCGACACGACTCGAATCTCGACGAGCCTGCTCCCGCTCACCGTCGGCGGCTTGGCGATCGGCATCTGGACGGCGCGCGGCAGGCCTGGGGGCGCGAGCTTCGCAGCCGTGCTCGGGGTCAGCGTGCCGGCGATCTCGTACGCGATTTACGATGCCGCGATCGCCGCCGGGCTGACCGACTTGTCTCCCACCAAGCGTCACGTTGTCGAGGCGACCTCGATCGTCGCCATTCTGGCCGCGATCATCGCGGCCTGGGTGGCGGTCGCCGCGCTCCGCCGGTGGCGTCAGCTGGGAAGGCAGCGGCCTGATGGCCTATCGGTGGTACTCACCATCGTGGGTGTCTGCTTCGGGCTCGCGAACATCTTCGGTCAGCTGCGCGTGCCAGGAGGTCCGCTGATCGGCAACGTGCTCGGGCCCGCGGTGGCTGGCTGGTTCATTCTCTGGGGCCTGGTGTTCCTCGTGGCGTTCGCTCTTCCACCGGTGCTTGCCAGCTTCATGCGGCCTGGCTCGCCCGTTCAGCTTGCCGTCTGGGCTGGCTGGCTGCTGATCGTGCTCTCGTGGCAGATATCAGACAGCCCGACCGACGGTTTCAAGGCGGCATATGGCCTGTACCTGACCTGGCTCGCCTGGCTGGTCGTCGCCGCGGGCACCGTGGTGCTCGCGGTTCGCGCGCAGAAGGCGGCACAGCCCGGCCAGTGAAGGTGCGCCTCGTCACAACGGGGTATGACATGTGCGGTTGGTAGTGTCAGGCATGCGCGATGCAGCCGGCATCCGCGAGCATTTGGAGGAAACGTGGCTGCCGACCTGGCGAGCATTACCGGGATGACCGCGCCCACCGAGCTGCTGATCGGCGGCCAGTGGTCGCCCGGCAGAGCCGGCGTGATTCCCGTGATCGACCCGGCCACCGAAGATCCGATCGCCGAGGTGGCCAACGCGACGGCTGACGACGCGCTCGACGCGGTCGCCGCGGCGCACGGTGCGCTGGCAGGCTGGGCCGCGACGGCGCCGAGGGTGAGAGCCGAGTGCCTGCGCCGCGCCTTCGAGCTGATGATTGCCGACGCCGAGCCGCTGGCCAGGCTCATGGTGATGGAGAACGGCAAGGCGCTGCGCGACGCGCGGGCCGAGATCACCTATGCCGCCGAGTTCTTCCGCTGGTTCGCCGAAGAGGCCGTAAGGCTCAACGGCATGGTCGCCACCGCGCCGTCAGGGGCGAACCGGATACTTGTGCAGCACCAGCCGGTTGGCGTGGCCGTCCTTGTCACGCCGTGGAACTTCCCGGCCGCGATGGCCACTCGCAAGATCGGCCCCGCGCTGGCGGCCGGCTGCACGGTCGTGCTGAAGCCGGCCAAGGAGACGCCGCTTTCCGCGCTCGCGGTCGCCGCGATCCTGGCCCAGGCTGGTGTTCCCGATGGCGTGGTCAACGTGCTGCCCACCAAGTCACCCGGCCCGGTCGTCGGCGCCATGCTCGCCGACCCACGGGTCAGGAAGCTGTCCTTCACCGGGTCTACCGAGGTAGGCAGGATGCTCCTGCGCACAGCCTCCGACACGGTCACGAACTGCTCGATGGAGCTTGGCGGCAACGCGCCCTTCCTGGTGTTCGCCGACGCCGACATCAACGCAGCCGTGGACGGCGCGATGATCGCCAAGATGCGCAACGGCGGTGAGGCCTGCACCGCGGCCAACAGGTTCTACGTGCACGAAGCGGTGGCCGCCGAGTTCTCGGCCAAGCTGGCCGCCAGGCTGAGCGCGCTCAACGTCGGTCCAGGGCTTGATGACGGCACCGACCTCGGGCCGCTGGTCAACGCCGACACCAGGGATAAGGTCGCGAGCCTGGTGCAGGCAGCCGCCGACGACGGCGGCAAGCTGGTGACCGGCGGGAGCGCACCCGACCGGCGCGGTTACTACTACACGCCGACCGTGCTCGACGATGTTCCGGTCACCGCCGGGATCCTCAACGAGGAGATATTCGGCCCGGTGGCGCCGATCGTCAGGTTCACCGACACCGACCAGGCGATCAAGCTGGCCAACAACACCGAGTACGGCCTGGTGTCCTACCTCTACACCACCGACCTGCGCAGGGCCTTGCAGGTCGCGGAGTCGCTCGAGGCCGGGATGATCGGCATCAACCGCGGCGTGGTCAGCGACCCGGCCGCGCCGTTCGGTGGCGTCAAGCAGTCGGGGCTCGGCAGGGAAGGCGGGCACGAAGGCCTGCTTGAATTCACCGAAACCAAGTACATCGCCGTGGATTGGTGACGTTGGACAGAAGAATCTTCGGGCTGGAGAACGAATACGGCGTTACGTGTACGTTCCGTGGTCAGCGCAGGCTGTCGCCCGACGAAGTAGCCAGGTACCTGTTCCGGCGGGTGGTGTCATGGGGCCGCAGCAGCAACGTGTTCCTGCGCAACGGCGCCAGGCTCTACCTGGACGTTGGCAGCCATCCCGAGTACGCGACTCCTGAGTGCGACAGCCTGGTCGATCTGGTGACCCACGACAAGGCGGGGGAGCGGATACTCGAGGGCCTGCTCGTTGACGCCGACCGGCGGCTGCGCGAAGAGGGCATCGCCGGCGACATCTACTTGTTCAAGAACAACACCGACTCGGCCGGCAACTCCTATGGCTGCCACGAGAACTACCTTGTCGCCAGGCACGGTGAGTTCGGCAGGCTAGCCGACATCCTGATCCCGTTCCTGGTCACCAGGCAGATCATCTGCGGTGCCGGCAAGGTGCTGCAGACCCCGCGCGGCGCCGTCTACTGCGTAAGCCAGCGCGCCGAGCACATATGGGAAGGCGTCTCGTCGGCGACCACCAGGTCAAGGCCGATCATCAACACCCGCGACGAACCGCACGCCGACGCCGAGCGGTTCCGGCGGCTGCACGTGATCGTGGGCGACTCGAACATGAGTGAGACGACCATGCTGCTCAAGGTCGGCACCACCGACCTCGTCCTTCGGATGGTCGAGGCGGGCACAGTGATGCGCGACCTGACGCTTGAGAACCCGATCAGGGCCATCAGGGACGTCAGCCACGACATGACGGGCAGGCGCAAGATCAGGCTGGCCAGCGGCCGCGAGATGAGCGCGCTCGAGATCCAGCACGAGTACCTGGCCAAGGCCCGTAGCTTCGCCGAGAGCAGGGGTACCGACAAGATCACAAGCCAGGTACTCGAGCTATGGGAGCGTGCGGTACGCGCGGTCGAGACCGAGAACCTCGACCTGGTTGCCCGTGACATCGACTGGGTGACCAAGTACCAGTTGATCGAGCGTTACCGGTCCAAGCACGATCTGCCGCTTTCTTCCCCCAGGGTCGCCCAGCTCGACCTGGCCTACCACGATGTGCACCGCGGCCGCGGTCTGTACTACCTCCTGCAGCGACGCGGCGCCGTCGAACGGGTGTGCTCGGACCTGGCCATATTCGAGGCCAAGTCGGTGCCACCGCAGACCACGCGGGCGCGCCTGCGCGGCGACTTCATCAGGCGGGCGCAAGAGCGGCGCAGGGACTTCACCGTCGACTGGGTGCACCTCAAGCTCAACGATCAGGCCCAGCGGACCGTGCTGTGCAAGGACCCGTTCAGGTCAGTCGACGAGCGCGTCGAAAAGCTCATCGCAGGGATGTAGCGTCCGCCGGCCACCGGCTCCTGGCCGCACCCGCTGGGGAAACGCGCTCGGCGGGTGGTGACGGACAGTGTCGGTTCGGCCTGCCGGTAGGCTGGCCGAACCGACCGACTCTAAATATTTTGGGGATTCCCATGCGACGTGTGGCCCTAGCGCTCCTGCTCCCAACCGCGGTGGTTGCAGCGCTGGCCGGATGCGGCAGTTCCGCGTCCACGCCGACGAACACGAACGCGGGCGTGAAGATCTCGGGCACCGCCAACCAGGCGCCTGCGGTCACGATACCGGCGAGCAAGCCGGGCGCCAGCTTGGTCACCAAGACCTTGGCTGCGGGCAGCGGTCCCGTGATCGCGCCGACCGACTCGATTCTGGCGAACTTCGAGGTCTACATCTGGCGTGGCACAACGCACAAGCTGCTGTTCTCCAGCTACAAGAGCACGCCAGAAGTTCTGCCGGTCAAGATCGGCCTGACCGGGCTGCAGAAGGCGCTGTCGGCCGCCAAGGTCGGCAGCCGGGTGATGGCCGTGCTGCCGCCGAAGTACGGCTACGGCTCGCTCGGCAACTCCCAGATCGGCGTCAAGCCGACCGACACGCTGGTCTGGGTGGTCGACGTGCTCAAGGCGTTCTCGCCCACCGAAGCCGCCACCGGGCAGCACGTCACTGACGGCGGCGGCGCCCTGCCGAAGATCTCAACCGCGACCGGCGCGTCGCCGCAGATCGCCATACCGAAGTCGGCGCCGCCGAGCAAGCTGGTGGTGAAGACCCTGATCAAGGGCACCGGCGCCCCGGTGAAGGCCAACGAGGCAATCGTGGTCAGGTACGTCGGGTCGATCTGGCGCACCGGCAAGGTGTTCAACGACAACTGGCCGTCGCTGCAGCAGCCGACGACGCCGCCGAACGTGTTCCAGCTTGGCCAGCTGATCCCAGCGTGGAACACCGGCCTTGTCGGTGTCCCTGTCGGCAGCCGGGTCATGCTCGTCGTGCCCCCAGCGCAGGGCTACGGCAAGAACGGACAGGCGTCAGCCGGTATCAAGCCAACCGACACGCTGGTCTTCGTCGTCGACATCCTCGCCACCGCGACATAGGGGCCCGCGAGCCGAAGGGCGCGGCGCCGCCTGGACTGACGAGCGAAGTATGCGAGGAGGGAAGGCGGCGCCTCCTAGGCGCCCGGAGGCGAGTGGGGAAGAAGTACGGCGGCGTGCCGGCCTGCGGCGGCTGCCGCCAGGAAGTAGGCCAGGTCATCGTCGAGGCGCCGCCCCATGGTGGACAGCTGGACCGGGCAGGCGGCGAGTACCTCGCGCAGGCCTTCGACGCTGACCGTGACCAGCGTGTGCCTGGCGGCAAGCGGCTTGGCTGCTTCGATCACGCCGGCCCCGAACTCACCCGGCAGGTCGGGCACCACGACGTCGGCTCTGCCGAGCGCGACCCGCCCGTAGGCGGTCAGGCTGTGGTGGCTGATGCCGCGGTGGCGTTGCCTGGCATCGGCCTCGCTGATCCGCAGGCTGGCCACCGGCCTGCCGCCGAGCACCGACGCGGCGTTGACGGCTTCGCCCGATGCCACGCCTGAGAATCCCCACCTGGTGCCCGTGCCGAGGTTGCCTGGACCCTGAGCGACGACGACCAGGTCGGCGCCGAGCACATGCCTGGCCGCCAGCAGGCCGCTGTGCAGCGTGACCGCCTCGAGGTCGCCGCCGAAGGCCTGCCCGACCGTTATCGTGCCCGCTAGCCAGCCCGCATCGGACAGCGTCGAGATCGTGCGGGAGAACCACGCGGGCAGCGCGCCGCCATCGAGCATGACGTAGGCCGCCTTGATCTGCCGGTCGGCCGGAGGCTGCCCGCCGGGAACGGCAGGGTGCTGCCCGCCGGGGCCGGCGGACGCAAGTCTTTGCGCATAGAAGGCGGCCAGCACCGCGGGCAGTGCCGAATGCAGGTCTGCGATCACGACGGGAATGCCGTCGAGGCTGTCGGCATCGCGCAGCGTCTCGTGGTAGGCCGAGCCCTGCTCGTCGACGCCGAGTACGGTCGCCTGCATCGGCGTGTAGCGCGCCTTGACCAGGTGGCCTGGGCCTTGGGGGTCCGCTGGCAGCCGGTCAGGGATCGCGACGACCAGCGCGTAGCCGCCCGTTCCTAGGCCAAGGTCGAGCGCGCCGGTGTTGAGCAGCACCCGGTCGCCGGGTTCTGGGCGGCCGGTCAGTTCCGGGTAGGCGAGCGCGCGCACGGGCACGCCGGCGACGGTGACCTCAAGCTCGACCGCGCCGCGCCACTCCCGCCGGACAGCGGTGACGTCGCCGCTACGCCACTTGATCAAGAGCCACTCTCCCCGGTTGTGCTAGAAGGTGTGGACAATCCACCGTGTGCTTGCGTCAGCGCGGTACCGTCGATGCGGGGAACGGCAGTGTGGGCTGAGGGGTGCACGATGTCGAAGCAGAAGACCGAACGACTGCTCAGTCTGGTTGTCTGCCTGCTTTCCTCGCGACGGTACCTGACCGCCAGCCAGATCCGCTCGGCGGTGCCCGGGTATCCGGGCTCGTTTGAGGCGTTCAAGCGGATGTTCGAGCGCGACAAGGACGAGCTTCGCGAACTTGGCATTCCGCTCGAAACGGGCACCAACGGAACTGACGACGAGGTCGGCTACCGGATTTCGCGGCAGGCGTACGAACTGCCGGAGATCGTGCTGGAGCCGGACGAGGCAGCCGTGCTCGGGCTGGCCGCCAAGGTCTGGCAGCGGGCCGAGCTTGCCGGGGCGGCGGCGGGCGGGCTGCTCAAGCTGCGCGCGGCTGGGATCGACGCGGAAGAATCCGACCAGCCTGGAATCGAGCCGAGGCTGCAGACAGAAGAGGCCGCGTTCGGCCCCCTGTGGCGCGCGGTCAGGGATCGGCGCCCGGTGACGTTCGGTTACCAGACACCTGGGCGTACCGCGCCGCAGTCACGGAATCTGGAGCCCTGGGGTGTGATGAACCGGCACGGCAAGTGGTATGTGGCCGGGTTCGACCGGGATCGCGGCGAGGAGCGGGTATTCAAGCTGAGCCGGATCGACGGGCCGGTCACGTTCACGGGGCCGCCTGGCACGGTGGTCGTGCCGCCTGGCACCGACGTGCGGAAGTCCGTACGGGACTGGGATGGCGAGCCGCCGCCCGTGCGGACGGCCGAACTGCGCATCCGCTCGGGCACCGGGTACGGGCTGCGCAGGCGCGCCATCTCGGACCAGCCAGCGGCGACCAGCGGGAGCGAGGGCGGGCAGTGGGACCTGGTCAGGACGAGGTTCTCCGACGCTGGCTGGTACGCGGACTACATCGCGATGTTCGGAGCTGACGTGGTTGTCGTCGAACCGGTTGACCTGCGCGAAGCCGTGATCCGCAAGCTCAAGGGGGTGCTGGCATGACCGGCGCTTCCGGGCGGGCCGGGACCGCGACCGACAGGTTGCAGCGTTTGCTCGCGCTCGTGCCCTACGTGGTCAGTCGGCAGGTGGTCGGGCTCGCCGAGACCGCTACCGCGTTTGGCATCAGCGAGCACGAGCTTGTCGATGACCTGAACATGCTCTGGTGCGTCGAGCTTCGCTCGCCAGATCCGTACTGCCCGATCGACCTGTCGTACGAGGGCGGGGAGATCATGGTCACCGAGGCCGAGTCGATGGACCGGCCGCTGCGGCTCGGCACCGACGAGGCGAGCGCGTTGCTGATCGGGTTGCGGCTGCTCGCCGAGTTGCCTGGGCCGCAGGACCGGTCAGCGCTGCAGCGCACCATCGCGAAGCTTGAGGCCGCGGCCGGCGAAGCCGCGGCGGCGAGCGCTCAAGTCGCCGTGCACATGGACGGCCGGGCTCCAGCGGACGTGCAGGCGCAGGTCGCAGAAGGGCTGCGGCGCGGCAAACGGCTCCACTTGTCCTACTACGTGCCTGGCAGGGACGAGGCGACCGAGCGCGACGTCGACCCCATGCGCGTGGTGATCGTGCAGGGCCGCGCCTACCTGGAGGGATGGTGCCGAAGGGCGGAGTCAGTTCGGCTCTTCCGGCTTGACCGGGTGCTCGGGCTCCAGGTGCTCGACGTCGACGCCGAGGTTCCCGATCAGGCTGAGCACGTGGACGTGGATTCCGGGCTATTCCGGCCGTCCGCCGGAGATATCAGGGTCGAGCTTGAGCTTGGCCAGGCCGGGCGATGGGTAGCCGAGTACTATCCGTGCGAAAAGATCACCGAGCTTGGCGATGGCCGGCTGAGCGTGGTACTGCGCACCCCTGACGTCCGGATGGTGCGGAGGCTGGCGCTGCGGCTCGGTGAGGACGGCAAGGTAATCTCACCACCCGAACTCGCCGACCAGGTCACGAAGGAGGCGGCAGCCGCGCTCGCACAGTACTCCTGATCAAGCAAAACCCTGCGCAGGGCAATCCGAGCACCCGGTTGCGACGAACCATCTGGGCCAGCTAACGCATGTGTAAACTGTGCGCAGGGCAGCTTTGCGCGCAGCCGCTTCCCGACCGAATGGGGATTGAGAATGAGTTTCTTTGACGCTCCGTGGCACATCGTGATTCTGCTGCTCGCTGCACTGTTGCTGTTCGGCTCTAGCAGACTTCCCGGTGCCGCCAAGGCGCTCGGCAGTTCGATGAACATCTTCAAGAAGGCCGTCAAGGGTGATGACGGGCCAGGCAGCCTCGGGTCCACGACGACCCAGGCCACGTTCAACCCGCCACCGCCAGCGCAGATCACGACCCCGCCGGCTACCGACCAGAAGCAGGCGCAAATCGATGACCTGCAGCGGCAGCTGAACGACCTGCAGCGCCAGCAGCCTCCTGTCGATGCCAAGCCGGCCAGCGAGGCGCAGTCGCAGAGCCAGTCGTACTGAGCTTAGGGCCGGTGATGTCGCAGGCGCAGGACAGCCCGGCGCCGGGCGCTGGGAACACCGCGGGTGGGGCCGACCGAAGTCCGCGTCGGCCTAAGACTCGCAAGGCGGCCAATCCTGAGGCCAGGATGCCGCTTATCGAGCACATCCGCGAATTGCGGACGCGGGTCATCAGGTCGGTGATCGTGATGACCCTCGGGATCATCGGCGGCTGGTTTCTATTCAACCCGGTGTGGAACTTCATCGTCCATCCGTACTGCCACCTGCCCGCGCACGACCGCTTCCAGCTAGGCCCGACCGGCAAGTATGAACACTGTCAGCTGATCGTCAACGGCCTGTTCGACGGGCTTTTCATCCATCTGAAAATAGCGATCATCATCGGCTTGCTCCTCTCGAGCCCGGTCTGGCTCTATCAGTTCTGGGCCTTCGTCGCTCCTGGGCTGCATTCAAGGGAACGGCGCTGGGCGTATTTCTTCGGCGGCTCAGCGATCCCTCTGTTCGGACTCGGCGGAGTGCTCGCCTATCTTGCGATGTCCAAGGGCCTGCGCTTCCTGCTCGGCCTGGTGCCGCAGCACGCGCTGCCGTTGATCACTATCAGCACCTATCTCAACTACGGCCTGGCGATGCTGCTGATATTCGGGCTCGCCTTCGAGTTGCCGCTGGTGATGGCGCTGCTCAACGTGGCGGGAGTGCTGACGCACCAGCGGTTCGCAAAGTGGCGGCGCGGGATCATCTTCGGCGTCGTAGCGTTCGCCGCGATTGCCACGCCGAGCCCAGACCCGATCAGCATGCTGCTGCTAGCGGTCCCTTGTGTCCTGCTGGTGGAGCTCGCTGAGGTCTTCGCCTGGGCCAACGACAGGCGCCGGGCCAGGCTGCACGGCATGTACCCAGGGCTGACGCCTGACGAGATCGCCGAGTATGACCTCGACACCGACCCGCTCGCGTCGGTCACCTCCGACGACGTCGATCAAGCCACCTAGGCATCGAATTTCGTCGTCGATTTAGCCGCGACTAGGCCAGGCAAACTGGTCGATAGTTCGCGCTGCTCGCAGTGCCCGTAATCTTGTTCGCATGACGACGCCGGCTGATCCTGCCGACCGGTATGCCGCCTTCATGCGCAGCCGCGAAGGGGAGGGCGGGCGAAGCAGTCCCGCGCTCGCCTCGTTCCAGGCGATGTATGAGTTCGACTTCGACGACTTCCAGCTCGCGGCCTGCCAGGCACTCGACGACGGGCACGGGGTGCTGGTCGCTGCTCCGACCGGCTCCGGCAAGACGGTGGTCGGCGAGTTCGCCGTGCACCTGGCGATGACCCGCGGCAGGAAGTGCTTCTACACCACGCCGATCAAGGCGCTGTCGAATCAGAAGTACGGCGACCTGGTGCGGCGCTACTCGCCCGCCAAGGTCGGGCTGCTCACCGGCGACAACGCCATCAACGGCGACGCTCCCGTGGTGGTGATGACCACCGAGGTACTGCGGAACATGCTGTACGCGGGCTCGCCGACGCTGACCGGCCTCAGCCACGTCGTGCTCGACGAGGTGCACTACCTGGCCGACAGGTTCCGCGGCGCGGTCTGGGAAGAAGTAATCATTCATCTGCCAGAGTCGGTGACGCTCACCGCGCTTTCCGCGACCGTCAGCAACGCCGAGGAGTTCGGTGACTGGCTCACCTCGGTTCGCGGCGGCACCGAGGTGATCGTCGACGAGCACAGGCCGGTGCCGCTCTGGCAGCACATGATGGCAGGCAGCAGGCTGTACGACATGTTCGCCGGGCCGTCGCACGGCGAGTTGACTGGCCCTGATGCCGGGCGGCTCGAGGTCAATCCCGAGCTGATCAGGCTCTCGCAGCGGGATGCGGCACGCTGGCGGGGCCCTGGCCAGCCGCCAGCCAGGGAACGACGGGGACGCGACGGCCGCGTGATCAGGCCGGGCTCCGG
>Ga0126373_10000920_pt1 | contig 20181 bp, 17 predicted proteins | sample PanSoiMetPlot_11_FD_92545 | JGI IMG/M metagenome (GOLD analysis project Ga0126373, IMG submission 92545) | Tropical forest soil microbial communities from Panama - MetaG Plot_11 | ecosystem: Environmental > Terrestrial > Soil > Tropical forest > Bulk soil | place: Panama | collected 2016-02-17 | reverse complement strand
GAGCCGCGCCCCAGCAGCCGTTCGGGATGCCGGACGTCGAGCAGTTCGACGACCGAGCCCGCCGCGAAGTCGCCGTCGACACGCTTGACACCGGACAAGAACAGCGTGCTGCCACTGCGCAGGCTGTGCTCGGCATCGCGGTTGACGTACACGGAGCCCGCTGAGTACGCGATGCCGCCAATCCACCGCTTGGACGGCTCGAGCCGGCCGCCGGCCGCGCGGACAACGGTGCCCATCCGAGCGCGCGGATTCAGGCTGCGGGCCACGACATCGGGCTCGCGGGCCGACCCGATCGTGCACTCGACGCCGCAGCACGCGGCCCTGGCGGCCGCGCTCAGCTTCGAGCCCATCCCGCCGCGGCCGGTACCGGTCGCAGCGACCCGGACGGCGCGCGCCTGGGCCGGGGTCAGCCGGTCAATTCGCTCACGCAGCGACGAGTCGCGGTACGCGGCGCGTACATCGGTCAGGAACAGCAATTTGGACGCTTCGGAGGCGACCGCCACCGCGACCGCGACCTGGTCGTTGTCGAGCGCTGACAGCGGATCTGTCGCGTCGTTGCCGTTCACGATCGGCAGCAGGCCGCGCCCGGTAGCCTCCCGCAGCACCTGGCCGAGGTCGCCCATGGCGCGCGCAGACGCCAGGTCGCTACGAGAGACCAGAATCTGGCACACCTCGACACCGACGGCAGCGGCAAGCTGGCGGTACAGCGCCATGAGGGCGGGCTGGCCGACCGCGGCCGGCAGCGCGGCTTCGACCGCTTCCTGCCCATCAGGGCTGCCGTCGTAGCGACGCAGCGTATCTGTCAGAGCCTGGACGAGCGCGTCGTGATCCGCGGCCGTCGCAGCGGCCGACCGAACGGCTCCGACCAGTGCCTGGAGTGCAGCGGCAGCACCAGCCGTCGGGCCCTCGAAGGCGAGCAGCCGTCGGCCAAGGCGCGCGGCCCCTGAGGTCACGAGGATGATCTCGTGCCCGGCCCGCTGGGCGGCGGCGATCTGGCTGACCAGGCCGGCGATGACCGAAAGGGCAAGTCCGTCTCGGCTGGCAACGGAGCTGGAGCCGAGCTTGATCACCTGTCTGGTCACGGATCACGCTATCACGACCCTTAATCCATGATCACGAAAGCTTCGGCGTAGCGGAATACGGCGAATCCTTCGTGCAAATTGAGGAAGCCGCTTTTGTCAGCAGAAGGCACGACACTTGGCGCCGTGGCAAGGCATCTCCCACCAGATCTGCTCGAGTTGGCAGGGCGCCAGTGCGGAATCGTGACGAGGCGTCAGGCGGCTGCGGCCGGGCTGTCGCGGGACGTCGTCGCATCCCATGTGCGCTATGGCCGCTGGCAGCGGCTGCATCCGGGCGTGTTCGCGACGTTCAGCGGCGGACCGGGCCGCCTGGCCGTGTTATGGGCGGCTGTGCTCAGTGCTGGGCCCGGCGCCATGCTGAGTTATCAGACGGCGGCCGAGCTCGCGGGTCTGCTCACGCGGTCGGCGGGCCTGGTGCACGTCACAATTCCCGCAAGCCGACGCGTGGCAGCCCGGCCGGGCGTGGTGATCCATATCTCGGCCCGGGCAGCGGAAGCCCAACACCCTGTCCGCCTGCCGCCGCAGACGCGCGTTGAGGAAACCATCCTTGACCTGGCCGGAGCCGCCCAGGCCATCGACGATGCGTGCGCGTGGATCACCGGCGGCTTGGGCAGTCGGCTGACCACGAGCGACAAGCTGCGACACGCCCTCGAGCTTCGCGCTAGGGTGCGCTGGCGGGCCGAGATCACTGAGCTGCTGACCGCCGACGCGGCCGGGTTCCACTCCATTCTTGAGTGGCGATATCAGCGCGACGTGGAGAAGCCGCACGCGCTGCCGGCCGCCCAGCGCCAGGTCCGGTTCAGGAGCGGCGATCACAACGAGTACCGCGACGCCCTGTATGGCGTCTACCGCACCGCCGTCGAGCTCGACGGCGACGCGACCCACACGCTGATAACCCGGTGGCAGGATGTCCGCCGCGACAATGCCGCCGCCGCCGAAGGCATCGTGACGCTGCGATATGGCTGGCTCGACGTGAGCCAGCGGCCGTGTCAGGTCGCCGCCGAGGTCGCGCGGGTGCTGGCCAGCCGTGGCTTTACCGGCGCGCACCCGTGCTCGGCGGCATGCCCGGTCGGCGAAACCACCGGCCGGCGTCGGCCGTCGGCTTAGCGCCTCTAGCACGAAGGATTCGACGTAACGGAGTACGCCGATTCCTTCACGCAAGCCGCGGAAGCCTCCGAGCTACCTTGCTCGAGGCGGCAAATCGCCTCATTGGGCGCATGAACGGTCCTCCGCCGAAGCCGACAGGCAACCGAACACCGCTCGACGGGGCGTGGGAGGATCGCACCATGCTGCGCTGGCTAACCGCAGGTGAGTCACACGGCCGCGCGCTAGTGGCTATCTGCGAGGGTGTCCCCACCGGAGTCGATATCACGACGGCCGACCTCGCGCGCGCACTGGCACGCCGCCGCGCCGGCTACGGCCGCGGCGCCCGCATGAAGTTCGAGCAGGATGAGGTCGAGATCACCGGCGGCGTCCGGCACGGCGTATCGCTCGGTAGTCCCATCGCCATCCGGATCGGCAACACGGAGTGGCCGAAGTGGGAGACGGTCATGTCGGCCGACCCGATCGACGAAGAAATACTCGCGGCGCAGGCCCGCAACGCCCCGCTCACCCGGCCCCGGCCTGGCCATGCCGACCTGCCCGGAATGCAGAAGTACGGTCACGCCGACGCAAGGGCAGTCCTTGAGCGCGCCAGCGCGAGGGAGACGGCGGCTCGAGTCGCTCTCGGCGAGATTGCGCGCCGTCTGCTGCGCCAGGTCCTTGGCGCCGAGATCCTGAGCCACGTGGTCGCGCTCGGCGCTGTCCGCGCGCCAGCCGACTACGTACCAGAGCCGCAGGATGCTGACCGGATCGACGCGGATCCGGTCCGGTGCCTGGACGCGAGTGCGAGCGCCGCGATGCAAGCCGAGATCGACGCCGCGCACCGGGACGGCGACACCCTCGGCGGCGTCATCGAAGTGGTCGGGTACGGACTGCCGCCCGGTCTCGGGAGTCACGTGCACTGGGACCGGCGCCTAGACGGCAGGCTGGCCGGCGCTCTGATGAGCATCCAGGCGATCAAGGGCGTTGAGGTCGGCGACGGCTTCACCACGGCCGTGCGCCGCGGCTCCCAAGCACACGACGAGATTGAAGGCAGCACCGGGCGCATTCGCCGCACAACCAACAGGGCCGGCGGGATCGAGGGGGGCATGAGCACGGGCGAGCCGATCCGGGTCCGCGCCGCCATGAAGCCGATTTCCACCGTGCCGCGGGCGCTGGGCACTGTCGACGTCCGCACCGGGGAGCCAGCCAAGGCGATCAACCAGCGCAGCGATGTGACTGCGGTGCCGGCCGCCGGTGTCGTCGCCGAGGCCATGGCCGCGCTCGTGCTCGCCGACGCCGTGCTGGAGAAGTTCGGCGGTGACAGCGTCACCGAGACCGCCCGCAATGCGGAGGCCTACCTCAAGGCGCTGGTGATCCGGTGACCGCGAACGGGCAGAGAGCAGGCGTCGACATGGCCTCGTTCCCGCCAGTTGTCCTTATCGGCCCGCCAGGCGCGGGTAAGACCACGGTCGGTGCGGCCTTGGCCGTTCGGCTCGGGGTTACCTTCGCCGACACCGATGCCATCGTCGAGGCGACGGCGGGCAAGCCGGTTAGCGACATCTTCATCACGGACGGCGAGCCGGAGTTCCGCCGGCTCGAACGGGCGGCCGTTGCGGAAGCGCTCGATGCGACGCCGGACGCGCGCGTGATCGGGCTTGGCGGCGGTGCCGTCATGGACAGCGAGACGCAGGAGCGCCTCGCGGGGCACCGAGTGGTGTACCTGGAGACCGGGTTCGGCGAGCTGGTGAAGCGAGTGGGGCTGGACCGGGCCCGGCCGTTGCTCGTCGGCACGAGCCCGCGTGCTCAGCTCAAGGCCCTGCTCGATCAGCGGCTGCCGGTGTATGACCGGCTGGCCTGGCTGACCGTAAACACCGACGGCCGCGACCCGATCGAGATCGCCGAGGAGATCGCCGCCGTGATCGCGTCTGACGCGGCGGGCGGCGGCCAGTGACCGCGACCCGCATCGCGGTTGGGGGCGAGCGCCCCTATGACGTGGTCGTCGGGACCGCCGTGCTGCACGAGCTGCCCGCACTGCTTGGCGATCAGGTTAGGAACGTTGTCGTCGTACATGCGGCAGGCCTGCCGGGCATCGCCGCCCCGGTTTGTCAGGCGCTGGCCGGCGCTGGATACGCGGTGCGACCCGAGCCCGTGCCGGACGGTGAGGCGGCTAAGGACATCAGTGTGGCGGCCGGGCTCTGGTCCCGGCTGGCCGCCGCCGGTGTCGGGCGCTCCGACGCGATCGTTGGCGTCGGCGGAGGAGCAGTCACGGACCTGGCGGGCTTTGTCGCCGCGACCTGGCTGCGCGGCGTACGCATCGCGCTCGTTCCGACCACGCTTCTCGGCATGGTCGACGCAGCGGTCGGCGGCAAGACGGCCATTAATACGCCGGACGGGAAGAACCTGGTCGGCGCGTTCTACCCGCCTGCCGGGGTGCTCGCCGATACCGGCGTGCTCGCCAGCCTTCCGCCGGCCGAATATGCCAGCGGGATGGCGGAGGTAATCAAGGCCGGATTCATCGCGGATCCAGTGATCCTGGACCTGGTCGAGGCGGACCCGGCCGGAGCGGCGAAGCCCGGCGGCTGGCACGAGCGTGAATTGATCGAGCGCGCTATCACGATGAAGGCCGCCGTAGTCTCGGCCGACCTGCGGGAGGCGGGCCTGCGGGAGACGCTCAACTACGGCCACACGCTTGGCCACGCGATCGAGCGCGTTGAGGGTTACACGGTTCGGCACGGTGAGGCGGTGTCGATCGGCCTGTGCTTCGCCGCCGCACTCGGTCGGCTGGCGGGCAGGCTCGATGCGTCGACGGCCGAGCGGCACCAGTCCGTGCTCTCGGCGGTCGGCCTGCCGGTTCGCTATCGGGCCGACGCGTGGCCAGTGCTACGACAGGCTATGGCGGTCGACAAGAAGACACGGGCGGCCGGGCTGCGCTTCGTGGTCCTCGACGGACTGGCCGCGCCTGCCATCATGACGGATCCCCCCGAGGAGCTGCTCGAGCTCGCCTACGCGGAAGTGAGCTGATCTCGTGATCACCGTGCTTGTACTGAACGGCCCGAACCTGGGCCTGCTGGGCTCGCGCGAACCGGAGATCTACGGGTCGGCCACGCTGGCTGACATCACGGCCGCGTGCCAGGCCCTCGGTGGCGAACTTGGTTTCCGTGTCGAGCTGCGGCAGACCGACGACGAAGCCGAACTGATCGGGTGGGTGCACGAGGCGGCGGAGCTGCGGCTGCCAGTGGTGATCAACCCGGCTGCGTTCACCCACTACTCGTACGCACTGCGCGACGCCCTCGCCATGCGAACGGCTCCGCTTGTCGAGGTACACATCTCCAATCCGACGGCGCGCGAGTCGTTTCGGCACACGTCGGTTGTGTCAGCCGTCGCAGACGGCACCATCGCGGGCTTCGGCGTCGCGTCGTATCTGCTGGCGCTCCGGGCCATCGCAAGCCTGCTGCCGGGCTGAGAGGTGTCCTCGGCCAGCCGCGACGGTTACGATTCTTCCCTGACAGGAACGGGGCCGTCGGGGCCAGCGATGCCCGCCGGCCGCGGCCATTGGGCGCGAAAGGGTGCTGTATGCGGATCGGGATGATGCTGAACTACGCGGGCGGCTTCAAGGAGACGGCGGCCGAACTCGCCGACTTCGAGAGGGCGGGCCTCGACATCGTCTTCGTGCCCGAGGCGTACAGCTACGACGCGGTGAGCCAACTCGGTTACCTCGCCGCCGTGACGCACCGGGTTGAGCTGGCCTCGGGCATCATGCAGCTGTACTCGCGCACGCCCACCCTGACGGCCATGACCGCCGCAGGCATCGACTTCGTCTCCGACGGCCGCTTCTCGCTTGGCATCGGTGCATCCGGGCCGCAGGTCATCGAGGGCTGGCACGGCGTGCCGTACGACGCGCCGCTGGCCCGCACGCGGGAGACAATTGAGATCTGCCGGGCCGTCTGGCGCCGCGAGCGACTTGAGTACAACGGGCGGCATTACCAGATACCGCTACCGCCCGGACGGGGCACCGGGCTCGGTAAGGCGCTCAAGCTGATCAACCACCCGGTCAGGGAGCGGATCCCGATCATCCTCGCCGCGCTCGGCCCGAAGAACGTCGAGCTTGCCGCCGAGCTCGCCGAAGGCTGGCAGCCGCTCTTTTACTTCCCGGAGAAGGCCAATGACGTCTGGGGAACATCGCTTGCGGCCGGGAAGGCAAAGCGTGATCCGTCCCTGCCGCCACTTGACGTTGTCGCGCAGACAGCGCTCGCGATCGGCGATGACGTGACCGGCCTGATCGACCTGATCAGGCCCGTTCAGGCGTTGTACATCGGCGGGATGGGCGCGCGCGGCAAGAACTTCTATAACAACATGGCCGTTCGCTACGGCTACGCGAACGAGGCCGCGGCAATCCAGGACGCGTACCTGGATGGGCGCAAAGATGAGGCCGCCGCCTTGATCCCGCAGGAACTGCTCGAGAGCGTGTCGCTCATCGGTCCGAAGTCCTTCGTAGCTGAGCGCGTCGCGGCGATGAAGGAGTCAGGCGTCACGACGCTGACGGTCACGCCCATGGCCGCGACGCACGCCGAGCGCATCGCATTGATCGAGCAGATCAAGGATCTGGCCGGCTGACCGCACCGGGTCGCCGGTGCAGCAACCTCGTTTTGGGGGGCGAGCGCGGGGCAAGGTCGTCAGCAGCGCCTAGTGATAGGAGCGCTATGCGATCGAAGGGGCGGGCCACCGACGGCCCGGAGGTCCTGATCATCGGCGGCGGGTTCGCCGGGCTGACTGCCATGCACACGCTAGCTCGGTCGCGAGCTGGTGTGACGCTGGTGGACCGCAACGTGTACAGCACGTTCCAGCCTTTGCTGTACCAGGTGGCGACGGCCGGCCTCACGGCTGCCGATGTCGCCTACCCGCTGTGGAGTGCGACGTTCCGGCGCGGTGCGCGCTACCGGAAGGGCGAGCTGGCCAGCCTAGACCTGGAGCTGCGGATCGCAACCCTGGCTGACGGCGAAGAGCTCAGTTACGACTACCTCATCATTGCCACCGGGGTCACCGCCGCGTTCTTCGGCGTGCCTGGCGCAGCCGAGCACTCGCTGAGCCTCTATACGCGTCGTGACGCGGTCACGTTGCGAAACGCGTTGATGGACGCGCTTGAGCATCGCAACGAAGGGCACACCGATCCCGAGATTGACATCACAGTCGTGGGCGGCGGCGCCACCGGGGTCGAGCTCGCTGGCACGCTCGCCGAGCTGCGTAACTTCGCGTTGCCTGCCGTCTACCCAAAGATCGACAGGTCGATGTTCCGCGTGCGGCTGATCGAGATGGGCGCAGGACTGCTGGCGCCCTACCAGCGCAAGCTCCGCGATTACACCCGGAAGCAGCTCGTCAACCGAGGCGTGGAGGTCATCCTCGAGACGGCCATCAAAGAGGTCAAAGACGGCTCGGTCCTGCTCGCCGACGGCAGCGAGCGTCGCAGCGACATCACAGTGTGGGCGGCCGGCGTCGCCGGGCCTGACGCCGCGTGGACACGCGCGCTGCCGCGCGGCAAAGGCGGCCGCATCGAGGTCGGCGCCGACCTGCGCGTGATCGGGCAGGAGCGCGTGTTTGCTGCCGGCGACATCGCCATCGACCCGGACAAGCCAGTCCCGCAGCTCGCGCAGCCAGCCCTGCAGGAGGGGAAGCACGCGGGCGAGCAGGTGATCCGGCTGCTCAGGGGTCTGCCAACGGAGCCGTTCAGCTATCACGACAAGGGCATCATGGCCACCATCGGCCGGCGGTCAGCCGTGGTGCAGCTACATAGCGGCCTCCGGCTAAGGGGGACGCTCGCGTGGTTCGCCTGGCTCGGGCTGCACCTGATCTACCTGCTGGGCAACCGGAACCGGGTTGTCACGCTCATCAACCTGGCCTGGCGTTACCTGACATGGAGCCGCGGCGGCGGCATCATCGTCGGTGACGACGTGCCCGGGCACGACTGACGCTGGGGATCGTCGGCTCAGTTGTCCGGCATATCCTGCGACACCCGTTTCGTGTCCGGTCTCGTGTCCCATTGCCGTGATCGCTCATCTACAGTCCTCGTATGGCCCAGATGCACGAAGTCCGCCGAGCCGCAGCGCAGCAGAAGATCGCGGAATCGGGCGCCGATGCGGCACTGATCACTGCCCCGGCCAACGTTCGCTACCTATCGGGCCTGGTTAGTTCCAACGCAGCGATCCTGCTCCCGGCGGCTGGCGCGGCCGTGCTGGCTACGGACTCCCGTTACGCCGAGGCCGCCGAGCGGGACTGCTCCGACGTCGAGGTCGTGACCGAGCGAAGCCTCGAGCCGGCCCTCGCGGCCCTCGCGATGGCGCGCGGGTACGGAACCCTGGCATTTGAGGCGCAGGACATGACCGTTGAGCGCCATATGACGCTGGCCGATATGGCAGCTGGTCCGCGTCTGGTCCCGCTCGGGCACGTCGTCGAGGACTTGCGGATGATCAAGGACGAAACTGAGATCGCGCTGCTGACCCGTGCGTGCACGATAACAGGCGACGCGTTCAGCCAGATCCTCGGCGAGATCGTGCCTGGCCGGACCGAGCGCGACCTGGCAGTGCTGCTGGAACGCGCGATGGTCGATCTCGGAGCCGAGGCACCTGCGTTCGACACCATCGTCGCAAGTGGTCCGAACGGCGCGATCCCGCATCATTCGCCTGGCGACCGCGCATTCGAGACCGGCGATCTCATCACGATCGATTGCGGCGCCCGGTATGGCGGCTATCACGCGGACATGACGAGGACAGTTGCGCTCGGGCAGCCGGCGACCTGGCAGCTGGAAATCTATGAGTTGGTAGCCGAAGCCCAGCTGGCTGGCGTTGCTGCTGCGGTTCCGGATGCCGAGGTCAGCGACGTGGACGCCGCCGCCCGTAGCATCATCGATACTGCCGGGCATGGCGGCCATTTCGGTCATGGCCTGGGCCACGGGGTCGGCCTTGAGGTGCACGAATCGCCGCTGATGGCGCGCGGCCGGACAGGTAGACTTGTGGATCGGGTTCCCGTCACCGTCGAGCCTGGGGTCTACTTGCCCGGCAAGGGCGGAGTCAGGATCGAGGACACCCTCGTCGTCCGTGCTGACGCAGGCCACGGAGACGCGGGCCAGGCGGGACCGCCGGAGATACTCACCACGACCACCAAGGAACTGCTCGTCCTGTAACGCGGGCACGGCAGTCCCGTTCGCATGCAGGAGACACCCCGTGGCCACCACGAACGACCTCAAGAATGGCATGACGCTCAACATCGACGGCGCGCTCTGGAGCGTCGTGGATTTCCAGCATGTCAAGCCGGGCAAGGGCGGCGCGTTCGTCCGGACGAAGCTGAAGAATGTGCTCTCCGGCAAGGTCGTCGACAAAACGTTCAATGCCGGCGTGCGCGTCGAGGTTGCGAACGTCGACAAGCGCGAAATGCAGTACCTCTACCGCGAGGGTGACGACTTCGTGTTCATGGACACCACCGACTATGACCAGCCGCACATTCCGTCGCTGGTCGTCGGCGACGCCGCCAACTATCTGCTCGAGGAGCAGACCGCGACGATTGCCTTCAACGACGGCACGCCGCTGTATGTTGAGCTTCCGGCCGCTGTCGAGCTGACCGTTCAGCACACCGATCCCGGGCTGCAGGGAGACCGGTCGACCGGCGGCACGAAGCCGGCCACCCTGGAGACTGGCGCTCAGATCCAGGTCCCGCTTTTCATCACCACTGGGGAGAGAATCCGCGTCGACACGCGGACGGGCGCCTACCTCGGCCGGGCCTGACCGACACAGTCACGCAGCGAAGGAATTGGAGACGGCATGGCAGCGCGTAGTAAGGCCCGCAAACGGGCGCTGGACGTGCTGTTCGAGGCCGAGGTCCGCGGCGAACCGGTGCTCGAGCTGCTGGCCGAGCGGACGGCCGCTGCGGATCCGCCGGTCTCGGATTATGCCGCCGAGCTCGTGCGCGGCGTCCACGAGCACGCCGGTGAGATCGACTCGCTGTTGGCAGCTAACGCGCGCGGCTGGACGCTTGACCGGATGCCCGCCGTCGATCGCAACATCTTGCGGCTCGGTGCCTTCGAGCTGCTCTGGAACGAATCTGTGCCGGACGCCGTCGCCATCAGCGAGGCGGTCGCTCTCGCCAGCGACCTGTCCACCGACGATTCTGGACCATTCGTGAACGGGTTGCTGGCCCGGCTGCTGGAGCTGAAGCCGACGCTGACGCTTTGACGACTTCTGCTGGGGTCGGCTTGGCCCTGCGATTGTCACAGCTCCCCTTTACAGTCGACACAGGACAGTCGAAACAGGATGGTCGGCGCAGGCTTGAGATGCGCCTGCCGATGGCGGCGATCAACGTGCCGGGTGATCTATGAGCCGGGTGATCTATGAGCCGGGTGATCTATGAGCCGGGTGATCTATGAGCCGGGTGATCTATGAGCCGGGTGATCTATGAGCAGAGCGAGCCGACAGTCAGCCGGGCGCTTTGATCGCAATCTGCCGCTCGGGGACGACACCGGCTGCCACATCCTGCACGTGGACATGGACGCCTTCTATGCAAGTGTCGAGCTCAGGGATCGCCCGGATCTGGCAGGCAAGCCCGTCATAGTCGGGGGCCTATCGGGCCGCGGAGTGGTGCTTTCCGCCACCTACGAGGCGCGTGCGTTCGGGGTCCGGTCGGCGATGCCGATGACGCGGGCTCGTCGGCTGTGCCCCCAGGCCACCGTCATCCCACCCCGGCACGGCGCATACAGCGCCGTATCGAAAGAGGTGATGGCGATCTTCAGGGCAGTTACGCCACTGGTAGAGCCGCTGTCCCTGGATGAGGCGTTCCTCGATGTGTCCGGCGCCAGGCGGCTGCTCGGCTCCGCGGCCGCCATCGGTCAGCTGATCCGTCGGCAGGTAGCCGAGCAACAGCAGATCACCTGCTCGGTTGGCATCGCTGCCAACAAGTTCCTCGCGAAGCTCGCCTCGGTGCACTGCAAGCCTGACGGACTACTGGTGATACCCGCCGACGGCGCGCTCGAGTTCTTGCACCCGCTGCCGGTATCGGCGCTGTGGGGCGTCGGAGACCGGACGGGTCAGTCGCTCGCCCGGCTCGGCCTGCGGACCGTGGGTGATATCGCCCGTACACCCGTAACCGCGCTGGAGGCGGAGCTCGGCAAGGCCGCGGCTACCCACTTGCACGCGCTCGCGTGGGGTAAGGATGTCCGCAGCGTCGAATCCGCGGTCCAGGAGAAGAGCGTCGGAGCGGAGGAGACGTTCGACGTCGACGTGAGCGATCCAGAGGTGGTGAAGCGGGAGTTGCTCCGGCTGTCGCGCCGGACGACCCGTGCGCTCCGCTCCTCCGGCTACGCCACCCGGACGGTGGTGGTCAAGCTGCGCAAGGCCGATTTCACGACGATCACCAGGTCGAAGACCCTGCCAGAGCCCACCTGCGAGACCCAGCGGATCTACGCCACAGCTTGTGCCCTCTACGAGGCGTCCGGGCTGAGCGGTCAGACGAGGCTGCGCCTCGTTGGTGTCCGGGCGACCGGTCTCGTGCGAGCGGAGCAGGCTGCCACGCAGCTCGCCCTCGGTGAGCGAGGCCCCGCCTGGCGCGACGCAGAATCCGCGCTTGATCGCATTACCGGGCGATTCGGGGCAGATGCCATCCGCCCGGCGACCCTCGTGAACCCCTCGGGATCGGGCTCTGCTGAGGCCCGACCGCAGGGCGCGCCAGCACAGCACCGGCCGGGCCGGGGTTACTTACGGTAGTGATCTTGTACCTGATTGTCTCCGGCGGCCGTGTACCCTTCCACAGGGCGCCTTGACCCTCGTATTCTGGGCGTAAAGCTAAGGCCGTTGTGCGGTTAGCATGGGTCGGAGTCGTTGGGAGGCACAGTGCCGCTCTCTGAGCACGAGCAGCGCCAGCTCGAGCAGATTGAGCAGGCGCTCTATTCCGAGCATCCGCGACTCGCACGGGCAATGCGCGCTAAAGATCCTAAGGTCCACTACCGGCGCAGAGTCATTCAAGCGGCGATCGGCTTCATCATCGGCGTGGCCGCAGTGGCCGCTGGGTTTTACCTGAAGTACAACTGGCTTTCTGCCGCCGGCTTCGCCGTCATGATCGTCAGCAGCATCTGGGCAGTGGCCAGCTACCGGCGGATGGCTGGAATGCTGATGGAACGTGGCCAACGTCGGGAACGGCGGGATCGCCGGGCCGCCAAGGCTGCTCCGAGCAGCGGGCTGATGGAGCGGATCGAGGAGCGCTGGCGCCGCCGCCAGGAAGGCAACAACCGCTAGTCCGTCGTTGGCCTAGCTCGATACCGAAAGAGCTGGTGGGCGAGTCGCCGGATAGTGGCACGCGTCGGTAAGGCCGTTGGGCTCCGCAGCCGGGCGTTGTGTGTCAGGCCGAGCGCTGAGCTACCGCGCGGCGCATCTGGCGCCGCACGGCCGGCCAGGACGCGTCGAGCCAACCTAGCAGCCCGAACGCCCGCTCAACGAGCCGCCGGCCTGCGGCCATGGTCGACGCCGGCAGCAGGGTAGCCCGGATCCGCTTCCGCCGCGGAGCCGTGGCAGCCGCGGCCTTGCGAACGACTCGCATGTCTGCGGCCAGCCCATGACCCGGCGCCGGCCGACGCGCGTAGCGGGCGCGCTCCTCCGCGTCCGCGATCCTGGCCAGCGCAACCGCGGCGGAGGGGTCGAATCCCGCGAGGCGGCCGAGCCGCCCGGCAACCGCTCGCGGTGTTTCGCCCGGAGCGCTCGGCATGCCGAGGTCGGCCATGTCGTCTGTCAGCTCCCGCCAGGCAGCGTGTGCGAGGCCCGCATCGCCGGACGCGGCCAGCCACCGTCGGCGTCGTGTCACTCGCCGGATCAGCGCCGGAGTACCCAGCAGGAGCAAGAGAAGCAGCGGGATCCCGGCCGGGAGCCAGAGCACGGCGCCGGGGCTGCCAGCACCACCGTCACCCACCCCCGGCTGATTGTGCAGGAGGCGGTTAGTCAACGGGTTCTTGCCAGATTTGGTCGAACCGCCCGGACTGGACTGATTCTGGGACGGAGTGCCGGGCACACCACCGCCGGACGCGGTCGACGGCCCGGTTGCGTAGCCGGGCACGGTCGCAGATCCCTGTTCGCCAGTCCCGTTCGGTGTCGGCTCGAAGCGAAGCCAGCCCTGCCCGGCGAAGTACAACTCTGGCCAAGCATGTGCATCGCTGGTCAAGACGTGCCATCTGCCGTCGGCACCTAGGGAGCCTGCGGTGTAGCCGACCGCGATCCGGGACGGGATACCGACCAGTCTGGCCAGGACCGCCATGGCCCAGGCGAACTGCTGGCAGTAACCGCGGCGGTCATCCGTGAGGAAGTGCCGGAGCCAGTGCGACTTGGGCAAGTCCGGCTTCAGCGTGTACTTGAAGTGCCTGGACTTCAACCAGTTCTGCAGGTCGATCGCATCCTGCAGCGGCGTCAGCGCGCCCAGTGTGTGCTGATGCGCGATGCTCAGCAGCCTCGCGGCGTCCGGGCCGCTGTAGTCCGCGTACTGGCCCTGGATAGTTCCGGGCACGGCGTGATTCGAGGTTTCGATAGCGGCCTTGGCCAGGTTGGCCTCACGGCTCGTGACCGTATAAACGAGGTTGGACAGGCTCTCATCCGGGCCAAGGATCATCGCGGAGCCCGACAACTCCTCCCAGTTGTTGCCCGGGATGCTCAGATCCACTGGGTAATAGGGCACCGGCAGGTACACGGTGGACCCGCTGTCCTGAACAGCTGCCATCTGCACCCTCGTCCGCACGCGGACCGTCGCGCTGGCTAGCTGATGCGGCGCATAGGGCAGCGCCGGACCGGTTATCGGGCTCTCTCCGCCGACGGCTACGGGAATCTCAGGCAGCCAGTTTGCTTGGGAGTTGTTGTAGTTGAGGACGAACACCTGGAAGTACTGCTGCGTTGGATCGGGAGCGTTGGTTGTGTAGGACAGCACCGGCTCTGACTTCTCGATCAAGTCGTGCTGCACTCGCAGGAACGCATCCAGCCCTCCGGGGCCTTGCGCGTTACCGCCGTGGGCGGTGCCGAACAGGGAATGGCTATGCACGGTCGGCAGGATGACGGGGATCGCCACGGCCAGGCACAGGGCGGCCAGCCCGATCCGCCGGCCCGACGCTGCCAGTTCCCTGGTGTCGGGACCAGCGCCCGTCTCGTCCGCGGACTGAACATAGCGAAACGTGACGAGCCTGCCCCACATCCGCAGCCGCATCCTGCCGTCGGCCGATAGCAAACCCAAGAAACCGGCGAGAGCGGCTGCGAAGATCACGGTCTGGATGACACCGAAGGTCTTCAGGGCCGTCGCGACCGGGACGCAGAAGAGCACCAGGAGCGGTACACCGGCAAGGGCGGGCCTGCGCAGCCGCACAGCCACGATGTCGACGATTACCGCCGTGAGGCCGATGCCCGCGGCGGCGACCAGGCTCACCGGTCGCGTGTCGAGCACTGGCGGCGAGAACTTGAACTCGTCGAAGGCGAGCGGCACCATCTGGCCGAGCAGCCGCACCGAGTGATATGTCGGGACGAGACGCAAGAATGACGCCGCGCTCGCGAACACCAAGTTCAGATAGATGAGCAGTGCCGCGAGGTACGCGGCCGCGGTCGCGAAACTGCGAAGGAGCCGACGGCCGGTCACACTGGCGGCGGTCAGCGCGACGATCACCAGCCCGATGATGCGCGCAGACCATGTCGGCGCGGACAGGAGCGGGACCACCCCCAGCAGTACGCCGAGGGTAATGCCCACCACCGACCCGACGGTTGACAGCCTGGTCGCGATGCCGACACCCATGACCACGATCACCGCACCGCTGCCGGCGGATAGCCAAGCGCCGCCTTTGAGCACGGAGTTGATCGACAGTGATGCCAGGAGCACGGCCACGGCCGCGCTGATGCTGATGCGCACGTTCATGCCGGAACGCCGTTCTCGGCTGCGGGATACAGGGTCGTCCCCGTCGCGACGAGCATCTCGGCAGCTCGTGGCAGGCGCTGCCACGCCATCGACAGCGGGGTATCGGGGTCCACGATCGTGACATGCCAGCCTGCACCGCGCAGTAGTGCGGCCACTGCCGAGAATTCGGTCGTCTGGTTCGCAGGTCGCTGAGAGCTCGCCGCGCTCGTCACGCCACCGTCCGCGCCCGCTCGTCCGTTGATGCCGGCTGCATCTGCCGCGTTGACGGGGAGCGAACTGGACGACGTCTGACCACGCCTCGAATCGGCCCAGGCGGCGACGTCCAGTAGCAGAGCGATACCCTGGCTGCCCTCGGTCCGGCACGCGGCGAGCTGGCGGGCTTCCGCTTGCGACAGCCGGCCCATGACGGCGATGATCACGCCGCCGCCCACCACCTTCAGTTCTTTAAAAGCCCGGTCCAGGGTGCGCTGGCTAGACGGCCGTACAATGGCGAGCGCGTCGAGCAGCCTGTCCTCGAAGAACGGGCCAGCCCGGATGATGTCACTGTCAGAGATGAACTGGCCGGTCAGGCCCTCCTGCGAGACATGCACGCCGACCGAGGCAACTGCGCTGACCGCCCTCTCAAACGACGAGCTGGTGCCGCTGCCAACGTGGGACATGGACCGGCCATCGAGGAGCACCGTCGCCCGGTTCCGCCAGCGCTGTTCCTCTCGGCGGACCATGAGCTCGCCGTACCGGGCTGTCGAGCGCCAGTGCACGCGTCGCCGTTCGTCGCCGTCGCGGTATTCGCGCGGGATGACGTCGTCCTCGCCGGCCATGGATGCCAGCCTCGCCTGGCCCTCACCCTCGCCCGCCCAGGAGCGGCTGATGACCGTCCGCGCCAGGGGCACGACGCGAGGCGTCACGACGAACGTGGTACGCGCCGACAACGAGCGGCTGACCTCGACTAGGCCGAAGGAGTCAGCCACGCGCAGCGAAAGGGGTCCGATCTCGAATTTGCCGCGCAGATCGGAGCGCAGCGGATACGAGATTTCCCGCGTTCCCTTCCGTTCTATTTTGTCGAGCACGTAGCGCGGGCGCGCGCCCAGCGCATATGGCACTGCATCCTCGGCGAGCAGCAGTCCCGTCGAGGCCCTCGAGACGTTCTCCACCCGCAGCGTGACCGTGGCCGTGTGGCCGGCAGGCACGCGCGGTGGCTTGATCATGCGGCTGACGCTAAGCCGGTACTGACCGCGGCGGGCCGCCGTAGCCGCCAGCAGTGGCAGCGCGACCAGTGCGATGCCGACGCAGAGCAGGGCGCGCTCGCCGAGGAGGTAGCCGGTGAGGGCGGCTGCGATGCCGCCAGCGAGGAACGACGATCCCCGGGTCGTCAGCCCTGAGAGCAGCGAGGTCCGCATGGGTGATTCCTTCCGGCTGCCCCAGCCGTCGAGTCTTAGCTCTACCGGCCCGGCAGCGGCAGCCGCCGGACGATGGCAGACAGCACCTGATCGGGCAGTTCCCGCCCGACCATCGCCTCAGCGCTCGGCAGCAGGCGATGTGCCAGCACCGGCACGGCGAGCGCCTGCACGTCGTCCGGAATCACGAAGTCGCGCTCGTCGAGCGCGGCGTAGGCCCGGGTAGCGCGGAGCAAGTGCAGCGCTGCCCGGGGCGAGGCGCCGAGCCGTAGCTCAGGCGACGTCCGGGTGGCGTTTGCGAGGTCGATGATGTATTGCCGGATCGCGTCAGAGACGTGAATGTCGCGGACCGCGCCGACGAGCGCACGGATGTCGGCTGCGTGCGCCACCGGCTTCAGGTCGTCCAGCGGTGAGCTTGAGCCATGCACGTCGAGCACCGAAAGTTCCGCTTTCCGGTCCGGATATCCGATGGAGATCCTGGCCATGAACCGGTCGCGCTGCGCTTCGGGCAGCGGATACGTTCCCTCCATTTCGACCGGGTTCTGCGTGGCTATCACCATGAACGGCAGTTCGAGCATGTAGGTGCTGCCGTCCACGGTGACCTGACGCTCCTCCATAGCCTCGAGTAGCGCCGACTGCGTCTTCGGGGAAGCCCTGTTGATCTCATCACCGAGCACGATGTTGGCGAAGACGGGCCCGGGCTTGAACTCGAATTCGCGGAGCTCCTGGTTATACGCGCTCACGCCAGTGATGTCGCTCGGCAGCAGATCAGGCGTGAACTGCACGCGGCGCACCGAGCAATCGATGGACCTCGCGAGCGCTTTGGCGAGCTGGGTCTTGCCAACCCCGGGCACGTCCTCGATCAGGATGTGTCCTTCGGCGAGTAGCACCGTCAGAGCCAGGCGGACCGCTCCCGCCTTGCCCGAGATGACTGTCTGTACCGCGGCGCTCACTTGCCTCGCGATATAGACGAGTTCATCCAGCGATCGATCAGCCTGCTGGTCAGTGTCGGTGACCACGTGCCCTCCTGGCGGCCATTCCCCAATTAGCTGCGTTCACTGCTCATCAGGCACTTCAGTGCCAATTCACCTCACCGGCACTGCCGCGGCGTCAAGAGCCGTGCTTTCAGACAGTACGTCTTCTGCTTTCTTTGAGCGATTCCCGTCCCGCATCGAGGCCGTAACACTGTGGCCACCATACGAGCCGATTATGCGGGCGCTGGATGTGCGAGCGGTCACTGGTCCGGTGTTTCGGGGTCATGAGCCAGCGCCGCCGGCGTCCCTCTCCATTCTGCTCCACCCTGATGACCTGGTAACTCCCCACGAGACGAGTTTGTATATCGGCCTTCTTGCATTGACGGTGGGGAAGAGTGGAGTACAGTGGTGATCCGTGGGGCAAGAAAGGCTTCAGTGGAACACGGTGTGGGGGACCTGGGGAGGTGAGGCGGGTGTTTCTTGGCACCCACACGCCCCGCCTCGACGAGAAGGGCCGGCTGATCCTGCCCGCCAAGTACCGCGAGGAGCTGTCCGCCGGGCTTGTGCTGACCAAGGGCCAGGAGCGGTGCCTCTACGTGTTTCCGGTCACCGAGTTCGGCCGAATTACCGAGGCGCTGCGGGCAGCGCCGGTCACGGCCAAGGCCGTCCGGGACTACAGCCGCGTCTTCTTTGCCAGCGCCTCGGACGAGGAACTCGACAAGCAAGGCCGGATCACGATTCCGCTGACCCTGCGGGAGTACGCCGGGCTCCAGCGCGACTGCGTCGTGATCGGCGCGAACACCCGGCTGGAGATCTGGGACGCGGCGGCCTGGACCAGCTACCTGGAGCAGCAAGAGGACGCGTTCTCCGACGCATCTGAGGAGGTACTGCCAGGAGTTCTGTAGCGGCGCGCTGGATGCCCGGCGAGGTCTCCACCCGTGCTGGCGGGCTCACGGCCCGGCTGACGTCACTTCCCCGGCGTCAGGCGGTTACCGCGAACTTTGAGGTCAGCGGCGCGGATGGGGGCCCGGCCGGGCATCGCGGCAGCAGGGCGAGCACGGCGACAGCAGGCGAGCACGGCGACAGCAGGCGAGCACGGCGACAGCAGGCGAGCACGGCGACAGCAGGCGAGCACGGCGACAGCAGACGAGCACAAGCACGGAGCAGTTAGCGAGGGGGCCACATGGGAACGGCATCCGCCGCCCATCTGCCGGTCATGCGTGACCGGGTTCTTGAGCTGCTCGCTCCGGCCCTGACGTTGCCTGGCGCGGTGCTTGTCGATGCAACGCTCGGACGTGCTGGTCATGCGAGTGCGCTGCTAGCGGCGCATCCTGGCCTTAGCCTCATCGGCATCGACACGGATGCGACCGCGATCGACGAGTCGCGCGTCGCACTGATCAGCTTCGGCGACCGAGTCACGCTTGTCCAAGCGGTCTACGACCAACTGCCACAAGTCCTTGCTGACGTCGGCGTACGCGCCGTTCAAGGTCTCCTGTTCGATCTCGGTGTGTCCTCGCCGCAGCTAGACGACCCGAGTCGCGGGTTCGCGTATGCGCAGGATGCCCCGCTTGACATGCGGATGAACCGGGCAGGCGAGCTCACGGCCGCAGACGTCCTGAACTCCTACCCGGCCGACGAACTCGCCCGGGTGCTGCGCGAGTACGGGGAAGAGCGGTTCGCTCGGCGCATCGCGGACGCGGTTGTCCGCGAGCGGACACAGTCGCCGCTCACGACCACGTCGCGGCTCGCCGAGATTGTGCGCGAGTCCATTCCGGCACCGGCCAGGCGGACTGGCGGCAATCCCGCCAAGCGCACGTTCCAGGCCCTGCGGATCGAGGTCAACGGCGAGCTCGAGGCGCTGCACCGAGCCCTCCCGGCCGCGCTCGACAGCGTCGCGGTTGGTGGCCGGATCGTTGCGATCGCCTACCACTCACTCGAAGACCGCGCGGTCAAGCGCGCCCTGGCCGACCGGGCGGCTGACACCACGCCGCCAGGCCTGCCCGTCACGCTCGAGCGTTCGCGGCCGCAGTTCCGGCTCCTGACCAGGGGAGCTGAGCGGCCATCGGCGGACGAGGTGGCGGCGAATCCGCGAGCCTCGTCGGCCAGGCTGCGAGCCGCCGAGCGAATCCGGGAGGCCGCATGACACTGCAGGACACGAGGCGGCGCGGCACCGCGCAGTGGAAAACAACGCAGCGGGAGTCAGGACGCGCGGAGACGGGGGGCGCCAGGGTGGGGAACTCGGCGCTGCGGGAGGGACGGCCAAACCGGATGGAGACCATTACTCGGGAGCGGGACTCGGTGCGCGTGCCGAAACAGGGTCAGGCACGCCGCGGCCCGTTCCGCGCCGACCCAAGGCGAGCTTCGGCGCAGACAACGCAGGCCACGGTTGCGACGCCACGGCCGACACAAGCACGGCCGACAGAAGCACGGGCGATACAAGCACGGGCGATACAAGCACGGGCGATACAAGCACGGGCGATACAAGCACGGGCGGCACAAGCACGGGCGGCACCAGCACAGGCGGCACCAGCACAGGCGGCACCAGCACCGTTGAGGCCGATACGCCCGGCACCAGGACGGCCGAGTTCAGCCCGGCCGACGCAAGCGCCGACGGCTCCGCCGCGGTCAGCTCCCGGTCGGCCGGTTTCCGCGCGGGCGGCACAACCTACCCGGGTACGTGCGGCCGGGACGGTGGGTCAGGCGGCCCGCACAGGAGCGCCGCGGATGCGGTTCGCCCTGCTG
>Ga0126373_10000918_pt1 | contig 20210 bp, 15 predicted proteins | sample PanSoiMetPlot_11_FD_92545 | JGI IMG/M metagenome (GOLD analysis project Ga0126373, IMG submission 92545) | Tropical forest soil microbial communities from Panama - MetaG Plot_11 | ecosystem: Environmental > Terrestrial > Soil > Tropical forest > Bulk soil | place: Panama | collected 2016-02-17 | reverse complement strand
GACGTTCTCGATCTTCGTCTTCTTGGTGCTATTCAACTACATCGGCTTCCAGTACAGCGCCTACATCGCTGGCGAGGTGCGGGGAAACATAAAGCGCGGCATCATGATCGCGGTGCTTGGCGCACTCAGCATTGGTGTGCTGCTCAACTCGGTCTACGTCGATCTGCTGTCCCGAAGGCTCGGCTTCAACCTTCAGGTCGCTTGGAGCAACCTGTTCTGGTCGGGCAGCGCGCACACACCGCTCGGCGAGCCGAACGCGACGCCGTTGCTGGCGGCTATGTCGAGGCCCGGCGGCTGGTTCTTGTTCATGGTGATCAACTTCTTCGGCGGAATCCTGCCGTTCGTGCTAATCCCGGTCTACATCAACTTCATGAGCCGGATAATGCTCGCGTGGGGCCTGGACCGGCAGGTGCCCAGCTGGTTCTGCGCGATCAACGAGCGCGTGCGGGCGCCGTTGAATGCGATCCTGACCCTGGTCGGCATCTCGATAGTGCTGGTGGTCTTCGAGAACTTCGCGCTCTTGCCATCCAGCGTCGCGCCTGGCGGCAAGCTGAATCTCGGGGGCTCGGCCTGGTTCAGCGGGCTGTGTGCGTTGCTGGCCTGGCTGATGCCGGGCGTTAACGCGATCCTGGCTCCGTACACCAGGCCCGACCTGCTGCGCAACGCGCCCTGGCGACGATGGCTGCCGGTCATGGGCACGCTGTGGCTGGCGTTCGGCGTAGTCGTGTACTGGTTCGCCGGCATCCACCCGATCGTGCAGGCGATCCAGAGCGCGCTGAAGCCGCATGCGACACAGACGGCACTGAACTACCTCAACAACACCGGCGTCACGTTCATGCTCGCAGTCGTCGTCATCGGCATCGTCATCTACTGGATCCGCAACATCCAGAACCGGATGAACGGCATCGACTTGGCGTTGCTGTACAAGACGGTCCCGCCGGACTGAGCCGACAATTGCCGATGGATTCCTCCGGCGGTGCCCGGCTAGCCGATGTCGCCTTCATCGGCGGGGCCGTCTACCAGGTGAATCCTGCCCGGAGTTGGGCACAAGCCGTGGCGATCAGCGGCGAGAAGATCCTGGCTGTCGGCGCCGACGAGGACGTGCGCCCGCTTGTCGGCAGCAGCACAACTGTGATCGATATGCGCGGCCGGATGCTGGTGCCCGGCTTCCAGGACGCGCACGTGCACGCCGCCGGAGGCGGCCTGGACCGGTTGCGCTGCGATCTCACGGAGGTGCGCGGACGCGCCGAATACCTGCAGCAGATCGCCGAGTATGCGCGCGCTCATCCAAGCGAGGAGTGGATCACTGGCGCCGGCTGGTACATGGACGCCTTCCCCGGTGGCATTCCGACGAGTGCCGAGCTCGATGAGGTCACCGGCGACCGGCCTACCTTCCTGATTAACCGCGATCTCCACGGTGGCTGGGCGAACTCGGCGGCGCTGCGGCGCGCGGGCATTGACGCGGGCACACCCGACCCGCCGGATGGCCGGATAGAGCGGGACAGCGCGGGCCGCCCGCTAGGCGCGCTGCAAGAGGGCGCGATGCGGCTCGTGGAGACTGTCATACCGCCACCAACAATTCAGCAGCGCATCGAAGGCGTGCTGGAAGGACAGCGTTACCTGCACGAGCTCGGCATTACCGGATGGCAGGAGGCCATCGTCGGCGACTACCCCGGCGTGCCCGACTGCTACGAGGCCTACTCCCAAGTCGCGGCCGACGGCCGGCTGACCGGCAGGGTCGTCGGGGCGCTGTGGTGGGACCGTACGCGGGGCCCGGACGAGGTCGACGACCAGATCGCCAACCTCGCGCAGCGACGGGCGGCGGCCAGCCACGACGCCTTCCGTGCTGGCACGGTGAAAATCATGCAGGATGGCGTGTGCGAGAACTTCACCGCGGCCATGCTGCTGCCCTATATGGGGACAGGCGCTCCGGCGAGCCACAGCGCTGGCCTCAGCTACCTCGAGCCCCGCTTGCTGCGGCAGGTCGTGACGCGCCTGGACGCCCTCGGCTTTCAAGTACACGTGCACGCGATCGGCGACCGCGCGGTACGTGACGCCCTCGACGCGTTCGAAGCGGCCCGCGGCGCTAACGGTCGTCGCGACCAGCGACATCACATCGCGCACTTGCAGGTAGTGCACCCTGATGACCTGGTCAGATTCCGCGAGCTTGACGTGACAGCCAACGCGCAGACGCTCTGGGCCTGCTATGACAAGCAGATGACCGAGCTCACCCTGCCTTTCCTCGGACCGGAGCGCTCGGTGTGGCAATACCCGTTCGGCAGCCTGGTCCGCAGCGGAGCGTCGCTTGCGATTGGCAGCGACTGGCCAGTGTCGAGTCCAAACCCGTTGTGGCTGCTGCACGTCGCCGTGAATAGGACGGCCCCGTGGGACACCTCCGCGGAGCCAGATCCGCGTAGCCGCGAACCCTTCCTGCCGGCTGAGGGGCTTGACCTGCCGACCGCGCTCGCCGCCGCGACCGCGGGCTCCGCGCGAGTGAACCATTTCGATGACAGCGGCACGATACAGGCTGGTTATCGCGCCGACCTGACACTCCTGAATCGGAACTTGTTCGACTACCCAGCGGCGGAGATCGGCCATGCGCAAGTGGACCTGACCATGGCGGGCGGCCGTATCGTGTATGCCAGGCCGGGCGTCAGCGGATGAACGCGCTGCCGCGGCTGCGATAAGGAAGAGGCAGCATGCCGTTTCTTGGCAGGAAACCGAAGAAGGATGTAGTCCGGCTGTACGTGGTTTCGGACTTCCATGCCTCGGCCCCAGCGTGGCGGAAGATGCTGAACGCCGTCAAAATGAACATCTACAAGGCCGACGCCGTCCTTTACGCCGGCGATCTCACGGGCAAGGCCATCGTGCCTGTTATGGAAAACGGCGACGGCTGGGAGGCAGAGCTCCTCGGCCAGAAGCGACGACCGAGGAACGAGCAGGAACTGCAGGACCTCGACCGCGACATCGCAGCGCTGGGGTACTACCCGTTTCACACCACCCGCGCCGAGGTGGATTCCCTTCATGGCGATCAAGGGGAGCTTGACAAGCTGTTCGCCCGGCAGATACGTGATCAGGTCGCCGAGTGGATGACAGTGGCGGCCGACCGACTCGAAGGCAGTGACGTTCCGGTGTTCCTGATACCGGGCAACGACGATCCCTATGAGATCGATGAGCCGCTTGCCGCTAGCGAACGCGTCATCAATGTCGACCGCAGGGTCGCCGAGCTCCCCGGCGGACTCGAGGTGATAGGTCTCGGGCTGTCCAGCCCGACGCCCTGGTCGACACCGCGAGAAGTCTCCGAGCACGACTTCCGCGAAGCGATCTTCCGGCTCGGTGATCAGGTCAAGGATCCACGGCGGACGATCCTGCTGACGCATTGCCCGCCCTACGACTCTGGCCTGGACATTGCTCCCGTGCTTGATGACGACATGCGCCCGGTCGTATCAGCGGGCGACTTGCTCCGCGGTCCGGTCGGGTCCACAGGTGTGCGTGAGGCCATCAGCGAACTGCACCCACTGCTGAGCCTGCATGGCCACATTCACGAGTCCGCCGGGGACGCCAAGATCGGCCAGACCCTCTGCCTCAATCCCGGCAGTGAGGCTGCCTACGGCATCGTCCGGGGTTACCTGATCGACGTAAGCGCGGATGGGATCGAACGCTACTTCAGGGTGGAAGGCTGAGCATGTCCATAACCGATGCACCAGGAGCGCCCGCGGCGCCGCCGGACGCCATGGTCGAAGCCATGAACCTGGTCAGTGCCGCCGACAAACGGGGGATCACGGTACGCCTGCTCGGGGGCATGGCCGTGCGGGTGCTCTGCCCGGACTTTCCGCCCCGACCCGCAGCCGGACTGCAAGATATTGACCTAGCCTCCGTGACCTCTTCCCGGAAGGCCCTGCAGAACTTTCTGATCGAGCAAGGTCACCAGCCGGACAAGAACTTCAACGCGCTGTACGGACACAAGCAGCTGTACTTCACCTCCGCCATCAGCGGTCGGCCGATCGACGTGCTGATCGACAAGCTGGCTATGTGCCACGAGCTGGAGTTCAAGGATCGCATCACCCGCATGCCCTACACGCTCGACCCGCTGGACGTGCTCCTCTCGAAGCTGCAGATCGTCAAGCTGAATGAGAAGGACGTCCGCGACATCGTGTACCTGCTGTCGGCCTACCGGGTCCTCGACGGCGCGGAGGCAGGCACGATCTCGCTCGACTTGTACCGGCCGATCGTCGGGGACGACTGGGGCTGGTGGCGCACGATCACGATGAACCTGGGCAAGATCCGTGGGCTCATCGCCGACAAGCCGGAACTCGTGCCGTCAGGGGCGACCTACGACCCTACTGCCCAGACAACCGCGCTTACCGCGGCAGCGGAAGACGCTCCGAAATCCCGGCGCTGGAAGCTGCGAGCGCGGCTCGGGGATCGGGTCCGCTGGTATCAGGAACCCGAGGAAAGCACCCACGACTAGGGCCACGTGCTCTAGCCGTATATGGCCTTCTGGCCGACTTGCAGGCCGAGAAGCAGCATCGCCACGAGGACGCGCATGAGTTCCGGCTAGTCCGGCGAGCGTTACTGGACGGTCGCCGGAGCTGTACCCGACAGCGAGTCGGAGGCATCCGGCCTCGTCGGGGGCACGTCCTAGTCCGCCGCCATTCTGCTCAATCGACGCCTTCGTGATCGGCCTCTGGCTGCGTCGGAGATTACAGATTCGCAGGCGCGCGGACAATGGAGGACGTGAGTAATCAGCGGCCGCGGTCCACGACAGGGCTTCCGCGCACGATCGCACAGCTCGCCTCCGAGGTCGACGATCTGCTGGCCGCGTCGGACCGAGCGCTGGACGCTGACTACCCAGGCGCGGAGCCCGGTCGGCAGCCGGTCCACACCGCCTATGTGCCAGCCGATCGATTCCACCCGGACCTAGCCGGCGCCTGGGGCCGTCAGGCTCTGCAGGCGCTCGCCGACTGCGCGCCCACCGCGGCCGACTTCGGCGCCGCCATGGGGCTGCCGGACGAGCTCGCTGCCGTGGTACACGAACGAGTGCTGGCGAAGCTGTCGGATGAGCCGGTCGAAGACCTGCGGCTGGATTTCGAGGACGGCTATAAGCCCGCCGGCGCCGATGACGCGGCCGAGGACACCGACGCGCTGGCTGCTGGCGGCAATCTTGCCGCGGCGGCTGCCGCTGGCTCTGCGCCGCCCTTCACGGGCATTCGCTGTAAGAGTCTCGAGGCCGCTACCAGGCTCCGAGCGGTCCGCACCATCAGCCTGTTCCTGGAGGAAGTGCTGGCGCGCGGACCTCTCCCCGCGAGTTTCGTGGTGACGCTTCCGAAGGTCAGTTCGGTCGATCAGGTCCTGGCGATGGCTCTGCTCTGTGACCGCTTCGAGCACGCATTCGGGTTGCCTGCGGGCCAGCTCAGATTTGAAATCCAAGCCGAAATGCCGCAGCTCATACTCGGCGCCGATGGCTGCGCCACCATCGCGCGCGCTGTGCATGCGGGCGGGAAGCGGCTCGTCGGTGTGCACTACGGCACTTACGACTATGCGGCCGCCCTGGGCATCGCGGGACAGAACCAGCGTCTGGACCACCCGGCCGCCGATCATGCACGGGCAACACTGCAGGTCGCGGTGGCGGGAACGAGCGTGCGGCTATCCGATGGGTCACTCAACACGATTCCGATCGGATCTCGCGCCGAGGTGATCGCAGCATGGCAGGAGCACTCGCGCCTGGTCCGCCGCGCCCTGGAGCGAGGCTTCTATCAGGGCTGGGACCTGCATCCGGCCCAGCTGGCCAGCCGGTTTGGGGCGACGTACGGATTCTTCGTCGCGGGCGTCCCGCGCGCGTGCGAGCGGCTGCGCTCTTACGCCCAATTGGATAGCGGCGGCACGCTCGAAGAACCGGCCACAGCGCGGGCCCTCGCCGGATTCTTGATCCGCGGCCTTGATTGCGGCGCCGTTACTGAGACAGAGATCAGCCAGCGCTGCGACCTGGACCGGACTGCGCTGAGTGCACTGGCGCACGCTCGACGGTGAGTGCTCGACGATCGCGGGCATAACGAGTGCGCTGCGGCGGCGCGGCCATCTTCCCGGGCCGTCAGTCGGCGTAGTAATGTCCGCTACGCACCACGTCTGCGCGATCCGTGTCGACCAGAGAGGGCGCGCCGATGGCGAGTTCAAGTGGGTCGGAGGTTATGCAGAGCGGCACCGCCCCTTCGGTGACGTCGATCGAGCATCGCGGCATCGAGCTCATCCCGCGGTCGGAGCGCTGGGGAAGACCCAGCGGCCTCTTCTGGATGTGGGCAGGTGCGGTCTGGAACGTCGAGTTCGTAATCTATGGTGCGCTCGCGGTGGTTGTCTTCGGGCTGTCGTTCGCCCAGGCGATCGTCGTCATCCTGATTGGCAATCTCTTCTATGTGCTGACCGGACTGGCGAGTCTGCAGGGACCCAAGGCGGGCACGACGACGTTCGGGGTGAGCCGGGCGTCCTTTGGTCCGAACGGAAACCGCCTGCCCTCGTTCTTCAACTGGGTCACTCAGGTGGGATTCGAGATCGAGGGCATCGCTCTCATCGTCTTCGCTGCCATCTTGCTGTCCTCGAGGGCCGGGTTCACCGCCGGGACAGCCGCGAAAGTGATCTTCATTATCCTCGCGGTGGCCATCCAGGCTGTCTTGCCGCTGCTCGGCCACGCGGCGGTGCTGAAGGTCTTGCGCTGGCTGGCGATCCCGTTCATCGTCCTGTTCGCTGTGCTGGCAGGCCTGACCGCCGGCAAGGTCAACCTGCATGTGCCAGCGCACGGGGCAAGCTGGGGTGCGCTGACCATCTTTCTCGCGCTGGTGATCTCGGCCGGCGGGCTGGGCTGGACCGAGAACGGCAACGACTACTCGCGGTACCTGCCGCCCAACGCCAGCAAGGGCCGCATCGTGCTCGCGGTCGCGCTGGGCGGAGCGATTCCATCGGCGTTGCTGGAGATCCTCGGCGCCGCGATCGCCACCGGAGTTCCGGGCGCCACGACGGTCAACGGCTTGATCTCCGGATTCCCGAGCTGGTTCATCTGGCCATACTTGATCTTCGCGATTGTCCAGCTCTTCGCGATCAACACGCTCGACCTGTACTCGTCAGGCGTGACGCTGCAAAGCCTGATTCCCGGGCTTCACCGGCTCCAGTGCGTTGCGATCGACACCGTGATCGCCGGTAGCCTGACCGCATACGCGGTCTTCTCCTCGCACTTCTTCTCGCTGCTGACAGACTTCTTGCTGTTCATCATCGTGTGGCTCGGGCCATGGTGCGCTATTTACCTGGTGGACAGCTGGCTGCGGCGAAATCGCTACGACGCCGAGTCACTGCTCAACGAGCGGGGTGGCCGGTACTTCCGCAATGGTGGCGTGCACTGGCCCGCAGTCATCGCGCAGGTGGTTGGCATGATCTGTGCTGCGTTCTGGCTGAATGCGTACCCGCCGTACGTCGCTTTCTTCGCGAGCCATAACGGCGGACCGCTGGGCTCGGACTTCAGCGTGTTCATCGGGCTGTTTGTCGGTGGCGTTGTCTACTACTTGCTGGCCCGCACGTCAGTTCAGGCCGAAGGTGAAGCCACGCCGGCCGCCGCCGGCTAGGCGGGTGTGATGCTGGTCAGCGCGAACTTATCGACGTCGACCAGCCCGTGGTCGGTGATCCTGAGCTCGGGGATCACCGAGAGCCCGAGGAAGCTCAGGTGCATGAACGGCGCGGCAATCGTGACGCCGAGTTCAGCGGCCGCCACGTGCTCGAGATGCTCGACAGCTACGGCCACATCCGCTGCCGCCCGGTCGCTCATCAGGCCGGCGATCGGGAGCGGCACCTCGGCTATGACCTTGCCGTCCAGCACGGCTAGCTGACCGCCGCCGAGTTCCGCGAGTCTGGCGACTGCCACCGACATCTCTGCCGGTCCCGCCGGCCCGATCTCGCCGACGGCGATGCAGTTATGTGCGTCATGCGCCACCGTGGAGGCAATCGCGCCGCGGGTCAGCCCGAAACCACGCACGTAGCCGAGGCCGATCCGGCCCGTGCCCAGGTGGCGCTCGGCGACGCCGATCCTCGCTACCGCGGCGGCCGGATCGCGCACATCCAGCACGAGGTGCCTGGTGGTGAGCGTGTCCGGGTCGATGCCGATTACCCTGGCTCGGCCGCCGGCTGGCGCCGAGAGCGTGAAGGCCTCAGCATCCGGTACCTCGGCAAGATGCACTGAGTCGCGCATCCAGTCCGGGGCTGGCACGTGCGGGACGGCGCCGGGGACGATGCCGCCTCGCTCGGCGACTAGCTGGCCCTGCTGATAGACCCGAACCGGCCGCAGTTCAGCCAGGGAGTCGAAGCAGAGCACGTCGGCCTGATAGCCGGGCGCCAGCCAGCCAAGATGCTGGAAGTTGTGGTACTGGGCCGGGTTGGCCGTGGCCAGCACCAGTGCGTCCTCTAGCCGGGCGCCACAAGCCACAGCGAGACGGACACAGTCGTTCACGTGACCGTCGGTGAGGATCGTGTCTGGCTCACGGTCGTCCGTGCACAGGGCGATGCGCTCGGTGCCGTGGCGCAGGACAGTCGGAATCAGATCAGCCAGGTTCTTGCTGGCCGAGCCCTGCCTGACGAAGATCCACATGCCCTTCCGGCGCTTTTCCTCCGCCTCATCCAGCCGGGTGCACTCGTGGTCAGATTCGATCCCGGCCGCCAGGTACGCGTCGAGCGCCGAACCAGACAACCCAGGCGCATGCCCGTCGACGCGCCGATCACCGGCGGCGGCGATCTTCGCCAGCAGATCGGCGTCACCCGCGACCACGCCGGGATAGTTCATAACCTCGGCGACGCCGATCGCACCGTACTCCAAGAGCAGCTCGCGCACCTCGGCCGCATGGATCTCAGCGCCCGGACTCTCGAACGGCGAGGCTGGGACGCAGCTAGAGGCGCAGATGCCGAAGGTGAACGGCAACACAGACGCGGCGTCGGCGAGAGCTGCCACCCCGCGCACGCCAAAGACATTGGCGAGCTCATGCGGATCGGCGGCAACAGCAGTAGTGCCGGCCGGCAGAACGGCACGGACGAACTCATCTACCCAGAGGCTGGTGGACTCCAGGTGCATGTGCGCGTCGATGAAGCCTGCGGTCAGCGCCGCACCGGATACGTCGACCACGTCGCGGGCGTCCCGCCGACCCCAGCCGGCAATCAAGCCGTCGGCTATCGCCAGGTCTTCGCGTAGCCACTCCCTGGTGCCCGGCACGAAGATCTTTCCGCCGGTCAGTAGCAGATCGGCCGGCTCGTCACCGCGCGCCACGGCAAGCAGATGCGGGGTTCCTCGACGTGGCGGCATGGGCACCTCCGGGTGTGGGTCCGTCTGCTTTTCTCGGGTTTGTCCGAGAGTTTACGACGGCTGACAGAACTTGCCCTCGGTCGGCAGACAGGACAGTCTGTCGTGATGGGAACTGACCGGCTGACGTGGTTCAACGACATGCCGGCTCACGATGCACGGCGGGCGCTTGCGGAGTGCTGCGCTGCCCCTGGGTGGGCTGCGCAGATGGCAGCCGCCCGACCATACGGCGCTGCCCACGACGCAATCAGGCAGTCGAGCACGATCGTCGCGCAGCTGACCATTCCGGACCTCGCTGCGGCGCTGGCCGGTCATCCGCGGATTGGCGAGCACCAGAAGTCCAATCCGAACAACGTTGAGCCCGGCCGCAGCGCGGCCGACTGGTCACGACGGGAACAGGCCGGGGTAGACGAGCACGACGTGCAGACCAGACAGGCACTAGCCGCGGCAAACGTGGAGTACGAGCGACGATTCGGGCATATTTACCTGGTTTGCGCTTCTGGGCGGACGGGACAGGAGTTGCTCCAATTGCTGCGCGGCAGGCTGCTGAACAGGCCGGACGACGAGTGGCAGGTGGTGCGCGCAGAACTGCAGAAGATCAACGCGCTACGACTGGAGCGCTTCCTGGCTGGCTCGTCATGAGTGCGATCACGACCCACGTGCTGGATATTGCCGCCGGCTGCCCCGCGGCCGGATTGGGCGTCCGCCTGGAGCACGTCGCGAACGCCGGCATCGAGGAGATAGCCACGGCTGCGACGGGTCCCGATGGCCGAATCACCACCCTGGGGCCGGACCACATCGCGCCTGGCATCTACCGGCTGGTTTTCGACACCGGCGACTACCTCCGACGGCGGCGCGGGCCCGCCAGCACGAGCATCGACGTGGCGGCGTTTTTCCCCGAAGTCACTGTCACCTTCGCGGTTGCCGATACCGGCGAGCACTACCACGTTCCCCTCCTGATGAGTCCGTTCGGCTACTCCACCTATCGAGGGAGCTGACGTGGAGTACGTCCTGGCAGACCACCAATACGGCAAGGCTGAGACGCGGCTTGTGCGCATCTACCGGGATGCTGGCCAGCACCAGATCCGCGACCTGAACGTGTCCACCTGCCTGCGCGGGGACTTCGCCGACGCCTACCTGCACGGCGACCAAGCGAAGGTGCTGCCCACTGATAGCCAGAAGAACACTGCCTTCGCGTTTGCGCTCGAGCAGGGTGTCACCGACATCGAGACCTACGCCCTGGCGCTGGCCAGGCATTTCGCTGACGACATCGAGCCAGTACAAGCGGCGCGCGTCGACGTCGATGAGTACGAGTGGGAGCGTGTGCGGCTCGGCGACGGTGATCACCCGCACGCCTTCGTTCGCGCCAGCCAGGAGGTAAGAACCACGACGGCCATCGTCGAGGGTCGTGGCCCTGCGCAGCGCGTCTGGATCTTGTCCGGTTTGCGCGATCTCGTGCTGCTCAAGTCGACAGGATCGGAGTTCGCTGGCTTCCTGCACGACAGGTACACCACCCTGGCCGAGACGCACGACCGAGTGCTGGCCACGTCGCTCACCGCGCGCTGGCGCCACGTGCACCCGGCCGCTGACTGGAAGGCGGTCAATACGGGCGTTCGCCGAGATCTGATCGAGCGGTTCGCGACGGTGCACAGTCTCGCCCTGCAGCAGAGCCTCTGGGAAATGGGCAAGGCCGTGCTCGCAGGCCAGGAGGGAATCGCGGAGATCAGGCTCTCCGCGCCGAACAAGCATCATTTCCTGGTCGATCTGACTCCGTTCGGGCTGGACAACCGCGGGGAGGTGTTTCACGCGGACGACCGGCCCTACGGTCTGATCCAGTGCGCGGTGCAGCGAGACGAAGCGCCGCCCGCCGGTCCGGCTTGGGATGCGCCTAGCTCGTTCGCCGACTGACCAGATAATCGAACGATGCAGGCAGGGCGCGGCGCCGCGCCAAGGAGGCCTCAAGCGTGGAGTTCATTCAGCCCAGAACCTGGGCCGAGGCACTAGCCATCCAGGCAGACATGCCTGCAGCGGTCCCGCTGGCAGGCGGCACCGACCTGATGGTTGAGCTCAACTTTGCTGCCCGTCGGCCGCCAGCGCTGCTTGATCTCACCAGAATCAGCGAGCTACGGCAGTGGAACATCGAGGGCAACGAGGTGCGGCTCGGCGCTGGCGTTACGTACAGCCAGGTACTCACCGGGCTGGGCGACACGCTGCCAGGGCTAGCCCTGGCCGCGCGAACCGTCGGCTCGCCCCAGATCCGCAACCGCGGGACGGTCGGCGGAAACCTCGGCACCGCGTCGCCAGCGGGCGACGCTCATCCGCCGCTACTGGCGGCCGGCGCACAGGTCGAGATTGCGTCTATTCGGGGAACGCGCTCGGTCCCTGTCGATCAGTTCTTCGTGGGCGCGAAGCGGAATGTGCTGGAACCTGGCGAGCTGATCGCGGCCGTCCGCATCCCGCTGCCATCTGGCCCGGAGCAATTCAGCAAGATCGGCACGCGGAACGCGATGGTGATCGCCGTCGCCGCATTCAGCCTGGCGCTGCACCCGGACCGCCAGGAAGTCGGGACCGGCATCGGCTCAGCCGGTCCGACGCCAAGGCGCGCTCGGAAGGCGGAGAAGTTCCTCGCTGCCGCGCTCGCCGAGGCGGGCCTGTGGGAATCCAGGGGCCGGCTGCCCGAGACGGTAACGGCCGAATTCGGCAATCTGGTCGCTGTCGCCGCCGACCCGATCGACGACGTGCGTGGCACCGCGGCGTACCGGCTTCACAGCCTGTCGGTCATGGCACGCAGGACGCTCGCGTGGGCCTGGCGGGATTATCAGACTGCAGAGCCGATGAACAGAGGGGGTGATTGACGAATGCGAGTTACCGCGACAGTCAACGGCCAGATCAGACAGGCCGACGATGTCTGGGAGGGCGAGAGCCTGCTCTTCGTGCTGCGCGAGCGGCTCGGCCTGCCGGGCTCCAAGAATGCCTGCGAGCAAGGCGAATGCGGATCATGCACGGTGTACCTGGATAACGTGCCGGTCTGCGCCTGCCTGGTGGCGGCCGGGCAAGCCGAGGGCCGGACCATTGTCACGGTCGAGGGGCTGGCCAGTGCTGACCTGCATCCGGTGCAGCGGGCATTCCTGCACGCGGGGGCCGTGCAGTGCGGCTTCTGCACGCCGGGCCTGATCGTCGCGGCCCACGACCTGCTCACCCGGACACCGCACCCGACGGACTCGCAGATCCGCGAGGCGCTGGCAGGCAACCTGTGCCGGTGCACCGGCTATGAGAAGATCCTGGACGCTGTCCGTCTGGCGGCGCGGGAGATGGGCGGAGACCCCGAGTGAGCACGCTCGTCCTTGACGGCTGCACGGTCGTCACCATGGACGGCCAGGGCAGCGAATACTCCACCGGCCACGTTGTCGTCACTGACAACGTGATCACGGCCATCGGTCAGGGGAGCCCGCCAGCGAGCCTGGACGTTGCGGTCGAGGGCAGTGTCACAAGAAGCGGTGCCGTCAGGCGGATCGACGCCAGCGGCTGCCTGGCCACCCCGGGGCTGATCAACACCCATCACCATCTCTACCAGTGGGGCACCAGGGGGATGGCGGCCGACGCGACGCTCTTTGAGTGGCTGACGCGGTTGTACCCCGTCTGGGCTCGGATGGACGCTGACATGGTGCGGCCACTGGCCACCGGTGCGCTGGCGTGGCTGGCCAGGACGGGGTGCTCCACCACAATGGATCATCATTACGTCTTCCCGAGGTCTGGCGGCGACGTCCTCGGTGCCACCGTCGCCGCCGCGCGGCAGGTCGGCCTCCGTTTTCACCCGACGCGCGGTTCCATGGATCTCGGCGCGAGCTCCGGCGGCCTGCCGCCCGATGAGGTAGTGGAGGACCGCGATGCGATCCTTCGCGCGAGCAAGGCCGCCATCGAGGAATTCCACGACGCCTCGCCGCAGTCGATGCTGCGCATCGGGCTGGCGCCCTGCTCGCCGTTCTCGGTGACGGCCGAGTTGCTTACCGAGGCGGCGGATCTGGCGCGCCAGACCAAGGTGCGCTTGCACACGCATCTGGCAGAGACGGGGGACGAAGACGAGTACTGCGCTGAGCATTTCGGCTGCACGCCCGTTGAATATCTCGACTCCCTGGGCTGGCTAGGTGACGACGTGTGGCTGGCGCACGGGGTGTACCTGGACGACGGGGCCATCACCAGGCTCGCCAAGACTGGCACCGGAGTCGCGCACTGCCCGTCCTCGAATGGCCGTCTAGGCGCAGGCATCTGCCGGACGCACGACCTGCTTGCCGCCGGGGTTCGCGTCGGTCTCGGCGTGGACGGCGCCGCATCTAATGAGGAAAGCTCGCTGCTCGGGGAGGTCAGGCAGGCCACGCTCATCGCCAGGTCAGCTGGCGGGCCGCGGGCATTGTCGGTCCGCCAGGCACTGGAGCTGGCCACCATGGGCGGTGCGCGGTTGCTCGGCCGGGAAGGCGAGATCGGATCCCTGGAAGCTGGCAAGCTCGCCGACATCGCGCTATGGCGACTCGACACTCTCGCCCATGCTGGTGTCGCCGACCCGGTAGCCGCACTCGTACTCGGCTCGCGCCCGCCGCTGGAGCTGCTGCTCGTGAACGGCACGACGATCGTCGAGCAGGACCAGCTCGTCACCGTCGATGCGCAGGTAGTCGCAGCGGATTCCCGGCGCGCGGCCGCGGCGATGGCCGAGGGGGCCTAGACCAACGCGACCCGGCCGGCCGTATTGTCAAAGAATGACCAGTCCGCCGGGCAGGACACTGCCATCAGTAAGCGCCCCTGAGCAGGTCTCCACGCGGTCGGCCGACCGTGTCGGCGATAGCGCGTCCCGACCCGACGGGATACTCAAGGTAACGGGCCAGTTCGCCTACGGCAGCGATCTGTGGATGGACGACATGCTGTGGGGCGCCACGCTGCGCAGCCCGTATCCGTCCGCCCGGATCAAGTCGGTCAGCATCGGCGAGGCGCTAGCCACGTCCGGCGTGCACGCGATCCTCCTGCACGACGACGTCCCGGGCACGAACCGCTACGGGCTAGAACACGCAGATCAGCCGGTGCTCGCGGGCGACGTTGTGCGCTACCAGGGTGAGCCCGTGGCCATCGTCGCTGCCGATCATCCCGAGATCGCCCAGCAGGCCGCCCGGAAGATCCAGATCGACTACGAGGTGATGGACCCGGTTACGGACTCGGTCGCTGCCCTGGCGCCGCATGCGCCGAACGTACACCCCGACGGCAACCTGGTCCGTCACCTCAAGCTGCGCAAGGGTATCGCTCACGCAAGCGCTCCGGTCGTGGTGACGGGGGATTACCAGGTAGGGATGCAGGACCAGGCGTTCCTCGGACCTGAGGCCGGGCTGGCCGTACCGGATGGCGTTGGCGGCGTCGACCTCTACGTGGCGACGCAGTGGCTGCACGTGGATCAGCGCCAGGTATGCGCAGCGCTCGGCTTGCCGCCGGAGAAGGTCAGGCTGACGCTCGCCGGAGTTGGCGGTGCGTTCGGCGGCCGTGAGGACCTGTCGATGCACGTCCATGCCTGCCTGCTCGCGTTGCATACCGGTAAACCGGTGAAGATGAGCTACAACCGCGAGGAGTCGTTCTTCGGCCACGTGCACCGGCATCCGGCCACGATGCGCTACGAGCACGGCGCCACGGAGGACGGCCAGCTCATCTACGTCAAGGCGACCATCTATCTTGACGGCGGAGCGTACGCCTCCAGTACGCAGGCAGTCGTGGGCAACGCCGGCACGATGGGCATCGGTCCCTACGTGGTGCCCAACGTGCACGTCGACGCGTTCGGGGTGTACACCAACAACCCGCCCTGCGGCGCGATGCGCGGCTTCGGCTCGGTGCAAGCCGCGTTCGCTTACGAAGCGCAGATGGACAAGCTGGCGGCAATGCTGCGCATGGACCCTGTGGAGCTGCGGTGCCGCAACGCCATGACCCTGGGCGCCGAGGCGCCGACGGGCCAGATCATAGACAGCCCAGCGCCGGTGGCCGAGTTGCTCCGGCTGGTGCAGCAACGGTCGATGCCGCCGGAGATGACCCCGGACGGCCAGGCCGACCTACTCGAGCTGCCCGGTGGCGTCGCGAATACGACGCATGGCGAAGGCATCAAGCGCGGAGTCGGCTACGCGGTGGCTTACAAGAACGTGGGTTTCTCCGAGGGATTTGACGACTACTCATCCGCCAGGGTTCGGCTGGAAATTTCCGGTGGCGAGCCCTCAGTTACCGTGCACACCGCCGCGGCCGAGGTGGGGCAGGGCCTCGTCACCATCGAGCAGCAGATCTGCCGTACCGAACTTGGCGTGCGGCAGGTCGTGACACATCCGAAGGACACCTCGATCGGTTCCGGCGGATCCACCTCGGCCTCCCGGCAGACGTACGTGACGGGCGGCGCAGTCCAGGCCGCCTGCCAGCAGGTACGCGACCGGGTATTCGCACTGGCCTGCCAGCGGCTCGGCCACACCGTGGCTGACCTGCGGCTAGCTGACGAACACGTCGTCTCGCCGAGCCTCGGTACCGTCGCATCGCTCGCCGAGGTCCTCGGCAACCAGGTGATCGAGGAGACGGTGCAGTGGCGGCACAGGCCGACCTACCCGGTGGACCCGGAGACCGGCCAGGGCTTTGCTCACGTCCAGTACGCATTCGCCGCGCATCGCGCGGTCGTCGACGTTGACACCGACCTCGGCCTCATCAAGGTAGTCGAACTGGCGTGCGCGCAAGATGTAGGCAAGGCGCTCAACCCCGACGCCGTACTCGGTCAGATCCATGGCGGGAGCGCCCAGGGGCTCGGCCTCGCGGTGATGGAAGAGGTCCAGGTGAAGGACGGGCGAATCCGCAATCCGTCATTCACCGATTACCTCATTCCCACGATCTTGGATATGCCGCCCATGCACGTCGACATGCTGGAGTACGCCGACCAGCACGCGCCGTACGGCCTGCGCGGCGTTGGCGAGCCACCGACGCTGTCGTCCGGTCCGGCCATCGCGGCCGCTATTCGCGCGGCCACTGGGCTGGACCTTGGCCGGATCCCGATCAGGCCCGAGCATCTCACGGGCACCGGTTGACGAGCGCGGCAGTGGGGCAGCACCCGGACCTGCTGGTGGCCGGACCGGCAGTCACGCCGCACGGGCTCGTTCCCGCCCTGATCGAGGTAACCGGCGGCAAGGTCAGCGGTATGCACGACCCTCGCGAGGAGCCCGCGTTCCTCGGCGTGCCGGTCCACCGGCTCGCCAGCGACGAGGTCCTGCTGCCGGGCCTGGTGGACACGCACGTGCACGTCAACGAGCCGGGGCGCACGCACTGGGAGGGATTCGCGACCGCGACGAAGGCTGCCGCGGCTGGTGGCGTCACCACGATCGTCGATATGCCGCTGAACAGCCTGCCGCCGACGATCGACGCGGCCGCTCTCCAGCTGAAACAGGCGGCTGCGGCCGGGCAGTGCTGGACCGACGTCGCGTTCTGGGGTGGCGCGGTGCCCGGCAACGAGCCTGATCGCGCGGGCTTGAGCCGGGCCGGCGTACGCGGCTTCAAATGCTTTCTGGCCGATTCAGGCGTGCCGGAGTTCCCGCCGCTCGACCGGGCCGGGCTGCACCGGGCCGCGGCCCAGATCGCCGAGCTGGACGGCGTGCTGCTGGTGCACGCCGAGGACCCTGCTTACCTCGGTGACGCCGGCGGGCCGGACGGCGCCGACTACGCGGCGTTCCTGCGATCGCGGCCGCCGCGCGCGGAAACGTCCGCGATTGCCGCGGTCATCGAGACCGCCCGCGACACCGGTGTTCGCGCCCACGTCTTGCATGTGTCCAGCGCTGACGCGATCGAACTGCTCGCCGCGGCCCGCGCCGACGGACTCCAGATCACCAGCGAGACGTGCCCGCACTACCTGACGCTCGCAGCCGAGGCCGTCCCGGCGGGCGCGACCGAATTCAAGTGCTGCCCGCCGATCCGGGAACGCGCTAACTCTGACCGCCTGTGGGCTGGCCTGCGGGCGGGCGCTATCGACTGCGTCGTGTCCGATCACTCGCCCAGCCCGCCCGCCGCGAAGCTGCCCGAGACCGGAGACTTCGCGAAGGCGTGGGGTGGCATCGCGTCGCTGCAGGTCAGCCTTCCCGTCGTCTGGACATGCGCGCGCGAACGGGGATGTGAGCTGACTGACCTGGCTCGCTGGATGGCGGCCGGTCCCGCGCGCCTGGCCGGCCTCGCGAGCAAAGGCCGGATCGAGGTCGGATGTGACGCCGACATGGTGGCGTTCGCCCCCGACGACAGCTTCGTTGTCGAGCCCGGGCTGCTGGAGCACCGGCACCAGCTGACGCCCTACGCCGGTCGCCGGCTGACCGGCGTGGTCCGGCGGACGTGGCTGCGCGGGCGCGAAATATACGGCGGCGACCGGGCGGGCGCTGCGGAGCCAGCCGGGGAATTGCTGTGAGCAGTTCCCGCGGACCGGCGACCGGCGGTGGCCGTCCTGCGGTCGCTGACCTGCCTGACCTTGCGTCACGCCGACTCGGCGGCAGCGTCGTCTACGCCACCGACGAGTTGTTCGCGGCTAAGGAAAACCTGATCAAGCCGGAGCCGCCGGTCTTCGCGGCTAGTGAGTTCGGGACCAAGGGAAAGATATACGACGGCTGGGAGAGCCGACGGCGCCGCGAGCCAGGGAACGATCACGCGATCATCCGGCTCGGTGTGCCCGGCATCGTGCACGGGGTCGCGATCGACACATCCTTCTTCGCCGGCAACTATCCGCCGCACGTATCGGTCGAGGCAGTCAGCGTCGATGGCCACCCGTCGGCAGCCGAGCTCAACCAACTGGACTGGCGGCCGCTCGTCGGGCGCGCGCCCGCGACAGGTGACGCGCACAACTGGTACCCGGTCGCCTCGCCGCGACACTGCACGCACGTGCGGCTCTCGATCTACCCGGACGGAGGCGTCGCGCGCTGCCGGGTACACGGAGAGCCTGTGCCAGATCCGCGATTCCTGTCCGGCACGATCGATCTTGCCGCCATCGAAAACGGCGGCCAGCTTATCGAGTGCTCGAACGCCTTCTACTCATCGGCACTGAACCTGATCATGCCTGGCCGTCCGGCCAGCATGGCCGACGGCTGGGAAAACTCCCGCCGCCGCGATTCCGGTTTCGACTATGCGACGTTCGGCCTCGCCGCGGCCGGCGTGGTCAGCCAGGTGGAGATCGACACCTCTTACTTTGTGGGCAACGCGCCGGGATCCGCGCGCCTGCTGGCCGTGGCCTCCGGGGCGTCTAACGCGCTGACCGCGGTCCAGTGGGCCGAACTGCTCCCGCCAGTCAAGTTGCAGCCGGATACGAGACACCGGTTTGCCGTCGAGCCGGCCGAGCCTGTTACGCATGTCCGGCTTGAGGTGTTCCCGGACGGTGGCCTGGCGCGCCTGCGGGTGCTGGGCGTGATCACGCCGACCGACATGGCCTCTCTGCGCACGCGGTACCTGACAGTTCGCCAACGGGAGCATCAATGAGCAAGGAACCGATCGCGTGGCTCAAGGACCTTGCAGACCACGACTCTTAGCCCGCGTACCTGGCTTACAACATCGATCCGTTCCTGATGGTCCCATTGCGGCTGGGCTAGCGCCTATGCAAATCCAAGTTATGCCGCTGGTAATGCAATCGTTAGCTCGGTTAGTCCTGAGCAATCTGTTGCTAGCGGGCCGCAGGTGGAATGATCAGCGCAAAGTCCCTCCTCGCCCCCAGGAGTGATAATGGCTGACATCGGCCTGAGGCGTAACGCCATCGGACTGCGTGAGGTTCTGTTCCAGAGCATCACCGACATGGCACCCGGCGCCGCGATCGCTGCGTCAATCCCGGCCGGCGTCGCATTCGCCGGCGGCGCCCTTCCGCTCGCCGTTGTCTTTGCGCTCGTGGCGTCGTTGTTCACGGCCTGGACGATCAGCCAGCTCGCCAGGGAAATACCTGCCGCGGGGTCCCTCGCGACATACGCGGCCCGCGGCATTCATCCCTCCGCCGGGTTCCTAGTCGCCTGGGCCTATGTCATGGTCGGCTGGCTGGTGGCGCCGCTGGTGCTGCTGCAGCTCGGGTTCACGACCGCTGCCACCCTTAACACCGAGTTCGGCTGGTCGGCCAACCTATGGTGGCCATGGTCTATCCTCGGGATGCTGATCGTATTCGCAGTCGGCTACTTCGGCATCCGTGCTTCCACGCGGCTGGGCACGATCCTCGGCATATTCGAGATCGCCGTGTTCGCCATCATGGGCGTGCTCCTGGTGATCCACGCGGGCGGGCACAACACCCTTTCCGTGTTCACGACGAAGTACACTCCGGCCGGCCAGTACCACGGCCTGTCGGGTGTCATCGCTGGCTCAGTCTTCACCGTCCTTGCGTTCCTTGGGTTCGAGAGCGCGGCCCCACTAGCCGAGGAGGCGCGCAACCCGCGGCGCACTGTGCAGCTCGCGGTGCTGTTGTCGACCTTGCTGATTGGCGCCCTGTACGTGTTCACCACCTACGCGATCGACGTCGCGTTCGGGCCGGCCGGCTTTTCGAAGTTCACCACTGGCACCGGAAGCGCATCCTGGGAGGGTGTGGCCCGGGCGCTGTATGGGCTGTTCTGGATCCTGGTCTTCTTCGCGATCATTAACTCGACCCTGGCTAACTCCAACGCTGGCGTGAACGTATTCAGCCGCACCTCGTTCGCCATGGGCCGGATCCACGCGTTCCCATCGGCGCTCGCCAGGGTCAGTGAGCGGCATCGGTCGCCAGTGGTCGCGGTCGCCACGGGCAGCGTCATCAGCCTCGGGGTGATGCTCGGACTCGGCTTCGCCTACGATCCCGGGACTGCGTTCGGCATGATCGGCACCGCACTTGTCATCCTGCTCGTCGGCATCTACCTGG
>Ga0126373_10000917_pt1 | contig 20218 bp, 16 predicted proteins | sample PanSoiMetPlot_11_FD_92545 | JGI IMG/M metagenome (GOLD analysis project Ga0126373, IMG submission 92545) | Tropical forest soil microbial communities from Panama - MetaG Plot_11 | ecosystem: Environmental > Terrestrial > Soil > Tropical forest > Bulk soil | place: Panama | collected 2016-02-17 | reverse complement strand
GTGCCGCCCGGAAAACACGGCGGCGAGCGTGGCGCCCACCAACACACCTACGCCGACGGCTGCCAGCAGCCACGTCCAGCGACGGCTGCCACGCTGGCGATCTACAGACATACTGTCGGCCTGATGTCGGCCCATCCCTGGCACCCCCCCGGGAAAGCTTCGACCATAGAGGCGATCCGGGCGGCGATGGAACCAGCACGCCGTAGCCATCCGGACACCCTTTGCCCGTGCGCGAGAGCGTCTTAGTACGGCCACTGAACCTCAGCCCGGCTTCGCGATCACCCGACCGGCGACTGTCCACTGTGGACGGTCGGCGTCGATCGTTGTGTCATCCGACCGGTCAGTACGTAATGCGTGGGAATTCCGATCGAGCCCGCTCCAACTCGTGGGTCCATCGCTTCGGCCACCCGAAGGCCGACCGAGCCAGGTCGGTGACCTCGCTCCCGGCCGCGCCGCTGGTGAAATGGAGGTACTCGCCCCAGTTCAGGTCGCGCAGGTAATGCGTGTCTGCGCCGCGGGGGAAGTGCTCGGCGAGCAACCGGAAGAAGCGCACCATGACCTGCGGGCCGCCGCCGGTGCCGGCGCGCAGCGGACGCCACCAGTCGCGAAACCAATGCGTGCCACGTCGTGGGAACGAGTCGGCGTTTCGATCGAAGGTCGTAGCCACGTCGGCTGCCCACCGATTCAGCCCCAGCGCCAGGTACACGTCGTGCACGAAGAACTCGGCCCACTTGCTGTCGCCCCAGATGGGGAAGGCGGGCGAACCCCACGCTCCGTTGTTCGCCCCCTCCACCACATGGGAAATCTCGTGGGTGACCACCTCGTGAACTTTGCTGTCGTCTGCGCGGTACGGCCCTGGGCCACAGTCGGTGACATTGCGATAGTCGTGGCTCGCGTCCTGGTAGCTCGACGGGTGGCCACCGGGATAACGGCCCTGGTGGAAGATCGGGTAGAGCAGCGGGTCCGGCCCGAAATCCCCGTACGTCTGCTTCGTGTAGCGCCAGACATCATCCAGATACGGCACCAGCCACCGCGCGGCGTCGTCGGGCACATCGGGGTCGAAGTAGACCGCCACGTGGCTGGTCGCGCCCGCCAGATGAAGCAGTTGGTTGTGCTCGAACCAGTGTTCTCGCCAGGTCGGCGGTGGCCCGGCACGCGCGTTCTGGTGGTCAGTCGAGCGCACTGCTGTTGGGGTCGGACGCCTCAAGGTCGCGGATCCGGCGGCAGAGCAGCAGTTGCACTTGGTGCGACATCCCGGGGTACGCATCGATGACAGTGCGGAACATGCTCTGCGAAATCTCCATTGTCTCGACCTCGCCGTCGGCCATGATGCTTGCGGTGCGGGCGCCTCCGTCGATCAGGCTGATCTCGCCGAAATAATCGTTTGCCGAGACGGTGTCCACCTGCTTGCCGTGCTTGGTCACTTTGCCGGTGCCCTCGAGGATCAGGAAGAACCCCGTCGGCGCGCCACCCTCCGAGACGATTTCTTCGCCGTCCCCCCAGCGCTTGGTCGTCGACGCCCGCACCAGCCTGCGGATTTCGAACGGCGCAAGAAGCCGGAACAGGTCGACGCTCTGGAGACGGTTGACGGCATCCTCTTCGGTCACGTGCCCTCCCTCGTCGGCGATCGCCTGAAACGTATCGGGTAGAGCCCCTGCGCCGCTACGTGACGGCGCGGGTTTGATCGCCGATTGACGGCGACGTGGCGCGCGCGGTCAGCGGGCGGGTTTCCGCAGTGGTCACCGCCGGACTGACCAGCGGACCTGGGCGCAGCAGCAGGGCGGCGACGACTGCCCCGCCGGCCGCGATCGCGCACGTCCACCATTCGTTCGTGTGATGTCATGGCTGATGTCACCTCGACGCTCAGCGTGGAGCGTGACGCTGGAGGGCCGGATGAGCGGCGACGTGATCACCGGGCAGGACGGCAAGCCTCGCTGCGCCTGGGTCGGCACCGGCGATGCTGCTTCTGTCCGCTACCACGACGAGGTCTGGGGTACCCGCAGCTACGAGGAGTCCGCGATGTTCGAGGCGCTGACCCTGGGCGTGTTCGAGGTCGGGCTGAGCTGGTCGATCGTGTTCCGGAAGCGGGACGCCTTCCGAAAGGCATTCCACGGCTTCGATGTCGCGAAGGTTGCGGCGATGACCGAGCACGACGTCGATCGGCTGGTGCAAGACGCATCGATCATCCGTAACCGCGCCAAGATCCAGGCCACCGTCGACAACGCGCACGCGATGACGGCTGCGTCGCCGAGCCTCGCGGCGCTTGCGAAGTCCTTCGAGGTCGCCCGCACCCGAGCCCCCCGGTCAATTGCCGACGTACCCACGTCGACTCCGCAAGCCGAGGCATTCGCCAAACAGTTGAAGTCGCAGGGGTACCGCTTCGTCGGGCCCACCAGTGTGTACGCGTTCATGCAGAACATCGGCGTGGTCAACGACCACGTCCACGGATGCTTCCGCGCGAGCGACTACTCGTAGGTGACGACCTCGGGTTGCGGGTTGAGGGCCATGACTTGCGCCGGCGTCATGAGCCCGGTGTCTGCCTGGTAGAACAGTTTGAACCCGGCGTGGAACGGCGGTGCCGGGAACGCGAGCTGGTTATAAACGTGGATCTTCTCCGCCGGCGTCGCGAGGCCGTCCGCGTGCAGGACCACCTCCAGCCCGTTGGGACGGACGATGTCGTCGCGGTCGGGCAGCATCGACGACGTGAACTGGTGAACGACGAGCAGCTTGTCGGGCAAGTGGCGCCGGGCCACCAGCCATGACAGGTAGCCCGCTACCGCGTTGATGCTCGATGCCGAGGCCGAGCCGATGACCTTTGCCGGCACCTGCGTCGGGCCGACATGCCATTCCGGGTCCAGCGCGACGCTAACCGAGGGGTCGAGCAGGAACTGTTCGTCGGCCTCGACCTGCGGCAGGAAGTCGCCGCGCCCGGGCTGGAAGTCGAGGATGAGCAGCAACCGGTGCCGGTGGGCTGCGGCCAGGTAGCTGTCGATCGCCGCGGACGGGATGGGGGCGGAGTACAGCCCATCCGGGCCCGGCCGGGCCTGTGCCACGGTGGCGATCAGCTCCATTGCCGGCTGGATGCGCCGCCCGTAACGGGCATAGGCGGCGGCCTGCTGGGCCACGGCCGCGGCGGCCTCATCGGGCGTGCCGATTCCCAGCACACCGAGCTGCCCGCCGCCCGGCGCGCCGTAGTAAGCGACCACCCGGTAGGCGGGCAGGATGCGCCGCCCCCCGCGCGGTAGCTCTGCCTGCCGAGCCGGTGCCCGGCCGGTCGGCGGTCGATTCGCCCGGGCGGGGCGAGCCGGCGTCGACCGCGCGGTCGTCGTGCGGCGTAGTCGTGGGGGATCGGCCGGCCAGTGTGATGCCGCTGAACTGGCCGGACTGCTCGACGGGCGCGCCGGGAGCACCGGCTCCCGGGTGCACGCTGCCGACGTCGCAGCCAGCAACGCCACAGTAGCGATGATTGCGAAGTTGATTCCCCGATGCACGTCGCAATTGTGCCGGTACGCCCGGGGCGCCGTCGACGGGCAACGCCGTGTCGTCGTGTTTGGGGTCATCGGCTGGAGGCACGTTGCCGCATCCTGGCAAGGTGGCCTGCTGCGTGCCAGCATGAGCGTCGATGGCCGCCATCGACCGGATGAGCGCGACTGAGCGACTGGCCGACGGCTTCGCCTTCCTGGAATCGCCCCGGTGGCACGAAGGCCGGCTTTCTGCCGTCGACCTATATGCCCAGCAGGTCTTGTGCTTCGACCGCGACGCCAAGGTGGAGACGCGTCTTGCCGTGCCGGGTACCCCGACCGGGCTGGGCTGGCTGCCCGATGGGCGCCTGCTCGTGGCTACCCGCGAACGGCGGATCCTGCATTGCGGCGACGCGTGGACCGAGTTCGCCGACCTGACCTCCTTCGGCCCCGCGCCGCTGAACGAACTCACCGTCACCGCGTCCGGTGACGTCTACGTGGGCGTGTTCGGACTCGCCACCGGCGCCCTGCTCCACGTCGGCGTAGACGGCTCGGTCCGAGTCGCCGCGGAACAGCTGCTACTACCCAACGGCCAGGGACTCATCGACCAGGGAGAGACCCTGCTGGTTGCCGAGAGCGCCGGACAGCGACTCACCGCGCTCACCATCGACCCTGACGGCAGCCTTACCAACCGTCGGGTCTGGGCCCGGTTCGGCGACCCCGCTACTGCCAAGACCTTGCCTGAGGTGGTCCGGCAGGTGGCCAGGTGGGTCGACGGGATCGCCGCCGACCCAACCGGCGCCGTCTGGGTCGCCGACCCGTTCGGGCAACAGGCGTTCCGGACAGCCCTCGGTGGCGAGATCACGCACCGCGTTTCCACCAGCCCACTCGGCTGCTATGCCTGTGCGCTTGCCGACGACGGAACCCTCTACCTCTGCGCCGCGCCGCCCGGCGAGGACGAGGCCACCCGGCGCCGCGACCGAACCGGAACCCTGCTGCGAGCGCAGAGTCACCCCAGCGCGCTCAACTGACCTGGGGCCGGTTCCAATCGGCTGCCAGCAGGCCGAGAATCACTTCATCCGCGAAGTCTCCGCTGACCCAGGCGGAGCCACGTAGCCTTCCTTCTTCTACAAATCCGACTTGGGCGGCCGCTCGTATCATCGGCTCGTTGTCGGTCAGCGTCTCGATCTGCAGTCGATGCAGGCCCAGGACCTGGAAGCCGTATTCGCACAGCACTCGGACGACGTCGGTGGCCAGGCCTCGTCCGCGGAAGCTCGGACGCAGCGAGATGCCGATGTGGGCCGCTCGGTTGTGGTGATCGATTGCCCAGAGGAGGGCATCGCCCACCAACGTGTCATCGGCCAGATCCACCACCGAGAAGCACGCAGCGTCGTCGGTAGGATCGGCAACTGCGAAGGGCGATGCGGCAGAACCTGGCGTGATAGGCCGCCACGGCCGCGAGTCCGCTCTCGAGCGCGTTGCGACGTCGTCGTACAGCTCACTCTGCAGTACCGGGACGTCGGTTTCGTGCCGTGCCCGAAGCCCGATCTTGTCACCCCGCAGCATGCGAACAGTCCACCACACTGCGGGAATCCCGGCCGGCCGCGCTCGCGGAGCCTTTCACCGACGGCCTTGACCGTCGGCCTGACTCATCATGGATTTCCCGGCATATCCCGTCAATAAGCCTTCCAGTGACGTGACGGCTGGGTTAAAGTCGCTCCTTTCAGGGGGATACGGGGGCACTGATGCATCGCGTCGCGCTGCGCCGGCTCACGCTCGCCGCGACAGTTTTCGCCGTGTTGGTGGCGGGTCTCGCCGTCGCACCTGCGGCCAAGGCTGACAACGTCACGGTCTCCGGCAATGTCGCGCGTACCGGCTGGGACTCTAACGAACCCGCGCTCGCGCCGGCCCAGGTCAGCGCCAGCGACTTCGGTCAGCAGTTCTCGGTGCAGCTCGCCGGCAGCATCTACTCGCAGCCGTTGGTGGTTGGTAACACCGTCGTCGTCACCACGGAGAAGGCGAACGCCTACGGCATCAGTGCAGCAACCGGCTCGATCCTCTGGCAGCGCTCGTTCGGCGCGCCGTTCCAGTCGTCGACGATCGGGTGCGGCGACCTGACGCCCGATCTCGGTTCCACGTCCACGCCCGTGTACGACCCGGCATCGAACACCGTGTATCTCACCACGAAGATCGCCGACGGCGTCGATCCCCAGCACCCGCACTGGTACCTGCAAGCCATCAACCCGACCGACGGTTCGGAGCGGGCCGGCTTCCCGATCGTCCTGCAGGGTGCCGCCGACAACGACCCCACGGTGACATTCGATCCGTACCTCCAGATGCAACGCGCCGGATTGCTGTTCGCGCACGGCATCGTCTACATCGGCTTCGGCTCGCACTGTGACCTCGGGGCGTGGCGGGGCTGGATCGCGGCCGTCGGCGTCACCGGCACGCCTGCGATCAAATCGCTATTCGTCACCGAGGCGGCAAACGGTGGCGGGGCGGGTGTCTGGGCCGGCGGCGGCGGGCTCGTGACGGACGGGGACGATGCCGACGGCAACCCGCGCGTGTTCTTCGCGACCGGCAACGGCCTGTCGCCGGCCGTCGGCCCCGGGACCAGCCCGTCGCCCTACCTCGGCGATTCGGTGGTCCGGGTGGGGCTCAACGCAAGCGGTCATCTCGCCGCCGCGGACTTCTTCGCCCCGTCGAACGCGCCGACGCTCGACCTCAACGACGCCGATCTGGGGTCTGGTGGACCCGCCGCACTGCCCGACAGCTTCGGCACGCCGTCGCATCCGCACCTGCTGGTCGAGGACGGCAAGGACGGACGAGTGTTTCTGCTCGACCGCGACAACCTCGGCGGACGCGGGCAGGGCCCCGGCGGCGGTGACGCGGTGGTGCAGACGGTCGGCCCCTTCAAGGGCATCTGGGGTCATCCAGCGGTGTACGGCGCCGAGGGCGGCTGGGTCTACTACGTCGAGAACGAGGGTCCGCTTCGGGCGTACCAGCGCGGGGTTACTGCCGGGGGCGACCCGGCGCTGACCGCCGTCGGCGCGAGCAGCGGCACGTTCGGCTACACGTCCGGCTCGCCGATCGTGACCTCCGACGGCACGACCGCAGGCTCAGCTCTGGTGTGGGTCGTCTACTCAAGTGGCTCAACCGGCAGCGGTGGCCAGCTGCGCGCCTACGACGCCGTGCCGTCGAACGGCGTGCTGAATCTGCGGTGGTCCGCCGCGATCGGCAACGCGTCGAAGTTCGAAATGCCCGCGACGAGCGGCGGTCGGGTGTTCGTCGGGACGCGCGACGGGAAGCTGTTCGCGTTCGGGCGGCCGGCGACGGTAGCGCTGTTCGGCGCCACGGTCGACGCCGGTCAGGTCCCGGTCGGCGGGTCGGTGACCACGTCCGCACATCTCACCGCGTCGACCGCGATCACGGTCAACGGCGCATCCGCGACCGCACCGTTCACCGCCGACTCCAGCGGGTTACCGCGCATCCTGGCCGCGAATGACACGATCGACGTCCCGATCACGTTCGCGCCCACCGTGCCGGGCACCGCCGCGTCCACGCTCACGCTCACCACCAGTCTCGGCCCGGTCACGCTCGACCTGCACGGCACCGGAACCCAGCCGGGGCTTGCGGCGTCGCCCAGTCCGCTCGTGTTCGGCCCGGTGCCGACATCGCAGACGAAGACGTACGGCCTCAACATCACCAATACCGGCACGACGAGTGAGACGGTCAGTTCGACATCGCTTCCCGGCGCGCCGTTCACCGTCACCGGTGCACCCGCCGCAGGCACCGTAATCGGCGCCCAGCAGTCACTCGCGCTGTCCGTCACCTACGCGCCGACCCTCGCCGGCACGAACTCCGATTCGCTGGCGATCACCTCGACACACGGCACGCTGACCGTCCCGCTAACCGGTAGCGGCGAGACCGGCCAGGCGCATCTCGCCTTCCGGCCCTCGACCACCGACTTCGGCCGAGTCGTGGTCGGTACCTCCCGAACGCTGAGCTTCGACATCATGAACACCGGCAACATCCCGCTCACGATCACGAAGGCCAAGGCGCCCGCGGGCGTGTTCACGTCGCCGAGCCCGCTGTCCGAGGGCATCACCATCGGCCCGGATGACGTCGTCCACCAGCTCGTGACATTCACCCCGACGGCCCTCGGAACGGCGAGCGCGTCCTATCTCGTGACCGCCGACGACGGCCAGGGCGAGCAGACCGTCACGCTCACCGGCAGCGGCATCACCGGCAGCGCACTACCCGCTCCGACCGGCACCGGCTGGTCGCGCAACGGGTCCACCACCGTGAGCGGCAGTGATCTGGTGCTAACGCCCGCTCAGCCGTACCTCGCCGGATCAGCCTTCTCGACAACGACCGTGCCCAGTGACGGGCTCGACGCGCACTTCACCGCGCAGCTGGGCGGAGGCAGCGGTGCGGACGGCCTTACGTTCACCTTGCTACCCGCCTCAGCGCCCGCAACATCACTCGGCGCCGCTGGTGGCGGCCTCGGCTACGGCGGGCTGACCAACGCCGTGGCCGTCGCCTTCGACACGCATGCGAACGCGACCGATCCGACGTCGAACTTCGTGGGCGTCGCGACCGGCACGCTCGGTGCGACCGACGCGCTCGACTACGTGACGACATCCTCCAACGTCGGTCCTCTGACGAGCGGGACGCATGACGTCGATGTGAACGTGTACGGCGGCCATTTGCGCGTGATCGTCGACGGCGATCTCAAGATCGACCAGCCGATCAACCTGCCTGCGACGGTCCGGCCGGGCTTTACCGCCGGGACCGGCGGACTGACCGACCAGCACATCGTTCGCAACGTTCGCATCACCACGCCCGCGCGGCCTGTCGTGCCGGCGATCAGAACCGACGCGACGGTCTTCGTCAACGGCCGCAACCTGCTGACCACGCCGCAGATGACCACTGCCGCCGCCGGCGAGACGCTCGTCGCGATGGTCAGCTACAGCGGCCCGGCGACGGGAGCGCAGACCGCCACCGTCGCGGGCGCCTTCGTAACCTGGCACCTCGCGCGCCGGACGAATACGCAGCACGGCACCGCCGAGGTATGGACCGCTTTCGCGCCGAATCGGCTGGTCGGCCTCACCTTCCGGGCCACTCCGCGCTTCAGCGGGTACAGCGGCTCGCTCACCGTTCGCGCACTGCAAAACGCCACCGGTGTCGGTGCCACCGCTTCTGCGTCCGCCGTGTCCGGTGCGCCCGCGGTGCGCCTGACCACCACTCGGCCCGGCTCGATGGTTATGGCCGCAGGCAACGACTGGGACCGCGCTCTCGTCCATACGCCGGTGAGCGGCCAGGTCATCGTGCACCAGTACCGGGACTTCGGGATCGGCGACACGTACTGGGCCCAGTCGCTGGCCGCACCCGTCGCAGCGGCGGGCACCGCTGTGCGCATCGCCGACACGTCCCCGACAACCGATCGCTACAACTTCGCGGCGGTGGAGCTGTTGGCCGTCCAGCCCGACAGCACGGCACCGACCGTCGCGCTGACCGTGCCGACGAGCGGCCAGACCCTGACCGGGACGAAGACGTTCACCGCGACGGCGAGCGACAACGCCGGCGTCGTCAGCGTGCTATTCCTGGTGGACGGACTGCCGGTGGGCAACCCGGATACCTTGGCGCCGTACAGCGTTTCCGTTGACACGTCTCTGCTCACCAACGGCGCGCACACCGTTTCGGCCCGCGCGATCGACACGTCCAACAACGTGGGAACGTCGGCCGGGGCCGCCGTCACCGTGAACAACCCGCCGGCAGACATCACGCCGCCCACGATCGCGTTGACAACTCCGATCACCGGCTCGACGGTTAGTGGCAGCGTGACCGTCGCTGCGACGGCGGCCGACAACAAGGCCGTGGCGTCGGTCCAGTTCTACCTCGACGGAGCGCCCCTGGGTCCGCCGCTGACCGCTGCGCCGTTCCAGTTGACCTGGAACACCACCACCGTGGCGAACGGCAACCATACGCTCGCTGCGGCGGCACTGGACGCCGCAGGCAACGTCGGTACGTCCGGCTCGATCTCGGTCCAGGTGTCCAACTAGTCGTCAGCCGCGGTCGACCTACCGATTGGGTAAGAATTCCTCGTCTGGGACGAAGGATTCTTGCTCAATCGGGGAAGGTCTGGTGGCGCCGACTAGACAGCCCGACTACAAGTAAGCCCGTGCACTCGTAGATTGAAGGGATGGCCCGGGTTCGGCTACCCGTCGTCATCGCGGCCGTCGTGCTGGCAGATCAAGCCGCGAAGTGGTGGGCGTGGCGGCACGTTGACGGCGTGCTGATCAACAGTGGTGGGTACATCCTGCTCGGTCCGACGGTTCGTTCGTGGTTCGCGCACCCGGTCGGCGGCGCGGCGTTCGACGTCGTAGGCGCGGCCGCACTGATCGTTGCCGGGTGGTGGCTGATCCGCCGGCCGCGACGCACCGTCTTACTAGGCGGCGGGCTGATCATCGGCGGGTGGACCAGCAACATCCTGGATCGGCTCGGCCTGCACAACTGGACGGCTCCGGGCAGTGCCCGCGGCGTGGTCGACTTCGTCCCGGATGGGACGCCCGGCCGCAGCAATACAGCCGACCTGTGCATCGCAATTGGCGTAGTAGTGCTCGGTGCGAGCCTGTTGTTCCGCCACGGCGAACGCCCGCCGTCTGCACCACGCCGCCCGGGAATACGTGCCTGCGTCGCCGCGCTGATCGTCCTGGCCGCGGTGATCACGCTCGCCGTGACGAGCGCGATCGACCACAAGGGCCGCTACGACCCCTCAGCTGCCCCCTCGACGCGCGTAGGGGTAGGCGTGCCGTGACGCAGATACGGTGCGCGATCTCTGCGCTGGAAGCCGCAGGCGCGCTACCGCGATGCTTGTGGTTACGGCGAGTACTGCGGCGACGGCTGCGACGGCGCCGAAACCCACCATGGCACGCCCTCGTGCGTAACAACGGTGACGTGAGTCCCCGGCGTCGTGGCCGTGCCGAAGCCTACGAGGCGTATGCGCCCGATTGACGGCCTTCGCATGTTCCGCGCGAACCCTGCTCAGAACTGCACCCCGCGCGACAACGCGCCGTCGACGAGGATGTTCGCGCCACTCGTCCGGCTCGACGCCGGGCTCGACACGAACACGACGGTGTGCGCGATCTCTTCCGGAGTGCCCATCCGGCCGGTCGGGTTGAGCGCCAATGCGGTCGAGTACAGCTCGGGCAGATTCTGCTCGATATCCGCCCAGACGCCGCCCGCGAAGTAGGTATTGCCCGGCGACACGGTATTCGCGCGAATGCCTTTGTCCGCCAGCTGATGTGCCAGACCCTGCATGTAGTGGATCAGGGCGGCCTTGAGCGTCCCGTAGGGACCGGCGGCGAAGTCGATCTCTCGCCCGGAAACGCTGGACACGGCCACGATCGACGCCGCAGGGCTCGCTTCGAGATATGGCAATGCTGCGTGCACGATCCGGACGGTCGCCATCAGGTCGACTTCGAACGACGCCGTCCAGTTCTCCGGCTTGTCCTCGATCCCAAGTGCGCTGACGTTCGAGACGACGATATCGAGGCCGCCCAGCGCCTCGGCGCTGCCGGCGACCCAGCCGGTGAGCGCCTCCGCGTCGGCGACGTCGAGCGAAGTGCCAAGTACCGTCGCCCCGTCGGCCGCGAGCGCCTCCTGCGTCGCCTTGACTGCGTCCGCGTGGCGGGCACAGAACGCGACGGACGTACCTTCGGCGACGAAGCCCTCGACGATGGCCCGGCCGATGCCTCGGGTGCCGCCCGTCACAAGCGCACGCAGTCCCGACAGGTGGAGGTCCATGACAGGAATCCTTTCGATTCAGCTGATTCGAGTGGCACGTTCGCGAAGGTCGCGATGCAGCCCCTCGAACGCGTCGGCGGTAGGCAGTAGTGACTTGGGCACCTTGGTGACAACGCTGTAGTTGGGGTCGACCACGTTCGCAATGGGCACCTGCGACACCTGCGACAGCAACTGGTACGCGTCCATCTTGTCCAGCCTGAACAGTTCGCCGAGCCAAACGACCATGTCTACCTGCGACACCCGCCACGCGTCCTCGAGGGGACGGCTGGAACCGACGGTCATCAGGTATTCGTCGTCCTCGAGGCGCGGCCATGCAGGCGCTGCGCCCTTGACCAGATCGACGATCAACGTCGTGGTCATCGCGCCTTCCACGGCGGTGCCGCAGGATTCGCCCTCGCCCTGGCGGTAGTGGCCGTCTCCGATCGAGAACAGCGCGCCTTCGACGTTCACGCCGAGGAAGCACGTGCTGCCCGCGCGCATCTCCGGACTGTCCATGTTGCCGCCGAAGCGTTCCGGCACCAGCGAGCTGCGAACCTCGTTTCCTGCCGGGGCTAACCCGACCGTCCCGAGCATCGGCTCGAGGGGGAGATCGACGCTGAACTCGCTGTGCCGCGCTTCGAACTGCAACATTCCCCGGGCGCGGTCGAGATGATAGATCCATGTCGTGTCCGGGAGCGGATCCTGCAGCGTTGCTGTGCGATCGGTGCTCGTGAGCCCGCCGAAGAACGGGATGGCCGCCGAGGCCGCCCAGTCGCGTGCCGGCTCCATGCGGACGAAGTGCAGAGCCAAGGCGTCACCGGGTTCGGCACCGTCGACGTAGAACGGTCCGGTCTGCGCGTTCACGAAGCGCAGGTCCACCTTCTCGCTGGACAGGTCGTGCACGCTGCGCAGTACTCCGCCGAACGCGTCCTCCGACCATAAACGCAGCGCGGTGCCCGGCGTGATGCGCTGGACCGGTGCGGCACCGCCGAAGGTGTACGCGAGCTGATCGGCTCTTGGGGTGAATTCGATGATGTCCAGGGTGTCTGTCATGGCCGTCCCGTCTGTCAAGGCAGCTGCACGTGTTGCGGTCCGAGTTCGTTGATGCTGCGCACGCCGAGCAATTGCATGGTGCGGCGGACTTCCGCGGAGAGAATCTCGGCGGCCCGGTCCACACCCCGTTCGCCGCCGGCCATCAAGCCGTACAGGTACGCGCGTCCGACGAGTGCAGTGCGGGCTCCTAGCGCGACCGCAGCGATCACGTCAGCGCCGCTCATGATCCCGGTATCCACCCATACCTCGGCCTGCGCACCGACCGCATCAACCACGTCGGGCAGCACCCGTAGTGGGACCGGTGTCCGATCGAGTTGCCGACCACCGTGGCTCGAGACCAGCACAACGTCCGCGCCGGCTGCGACGACGCGGCGGGCGTCCTCGACCGTCTGGATGCCCTTCACCACGAGTGGACCAGCCCACAACGACCGCAGCCATTCCAGGTCGTCGATCGTCATCGTCGGGTCGAACAACTGGTCGACGAGCTCGGCGATCGTCGCGTTCCACGAGTCCAGTGATGCGAACCTGAGCGGTTCGGTCGTCAGCAGGTTCAACCACCACGCGGGATGAGCGAGCGCATTCCATACCGTGTTGCGCTTGAGCTTGGGTGGGATCGTGAACCCATTGCGCGCGTCCCGCAACCGTGGGCCCGCTACCGGCACGTCGACGGTCAGGATCAACGCTTCGTAGCCCGCTTGCCCGGCACGTGCGATCAACTCGGCGCCCGCCGCACGATCTCGCCAGACGTAGAGTTGAAACCACTTACGGGCCTTCGGGGCAACCGCCGCGACGTTTTCCAGGGATGTCGTCCCCATCGTTGACAGCGCGTACGGGATGCCGCGCCGCTGTGCTACGCGCGCAGCGGCGCTCTCACCCTCGTGATGCATCAGCCTGGTGAATCCGGTGGGCGCAAAGGCGAACGGTTGCTCGGAGCGCGACCCGAGCACTGACGCCGAGGTATCAACCTCGGAGACGTCATGCAGTACCGACGGAAGAAACTGCAGACCCGCGTACACCTCACGTGATCGCCGGAGGCTGATCTCTTCCGAGGCGGCGCCGTCGACGTAGTCGAACACCGCTTTCGGGCAGCGGTGGCGTGCGATTGTCCGCAGATCGTCGATGGTGAGCGCGTTGGCCAGCCGCCGGCGCGTCGGGCTGAGCTCTGGTCGGCGGAACGCGACGAGCGGTGCGACGTCAGCCCACCTCGGCAAATGCCGCGGTGGACTCGACGAGGTCACACCCGCAACTCTCGTCCACTGATGGGTGTATCACCAGATCCATGGTTAAGCGGTGCGGATAGCTACGGGAAGATGAGGCTTTCACGACGCTGTCGGCGTCCGAGAGTCCGATTGCCGACGCTCAGCGCCGACACATCCGGTTCACAGGCGATGGCCGCGCGCGGTAGCCTCCGACGTACCGCAGGTAGCCAAGCAGTCAACGGGGCGAGGGACGAGGCGACGGTGTCTGAGCTCCAGGCGATCGTAGATTCCATAGCCACCAGGGCAGGTCGGCCAGCTCTGATCGAGGATCGGCGGCAACGAGTCGTCGTGTACAGCGAGCAGACCGAACCCCTGGACGAAGTGCGCCGGCTGTCGATCCTGCGCCGGCAGACGACAGCCGAGGTGATCGCGTTCTTCCGGGACGTCGGCGTCGAGCAGGCCACGTGCGCGATACGCACGCCGGCTTGCCCACGCCTGGACATGCTGCCCCGGGTGTGCATCCCCATCCGGCACGGCGATCTGCTCCTCGGGTTCTTGTGGTTCCTCGATCCGGACGAGTCGATGACCGACGACGAGATCGCGGGCGTGACGCCCACCACCACCGACCTGGCACTCGCCCTGTACCGCGAGAACCTGTCCGGCGAGATCGCGTCGCAGCGGGAAACCGAGGCGATCCGGCTACTGCTCGCCGACGAGCCGGACGCGCGCCAGCACGGTGCATTTGCGCTGCTCGACGAGGCCGCGCTGGCTGACGACGGCCCAGCAATCGCGATGGTCGGGAAGCTGTGCATGCGCCCTGGCGAGCGGCTGGACGATCTGGTGCGCATCGCGGTAGAGCAGGCTTTCCTGGAGAGCCGGCGCTGGCTCGGTCCGCGCCAGGCCGTGCACCTGTCGCGGTACGACCACGGCGTGCTGCTCGTCCGCTGCAAACGGCGGCGCGGCTGCGTCGAGGTGCCGGACATCGCCGCTCATCTGCACGCGAGTCTTTCGGGCGCGGCCCGCGGTCTGCCGTCGGTGTCCGGCGCGGTGGTCGGCGTGGGGCAGGTTAGGTCCGGGCTGGCTGAATTGCGCGACTCCTATGACGAGGCTGCGCTCGCCATGCGGGTCGCGGTGCAGCTTCCGACAGCCGGACCGATCGCGTGGTGGTCGAAGCTCGGCATCTATCGCGTGCTGTCGCAGCTGACCAGTGATGACATACGCAGCGCCAGCGTCCATCCCGGCCTGGAGAAGCTGCTGGACGACCCACTGCACCTGCCTCTGCTCGCGACCCTGGAGGCCTACCTCGACCTGGCCTGCAGCGCAGGCGCAACAGCGCAGCAGATGAACCTTCATCGCACGTCGCTGTATTACCGGCTGCAACGGGTCGAGGAGCTTGCCGATACCAGCCTGAAAGACGGGAACGAGCGGCTGTCGCTGCACCTCGCGCTCAAGGTGGCGCGACTAACCGGCCGCTACCAGCCGGATGCCGATGCGGCGCGAATGATCGAGCAGTCGCAAGCCGGCTGAGGCGCGCGGCCGGCGACGGGTCGTGCAGGTGTAATGCCGGTCTACGAGCAAGTCCGTCGATTGTCGCTGGAGGTTAGCCAGCAGGGCTGCCTACCGCGTCGCCCAGCGATCGCCTGGCACTCGTGCAGTCGACACGCTCTACGACGTACCCTGACAAATCCGACGTCTGGCCATTTCCCGGTCGTGCGCAGTTCACCGAGAATTCAATCTGCGGCGCGCGTCGGCTACAGATCTCGAGATTCCTTATCGGCGAGCGACGTGGCTAAACGCCTGAATGGCAATGTGGCAGGTACCGGACAGGTCGACTTCTCGGGGTTCCGACCGTTTCTGGCACGGGGGTAGCGTCCGTCGTATTCGAACTCCACGATGTCGCCAGCCATGCTATGGGCCGCGAGGAGGTTTCGAGTATGGGATCGGGCAGCAGCGGCGGCAAGACGGGTGCAGGCGTTTCGTGCAGCGGCCCGCGTCGGGCCGCCCGGGCGCCACCGCCAGTCCGGGTCTCATTCCTTCATTACCAGCATTCGCATCAATTCAGAGAAGTGGTGTGTGCTGAAAAGCAATCATGTTTGTGCACTGGAATACGGCGCACCAAATAGCGAGCGAAACCATGGTGCGAGTGCCAAGGACCGGGCGCACGCCGTCCTGGCGTGCGGCCCCGAGACAGCGTGACGAGGAGGTCATCAGCTCATGAGATCCAGCTTCAGACTGCCGGCCGCGAAATGGCTGGCGCCGCCGATCGGAGGGGCCGTCGCATTTATTGCCGGCTCGTCGATCGCGCTGGCCAGCACATTCGTCGCCGGTTCGGTGGTCCGGGTGCCGGACAATCCACTCGGCGGTAACGCAGCGTGCGCGGCTCTGGTCGCGAAACATACCGCGCTCGGCAGTAGGAACTTCCCCGACTCCGAGGTCGAACCGCAGGTTGCCGTCGATCCCACCAACCCGATGCACCTGATCGGCAGCGTCCAGCAAGACCGTTGGAACGACGGCGGCGCCAACGGACTCACCAACGTGGTGTCCACGAATGGCGGGACCTCGTGGTCGCTGGCCGCGGGCCAGCCGCAGTTCTCGATCTGTAGCGGGGCGCAGCCCGGCTCGCCGGGATTCTTCGACCGGTCGACCGATCCCTGGGTGAGCTTCTCCGCCGACGGCGCGGTGGCCTACTCGATCGGCGACTCGTTCAACGCGAACGGACCGGGCTTCGGCGGCGCCAGTTCGATCATCATCAGCCGCTCGACCGACGGCGGCAACCACTGGCAGACACCGGTCACCGCGCGACTCGACCTCTCGAACACGGTGCTGAACGACAAGGAATCCGTAACCGGCGACCCGCTCGTGGCGAACAACGCCTACGCCGTCTGGGACCGGCTCGAATCACCGCAGACGAACGCCAACCCGAGCGCGACGGTGCACGCCTTCGCCTTCCGCGGTCCGGCCATGTTCTCCCGCACCACCGACAAGGGCGTTACCTGGAGCCAGGGCCACGCCATCTTCGACCCCGGCCAGAACGACCAGACCATCGGCAACCAGATCGTCGTGCCGACGACCGGACCCGCCAGGGGCGTGCTGATCGACGGCATGAGCCTGATCACCAACCAGGGCGGTAAGTGCCCGTTCACGCCGTCAAGGTGCGGCAAGGGCGCTACGTTCACCGCCTCTGTGATCCGGTCGACCGACGGCGGCAACACCTGGTCCGGCGCCATCCCGATCGACGTGCAGCACGTCGCGTCGGTATCCATCGCCGGCCATGCGGTGCGCTCGAGCGACTTCCTCCCCGAGTTCGCGGTCAACCCGGTCAACGGGAACATTTACGCGGTCTGGCAGGACTCCCGCTTCACCGGGTCCTCCAAGATCGCCTTCTCCCAGTCGACCGACGGCGGTCTGACCTGGAGCCCGGTGATCCGCATCGACCAGTCGCCCGGCAACACGCAGGCCTTCGTGCCGCAGATCCACGTCGCCGCCGACGGGACCGTCGGTCTCCTGTACTACGACCTGGAGCACGCCACTGCGGCGCAACCGGGGCTGACCGACGCCTTCATCGCCCACTGCCACGCTGCCACCAGCGACTGCACCAACCCGGCCAGCTGGGCGGCCGGCGGTGAGACGAGGCTGAGCACAAGCGGTTCGTTCGACTACCTCACCGCGCCGAATGCCGGCGGCTTCTTCCTGGGCGACTACTCCGGCCTAACGGCGTCGGGCACGACGTTCAAGGCGTTCTTCGGCATGTCCAAGCCGATCGCCACTACCGGAGCCTCCGACACCTTCTCCAATAGCGCCGGCTAGCGCTGGCAACGCAACACCCTCGACGTTGTCCGTGTGTCGCGTCGTCATAACGACGCGACGCACGGACAACTCGCTTTCAATAGCTCGCCGTGGCGCAGTACTGCATCGTCGGCCTCACCGGGGAGTGAATCCGGCGAGGATGGCGTCGACGATGCGGGGGCCGAGATTGCGGGTCAGGGGAGCACCGCTGAACAGCAGGCGGTAGAAGATCGGCCCGACCAGCAGTTCGTGAACGAGGCGGACGTCGGTGTCGGAGCGCAGATCGCCGCGGGCGATGCCCCGCTCGATCACCGGGGCCAGCTGATCCATGCGTGGCTGGACCACCTGGTCACGGTAGACGCGGGCGAGTTCGGGATCAGTAGCGATCTGCGAGACCAGCCCCTGCATCGCCGGGCCGAACGGCGCCGAGGCTTGCATCCTGACCACCTGGTTGATGAAGGTGAGCAGTTCCTTGCGGGTGTCGCCGACGTCGACAGGCTTCTCGAAGCGGGGGATCATGTCGATCATCACGGCGTCCAGCGCCAGTTCCCACTTGTCGCGCCAGCGCCGGTAGATGGTCGTCTTGGCCACCCCGGAGCGGCTGGCGACCGCCTCTACAGTCAGCGAGCCGACGTCGCCGTCGGCGAGCAGCTCGCGAGTAGCGTCCAGGATCGCCTGCCGGGACCGCTCCACCCGCGGGTCCGGACGGCGGGCCGCTGCGGTGGTCGGTTGCACCATACCCACAGTGTACGACGAAACGTAGTGTTGCCGAACGCCGCGTCGCGCCGCCGTGCAGGTGCACGATAACTGGTCTTGATCGTCTCCGTGGGAACCGCGAGACCGGCGGTTTCACCGGAGATGATCAAGGCGATCGGTATCAGGCGAGCGCCGGCGACCTCCTTGTGGTCAGCCGGTCAAGGAGGAGCCATGGCTAGCAGCAACTCGGTACCCGGGTTCACGGCGAGCGTCGACGGACTGCACTTCATCAACTCGTGGCCGAGCGAGCCGGACATCGTCATCGACGCCGGACCACTCGGCAAGGTGCCGATCGGCGACGCGAGCAACGGCCTGTGCGGCGGCATGGTGTACACGGTGATCGACGTGTTCACTGCGGGCCTGCCGCCGATCCCGGACACCCAGCAACCCCCGCACGGCTCGGCATTGTTCAACTACATCGTTTCGCGACTGTTCGCGAGTTTCGACATCCCGGCCGGCGTTCTCACGTACTACCAGTGGATGATCACGCCGGACCACGACACCGGCATCTGGTTCGCCACCCGTCGGGGCGTTTCCTGGAAGACGATCATGGAAGAGTGGCCGAAGATCAAGGCCGATATCGACGGCGGCAGGCTGTCGCCGCTCGGGCTAGTTACCGTCGAAACCCCCGACGCCAGCCAGATGGGGCACAACCACCAGGTGCTCGCCTACGGCTACGAGATCGACGACGCCAACCGCCTGACGCTGCACCTGTACGACCCGAACACGGCACCACCGGATGCGGACGACGTGCGGCTGTCGCTGGACCTGTCGAATCCGACGCACACCTCGCCGATCACGCACAACGTCAACATCGACGGGAACATCCGTGGCTTCTTCCGCACGAAGTACGGCTTCAACAACCCGGCCGCGCTCGAGCCCACGACGCCGTTGCCATCCAACGCCCTGTACGTGTCGTCCTGGGTGCCGTCGCCGCTGCAGCCGGGACAGATCGTGCAGGTGCAGGTGACGATGCAGAACCTCGGCGGCACGACCTGGACGGCGGCCGGTTCGAATCCGTTCCGGCTCGGTGCCCAGAACCCGCAGGACAATTCGACGTGGGGGTTGAGCCGGGTCGACATGCCGCACGATGTCGCGCCCGGCGACGAGATCACGTTCAGCTTCCCGATCACGGCACCGACGGCTCCGGGCACATACGACTTCCAGTGGCGCATGGTGCAGGAATCCGTGGCCTGGTTCGGCGACTTCACCGCGGATGTGCCGATCGTGGTCGCGGTCGCGGCCTGATCAGTCAGGGCACGGATACCGGCGCGGCGCGGCGCCGTCGCGTTGCCCATGCTCGCTGGTTGACTGCGATTCGTGAGCACGCCCGCGCCGATCGCCCCACCCGCGGTTGATCGTGCGCGCAGGGAACGGCGTCTGGTCATGTTGATGCTGGCCGTCGGCATACCCATCGCGGTTGTCGCCGGCATGATCATCGGATGGGGCTACGCGCCGGTGGTGGGCTGGTGCGCGGCGGCGTTGACGTTCTGCCTCATGACGTGGGCGCACGTCAGGCATCGCGATGCGGATCAGACGGCGGAGATGGCGGCGCGTGACGATCCCTCGCCCACGACGGCAGACCTTCTCATTCTCCTGGCGAATGTGGCGAGTCTTGCAGCCGTTGGCTATGTGCTCGTGCAAGCCAACTCGGCGCGTGGGTCACGGCAGGCACTGCTGGCCGCGCTGGCCGTTGCCAGTGTGGCAATCTCGTGGGCCCTGATCCATATTCTGTACATGCTGCGATATGCGGTGCTGTATTACTCGGGCTCCGTCGGGGGCATCGATTTCAACCAGAAGGACCGGCCCAGGTTCGCCGACTTCGCCTACTTGGCATTCACGCTCGGCATGACTTACCAGGTCTCGGATACCAACCTGCAGAGCACTCAGATCCGGGCGGCAGCATTACGACACGGACTGCTGTCGTTCGTCTTCGGCTCGATGATCCTCGCAACGACCGTCAATCTGGTCGCAGGCTTGCCCCGCTAGCCACGACGCATGGGGAATGCTCGCCTCAGGCGGCGGCCCCCTCGGTGCGCGCACCCTGGTTCAGCGCGAGCCGTCCCGAGCGGACGAGTAGCCAGGCGACCAGGGCGCCGAAGGCGAAGCCCCCGACGTGGGCGAAGAAGGCGACTCCGCCGCCGTTCGCGCCGGCGCTGAAGAACCCGAAGTTTG
>Ga0126373_10000916_pt1 | contig 20225 bp, 17 predicted proteins | sample PanSoiMetPlot_11_FD_92545 | JGI IMG/M metagenome (GOLD analysis project Ga0126373, IMG submission 92545) | Tropical forest soil microbial communities from Panama - MetaG Plot_11 | ecosystem: Environmental > Terrestrial > Soil > Tropical forest > Bulk soil | place: Panama | collected 2016-02-17 | reverse complement strand
TTGCTCGCCCCAAGTCTGCGGGCTGGACGGCGGCAGGTCGCAATACCAATCATAAAAGGAGAGTAGCGTTCCACCGATCAGGCTGAGATACCGCGCGCCCGACGCGTAGGAAACCATTGACATCGCCGGAATGGGTGAGAAACCGACAACCCGATCAGGCCCCCACGTCTTGATCGTATGGACGTTGGCAGCGCTGATGATCTCGGTGACCTCCGCCCAGTTGGAACGGACAAAACCACCGCGGCCGCGTAGGGCCTTGTAGGACTTGGCCGCGTCCGCATTGCCAACGATCGATGCCCAGGCTTCGACCGGACCCAGAGTCTTGCGCGCCTCACGCCACAGCCGCACCAGCCGACCGCGCACCATTGGATATTTGATGCGGCTCGCGCTATACAGATACCAGCTATAGGAGGCACCGCGCGAGCAACCTCGCGGCTCGTGGTTGGGCATTCCGGGGCGCGTACGGGGATAGTCCGTCTGCTGTGTTTCCCAAGTGACCACGCCGCTCTTTACGTAGATTTTCCAGCTGCAAGACCCCGTACAATTCACCCCGTGGGTGGAGCGCACGATCTTGTCGTGCTGCCAACGCTGCCGGTAGCCCTCTTCCCACATGCGGTCTTCGTCACGGAGTTCGCCGTGGCCGCCCGCAAAAGCCTCACGACGGCGCGATAAGTACGTGAGACGCTCGAGAAAGTGGCTCATGAACTCTCTCCTGTCGCCATCGAGACGCCACCATGCGCGAAGTGGCGAGGTCCGGTCGATTTCTCCCCCATGACCGGGAGACGCCGTACTTCAGTCATGTAGTTCAGGATCAACGAGACCCAAACGATGCCATAAAGGAACATGAAACAGCTTGAGTTGATCCCCAACCAATCGAGAATCGCGCCGAAGAAGATCGGGAGGAGGAAACCACCGAGACCGCCGGCAAGGCCAACGATGCCCGTTACGATACCCATGTTTTCTGCAAAGTCATCACCAATGTATTTGAAGGTCGACGCCATCCCGCACGCAAAAGCGATGCCAAGGGCGAAGAGCAACATCGTGAAGAAGAGTGTTGACAGCCCAATATGAAATTGGGCGGGACCGCGGATGGTATGCACGATGAACTCGGTCTGCGGATAGGACAGGAGGAACAGGCAGACCCAGGCTGCCCATAACACCCACCACGTCACATTGTGCGCGCCGAAGCGATCTGCGAGCCATCCACCAAGCGCGCGCAGCACGCCTGCAGGAAGAGAAAAGCACGCGGCCAGCAGCGAGGCCTGCGCGATATTCAGACCGTACTCTTGCACGAAGTATTGCGGCATCCATACGGACAACGCGGTAAAACCGCCAAACACGATCGAATAGTACTGGCAATACTTCCAGACATGTAGGTCCTTGAGAATCATCATTTGTTGGCGCAGCGAGGTGCCGCTCTTGCCGGGAGCTGACGAATCCGGAGCCGACAGCAGCCAGAAGATCAGCGCCGTGGCCAGCAGTGCGATGGCATAGAACCGGGGAACAATTTGCCATCCATACTGGGCAAGGAGGACCGGAGCGATAAACATATTGATCGCCGCGCCGGTGGTGCCGGCGCCAAACACCCCCATGGCGAAGCCGCGCCTCTCCTTGGGAAAGAAACGGGCGACATAGGGGGTGCCAACCGCGAAGGAGGCGCCGACGAGGCCGAGCGCCAATCCCAGTACGAGAAACTGCCAGAGTTGGTTCGCATAGCTCGTGAACCACACCGGTACAGCACAAACCACCAGCAGCAGGAACATGACGATCCGACCGCCGAACCTGTCCGTCCAGATGCCAAGCGGAAGGCGAAACAGCGATCCCGTGAGCACCGGGGTGGAGGTCAGCAAGCCGAATTCAAGCGCACTCAAGTTAAGCTCGCGCTTGATCGGGATTCCGATCACGCCGAACATCAGCCACACGGCGAAGCACACGACGAATGCCCATGTGGTCACGGCCAGAACAACGAGGCTCCCGGGCTTAGACATGTCGCCTCCACCAGAGTCGTACCCACGGACGGCGGTTCACTGCACCCGTTAAGGTGCAACAATAGATGCCCTACCAATCAGACTTGAGTTCCGTCTCTCCGCGATTGACCGCGCACAAGGCGACTCGCTGAGCCGGCGCTCCGCAGACGCGCCTGCGGCCGCGCGCCGTCAGTGCCCGCAACCAGAGGATCAAGACGAAGTCTTTATCCCGGCTCCTTCCGTGTCGTCGTGCCCTAGCAGATCCGTCAAAAGATGCGTTTGATTTGCATCAATTTGGCTACGAGACGTCGTGCCATGGTCATCCCGTTTAACGGTGGTCTGTGTCGGGAGGCGGCAGCGCGCCCCTGTGCCGGGAAGGTGATGATCCCCGGATTGCGGTGCTATGAGGGGCCTGCTCTGCTGTCCTAAGGGTTCCGGCCGTTCTTCCTCTTCGGTTCGATCTATGCCGCCTCGCGGTGCTGCTCTGGCTGCCGATGTTCTACGGTGAGATTGCAATCTTGACGGCCTTTGTGCCTCGCGACTGGCATGCGCACGAGATGAGCCGTGATGACCCGCGCCAGTCTTGGCCATAGTGGTCACGCGCTGCTCGCGCCGATCATGACGCAGCTGATATACTTAGCCGTCCTGGCGGCGGCCCTGACACGCATCGGGGCGGTGATCGCGCCGCAGCGCAGCAATGTGCTTCTTCCCCTTTCAGCCTTGCTGTGGGCCGCCGCATTTCTCGGTTTCGGCGCGAGCTACGCCCCTATCCTGCTCAGACGCCGTCGCGACCGCGATGAACTTACGGGGACGAATCTGCCCGAACCGCGCAAAGCCGACAGTCTTTGATTTTGGTCAATGCGCAGACATCATAGTCGTTGAGGAAATGCCCAAAAGGACGACAGGAGGGCCCTGTTGAACGGCTGCCGCTCGCCGCCAGTCAAGCCAGCGGTTGGGCAAAAGGAATGGGAGGGTCTCATGAGCGAATCGCCCCCCGTCGTAGACGAGGAAGCACCTGTTCGAACCGACGCGCGAAGCGCCGACCCATTCGTCCGCGAGATCACCGTCAGCGATGTCAACGAGGCGTGGGCGCAGGGGCTGCGCGACTTTCAGACTGCGCCGATCTTCGGCTTAGTCTTTGGTGGATTTTACGCGCTGGCTGGTATCGCCATCGTCGCTAGCGTCTCCGCGCTCGGCCTGAGCTATCTTACCTATCCCCTGGCTGCCGGATTTGCGCTCATCGGCCCGTTCGCGGCTGTCGGATTGTATGAGGTCAGTCGGTGCCTCGAAGCTGGCCTGGCGCCGTCATGGTCTCGTGTACTCGGCGTCGTCGTTGAACAGCGCAATCGCCAATTGGCATGGTTGGCGTTTGTCGTGTTGTTTATCTTCGTCGTCTGGATGTACATCATCCAACTGCTGCTCGCACTGTTTATTGGTTTTCATGGGTTTGCCACGCTCAAGGACCTGCTTTCTATCCTGACGACGACACCTGAGGGCGTTGCGTTCCTCGTGCTCGGAAACGCAATCGGTGCGTTTCTGTCGCTGATTCTCTTTGCATTGACGGTCGTTTCAATACCGCTGGTGCTCGATCACGAAATCGATTTCGTGACCGCGATGATCACCAGCGTGCGCGCCGTGGTCATGAACCCGGCGCCGATGCTTGGATGGGGATTTACCGTCGGGGTGTTGCTGGCACTGGCGTCTTTGCCGCTCTTTCTCGGTTTGGTGTTTGTATTGCCGATCCTCGGCCACGCGACTTGGCATCTCTATCGTAAGGTTGTGGATCCCGTTCCGGAGTAAGCAGACCAACAGGCGCCGAGGCAGCGCACGTCGTCGCATAATACGAGGGAGTTTGCCGCCACCTTTGCGATCGCCGTCGATCTGGAAGGTTCGACGGAGCAAGCCAACGCGCCCTCCACGGCGTCCGCGTGCGTCGCATGCCGCCGAAACGGTTCGGACCAGCGGAATTTTTCCCGTTTGTTTGAGTTCGACATTGATCTGCCTCAATGTCGATAGGATCACCTCGTGTGAATCGTCTTACACACGGGGCCGAATCCGCGGCGCTGGCTTTTTCGAGGCGAGGGATGGCGACAACCTCACAGAAGACTCTAACGTTGGGAGAAGGAGGCCTGGCGCTTGCATTTGCGGTAGCCGCGCTCCTCTGCCTGATCGGAGCGGCCAAGGCGCAGGACGCGGCGTTTGCATTTCACGCTTACCTAGGAGCGGCCGCGAGCATCGCTGCGGTCTTCACGATCTTCAATCACTACTTCAATCGTCCCACCGAGGGGCCACCACAGGTGATCGATGGCAGGCCAAATTATCAGCTCGGACCGATCAAATTTGCGAGCTACATGGCAATGTTCTGGGGCCTTGCCGGGTTCACGGTCGGCCTGTGGGCAGCACTCGAGCTCGCCTATCCCGCACTCAATTTAGATCTACCCTGGACTAATTTCGGACGCATCCGTCCGCTGCACACTTCGGCAGTCATCTTCGCATTTGGCGGCAACGTGCTGATCGCTACCTCGTTCTACGTGGTGCAGAAGACGTGCCGGGTCCGCATCGCCGGCGAACTTGCCCCCTGGTTCGTTGTGCTCGGCTACAATTTCTTCATCCTCATTGCTGGCACCGGCTATCTTCTTGGCGTCACCCAGTCGAAGGAATACGCCGAGCCCGAGTGGTACGCCGATCTGTGGTTGACCATCGTCTGGGTCGTCTATCTGCTCGTTTTCCTGGGTACGCTAATCAAACGCAAAGAGCCGCACATCTTCGTGGCTAACTGGTTCTACCTTGCCTTCATCATCACCATCGCCATGCTGCATCTCGGCAACAACCCGGCGATGCCAGTATCGGTCTTCGGCTCGAAATCCTACGTTGCCTGGTCGGGCGTGCAGGATGCGATGTTCCAATGGTGGTATGGCCACAACGCGGTCGGGTTCTTCCTCACCGCCGGCTTCCTCGGCATCATGTACTATTTCGTGCCCAAACGCGCCGAGCGACCGATCTACTCCTACCGACTGTCGATCGTGCACTTCTGGTCGCTGATTTTTCTCTATATATGGGCAGGCCCTCACCACCTGCACTATACCGCCCTCCCCGACTGGGCGCAGACGCTCGGCATGACCTTCTCGGTTATGCTGTGGATGCCGTCCTGGGGCGGGATGATCAACGGCATGATGACGCTCTCCGGCGCGTGGGACAAACTGCGAACCGATCCTGTGCTGCGAATGCTCGTTGTGTCGGTGGCGTTCTACGGTATGGCGACCTTCGAAGGACCGATGATGTCGGTCAAGATCGTCAATTCGCTCAGCCACTATACCGACTGGACTATCGGTCACGTCCATTCCGGCGCGCTCGGCTGGGTCGGATACGTCTCCTTTGGGGCGTTGTATTGCCTCGTGCCGTGGCTGTGGAACCGCCCGGGGCTCTATAGCCTCAAGCTCGTCAGCTGGCACTTCTGGATCTCGACCATTGGTATCGTGCTCTACGTCTCAGCGATGTGGGTCTCGGGCATCATGCAGGGCTTGATGTGGCGCGCGTACACCTCGCTCGGCTTCCTGGAATATTCGTTCATCGAAACGGTCGAGGCGATGCATCCGTTCTACGTCATCAGGGCGCTGGGTGGGGCACTGTTCCTTCTGGGCGCGATTATCATGGCCTATAACCTGTGGATGACTGTCCATCATGGGGTGGCCGAAGAGGTCACCCCGAGAATGGCGCTCCAACCGGCGGAATGAAGGGAGTGCCATGTCGGTCTTTACCAGACATCAGGTCATCGAAAAGAACTCGGTCCTGCTCGTCATCGGCATTCTGCTCGTGATCGCGATCGGCGGCATGGTCGAGATCGGACCGCTGTTTTATCTCAAGAGTACGATCGAGAAAGTGGAGGGCATGCGGCCCTACACCCCGCTCGAGCTTGCCGGACGTAACATCTATGTACGTGAGGGGTGCTATCTCTGCCATTCGCAGATGATCCGCTCGCTGCGTGACGAGGTCGAACGCTATGGCCACTATTCGCTCGCGGCGGAGAGCATGTACGACCACCCGTTCCAGTGGGGCTCAAAGCGCACCGGTCCCGACCTCGCCCGGGTCGGAGGCAAGTACTCCGACGAGTGGCATGTGACGCATCTCATAGACCCTCGTTCAATCGTGCCGCAATCGGTGATGCCGGGCTATCCGTTCCTGGCGACGTCCGACCTCGACTACATGTCCATTGCCGCACACCTGCGAGCCAATCGAAAGGTCGGCGTCCCCTACACCGACGAACAGGTCGAGCATGCGGTCGACGACCTTCGCGCCCAGGTGAACCCCGACGAGCCGAAAGTCGCAGAATTCCAGAAGCGCTACCCTAAAGCGGTGGTCCGCGACTTCGACGGCAATCCCGGCCACATCACCGAGATGGACGCATTAGTGGGCTATCTGCAGATGCTTGGAACTCTCGTCGACTTCAAACTCTACGACGACAAAGCCAATCTTCGCTGATGAGGTGCGCCCGTGATCGAGCCGATCATCCAGACTCTGATGTCCTATGTGACCACCTGGTGGACGCCCGCCTTTCTCGCGCTGTTTTTCGTGGTACTCGCCTATGCACTGTGGCCACGCAATCGCGCCACGTTCGAGGCCGCGGCGAAGCTGCCTCTCCGGGAGGACTAAGGCGTGGTTCAGCAAACCGACGTTGACCCGATCTCCGGTATGGTGACCACGGGCCACGAGTGGGATGGCATTAAGGAATTGAACACACCGATGCCGCGATGGTGGCTATGGCTGTTCTATGCCACGATCGTCTGGGCGGTTGCTTATTGGGTCGTCTATCCCGCTTGGCCGACCTTGACCGGCTTTACGCGTGGTCTCCTAGGATACACGAATCGGGCTCAGGTCGCCGTCGAGACCGCAGCCTCGCAGCAAACGCGCGGCGAGAAGGCGGCGGCCTTGGCGCAGGTCAGCCTTGCCGATATCGAGAAGGATCCGGCGATGCTCACCCTGGCGCGGGCCCAGGGGCGGGCGGTGTTCGGCAACAATTGCGCGCCGTGCCATGGCGTCGGCGCAACCGGGGCCAGGGGCTATCCCAATCTCAACGACGACGACTGGCTGTGGGGTGGCTCCCTGGACCAGATCTATCAGACCATTCGCTACGGCGTCCGCTCCGGGCACCCGGAAGCCCATCAGGGGAACATGCCCGCGTTCGGCAAGCAGGGAATGCTCAAGCCAGACGAGATCGTGAAGGTCGCCAACTATACGCGCTCGCTCTCGGGGCTCTCGGCGCGCCCGGGCGCCGAGCTCGTGCCCGGCAAGAAGATCTTTCTCGACAATTGCGCCGTCTGCCATGGCGAGGATGGAAAGGGCAACCAGGAACTCGGGGCGCCGAACCTCACCGACGCGATCTGGCTCTACAGCCCTGACGAAGCGACGATCATCGAGGACATCACCAATGGCCGCGGCGGCGTGATGCCTGCCTGGGTCGATCGGCTCGATCCGGCGACCCTCAAGGCCGTGACCGTCTATGTCCACACGCTGGGCGGCGGCTAACCATTGGGCCGCTGCGCTCGCGTTCGGGCACAGGCCGAAGCGGCATACCCGGCGCCGGCCGCGCCGTTTTGGGGCTGCACGATTGAGATAAATCAGGACGCGATGGTGCTCATAAGAATTGTGATGTTTTTGTTGCCCAGATATCGGGATTTTCCCGATGGGGCTCGGTCTTGCCGATGAGCCAAGCTGTCGATCCCAAAGACATCGAGATCGCGCCGCTCTACATCGCGCGGCAAAAGATCTATCCCCAGAGCGTGGCGGGAAAATTCCGGACGATCAAATGGGCTTTGATGGTCTTTTGCCTGGGAATTTATTATCTGCTCCCGTTCGTTCGCTGGGACCGCGGGCCGGACGCGCCGAACCAGGCGGTGCTCGTCGATTTCCCCAACCGGCGATTCTACTTCTTCTTTATGGAGATCTGGCCGCAGGAAGTCTACTACATCACCGGCCTGCTCATCATTGCCGCGATGGTGCTGTTCCTGATGAACGCCGTCGGGGGACGCCTGTGGTGCGGCTACCTCTGTCCACAGACCGTGTGGACGGACCTTTTCTATGCGGTCGAGCGCTGGATCGAGGGCGACCGGCGTACGCGCATGAGCAAAGACAAGCAACCCCTCACGCCGCGGCGTTTGCTCGAGCTTGCCACCAAACATAGCATCTGGTTGATGATTGCATGGTGGACTGGCGGCGCCTGGGTTTTGTATTTCGCGGATGCACCAACTCTGGTGAAGCAGCTGGCAACTTTCGCGGCGCCGCCTGTCGCCTATATTTGGATCGGCATCCTGACCTTCACTACCTACACTCTCGCCGGGCACATGCGCGAGCAGGTGTGCGTCTATATGTGCCCGTGGCCACGCATCCAGGCGGCATTGACGGATGAATGGGCTCTCAACGTTACTTATCGGCGCGATCGCGGTGAGCCCCGCACCTCACTCAAGAAGGCCCAAGAGTTGCACGCGAAAGGACAGCCGGCTGGGGATTGTGTGGATTGCAACCAATGCGTCGCCGTCTGCCCGACGGGTATAGACATCCGCGATGGCGCCCAGCTCGGATGTATCATGTGCGGCCTATGCATAGACGCCTGTGACAACGTCATGGTCAAGGTTGGCCGACCCACCGGGCTTATTGCCTACGACAATGACATCAATATCAAACGCAGACTCCAAGCAAAGCCGGAGATTTACCGGCCGCTGCGTCCGCGCACCCTCGCCTATGCGGCCGTCATCGTCCTTGTTGCCGGTATCATGCTCTACAGCGTGATAACGCGGAACCTCCTCGGCCTCAGCGTTGTGCACGACCGCAATCCGTTGTTCGTCTCCCTCAAGGATGGCTCGATCCGCAACGGGGGCACGGTACGCGTGCTCAACAAGCGCAACGCAACCAGGACCTACACGCTTGCCGTCGACGGCCTCCCAAATGCGCAGGTTCGTGTGGTCGGAATCAATGCAGACCCGACCGGGGCGCCGGTGATCATCGTCGGTCCGGATCAGACCCGCGAGCTGCGGGTCCTGGTGACGGCGCCGGCGGACACCAAACTCGGACGGTCAACGCCTGTGAGCTTCCGGATCACCGACACGATCAGCGGCGAGACCGCGACGGCAGCCGACCATTTCATCGCCGAATGAGGTTTTGACATGACCATCAGCGACCGCGAAGCCGATGGACAACGTTCCCTCGGCAGCAGGCACGCCCAGGGACGGCCGTTGACCGGGCGGAGCGTGCTCATCTGGCTTGCCTCGTTCTTCGCGGTGGTCATCGGCGTCAATGCCTTAATGGCAAAGCTCGCCATCGACACCTTGCCGGGAACCGATGTCGACAGCGCTTACCAGGCCGGCAACGCCTATAATGCACAAATTTCTGCGGCGCGCGCCCAGGATGCGCGGCGCTGGCAGGTGCGCGGGTCTATTGAACGCACGCCCGGTGGGCGGGCCGTCATCGAGGTCGAGGCGCGTGACAGCGAGGGCGTGCCGTTGAAGGACCTGGCGTTCTCCGCCCAACTCGAGCGCCCTATCGACCGGCGAGCTGATCGCAACCTGGTGCTGGGCGAGCGCAACGGCGGCGTTTATCGCGGCGAAGCCGTCGATGTCGCACCCGGCCAATGGGACCTCTTGCTCCAAGCTGATAGCGGCTCACAGCGCGTGTTCCTATCGCGGCATCGCGTCCTCCTCAAATAAACGGTCAGCGATGAGCGACACCCGCGATTTATCCCACTTTGTTCGCCATATCGAAGGTGGCGTCGCGCGCATCGATCTGGCTGTTGAGGGCATGGCCTGCGCCGGGTGCATGTCCAAGATCGAAAGAGGATTGTCGACGCTTCCCAGTGTCACCCGCGCGAGGGCGAATCTGACAAATCGCCGGGTCGCAGTCGAATGGAACGAGGGCGCGATCGATCCGGTACGCGTGGTCGAACGGCTCTCAGAGCTCGGTTTCCGCGCTTACCCATTCGATCCTGGAGGAGCCGAGGCTGCAGAAGAGCAGGAGACGAACTTTCTACTGCGCTGTCTCGCAGTCGCCGCCTTCGCAACCATGAACATCATGCTGCTGTCGGTCTCGGTCTGGTCGGGCAATGTGTCCGACATTACACCCGAGCAGCGCGATTTCTTCCATGGGCTCTCTGCTCTGATTGCGTTGCCCGCGGCCGCCTATGCGGGCCAGCCGTTCTTTCGTTCGGCTATTCGGGCGCTAATGGCGCGCAGCCTCAACATGGACGTGCCAATCACGCTTGGCGTCCTGCTCGCGCTCGGCATGTCGGTGCTGGAGACGCTCCACCACGCGAGCCAAGCCTATTTCGATTCAGCCATGATGCTGCTGACGTTTCTTCTGGCTGGCCGCGCCCTCGACCAGAACATGCGGCGGCGCACCCGGGCCGTCGCCGGCAACCTAGCCGCACTAAAAGCCGAGACTGCAATCAAGCTCGCAGACAACGGGGATTTGCGAGAAGTCCCAATTGCCTCGGTTCAACCAGGCGATATTGTCCTGGTGCGCTCCGGTGAGCGCATTGCCGTCGATGGCGTGGTGGTTGAAGGCACCTCGGAGATCGATCAGAGCCTCGTCACCGGCGAGACCATGCTTGCAACGGCACGCAAAGGCACGCGGGTCTATGCCGGAACGATGAACGGCTCTGGCACATTGCACGTGCGCGTCGAGGCGTCTGCAGAAGCCACGTTTCTTGACGACGTAACGCGGCTCCTCGAAAAGGCAGTCGAAGCCCGTTCGCGCTACTTACGGCTTGCCGATCGTGCCGCCCGGCTCTACGCCCCACTGGTGCACGTCACGGCGCTCTCGACGCTGGTCGGGTGGTTGGTGGTGGGCGCCACTTGGCACGATGCCACCGTTACCGCCATCGCCGTCCTGATCATCACCTGCCCCTGCGCGCTCGGCCTTGCCATTCCGGCTGTGCAAATCGTCGCTTCCGCCGAGCTGTTCCGCGCGGGCGTGCTACTAAACGCGGGTGATGCCGTAGAACGGCTCGCGGACATTGATACGGTGCTGTTTGACAAGACCGGGACTCTGACCCTGCCGGAGTCTGAAGTGATCAACGCCGCCGATGTTCCCGGCGACGTTATCGATGTTGCCGGCCGCTTGGCGCTGGCAAGCTCTCACCCCCTTGCGGCCGCGGTTGCCCGCGCCGCAAACGCCCAAAGCCCGCTCGCAGGCGCCGTCGAAGAGCCGGGACAGGGCGTGCGCGGCGTAAACGACGGGGTCGAGGTTATACTCGGGCGCCCGTCATTCTGCGGTGCAGAGCGTGAGGCTGAAGCGCTTGCTGCTAGCGACCCAGAGGCATCCGCCATTGCCTTTGTTCGCGGCCGCGAACGGCACATCTTCGCGGTCCGACAGCGGTTGCGGCGTGATGCGGTCGCCGTCGTCAACCGCTCGCAAAAGCTTGGCCTCGCGGTCGAGATCCTGTCCGGTGACCGCGTCGCCGCAGTTGAGCATGTCGCCCGGACGCTGAACCTCAAGCATTGGCATGCCGCAATGACTCCAGCAAATAAGATTGCTTACATCGCTGAACTCAGAGCCGAGGGAAGGAACGTACTGATGGTCGGCGACGGCCTCAATGACGCCCCTTCGCTTGCGGCCGCCGACGCCTCGATGTCGCCGGTCACGGCCGCGCACGTGACCCAAACCGCCGCTGATGCGGTATTCCTCGGCGATCGTCTCTCACCGGTCACTGAGGCGGTAGCGATTGCCCGCAAGGCCAAGCGCGTGATGCGGGAAAACCTGTGCCTCGCGGTCGTCTACAACATCATCGCCGTTCCGATCGCCATCCTGGGACTTGCGACTCCCCTCATCGCTGCGGTCGCCATGTCCGGATCTTCCATTTTGGTCACGCTCAACGCATTGCGCGTCAAAGGCGGGAGGAGCCCAGTCCGATGGAAGTCTTGATCTATCTCGTCCCCATGGCGCTCGGGCTCGGTCTTCTCGGCCTTATAGGATTTTTATGGTCGCTCAAATCGGGCCAATATGACGATCTGGATGGCGCCGCGTGGCGGGCCATCATGGACGACGATGTCCACGAGACCGCCGAAGACGGCGGCCGATAACGCGCCCAGCTCGAGCATCTTGGTAGGACTTTACCTCAAAAGAATTCCATCCATCAAAAGAATTCCATCCATCACGTTGTCAACAAGTCGGGTACACGACAAGCGGCTCGCATGAGCAATCGCAGTCAGACGATTGTTGTCCAACGAAGTCATCTGATCGCAGCTTCCGAATAGTCCGTCGATGCCGCGGGACCTCGGGCCCGGCGACCGTCCCCCGTTCCCGGGTCGCCGGCGCACCCGGGCCGTACCGCCTTTGTGGCGGAGCGTTGGCGGCGACCAAAACTGGCATAGTCATGAATTGTTGATCCTGATCAATGACCCTAAGCAATGCGTCTCGCACGCCCCCGCGGTTACTGTGCAAAAGTTCGGCACTCAAAACCAAGCACAGAAGGTCCGAACGAAAATCGGGATCCGTCGGAGGCACCGCCCCATTACGCACCAACCGGATCCACGAGTCTGCCCACAAAGTCGCAAGGTGCAAGTCTCCAGGAGGCATTCATGATTCGCATCGGCCGGCGTAAGCTATTGAAGCTTTCTGTTGCCGGAGCTGCAGCAGCAGGATCCCGCGGCCTCGCAACAATTCTTGCGCTCGGACAGGCGCCTGCGTACGCGCAAGGTACCACATTGCACTGGTTGCGCTGGAATGATTTTGTGCCAGCCTCCGACGAGGTTCTACGTAGGCAGATTATCCCCGAATGCCAGAAGGCCCTCGGTGTGAAGCTCAACATCGAGATGATCAATGGCAACGACATCCAAGCACGCACCACCTCAGCAATCCAGTCTGGTACGGGACCGGACGTTATCTGCGCGTTGAACAATTGGCCGCAACTCTATGCCGAAAGTGTCGTCGACGTGAGCGATCTAGCCGACGACATCGGCAAGGCGCAAGGCGGCTTCTATGAAGAGTCGAGGGTCGTCGCCAACGACGGCAAGAAATGGGTGGCACTACCTTGGTGCATCCTCGGAGCAATGCTCGCCTATCGCAAGTCCTGGTTCGAGGAAGCCGGATACCACGCCGGTCAATTTCCCCAGACCTGGGAAGAATACCGAGCCGCCGGCAAGAAACTCAAGGCCACGGGACGCCCCCTTGGTCAGACGCTAGGCCACACCTTCGGCGACGCACCGACTTACACCTATCCATATACTTGGTCATGGGGCGGCAAGGAGGTTGAAGCCGACGGTAAGACTGTCACGCTCAACAGCAAGGCCACCGTGGACGCTGTCAGGTTCATGGTTGGCTTTTGGAAGGACGCCTACGACGAAGGCGGACTTGCCTGGGACGATTCGAACAACAACCGCGCGTTCCTGGCAGGTACCATCAGCTGCACGCTGAACGGCGCCTCGATATACCTCGAGGCAAAGCGCAAGCCGGACACCTATTTGACCGAAAAAGGCACGCCGATGAAGGACGACATCCTACATTCGCCGTTGCCCAGGGGGGCTGGCGGCGAGTTTGGCTATCATCTTCCGATGTCGAACATGGTGATGGCCTATTCCAAGAATCAGAAAGCCGCAAAGGATTTTCTCCGCTGGATCACCTCGAAGGAAGTCTATCAGGCGTGGTTCAACTCCCAACAGGGCTATTCGGTCGGTGCGACCACAGTGTGGGAAAACGATCCGTTGTGGAAGCAGGACCCCGTCATGCTGCCGTTCCGATCCGCTGCGCGCAGTGGCCGTTTCCCGGGTTATGCCGGACCGGCAGACCGCCATGCGGCCGAGGTGCTCAGCAAGTACATCATCATCGACATGTACGCCAAGGCGGTGCAGGGCGTGCCGGTGGAGGATGCGGTGAAATCCGCCCATGAAGCGGTGCAAGCGGTCCACGCTTCGACCTGAGGGCGCGCTGATTAAGCCGAGGAGTGAAGAAAACCACCACTCGTTCAAGGACTGACAATCAAGATGGCCGTCGTCAGCGCGGGCTCGAAGAGCGCCAGCATCCTCTCGCGGAAGCGCGGGCCGATTGGGCGGTTGCTCGAAAACGAATGGTGGCTGGCATGTCTGTTGCTGCTGCCGACAGCAGTTCTGCTTGGCTTCTTCATCGCCTATCCATTTGTCAAGGGGGTGCTGCTCGCGGTCACCGACGCAAAGGTTGGGATACCCGGCCAGTTCGTCGGCATGCAGAACTTCGAAGCGATCTGGCATGATGGCATCTTCCGCGTCGCCGTGTGGAACACTTTTGCGTACACCGCCATCACCACGGTGTTCAAGCTCGCGTTCGGGCTGTGGCTCGCCCTGCTGCTCAACCGCGACTTCAAGGGCAAGGTCTTCGTGCGCGCCTTCATATTGCTGCCATTCATCATTCCGACCGTGCTCTCGACCTTCGCGTGGAAGTGGATGTTCGACCCTACCTTCAGCGTAATCAACTGGATCCTCCTCCATCTCGGCCTCATCAGTCAGAGGATCAATTGGCTGGGGGATCCGCACCTCGCAATGCTTTCAGTCATCGTCGTGAACATCTGGCGAGGCGTGCCGTTCTACGCGATCAGTCTGCTCGCGGGTTTGCAGACCATAAGGCCTGACCTACAGGAGGCTGCGGCGATCGACGGCGCGCGGCCTTGGCAGCGATTTTGGTACGTGACCTGGCCGCTGCTGCTACCGGTGACCATGGTGGTCGTGTTGTTTTCAGTCATTCAGACCTTCGCGGATTTTCAGTTGGTCTACGTCCTGACCGGCGGGGGACCTGCCAATGCCACCCAGCTCTTCGCCACTTATGCCTATCAGATCGGCATCGGTACCGGTCTACTGAGCCAAGGTGCGGCGATCTCGCTTGCCATGTTTCCGGTCCTGCTGGCCGTGGTGGTCGTGCAACTCCTCTATATCCGTCGCGTGGAGATTCATTGAGCCATGATTGAGGTCAAGTGGCGGCGTTGGCCGTTCTTCTACATTCCCTTGAGCGCGTTCATCGTCGCGCTGCTGTTTCCATTTTACTGGATGATCGTCACCACCCTGCGGCCCGACAACGAGCTCTACCGCCCGTGGAACTCACCGAACTACACGCCGTTCTGGACTTGGCATCCGACTCTTGCGCACATCGAATATCTGCTGCGGGAAACGCTGTTCACGACTTGGATGCTCAATACGCTGTTCATCTCCGTCCTTGCCACGCTGATTTCGCTGTTCTGCGGGCTGCTTGCCGCTTATGCGCTGTCGCGTCTGAAGTTCCCGTTTGCCGGCACTCTCGGGACCGGCATTTTCATCACCTATCTCGTGCCGCAGACGCTCCTATTTATTCCCTTGGCCGACATCATCCGAAACTTCCAGCTTAGTGACACACCATGGGCCTTAATTCTAACCTACCCGACCTTCCTCGTGCCATTCTGCACCTGGCTGCTGATGGGTTACTTTAAGACGATTCCCAAGGAGCTCGAAGAGTGTGCGCGCATTGACGGAGCCACGCGGTGGAAAGCGATGCTCTACATCATCTTCCCCGTCGCCGTGCCAGGTATCATCTCGGCGGGAATCTTCGCCTTCACCCTATCTTGGAACGAGTTCATCTACGCTCTCGTCTTCCTGTCGACGCCCGATGAGAAGACCATCTCCGTGGGGGTCACCTCCGAGCTCGTCCGCGGCGACGTGTTCTATTGGGGGTCGCTGATGGCAGGCGCGCTGCTCGGCTCGGTCCCGGTGGCGGTCATCTATTCGTTCTTCGTCGAGTACTACGTCGCCGGGCTGACCGGCTCCGTGAAGGGATAGCGGCCGTCCATCGCGCCGGACAGTACACACGTGAGAGGGCAATGGCACAGGTCACAATTCGACACCTCAATAAGCAGTTCGACCAGATCGATGCCGTCAAAGACGTGAACATCAACATTCACGATAAGGAATTCGTGGTGCTGGTAGGCCCCTCGGGTTGCGGCAAGACGACCACTCTACGGATGATCGCCGGCCTTGAATCGATAACTTCCGGCAAAATTATGATCGGCGATGTCATCGTCAACGAGTTGCCGCCGATGGATCGTGACATCGCCATGGTGTTCCAGAACTACGCGCTCTATCCCCATATGAGTGTTTACGACAACATGGCTTTCGGCCTGAAGATGCGAGGGTTGGATCGCGCCGAAATTGCCAAGCGGGTTCGGGCCGCAGCCGAAATCCTGGGCATCCAAGATCACTTGACACGCAAACCCCGGCAGCTCTCGGGTGGCCAGCAGCAACGGGTCGCCCTGGGTCGCGCCATCGTCCGTAGTCCGCAGGTGTTCCTGTTTGACGAGCCGCTTTCCAATCTCGACGCAAGTCTGCGCGTGCAAATGCGCGTGGAGCTCAAGAAGATCCATGACCGGCTTGGTACGACCGCGATCTATGTGACCCATGACCAGGTCGAGGCGATGACGCTCGGTGATCGGGTGGTCGTCATGAAGGACGGCGTGGTTCAGCAGATGGGTGAGCCTCTTGAGCTCTACAATGCACCCGCCAATCGTTTCGTGGCAGGATTCATAGGTTCTCCAGGCATGAACTTCGCGACCGTGAGACTGGGCGAGGCCGAGGGAGCACTCTGGGTCGAAAACGAAGCAATCCGCATCAAAGTCCCGAGCCAAATCGCTACCCGCCTCCGCGGCCATATGGACGAATGGGCGGTTCTCGGAATCCGACCAAAAGACTTGCGTGTCGCCTCCAACACCGATACCGCGGATCTCAGCTTCGAAGTTGAGATCGAGGTGGTCGAGAAGCTGGGGTCGGAGATTCTGCTTGACGTGCGGGCTGGTGCCAGCGCGATGGTTGCCGCCGTAGAGCCCACAATCCGCGCGAAGGTGCACGATCGATTGCGGCTGGCGGTCGACGTCAATCGCTTGCATTTCTTCGACCACCGTTCGGGCGTGGCGATCTGACCGATCTGAGACCCATGGAGTGCGGGCGTCAACGTTACTGCCCGCACGATCGCGACCCACGGGGCGTCGGTTCCGCATTGATTTCGCCGCGACGATACCAACGGAGAGATGCCGTGATTTCGATCGTGGACCCGCCAGAGCATTAACCCATGTTAATGGTCCAAATTGCGGTGGGCCACGCGTCAATCTGCTTATGTCCAAAATTGCATTGCCGAGCGCGTCTCGATCAATCCTAGAGGGAGGAAACTATGCTGGAACGTCGCGAACTTTTATTCGGGGCCGCTGCGGTTGCCGCCGGATCGGTTGCCGTAAAGACGGCGTTGGCCGCTAATTCGATCCCTCCGGGTCCGCCGTTGCCGCCGCGGGATTGGAGCAAATCCAACCCGACCGTACCGTATCCCGATCCTAACGTTCAAGTGCTTGATCCACGATTCAAGAAGTACATCGCCGGGACAACTTTGTTGCGGCGAGAGTGGACCGGTGCAGATTGGACTGAGGGTCCGACCTGGTTCGGTGACATGCAATGTGTGATCTTTAGCGACATCCCCAACAACCGGCTGATGCGCTATGACGCAATGACCGGAAAGACCGAGGTATTCCGCCGTCCCTCGCATTTCACCAACGGCACCACACGCGACAGGCAGGGGCGGTTGCTCTGCTGTGAGCACGCAGCACGGCGTGTCACCCGCACGGAGTACGACGGAAAAATCACCGTACTGGCCGATAAATTTGAGGGCAAGAAGCTCAATTCTCCCAACGGCGTCGTCGTTAAATCCGACGACTCGATCTGGTTTACGGATCCAACCTATGGCACGGCTGGTGATCACGAGGGTCACCGCGAGTCGTCTGAACTGCCGCGCAATGTGTATCGTATCGACCCCAAGGGCGGGCACATGACCGTCGTGGCAAGTGATTTCGACGAGCCCAACGGGTTGTGCTTCTCGCCGGATGAGAAGAAATTCTACATCACGGATACGGGTCGCTCGAAGGACGGCAACTCGCCCTCACTCATTCGAGTTTATGATGTCAGCGATGACGGTAAGTTGACGAACGAGAAGATGTTTCACGACTTCAGTGACACGAAAGGCGGTCTTGCCGACGACATCCGTTGCGATGAGGATGGCAATATCTGGAGCGCCGGCGGCTGGTCGGCCGACCCGCTATTCAATGGCGTTGCTGTGCTGGCTCCGGACGGTGGCATCATTGGACGTATCGTGCTCCCGGAGACTGCTGCAAATCTTTGTTTTGGAGGGCACGATCGCAATCGCCTGTATGTCTGTGCCTCAACCTCGCTTTACGCGGTTGATGTGAACACCCGTGGAGTCGAGGTGTGACTGAGACGCTGGCGACGTCGTTTGCTGGCGCTCAAGCTAACTGCTCTCGACAAACGACTCATCAACAGACACGTTAAAGTGCTCTTTCGGGCAGTTTTTACATGAAAGGCGAACATCCGGCTGCCCCCGCCTTCGTCGACGTGCGCAGATCCTCTAGCAAGGAGCGCCCGGCCGACGCTTAACATCGGAGTAACAACCTCACGGAGGATCGCGAATATGAGCCGCTGGTCGAAGTTGATGACAACTGCCGCGACGTTGGTCACGGTCGTGGCGTTTGCAGGAGCCGCCCGGGCACAGGATGCCAATGCGCTCGCCAATGCCGGTAGTGACGGCAATTGGCTGACCTATCACGGCAGCTACAAAGGGTGGAACTACAGTCCCCTGAAACAAATTGACGCGGATAACGTCAAGAATCTAAAAGTTGCTTGGATGCAGCAAATCGGTCATTCGACCCGGGGTGTCCAGTCTATGCCACTGGCAAAGGACGGGATTTTGTATTTCTCGGCGTCCTACAGCAAGGTGTTCGCGCTTAAAGGGGACACCGGAGAAATGCTGTGGTCGTTCGTTCCAAAGCTCGACGAGGACCTGATCGCGCGTCAAACGCATACGCCCTACAACCGCGGCATCGCGATGAGCGACGGCAAGATCTATGTCGGCACCGTTGATGGGCGGTTGTTTGCACTCGATATGAAAACCGGCAAGCCGATGTGGGAAACCAAACTGATCAACTCGCAGAGGCTCACGGTCGGGTTTACCGGGGCACCGCTTGCCGTCAAGGACAAAGTCATCATCGGCGCCCAAGGCGGCGAGTGGCCCGGCAGAGGTCCGATCTTCGGCGTCGACGCCAAGACCGGCCAGAAGGTCTGGGAGTTCCTCACAGTGGGCGGCACGCCGGAGGCGGAGAAAAGTTGGGGCCACGAATCGTGGCGGACTGGCGGCGGTGGGGGTTGGATGCCCGGCACTTTTGACGCTGAGACCAACACGGTGTGGTGGGGAACCGCCAACCCGGCACCGCTCTACGATTGGAGCGGACCGAACTGGATGACAGAAGGCGCGCGACCGGGCAAGAACCTTTACACGACCTCGGTGATCGCGCTCGATCCTGACACCGGCAAGCTCAAGTTCTATCATCAGGAATTGCCGCACGATACCTGGGATTTCGACAGTGCTATCGGCGAGTTTGTGGCTATCGATCGCGATGGCAAGAAGTATTATGTGCATCCCAACAAAAGTGGCTATGTTTTCGTCTATGACCGCAGCGATGCCAAGGTCGAGAACGTCTACGACCTCATCAAAGCCAGCAACTTTGTAAAAAGCATCGACCCGAAGACCGGTGAGCTCACCGGTCGGCGAGATATGACGGAAGGCAAACAGAAAGATCTATGCCCCGCCATCAATGGGGGGGTGAGTTGGAATTCTGGCACCTATAGTCCGCAGACCGGACTCTACTACAAGATTGGCAACGAATGGTGCATGGACCTGGACATCGTAAAGTCAAAGCCCGTCGTCGAGCCCGCCGCGCAGCTTAATATTGGCGCCACCTTCACCATCAAGGCCCCACCGGGAGAGGACAAGGCCTATGGTCACCTTGATGCGCGTGACCCCATTACGGGCAAACTGTCATGGTCTGTGAATTTCCCCGAGCCGCCGCTTGCAAGCCTGCTCTCGACCGCAGGCGGGGTCGTATTCGTGCCCGACACGCGAGGCTCGCTGCACGCCCTCGACGCCAAGACCGGCAAGGAACTCTGGAAGGCCGACGACGGTGCTCCTCATAATGGCGGAATCATCAGCTATGATGTAGGCGGCAAACAATATGTCGCCGTCGTCACCGGTGGTCCTAGTCTGGTGATGGACGGCTACGCAGACCTGTTTGGCGGCCCTTACAAGACGATGGAGAAAGATACCGGCTCTCTCGTTGTCTATGCGCTGCAATAGATGCGCGGGCTTAGATATCGTTTGGTCGGAAACGGCACCGAGTCGTCATGTCAACAGTCCCCGAGCTCATAGTGGCGTAACATCGCATTTGCGGAC
>Ga0126373_10000915_pt1 | contig 20231 bp, 14 predicted proteins | sample PanSoiMetPlot_11_FD_92545 | JGI IMG/M metagenome (GOLD analysis project Ga0126373, IMG submission 92545) | Tropical forest soil microbial communities from Panama - MetaG Plot_11 | ecosystem: Environmental > Terrestrial > Soil > Tropical forest > Bulk soil | place: Panama | collected 2016-02-17 | reverse complement strand
GTAATATACCGACCAGCTTTTCTCGATATTAAATATCCGCAAAGGCCGCCGGCAATAAGAAGGCCAACCAGCAGCGTTAAAGAGCCAAACTGTATCAATACCCAAGCCATTTATTTCTTACTTTTCCTTTTCCCTTTTTTTTCGGGAGGTAACCCTCGTGCTTCACCAGGATCACTCGATTCAAGTAAACGGCTATCAACCCTCGCAATCTGAAACGCTTCGTTCACCCGAGACTGATACATCAGAAGCCGCTCGACATCGTTTACTAAACCGTTTGACTGTAACACCACCGCCAAAAACAGCCCTAATGCTTCGCTCCGCGTGAGCCGCAACCGCACTGCCAACAAATCCAGCTTTGTGCAGAGCTTCGCAGGAATCCACGCCGACACTGTCACGGCATCCCACGGCTTACGTTTGAACTCATCCATCACGCCATCGTCACGCACCAGTAAATCCTTAAAGTTTACTCGGCCAGCCATTTTCCTGTCAACTTTTTTTCTTAACCGTAGCTCTTGAACACGAACCGCAACGCGTCCTCTGACATCCATTTCTTCAAGAGATTGCCGCCGCTGAAAATGAACATCACAGAGCTTCTTTCCGATGTTGCTCGAAGTGACCTTTCAAACACATTCGTTTGTCACGTGGTACGTTCATCCCTCGTGATCTCTTAATTCAGTTGAAGCTGAATGCGAGGGCGCGGCGGTGAAAGTAAGTACTGGCGGTTATGTGCACACGCCCTTCCGAGGGAAAGCCCCCCACCCAGCAGCGGGGCTTTCCCCTTCCGAAAAAAGCCGTGACTTAAGAGAGCGACTGCAAGCGCGAGTGCCAGCGTGTCAGCGTCGATGTCAGTGCGTCGCTTCAAATCTCGGGCTGGCGCGAGCTTGCCGAGGATACGTTCTTTGGGACGAACGTTCTTAAGAGAGCAGAAGACTGAAAAAAGTGAAGACGGCCTATTTCCCCGCTGGCTTCGGCGCGCTCTTCGCTTCCAGCTCCGCGATTTGCAGTGCGACGAAGGAACCCGGGTGGTCTTTGAGATATTCTTGGTAGGCTGCCAGGGCGGTTTTGAAGTCTCCGAGTTGCTCGGCGCAGCCGGCCTTACCGAGAGTGGCTTTTTCCTTTAGCGGACCGTTTATCCTCTCGGCTTCGCCATAGTGCTCGATGGCCTGTTTGCATTGTTTTTTGCGTTCTTCGGCGGTGGCGAGCGAGACTAGACCTATTTGACGATATAAAGAGTCGGGGCTGGTTGCAGAGACAAACCGCTGTGCCGCTGCGATGGCCCGATCCATATCGTTGAGGGCCATGTAGCTATTGGTTTCGTAAAGGTAAGCGAGCGTCGCATAATGAGACCAGCGGTACTCTTGCACCTTGTGCAGGGCAACAATAGCCTCCCGATAATTCTGCGACTGAAAAAGCGTTATTGCCTGTCTGAAGTCCTCGGCCGCTACGGCGTTTTGCCGGTCTTTGAATCCCTGCCATGCCCAGATTCCTATGAGTATCGCAACCAAGACCGCGACTGCTATCAAAACCTTGATCTGATGGTCCTGATAAAAGTCGTATGCTTTCTCGGTTGTGACCTGGAACCAATCTGGCTGCCGAAGGCTTTTCCTAGTTATTCTTTTGCTAGCGGTCGCCATGAAGTGCTAAGGTTCTCTCCCACGTTGGAAAGAGAGTCGATTGAAAGAGTGATCAAAAACCAGGCAGGGGCGCCGCCAGATTATTGCTTATATTTGAAGTCGTCGGGCGACATTTTTTCAAGAATCTCCGCCCACTTCTCTTTGGAAACGTTGGACACGTTTTCCACCGCGGCTTCTTTTCCTTCTTCGCTTTGTTGCAAGACACTGGAAGCTTCCAGCACAGCCTTGGCAACAAATATTGGACTCTTGGTGCGCAGAGCCAAAGCGATGGCGTCGCTCGGCCGCGAATCGATAACCAGCTGCCGCCCGGCCACCATAAGGTTCACCAGCGCGTAGTAGGTGTTTTCTTTCAGCTCCGTGATTTCGACGGATTCGACGGAACAGCCCACCTCGCCCAGAATGTTCTTGAGCAGGTCATGGGTCATGGGTCGAGCCATTTTGATGCCTTCGATTTCCGTGGCCATGGCCGTCGCTTCCAAAAGACCGATCCAGATCGGCAGGTTAAGTTTGTTATCGGTATCTTTCAAAATGACGATGGGAGTCTTGGTTACCGGATCTAATGTCAATCCGCCCACAGACATTTGTATGGAATCTTCCCTCTTGATCATGCCATTTCCCCTTGTGCCTGGGAACTAGAAACATGCCCTTTGAGCAATAATTCTCCCAACAGCGAAGTGGCCGTAGCGCCGGTAATGCGGACCGGCACGAATTTTCCGATCAGCGTCTCCGGTCCTTCCACATTGACGATTCGGTTCGTGTCCGTACGCCCCATGATTTGGCCATTCTTTAATTTCGATCTGCCGTCGACCAATATCTCTTCTACGTGCCCGATCTTCTCCCGGTTCTTTCTCAGTGAAATTTCGCGCTGCAGGCTCTGGACTCTCGTTAGACGATCCTTCTTAATCTCATTAGGAACATCATCCTTAAATATCTTACCGGAAACCGTTTGCGGTCGCGGTGAGTACATGAACGAGTAGATTTCATCATAACCTACTTGCATAAGCAATTCTAGGGTATCACCAAATTCTTCTTCGGTTTCTCCGGGAAATCCAACAATAATGTCGGTGCTGAACGCGACGCCTGAAGCGCGCGCTTGCAAACGCAGCAGGCGGTCCAAATATTCGCGCCGCGTGTAGCCGCGGCGCATTCTCGTCAGGACGGAATCCGAGCCGGATTGGACCGGCAAGTGCAAATGCTTACAGAGTTTGGCAACAGTGGCGAAGGCATCGATAAGTTCCGGCGAGAGATCTTGGGGATGCGAAGTCGTGAAGCGGATGCGTACTACTCCTTCGACGGCATCGATGCGGCGCAGGAGCTCGGCGAAGGAAATTTCGCCGGCGGACAATTTGCCATAGGAGTTGACATTTTGGCCGAGCAGCATCACCTCTTTGACGCCCTGGCGGACGAGAGATTCGATCTCGGAAATAATCTTTTCGCTCGGACGGCTGACTTCACGGCCCCGTACGTGGGGCACGATGCAGAAGCTGCAGACCTTGTTGCATCCTTGCATAATAGTGACGAACGCCTTGGCGCCTTGGACTTGAGTTCTACCGTCCGGGTCTTCCATGTAGCTTGGATCACGATAAAACGCGATCTCCACAGGGCGTCGGTGCAGCATTCGAACTTGTTCAACCATATCCGGGAGTTTGTGAATATTCTGAGTGCCGAAAACCAGATCGAGATGCGGGACTTTTTTGAGCAGACGTTCCCCTTCCTGTTGCGCGACGCACCCGCCCACGCCAATGATTACATCGTCGCGCTCCTCTTTGAATTCTTTCCATCTGCCCAAAATACTGTAAACTTTTTGTTCCGATTTTTCGCGAACGCTGCACGTATTCAGCAGGATCAGGTCGGCGTCATCGATACGGTCTGTTTGAACATAACCCCCACGGCCCATGACCTGCGCGATGCGCTCGGAATCATATTGATTCATCTGGCAACCGTAGGTGTGGAGAAACAGTTTGTTCATGGCACGATCAGATCGACGATTTTATAAAGTTGATTAATGCTACGGCATTCCTCAGCCACATCGCAATAGGCCGCGTAACGCGGCATTTCGCTGTCACCGATGCCCCACGTCATGCGGCTCTCGGGATTCAACCAGATGAGCTGCTTCGCTTTCTGCTGGATTTCCCGCAATACCCAATCATTGGGCCGGTTGTAATTGTTCCGCCCATCGCCGATGATCAGCACCGTGGTTTTGCTGTTCACGGCAGAAAAGTAATTTTTGTAGAACAGTTCGAACGCCCGGCCAAAATTAGAGTGGGAGAAAACGTCGATCACGTCGCCCTTCAAGGCAGTTTCCACAGCGTGGTGAATCTCGTGCTCTTCGAAAACTTTGGTGACTTCGCCCAAGTCGCTAACGAAAACAAAGCTGCGCACTTTGGTATAGAGATCCTGAATCGAGTAAACGAATTGCAACATGAAGCGGGAAGCGTTCAACACGGAATCCGAGATGTCGCACAATACCATTACCTGGGGCTTGGTTTTTTTCCTGCGATCCAGCTCAATGTGAAAAGGCACGCCGCCGTATTGCAAATTCCTGCGCAGTGTATCCTTGACATTAAAGCGGCCCCGCACCGCTCTTTTTCGCCGCACCGACAAGCGATTTTTTAGCCTCTGGGCCAGTCGCGTCACGGCATCGTTCATGCGCCGGATGTCATCTTCGGTGTAAAAGGCGAAGCTTTTGTCCGCCAAAGCACTTCTCTGGCTGTAGTCTCGAGGCTCGACGCCGCGCTTGCGCTGCTCCTGCTGAATGACCTCGCGCAACAATCGGTTAAGATCTCGTAAACGCTCATCCAAATAACGCATGGCATTTTGAAGATCTTCGCCGTTTTCAGCCAACATCTGCAGCATCGCTTTGAAGCGTTCTATTTCGCTTTGCACTCGATCCAACTGCAGGCGCGCGGCCATCCTCGTATAGGGAGTGAAACGGAAACCTTCCGGTTGACCCTCCGCAGCCTCTTGGCTCGCCGCTTCCCGTAAAAGCCGCTCCAGTTCACCCCGGTTTCCCGTCAATAGAGCGCGGGTCAGCTCGGACAAGTCCCCTTGCATCTCTTTCAAGAAGCGCTGGATCTGCTCGAGCATCTTCTGGAATTGCTCGGGAGTGAGTCCCAACTCTTCCATGATGCGACGATCGAGCGCGTCGATCGCTTGCCCAATGCCAAGAAAGAAAAAGTCGAAAAGCTCTTCGAAGGGCTTAATATCAGCCGCGCGTTTGACCAGGGTCGTGCGCAAGGCGTTGCGAAAGAACACCGGGTTGCGAATGCCGATAAGGCCCAGCGACCGGAACGCGTCCATGTTTTCAGACAACGATACCCGGATGCCATTGCGGCGGAGAACATTTGCGAATTCGATAATCTGATCTTCCATTAGAAAAGAATCTCTCACCACCGAGGCACGAAGGACACGAAGTTCAGAGGGAAATTCTTCATATTACCGTCGAGATTTTCGCGCTTTCGGGGCGACATATCTCTATTTGACTTCCGGCGTGCGAAACGGTTGGAAACCCCTATTCTGTGTTAGTGTAAATGGTCTTTAACGCTTCCGCCGGTCAACGGTGACTGTTGGGCTTTTCGCTCGGCCAAATAGGCTTTAAGCTCTCGATGAGCCTTACGGATATCGGCTTCGTATTTCATCAAAGCGGACAAGGTTTGCTCGACTAGCTCATGATCCAGCTGCTTGACGTTCAGTAGCGTCAGTGCCTTCACCCAATCGAGACTCTCACTGATACTCGGAGTCTTCTTTAAATCGAGCTTGCGCACGCGATGGAGCAACTGCACGACCTCTTGCGTGAGCTGGTCTTGAACGCCTGGCACTTTCAGCTTGATGATTTCCATCTCTCTTTCCGAGTCGGGAAAATCCAAATACAGATGCAGGCAGCGCCGCTTCAAAGCATCGGACATTTCACGGCTATTGTTACTGGTCAAAACGACCAGGGGAATGTGTTTAGCTTTTAGCGTGCCGATTTCCGGGACGGTGATCTGAAAATCGCTCAACACTTCCAATAAAAACGCTTCGAATTCTGCGTCGGATTTATCCACCTCGTCGATCAGCAAGACCGAAGGCTGGTCGGAGAGGAGCGCGCGCAGGAGCGGGCGCGGCAAGAGAAAGCGATCGGAAAAAAAGACGCCGTCTTGCCTGGCGATGCATTCCACCGCCTCTTGGAGGGTTTGAGTCCCCTGAAGCACCTCGCCGATCTTATCTTTCAAGATCTGCGTATAAAGCAGCTGCTTGGCGTATTCCCACTCGTAAAGCGCCTTGGCTTCATCTAACCCCTCATAGCACTGGAGCCTGATAAGGTCCATGCCGAGGGCGCCCGCAAGCACTTTGCCTAACTCGGTTTTACCGACTCCGGCCGGCCCTTCAACGAGAATCGGCTTTTGCAAAGCCGTGCCCAAATAGACCACGGTGGCGACGTTTTTACTGCAAATATAACTTTGGTTTCCTAATCCGGTGATCACATCATTCACTGACTGAAACATATGAATCCCTTCCAAACTCGTCGAGGCTAACATAAAAATCTGGGGACAACAATTAACCCTACGCTATCGAAGATTGCGGATCTCGCCGGCTTTCTGTAAACACATAAATGTGTGCACGCTGGCGCTCTACTTTCATATATTTCCCGATTATCCCTTGGTTGTAGCCGCGAATCGCGACGAACACTATGATCGACCCTCGTCGGCGCCGGAAGTGTTGGCGACAACGCCGCGAATTCTCGCCGGCAAGGATTTGCGCGCCGGCGGCACGTGGCTGGGCGTGAACGAATACGGTCTTCTAGCCGGGATTCTCAATCGACGACCGAACGGAGAGCCAAGTCCGCCGTCCGCCACCCGTTCTCGCGGCTTGCTATGTTTGGACTTGCTTAGGCTGGAAAGCGCGTCGCAAGGCGGTGCCTTGATGGAACAAGAAAAACGCAATTACCAGCCCTTTACTTTAGTTTGCGCCGACCGAACGGAAGCGTGGGCTGCGATTAATAGGAACGGAAGCATTCACACGCTAAGACTTGGGGACGGGATCCACGTGTTCAGTAGCGCGGCAGCTCATGATGAAAGATCAGAGAAAAAAGAGAGAGCCTACGCGCTGTTTTCTGCCCTGGTTCCGGAGTTGACTCGCACGGGCAGCGACGTCTCGTCGTGGCCTTCTATTCTTGCAAATGTGCTGAGCGATCACATGCCGGGCGATATGCGCGACGATCGTAGAGAAGCGATTTGTGTGCATGGTGACGTGTCCGGTACAGTCTCGTCCAGCATCCTGATCTATTCTCCACGGGAGCGCCGGTTCCAGACTTTTTTCTGCTCTGGTCCACCTTGCCAGAATTCTTTTGACCGATTCACTTCTCTAAACACCGATGACCGATCCGCAAAAACCTAAACGGGCAGCCACAATTATCCTACTTCGCCCTTCGACCCCAAACGGGTTTGAAGTTTTTCTCATTCGGCGTCCCGAAGGCATGGCATTCCTCGGTGGAATGCATTGCTTCCCCGGTGGAACGGTCACGAAAGACGACTATTCCGCCGCCATGCTAAGGTGCTGTCGCGGCCTGACAACGGAGCAAGCCCGAAAAATAATCGGCGCTCATTTCACACCCCAAGAAGCGATGGGCTTTTGGGTTGCCGGAATCAGAGAACTATTCGAAGAAACCGGGATTCTACTCGCGGTTAACAAAACGGGAGAGCGGGTTGCTTTGAAAGCCGAGCGGAATTCTCGACTCATCGAGCAACGCTCCGAGCTGCTCGTACAGTCTTTAAGCTTCCACTCATTGCTCGTGCATGAAGACCTCTCTTGCGATCTCGCAAGCCTGGCTTATTTTTCTCACTGGCAGACCCCTTCCCACGTTCCCATACGCTTTGATACGCGTTTTTTTCTTGCCGCATTACCAGACAATCAGTCTCCCCTTCCCACTTCCCCGGAAGTTGCCCACAGCTTCTGGCTCACTCCCGACCGCGCTCTTCAATTATTCGCAAAGAATGAATTACCGATGATTTTTCCGACCTTCGCCGCGCTTCGGACACTTGCGGATTTCGATTCCTTGGAGAGGGTGATGAAAGACTTTCAGGTTGGCCCGGTCGTATAGCTATTCGCGCCCCTTTATTATCTCATCCAACTTCTTTCGATCTTCGTCGAGGATTTTTTCGTCAGATTTGTTTTGGGAAAACGGCTCGACTCGTGGAGTTTTTTGCACTGCTTTGGGAGGCGGCGCGGCGCTTTTTGAACTTCCAGTAAACAACCCCATTATGTCATCCAAATAAAGCCAAATTATAAAGACAGCACACCAGATGACAATCGGCGTCAATATAAACAGAAAAACGAGCCTCAGCCAACGCTGCTTCCTTTTTCTCCTCGTAGCCACGGTTGTCGAAGTGAATCAGTATCTCATCCCCAGATCAAGTCCGGGGTAGGCTTTTCCCTCTCCCGATAATGAAGAGGCTGCAGAGAAAAATCTCAGAAGCGAGCACGGGTTGAACTATTTGGTCGGTTTGAACTCCCGAGGTTTTAATAATTCGGCTTATGCTCAAAATAGTGAGTCGCGTTGATAATGCGCACGGTGCGTGTCTTGGAGCGCATGACGACTGATTGAGTGGTCGCGCCACCGGGGAAAAAGTGAACACCCTGAAGGTAATCGCCGTCGGTCACACCGGTGGCGGCGAACATGACATCGCCCGAGGCTAATTCGTCGATCGTAAACTTTTTCTTGATGTCTGTAACACCCATTTTCTTCGCGCGTTCGATTTCCTCGCTGTTGCGCGGCGCGAGGCGGCCCTGAAACTCACCGCCCACGCAACGCAACGCGGCTGCAGCCAACACGCCTTCAGGCGCGCCACCGATGCCGAGCAACAGGTCGATGCCAGTTTCCGGTTTGGTGGTCGCGATGGCCGCCGATACGTCGCCGTCACCGATCAGGCGAATGCGCGCGCCTGCCTGGCGCACTTCTTTGATAATCGCTTCGTGCCGTGGTCGCGAAAGAATGATCACCATGAGGTCCTCAACGTTGCAACCTTTAGCCTCAGCCAGCGCACGAAGATTTTCGGTTGGACTCTTATCCAGATCGATAACGCCTTTGCCTGCCGGGCCTGCGGCGATTTTTTCCATATAGGTGTCAGGGCAGTGAAGCAGGTTGCCGCCGTCGCCCATAGCGATAACAGACAGCGCATTGGGCGCCCCCGTAGCGCAGATGGTCGTTCCTTCCAACGGATCCAGCGCAATATCGACTTTGGGGCCCCCGGAGCCGACTTTTTCACCGATGTACAGCATGGGAGCCTCGTCCCGTTCGCCTTCGCCGATCACCACCGTCCCATCGATGGCTAGAGCATCGAACGCCTTGCGCATGGCATCTACTGCGGCCTGGTCCGCAGCGGTCTCGTCGCCGCGCCCGGTGAGACGCGCGCAACTCAACGCTGCCGCCTCGGTTACTCGAACGGCTTCCAAAGCTAGATTTCGGTCCATGTTTCTCTCCCTTCAATCAGTGCCTCCATCAATTTGAAGGCTTGCTTTGCGACCACACCGGTTTTAGCGGCGTCCTTTTCGTTATACCCCACAGCACCATTGTGGCGCGGCTCTGTGGCGGAATAGAGCACGAACGGAACTGGATCTGAAACGTGAGTTTTCAGGGTAATCGCCGTAGGATGATCAGGCATCAACAGCGCGCGCCAATCCTTTCTGTGCGCCATGCCAGCAAGCACCGTTCCAACCACTTTCTCGTCGAAATCTTCGATGGCTTGGATTTTTTTCTCGACATCGCCCATGTGGCCCGCCTCGTCCGTTGCCTCGACGTGGATGAAAACGAGGTCGTTATCCTGCAATGACCGTACTCCGTACTCGCCTTTTCCCTTGTAGTTGGTATCCAAAAATCCCGTGATGCCTGGCACGTCGATTCGCTTTAGGCCGGCATAAACACCGAGTCCATGAATAATATCGACGGCAGAGATGACGCCGCCCTTTATGCCAAAACGTTTGGTCAGAGGCGGCAGCGCTGGCGCCCTCCCCTGCCCCCAAAGCCAAATTGTCGTTGCCGCTCTGTGCCCTTGCGCGAGTCTTTTCTTATTCACAGGGTGATCCGCCAGAATCTGTCGGGACCCCTCCATGAGCTTCAGCAATCTATCCGCGCCGTCGCCTGTGGGCATGTAGCCGGCAACTTTTTGATCGGTTATATCGTGGGGCGGCGTCGTGTTCATTTTCTCTTTCCCATCGCGCCACACCATCAAATGCCGATAACTTACACCGGCGAAGAACTCGATGCCATCGCCGCCGAGCTTGTTGCCAATATCGCGAATAATCTCCGCTGCCTCAGCGGTGGAGATGTGGCCGGATGTGAAATCTTCCATGGTCGTTGCGCCGCCGCTGCCGTGGAGAGTGACGAGATTGCAGCGAAAAGCGATGTCTTTGGGTCCGAGAGCCACGCCCATGCTCGCCGCTTCCAAGGGCGAACGGCCCGTGTGATACACCGCAGGGTCATAACCCATGATGCTCATGTTGCCGACATCGCTGCCGGGGGGGAAGCCCTTGGGAATCACGTGGGCAATGCCGAATACGCCGCGTGATGCGAGCCAATCCATGTTAGGGGTTCGCGCCGCTTCCAGAGGAGTTTTGCCGCCGAGCACGTCCAACGGATAGTCGGCCATACCGTCACCTTGGAGAATGATGTACTTCACGTTATGTAATCCGCCTCAAACGATTTGGAACTTGGCGAAACCGCATTTCCTCGGCAGGTTTCACCACAAAGGTAAACACTCCTTTGAAAACGTCGCTAAAGGAGTTTCGCTCATTTTGAAGCAGGGCCACTCAATTGCGTCATTCCAGCATGGAGTGCTGGAATCCAGGTTAACATGGATGTTTCCGGACCCATCCTTGCGACCCTGGATGCCGGCTATCCATGCCGGCATGACGGCGTCTGCTTTTTCATTCTCTATGGGCGAGCGTAAACTCATGAATCACTTCGTGGTGAAGGCTGCTTTTTCCTTCACTTCGCTCCCCATATCGGAAACCAAACCGGGTCAACCAAGATATAGTCTCGATTGCGAATGGAATCCAGGGCTTTGCGCATTTGCCGCAGCGTGGCTCGCTCCAGGGTCATAACGAACGGCATAATTTCCTTGGGCTTTTGTTTAAGCCCGTAACTTTGTGTCAACAAACGCACCTCTTCTTCGGTATGCCGCAATTGCCAGATTTCCGATATGTTAACGCCGATCCGGCCGAAGGTTTGACCAATATCGCCGACAATACCCGCGCGATCTCTGACGACCAGGCGCACGTAAAACGAGCCGTCGATTTCATCTTCGGGTTGTGACCGCAAAGTGCCCGGTGAGATCAGACTGGGAACTCCGGGAAACTTGCGCTCGCCGCGCGCCAATTCATATACGTCGCCGAGGACAGCTACCGCGGTCGGCCCTCCCCCGGCTCCAGGGCCGACGAGGACATAGTCGCAGTCGCGCTCACCGCGCCCGCCGCCGCTGCTCTTGCCGGCAAAGCAGATGGCATTGGTTGCGCCGTCGATGCTGGCGAGAAAATTGCCGCCCCCGACCAGGGCGGGAGAAACAAAAAGCTGCACCGAACCGCCCTTTCGGCGCGCCACGGCGAGCTGCTTGATGGTGCCCGAACTGATTCGCTGAGCATAGCGAAAATCAACCGCGTGGATATCTTCAATGCCTTTGCGCCAAATCGTGCCCGGAGCGATTTGCAGGCCAAAAGCGACCAGTGACAGCAACAGTAATTTCGCTTCGGCATCGCTGCCGTTAACGTCCGATGCCGGATTAGTTTCGGCGTAACCTTTTTGCTGCGCTTCTTTCAATGCCTCAGCGTAAGTTTTGCCACTCTTCTGCATCTGCGAGAGGATGTAATTGCAAGTGCCATTGACGATGCCGAAGATCGCTTCGGGCTGTTCCATGGCAAAGCTTTCACTGAGTGAGCGAATGACCGGAATGCCGCCGCCGACACAAGCCTCGAAACGCAATTGCTGCCCGCTACTGCGCGCGGCCGCCCAGATCTCTTTGCCATAGCGCGCCAGCACAGCTTTATCGGAAGTGACGACGGATTTGCCGTTGCGAAAAGCGCGGAGAAAATAATCTCTAAACACCGGCAACTGGGACGCGCTCTGAAAACCCAGCGCCTCGACCACGATATCTACGCTGGGATCATCGAGGACTTGCTCCGCGTTATTGGTGAACAACGCGGGACGTTTAGCAAACCATTTCTTGTTTTTAGGACTGCGGGTATAAATCTTGCGGATCTCGATGTCGACGTCGCCGCCCACTTGTCCTTTGGGTTTGTGGAACAAGATGTCTTGGATCGCTTCACCGACTACTCCCGAACCGAGCAACCCGATGCCAACTCTGTAGCGTTTCTTGGATGCAGCCATGGAGGTTAGAGACGATGATGAGGACCGGAAGTTCTAGGTTCAAGAGTTCAAGGTGGGAGGGGACGTTGAACGTTTGAACTCTTGAACCTCACATAAGATCAATCCAGCAACTTGCCCAGCGCGCGTTTGATATTGCGCACCGCTTGCTTGGTGCGATGTTCGTTCTCGATCAGGGCAAACCGCACATGCTCGTCGCCGTACTGGCCAAAGCCGATGCCCGGCGACACCGCCACCTGCGCTTCTTGGAGCAGGTATTTGCAAAATTCCACAGAACCCATTTTTTTCGCTGGCTCGGGAATTTCAGCCCAGACAAACATCGTCCCCTTGGGTTTGTTGATTTTCCAACCGGCGCGGCCGAGACCGTCCACCAGAGAATCTCTGCGCTTCTGGTACATGAGACGGATATCTTCGACACAATCCTGTGGCCCGTTCAGCGCCTGAATCGCCGCGATCTGAATCGGCTGAAAGATCCCGTAGTCCAAGTAACTCTTGATGCGTGCTAAAGCGTGAACGATCTCGCGATTGCCGACTGCGAACCCGACGCGCCAGCCGGGCATGTTATAGCTCTTGGAAAGCGAAAAGAATTCCACCCCCACCTCTTTGGCGCCGGGTACCTGAAGGAAACTTGGCGCATGGTAGCCATCGAAAGTGATATCCGCGTAGGCCAGGTCGTGGATGACGATCAGCTCGTGCTCCTGGGCAAATTTCACGATGCGCTCAAAAAACTCGATCTCAACGACGGCGGTGGTCGGATTGTGGGGAAAGCTTATGATCAGCAGCTTGGGTTTGGGCCAGGTCTGTTTGATCGCTTCTTCGAGCTGGCCCAAGAAGGCCTCGCCAGTAACCAGGGGAATACAACGAAGATCGCCGCCCGCGAGAACTACCGCATATTGATGGATCGGATATGTGGGGCTGGGACAAAGCACCACGTCGCCCGGGTCTACGATGGCCCAGGCCAGATGGGACAGTCCTTCTTTCGCGCCGATGGTGACGATGGCTTCCGCATCCGGGTCGATGTCGATGTGGTAACGACGCTTGTACCAATCCGAAATCGCCACCCGCAGTTTGTAAATGCCACGCGATACCGAGTAGCGATGATTTTGCGGCTTACTCGCTGCCTCCACTAGCTTGGCGACGACATGCGGAGGCGTGGGTAGATCGGGATTTCCCATTCCGAAATCTACGATATCCTCGCCCCGGTGGCGCGCATCCATTTTCAGCCCATCGATAATGCTGAACACGTACGGAGGCAGTCGCTTGATCCGCTGAAATTCCACGCTACTTTCGCCTTTCTACGAGATAACTTTAGGTGTGGATTCTAAGCTATAGCCGGACGGGGTGCAACTTGACCTACAATAGGGTTTCAAACGTTCTAACAGTTCAAGCCGCTCACGCCTCCACCCCGGATCAAGTCCGGGGTGGGCTCTCTTTCCTCCCCCGCGACGAGGGGGAGGATTAAAGAAGGGCGTTGAACCGAGCGCAGCGATTGAACTGCTTGAACGACTGGAACAATTTCGATCTATCCGACTGTGCCGAGTTGAAGCCGTTGCCCCCAGCGGTGATTGAGTATCTCACGCAAGCTCGCAGATTCCGGATGTTTAAGTTCGGGATCTATCTCCAACCATGCCAGAGCCTCTCTTCGCGCCTCCATCAAGAGCCGAGAATCCCGGGCTAAATTGGCGAGACGAAAATCGGCCATTCCGGACTGCCGCGTCCCGAGGAATTCCCCGGGCCCGCGCAGCGACAGATCCGCTTGAGCAATCTTGAAGCCGTCGTGCTCCTGTTCCATCACGCGCAATCGTTTCAGTGCATCGCCGCCTTGCACGTGATTGATCAGCAAACAGTAGCCCGCGCTCTCGCCACGGCCAACTCGACCGCGGAGTTGATGCAACTGCGAGAGGCCAAAGCGCTCCGCATGCTCGACGATCATGATCGTAGCGTTCGGTATGTCAATGCCCACTTCGATCACGGTGGTAGCGACCAGGATATGGATCTCCCCGTCCCTGAACTGGCGCATGATCCGATCGCGCTCGTCGGCGCGCATCCGGCCATGTACCAGACCTACTGTGAAATCATGAAAGACAGTTTTGCCGAGTTCCTCGGCCATGCGCGTGGCGTCGCGAATCTGCTGCAATTGCTCCGACGCTTCCACCAGGGGGTAAACAACGAATGCCTGATGGCCCCGGCGGATTTCATCCAAGACCAGTCGGTACATAGTCGCCTGATCTTTATCGCGGAAGATTTTTGTCCGCACCGGCGTGCGGCCGGGCGGCATCTCGTCGAGAAATGAAACCTCCATATCGCCGTAAATCACTAGCGCCAGACTTCGCGGAATGGGTGTCGCGCTCATGAGCAGCATGTGAGGCTGCTGGCTGTGAAGAGCAGCCTCACCGTCACGACCAACCAAACTTTGCAGCGACAGACGCTGCATAACACCGAAGCGGTGTTGCTCATCGATGACGCCCAAGGCCATGCGGGGCGCGCGGACGCTCTCCTGAATCAACGCGTGAGTTCCTACGATGAAGCGCACTTCCCCAATTTCAATTTGTTCGAGCAGCAGCCGCTTTTCCTTGGCTTTAAGAGATGCCGTAAGCAGCGCGGCTTTAATGTCTAACAGCTCACAGTAACGTTTCAGGTTACGAAAATGCTGTTCTGCCAAAAGCTCGGTGGGCGCCATCCACACCGCCTGATATCCGTGTTGGATCACGCGCAAGGAGGCTAGCCAAGCGACCATCGTCTTTCCGGAACCGACGTCGCCCTGAAGCAAGCGCTGCATCGGACGGGCCGATCCCATGTCGGTGTCGATCTCCCCCAGCACGCGCTTCTGTGCGCCGGTTAAATTGAAAGGCAATAGCGCCCTCATGCGAGTCGTCAGACCATTTTCGAGGCGAGGAAAGGTCATCCCGGCCGACCCAGCGCGGCGTCTTTTCCGAAGTCCTAAACCCAGTTGTAAAAAGAAAAGTTCATCGAAAATAACCGCGCGGTGCGCAGCGGACGCAAACTGATTGAGAGAAATAACATCAGCGTCCACTGCCGGATCGTGAAGTTGGACCAAAGCGACCTGATTAGACAAAAGATTCTGGCGTTGCCTTACAGCATCGGGTAAGCCGCGTGGAAGATAACGCAGATATTCGCCCAACGCCTGCGCCACCCATTTGCGAATCAGGGACAGCGGCAGTCCGGCAGGACGCACGTAGATCGGCCGAATGCGTTGCAACTGACTGTCGTCGCCCGGCTCGATAACTTCAAACTCCGGATGTACGATCCGCTTTTGAACTCCCACGCCCCTCTCTATATTGCCATGGATCAGAAGCGTCTGCCCGTTGGACAACCCTTTTGCCATGTAAGAGGGCGCCCGATACCAAACCAGACCCAAGTTACCTGTCTCGTCACACAGAGTGGCGGTCATAATCTGGCTTCGTCGCCGCGGAATGTACTTCAACTGGACCGCCATCAATCGCCCCACGAAGCTCTGCTCCTTTCCTACGCTTGCCTCCCGCAATTTATGGATTTCCCGCCGATCTTCGTAGCGAAACGGCAGATGGTAGAGCAGGTCCTCAACCGTACATAGACCAAACGCTTCGAGCTGAGCGGCTCTCTTCGGCCCCACGCCTTTGAGAAATTGGATCGGCGTCTGCAGGGCGCGCAAGCACTCTCGAAGAGTGAAAGTTTTCGCTGGGTCGTTAGCGGAGTTTTCCCGATGGCCAGGAAGAGTTAAGTCCATGCGGCCACTAAACTGCGAACTTGCGCCTACGCCAAAGGCGGCGCTCCGTAATCTTGCAAGGCCTGCACGTCGAACTCCTTCTGTTTGAGATATTCGATTCCTTCGGCGGCGGCGTCGGCGCCCGCGACGGTGGTGAAGTAAGGGACATGGTAGTCCAATGCCAGACGACGGATTTGAAAAGAAGCCATTTGCGAGTGGACGTCCTCGGGCGTGTTGATGACCATGGCGATTTCGCCTTTTCTGATGCGGTCACCTATGTGGGGGCTTCCGTCTTGAACTTTCTTGACGATTTCCGAAACAATGCCTTTGGCTTCGAAATATCGCGCCGTTCCGTATGTGGCGACGATCTGAAACCCGACGCGCTGCAACTTTTGCGCAATGGGGGTCAGGCCTTCTTTGTCCTCGTCCCGCACACTGATGAAGACACTTCCCGATCGAGGCAAGCGCATACCGCCCCCGAGCTGAGCCTTGGCGAAGGCGAGACCAAAGGAGGTGTCGATGCCCATCACTTCCCCGGTGGATTTCATCTCAGGGCCAAGGAGAGTGTCTACGCCAGGAAATTTGTTGAATGGAAACACCGCCTCCTTGACTGAGATATGCTTCGGCAAAACTTCTGTCCGTAACCCTAACTCATCGAGCTTTTTCCCAATCATAATGCGCGCCGCCATTTTGGCCAAGGGCACGCCGATGGCTTTGCTGACGAAAGGCACAGTACGAGAAGCGCGGGGATTGACTTCGAGCACGTAAACATTATCCCGCTGCACGGCGAATTGAACATTCATCAGCCCGCAAACGTTCAACGCCTTTGCGAGTGCTACGGTGTACCGCCGGATTTCGGCTTGAACCTCAGGGCTAATCGACTTCGGCGGCAAGCTGCAAGCGCTGTCGCCCGAGTGAACGCCGGCGCGTTCGATGTGCTCCATGACGCCGCCGATCACCACGTTCTCTCCGTCTCCGAGGGCATCGACATCCAGTTCAATGGCATCGTCTAAAAATTTATCCACCAGGACGGGATGCTGAGGCGAAGCAGCCACCGCATAAGTCATGTAATGTTGCAGCGCGTCGCGGTCATAAACAATTTGCATGGCGCGGCCACCGAGAACATACGACGGCCTCACCAAAACGGGGTAACCCAGCTGCTCCGCAATATCGAAGGCCGCCTTGTACGAGCGCGCGATGCCATTGTCCGGTTGCCTGATACCGAGGCGGTTGAGCAATGCGGAAAATCGTTCACGGTCCTCCGCGAGGTCAATACTATCGGGAGACGTGCCGATGATCTTCACGCCGGCGCGCTCGAGCGGTAGAGCGAGCTTCAACGGGGTCTGCCCTCCGAACTGAACAATCACGCCATCGGGCTTCTCCCGATCTACGATATTCATGACCTCTTCCATGGTCAAAGGCTCGAAGTAGAGTTTATCGGAAGTGTCGTAATCTGTGCTGACAGTTTCCGGGTTGCAGTTGACCATGATGGTTTCACAGCCCTCTTCTTTCAGGGCAAAAGCGGCATGCACGCAGCAGTAGTCGAACTCGATGCCCTGGCCGATACGGTTCGGGCCGCCGCCGAGGATCATGACCTTTTTTCGCGCGCTGGGTTTGGATTCGTCTTCTCCCTCGTAGGTTGAATAAAGGTACGGAGTGAAAGCCTGAAACTCAGCGCCGCAAGTGTCCACCGAGTTAAAGACGGCTTCAATGCCTTTTTGTTTTCGCAGTTGGCGGATGTCATCCTCACCGCATTGGGTTAGCATGGCCAGACGGCCATCCGCGAATCCCATCTGCTTCCACGAACGCAGCAGCTCGGATGAGACGGAGGTCATATTATCGCGATAACTTTCGATCTGCATTTCGGTTTCAATGATCTCGCGGATTTTTTCCAAGAACCAAGGGTCGAAAGCTGATAGCTGGTAGATTTCCTCGGTGGTCATACCGAAACGGTAGGCGTCGCCCAAATACCACAAACGCTGCGCATTGGGGTTCTTGAGCTTCTCGCGAATTGTTTGGAGATCTTCATCCCGATCCGGTGAGGGGATAATCTTTGGTTCAAAGCCAAAGGAGCCGATCTCTAGCGATCGCATGGCTTTCTGCAGCGCCTCTTGAAAGGTGCGACCGATGGCCATCGCCTCGCCTACGGATTTCATTTGCGGGGTGAGCAGGTCTTTAGCCTGGGGAAACTTCTCAAAAGTGAAGCGCGGAACTTTGACGACGACGTAGTCGATGGTGGGCTCAAAGCAAGCTCGTGTTTCCCGCGTAATATCGTTGGGAATCTCATCAAGCGTATAACCCACCGCCAATTTCGCTGCGATTTTAGCTATGGGAAACCCGGTAGCTTTGCTCGCCAAAGCAGAGCTGCGCGATACCCGGGGGTTCATCTCAATGACCACCATGCGGCCATCTTTAGGATTGACGGCGAACTGGATATTCGATCCGCCAGTGTCAACGCCGATTTCGCGAATGACCCGCAGCGCTGCATCGCGCATGATCTGGTATTCTTTGTCCGTGAGGGTTTGCGCAGGCGCCACGGTGATGGAGTCGCCGGTGTGAACACCCATGGGATCGAAGTTTTCGATGGAGCAGATGATCACCACGTTGTCCTTGTGATCACGCATGACTTCGAGTTCGAACTCTTTCCAGCCGAGCACGGACTCTTCGATGAGCACTTCATGGACGGGTGAAATACTCATTCCGGCTTGAACGACTTCGCGAAAATCTTCAGGACCAAAAGCAAAATTTCCCCCGCTGCCACCGAGGGTGCGCGACGCGCGGATGATGACCGGAAAGTTAAGCCGTTTCTGGATGCGCATCGCATCGCGCATGTTGCGGGCGTAACCGCTGCGCGGCAAATCCAAACCGGCCCTGCGCATCGCTTCTTTGAAGAGATCGCGATCTTCGGCCTTTTTGATGGATTCCAGTTTGGCGCCGATCATCTCCACGCCATAACGTTCAAGGGTTCCCCGTTCGGCCAAATCGATGGAAAGATTCAAGGCTGTCTGCCCACCGAGGGTGGGCAGCAGCGCATCGGGCCGTTCTTTGGCGATGATCTTTTCGACGATGTCGGTGGTGATGGGCTCGATGTAAGTCCGGTCGGCAAAGCCCGGATCGGTCATGATCGTCGCCGGATTGGAGTTAACGAGAATGACGCGATAGCCTTCTTCCTTGAGGGCTTTGAGTGCCTGCGTGCCCGAATAATCAAACTCGCACGCCTGGCCGATGATGATCGGCCCGGAGCCGATCAGCAAGATCGATTTGATGTCGGTTCGTTTGGGCATGGTTTCAGAGATCTCAATTTCGCCATTCGAATTTTGCAATTCGAAATTTTAACTCTTCCCTGGTCGGTCCTTTGCCATGAGATCAATAAAACGGCGAAACAGATAATTGGCATCGTGAGGCCCCGGGGATGACTCGGGGTGATACTGCACCGAAAAAATCGGCAACTCGCGATGCGCCAGCCCCTCGACGGTGTTGTCGTTGAGATTGAGATGAGTCACTTCCGCCGCGCCTTTAAGGGAATCTGCGTCCACAGCAAAGCCGTGGTTCTGCGCGGTGATTTCCACCTTCCGGGTCGTTAAATCCATCACTGGCTGATTACCGCCATGGTGGCCAAACTTGAGTTTGTAAGTTTTGCCTCCAAGCGCCAGTCCCATGATTTGATGTCCAAGACAGATGCCGAATATCGGTTTTTTGCCGATCAATTTCTCCACGTTTTCTTTGGCGTACGGAACGGCGTCAGGGTCGCCCGGTCCATTGGAAAGAAAAATGCCGTCAGGATTCATGCCTAAGACATCTTCGGCGGATGTCGCCGCGGGTACGACTTTGACCCGGCACCCCGCCTCAGCCAAGTTGCGCAGAATATTGTATTTGATCCCAAAATCGTACGCCACGACGAAATATCGAGGACTCCGAAAGGATCCCTTCTGGGAGCGTCTGCCCTTGGTGTTTTGTTTTGCAGCGTTGCGTTTCTTGTACCCCGCTGCGAGCTCCCACATACCTTCGTCCCAATCGTAGGCCTGCGCGCACGTTACATCTCGAACCAAATCGAGTCCCACGAGACCGGGCGAGGCCTTCGCTTTGGCTACAAGCTCTTCAGGATTGGAATTCACTGTCGAGATTACGCCTTCCTGGGAACCATGATCGCGCAGACGGCGCACGAGCGAGCGCGTGTCGACGTTTTGAATACCAACAATCCCGCGCTGTTTCATGTAATCGTGAAGCGGCTGGGCCGCGCGCCAATTGCTCGGCACCGGTGTGTAATCCCTGATGATGAATCCCTTCATGAAAGGCTTTCTTGATTCCACGTCTTCCGGGTTCACTCCCACATTGCCAATCTCAGGATAGGTCATCGCCACCAGCTGACCCTCGTAGGATGGATCCGTGAGGATTTCCTGATAGCCCGTCATGCTGGTATTAAACACGACCTCACCAAGCGCTTCGCCTTCGGCGCCGAACGAAACGCCCTCGTAGTACCGGCCATCGGCGAGAGCTAAAATCGCTTTCGTCTGACTCATGCGATTGTCTCCGCTTG
>Ga0126373_10000914_pt1 | contig 20234 bp, 16 predicted proteins | sample PanSoiMetPlot_11_FD_92545 | JGI IMG/M metagenome (GOLD analysis project Ga0126373, IMG submission 92545) | Tropical forest soil microbial communities from Panama - MetaG Plot_11 | ecosystem: Environmental > Terrestrial > Soil > Tropical forest > Bulk soil | place: Panama | collected 2016-02-17 | reverse complement strand
CGTCATCGACGCCTACAGCGACGCGGCGACGGCCGCTCGCGTTCACAGAGGAGAGTCGCAGTGACGAGTGCCACGGTCAAGCTGATGCTCGCCGATGTCGACGGCACGCTGGTTACGCCGGACAAGGTGCTGACCGACGAGGCAATTGCGGCGGTGCGCGACCTGCGCCAGGCCGGCGTCATCTTCGCCATCACGAGCGGCCGGCCGCCGCGCGGCATGGCCATGCTCATCGAGCCGCTGGATCTCCAGACGCCGATCGCGGGGTTCAATGGCGGCGTCATCGTCGACCGGCACTTCTCCGTTATTGAGCAGCGCGTGCTGCCAGCAGAACTGGTAATGCCGGTCGCGGAGCTGATGGAGTCGTTCAAGCTCGATGTCTGGGTCTACCGTGGCGCCGATTGGTACGTGCCGAAGGCGGATGGACCGCACGTGGCCCGTGAGTCCCAGACCGTGAAGTTCGGACCGAAGATCATGTCGGACGCCGGGGTGCGCGCGCTCACTACGGACGTGGCCAAAATGGTCGGCGTGAGCGACGACACCGACGCGGTGGCCAAGGCCGCCATGGCGGCTCACGACAGGTTCGGCGACCACGTGACCGCCGCCGCGTCCCAGCCGTACTACCTCGACGTGACGCACCCGATGGCAAATAAGGGCGCGGTTGCCAAGTACCTCAGGGACCTGTACCAGATCGACGAGGCCGACATCGCCACGATCGGCGACCAGGCAAACGACGTCCTGATGTTCGCGCACTCCGGGCTCAGCATCGCGATGGGCAACGCCACTCCCGAGGTCAAGCGCGCTGCGCGCCGGGTGACTACCTCCAACCAGGACGAAGGCTTCGCCAACGCGGTCCACAGGTTCGTCGTCCGGTAGCCACCGCGAACGCGGGTGAGCTCGCCCGAGCCACTTGTCTGTCAGTGGCGTCGAGTTCACCCGAGACGACTTGACTCGTGGGGCTGACAGCACCTAATGCGGCCAGGTGTTCGTTTGTTGCATGGGTTTCATGCCTACTGAGCGAAATCACGCGCTTACTACGAGTGCTCATAACTGATTGGCAATCTCGCTCAATCTGCTGCCCAGAACTGATACGCTCGCGGGGTTTTCAGGACCTACGACATAAAAGCGTTCACCATCTGGGGCGGACAGATCGGTTGCGAAGATCGGTGGACTCGTACATCCCTCACGATGCGTGACTGCGTAGAAACGGGTGATCATGGCCGCCAGTCCTAGAGTGTCTGTAGTGATGCCTGCCTTGAACGAGGCGCGCAATCTGCCGCACGTGTTCGCCCAGCTGCCCTCGGACCTGTACGAGTTGATCATTGTTGACGGGCACTCGGTTGACGGCACCATCGACACGGCCCGTCACTTGTGGCCAGACGTTCGCATCGTCACACAGACGCGAAGCGGCAAAGGCAACGCGCTGGCGTGCGGGTTCCACGCCGCCACCGGGGACGTGATTGCGATGGTCGATGCGGACGGCTCGGCTGACCCGGCTGAGATCCCCCGCTTCGTGGCGGCCCTGGTTGACGGAGCTGACTTTGCTAAGGGTTCTAGATTTCTTGCCGGCGGCGGGAGCGATGACATCACGCGGCTTCGCAAACTGGGCAACCGAGGACTGAGCGGCACCGTCAATCGGCTTTACGGCACCCGCTATACCGACCTGTGTTACGGCTTCAATGCGTTCTGGCGACGGCACGTACCGGTCCTTGGACTTGATCCGCTACCATCCGCCAACAGTGAGGAGAGGGCCTGGGGCGACGGATTCGAGATAGAAACACTGATCCACGTCCGGGTAGCAAGCGCCGGCTTGCGCGTCGTCGAAGTCCCCAGCTTCGAGCACGCCAGGCTGCACGGAGTCAGCAACCTCAACGCAGCTCGCGATGGCGTCAGAGTCGTGCGCACCATCTTGTACGAGCGGAGGCGCTCGCAGCTCGAACCGGCTGTCGCCGTAGACGCGGATCCGAACCCTCATTTGATGGCAGGCACCTAAGTTGCGGGTGCCGGTTGTGCCGCCGCTCGGCGCTTATCTGAGCGTTCGACATATTCCACTGCCAATAAATTTGGAGCCGCGTAATGAAGTCTCTTAGGAGCTGGTTGCCGACGGGCGAGGCGTTGCTGCAGTCAGATGACGAATGGGCTGTTCGTACTCGCGTGCTCGCGGAGAGCTTGTCCCGGTTGGTGTCACGATACGTGGATCCAGTTACCGCCCACGGGCTGGATGTAGGCTGCCAGCGTGGGCGACTGACAGATTATTTGAACGCCCACACGCCTATTTCGTGGGAGGGTATTGACCCAGCTTGGCCAGATATCCGGCAGTCGCCGGACGGCGCGACGTTGTATCCTGCGGCGGCTGACACCATCCCCTACCCCGATCGCTACTTCGATTGCCTACTTTTCGCGAACGTGTTCGAGCACGTAAGTGCAGATCAACGGGATGCATCCCTCGCTGAGATGTACCGCGTCTTGCGACCTGGCGGAGTCCTGGTCGGACAGTTGCCGAATCCATATTTCCCGATCGAGTCGCATAGTCGCCTCCCGTTCATGGGTTGGCTACCGTACAAGCTGCAGAAGAAATACTGGCGCTACGCACCCGTTCCGTGGGAGCACAATTTCTACAGCGTCACGATCCGTCATCTTCGGCACACAGCCGAACTGGCGGGTTTTCAAGTGACGGCTACGAAGAACTTCAATTACCCGGCAGAGGCACTGCCCAGTGGTGTTCGCCGCGCCGCCGATCTATTCAGGGTGCCCATGCGCTTGTTTCCTTGGGCTTGGCAATTCGTCTTTACACGCCCTGAAGACGCGGAATCACCAGCGCCCGTGCGGCACGGATAAGAGGCTCTAAGGCACGGCCTGGCCCGATGCCTCGGCGCGGTGCTTGATGCCGACCAAGGTCGCCACCATGTTGGCCTGATGCTCCCCCAGCCGCCGACGTAGTATGCGATGCTCCTTATCCGGCATCTGAGCGATGAGCTCGCTGATGCCGCTCTCGCCGGGACCCATCTGCATCCACTGCCGGATGACGGTGCCCGAGCCGTCGGGCTCGAGCGAGAACCGCCAGCGTGCCGATGGAGCGTCCGGATCGCCGACGGCCCAGCCGAAGACCCGCTCTGGCTCCAGCTCGCAGATCGTCGACACCGTCTCCCACATGCCGCGAGCCTCGTGGAAGTTGCGCCCCCGGAACCGCGCCCCTAGTGCAGGGCCGGTGGCCTCGTCGAGCCACTGCCCACCCTGGAATTCCGAGCTGAACTCGGCCGGTGTCTGAATGTCGCAGACCAGCAGCCACACCGTCGCTGGCGGCGCGTCTATGTGCAATTGGGCTTCTGTCGTTGGGCAGTCAGCGTATCTAAGCTCGGTAGCTTCCACGGTCGCATGCTACGCCGAGGCTGACCGCCGGACCCCACCGTAGACAATGTGGACATGCAGATAGGCATTGCTGCCCAGGTGACGTCACCGCAGGACGCCAGCTTCGTCCGGGACGCAGAACGGCTCGGAGCCACGTCCGTCTGGGTCGCCGAGGTATGGGGCCAGGACGCCCTGACGCCACTGGCCTATCTGGCGGCGCAGACGGAGCGCATTCACCTGGGATCGGCGATTGTTCAGCTCGGCGCCCGCTCCCCCGCGATGCTCGCCATGTCGGCGATGTCGCTGCAGTTGCTGTCTGGCGGCCGGTTCCGGCTCGGTATCGGCACCAGCGGGCCGCAGGTGATGGAGGGCTGGCACGGCATCAGGTTCGATGCGCCAGTGGCCATGACGCGCGAGACTATCGAGATCGTCAGGATGGTAGCGGCAGGTGAGCGGCTGAGGTACCAGGGACGTCGTTACCAGCTGCCGCTGCCCGATAGCCAGGGCCGCGCGATCCGTTCCGTGCTGCCCGCGGCAACTGTGCCCATCTACGTGGCTGCCCTAGGGCCAAGGAACCTGGAGCTGACCGGCGAGCTTGCCGATGGCTGGATCGGCAATGCGTTCATCCCCGAGCGCGCGGAAGCCTTCCTCGGCCCACTGCGCGCGGGCGCGGCCAAGGTGAAACGATCCGTAACCGACCTCGATATCGTCATCCCGGTCGGCGTCGAGTTCACAACAGACGAAGACGAGGCCGCCGTGGCCGCCCGACGGCATGCGCGGGGCTACGCGTTCACTATCGGCGCGATGGGGTCGAAGGCCCAGAACTTCTACAATGCCGCGTTCGCCCGGCAGGGTTACGGTGCGGACATCCAGGCGGTCCAGAGGCTGTGGCTCGCTGGCAGGCGCGACGAGGCGGCGGACCGGGTGCCCGTCGAACTCGGCGCCAAGACGAATCTAGTCGGCACGCCAGCCATGATCGCGGCGCGCCTGCGACTCTACCGCGATGTTGGAGTCACGACTTTGGAGGCCAAGTTGACTGGCGACCGTGGCCAGCAGCTCGACGCTCTGAGCCGGCTGATCGAGCTCGCAGCCAAGGTCACGGGCGAGCCAGGCAGTTAGGCGGGCCTAGCTGGTCAGCTGCCGCCACTGACGGATTGAAGGATCCCATGAACCGCAGTCACATCGACTGACCAGGCGCTATGGATGTCTAGAGCCACCCCAGCAACCAGTGCCAGCAGCCCGACTAGCACAAGGGGATGAACGCGAGGAACCCTTAGACGAGGCAGAACGGGTTTGCCGACGGCTCTGCGAAGCGCAACTATCAGCGCCGGGCTCATTGCAGCCGCACCGAGAGTCACATATGGCCCAGGAATCCAGCGCAACCCGAATAGCATGGCGCCGACGGCGATCATCAGGACCACCACGGTGAGTCCCGATGCGGCAATGCCGACATCGCCAATGGCGCCGACGATCTGTGACCATCGCCGGCGAAGCACCAAGACCGGCAGCAGAACGGCGATGCCGCCGGCGACTACTTGCAGAGGCGGGCTCAGGCCCTTCGGCCTGCTCCCGACATAACCATCCTTGGTCTTGGCAACGGCGAAATCGGTCGTGTCGTAGATGGATATGGGTCCATGACGATAAACCACCGCCAAGCCGGGAACATCCTTAAATTTCGTCAAGGCGGCAGCCGATATCTGCGTCGGCTTGGTGCTCTCGTATGGGAAGAAGTAATAGCCAGAGTGCGGCAGCGACTCCGAAAGACGCGAATCGACATAGAGATACTGGACATCGAGGCCTTCGATAATGGTATCAAAGCTCGATTGCCAGGTAGTCGAAAAGTATATTTTCGCTGGATTCTGACCATTCCAACGATTTTTGATAACCCACATACGAGCCTCGCCCGCCAGAAGATTAGCCGCCGTACGATCGGCAATAATTCGGCTTCCAGCCGGCAGGTGCGTGCCAGCCCACCTGACCGCTGCGACGGTCTCCGAGTCCTGGCTGCGGCTCTGAGCATCTACCAGGTACTTCCCAGGCAGAAGGCTCCAATTGGGCCCGGAGCCAAAAGCGACTCCGCCCAGGTACGCCAGTGCCGCCGCAGCGACGAGTGCCACCCCGGCCCTGGAACGCCCTCTGCTCACCCTCCGCGGCGATCCGATCGGGTTCCTGACCACCAGCGCGCAACAGAGCGCGGCGGGCAGCGCCATGAAGGTCGAGGTCCGGTCGCCGTAGGAGGCTGTAAACGCTGCAAAGTGGGCGGCTAGCGTTGCCGGATACGCCATGCTCACGAGGCCGATGAGCGCAAGCGTGTAGCGCTTATTCCGGATTGACCTCCTGAGGACTTTCCAGCCGCACACAACCGCGGCGCTGGCCGCTAGCAGCGCATAAAGCACTATGACCCCGCGCTCCCACAGCGGGTCGGAAGTTCCACCACCCGAGTCCGAGAACAGGCTGGTTCGTCCGACGGCATGCAGAACATGCAGGATGCTCGTGAAGATCGGGCTTATATAGGATGTGACATCAATTATGGATAGATTTGTCCAGTTGATCACCGCTATGGCGGTGATCGCTGTAACGAGGGCCAAGGTGCGTCGCTTGCTCCGCTCGGCCGTCGCCGTCCATCCGACCAGGAACGCCAGAGTGATCCAGCTCGTGGCGTGGTGAGCCACTGCGGACGCCACCAATGCAAGGGTCGCGAGAACAAGAAGCGGTCGCTTGGCGCCGGGATAGTCGTCTTCAAGTGAGCGGTGCAGGAGCACCAGCCCCCCGATCCCCAGCGTCAGCCCCAAGGTCTGGTAGGCGAACTGAGAGTTAAAGAAGTAGAACTGCGGAGACGCGGCATAGAAGATGACCATCAGCGACGCGCGGCGATAGGAGCGCGTAACAGCAAGGGCGCCCTGATAGAGGAACAGCACGAGCAGCACCCGGCAGATAAACACCGCCAGCGACATACCGGCCATCGCTGGGAGGCCAGTCAGCCGAATCAGGATTCCGGTGAAGAGCTCAAGTCCTGGATATCGCGGACTCATGGCGAGCAGCGGATTCAGCGCGAACAGGCCGCTTCCATTGAGCAGATCGCTGAGTGTGCGCTCGTGCAGATGCTCATCGAATCCCCCCAGGACTAGGGGACTCGACATTCGGTATACGACGGCGGGATAAAGACCTAGCAGGACGACTGTGAGTTGTCTGGTTGCCGGGGACGGCGAGCACCTGATGAGGATCGCGGCAAGTATCAGGAACGGGGCGATGATGGCCAGCCAGAACAGCGGAATGCCGAAGGCCGAGCCGTGCCATGCCAGCATGACCGCCAGCCCGTCGAGCAGTACTCCAGCGCCTATCGCCGCCCACGCGAAGCCTGCCAGGCGTGGGGTGGACTGCAACGACGAATTGGAGGCATCTTGTGGACGTGGACGTCCGCCGCGCGGGGCGCGTGCGGACGCGCGGTAGCGTCGCGGCTGGCGTTCGTCGGGGCCCGCTTCAATGGCGGCGGACGATCCATACCAGCCTGATGCGCTCCGGTACTCGCGGACTTCTTCAGGACCGTCCAGCGAGTAAGAGTGAGCACCGCGACTGTCGCGGCCATCCAGGAAGGACCGGTTATCGTCTCTGTGCCTACCGCCGCTCCGGCCTACGTCTAGCCCGGGTTCGCGCACCGCCCGACTCGGCCGCTGGGCATCGCCGTAGTACCCATCGCGCTCTATCCAGTCGTCGTCGCCGACGGGGGCTCGGCCGCCCGGCTGATACCGGCCGCGCTCCTCGCGCGCCTGGTACTCCCGATTACGGCCATTGCGGTAGGTCATCTAACTGCCAACTAAATAACTATCCAGAACCAAAATCAAGCGCAGCCGAAGCGAGGATTCGATAAAGCTCACCAAGCTCCTTTGCGCAGCCATCCCACGTGGGGAGGTCGGCAGGCTCAATAAGAGGAGGCGAGGACATTGCTGCGACGATCTGCCTGCCGACGTCAGCAACCGCAGATCGGGGATCGACGCCGTATATCCACCCTTCGCTGACTAGTTCCGAAACACCGGACGTCATATAACCGACAACGGGCCGCCCAACGCTGAGCGCTTCCATTATTCCGACTGGGTGCGCCTCATAATCCGAGAGGGCAGCGACCACGCTAGCCTGCGCCAATGCGGTTGCCATTTCGATGCGGTTGCCTGGATCTATCCATCGGATTGTCACGCGATCTGCGACTCGCAGACGCCGTGCGAGTTTGACCAGCTCCGTTTCGTACGGGCCTGAGCCCAGGATGACAAGATGAGCATCGGGAACCGCACCGACGATGCTCGGTAGCACTTCAATGACTCGATGATGCCCTTTGTATTGTTCTAGACGACCGCTCGAGACAATACGCCCAGGAACAGGCACTGTGCCCGGCGCGGGCGGCGGCAAAGTCCCGCCATTACGAATGACGCGCACGGAATCTCGGTCCAGACGCGCGTTATCAGACAATGTCCTGGCTTCAAAGTGACTCACCCCGATCAGCGCTCTCGCATTCCGCAGCAGCGGACCGAGCATTCGCCATTGAGCGGGCCGCAGCCAGTTCCTGAGCGCTATCGAATGTCCGCCCGTATGGAAGGTTACGAGATACGGAATACCGGCCCGGCGGGCGGCCAGCATCGCCATCACTGGCACTGGTGAATGGATGCCCTGGCAGTGCACAAGATCCCACCGCCCCCGCTGGCCGACCACCTGCAAGATCTGGGGGGCGAAATAGTAGTCGCGCCGCCGCGGCCAGGCCGGGACGCGCAGTACTCGCGTGCCGTTGATGACATCCGTGCGCGGCAGCGTCCGCGACGGGTCGGTCGTGAGCACCGTGATATCAAGGTCCTCGTCTCGCGCTAGGCGTTCGGTGACCTCGCGAATGTGCGTCTCAATACCACCCAGTTCGGGCAGGTAGCGGTTGCATACAAAGAGAATGCGGATGGGCCGGCCGAGTCCAGCCAGCGGAGGGATCGTTCCCGCCATCGACAGCGCGTCGCCGCTCAAGCCGGTTCCCTCACTTCATCGCCCTGGCGCGCTGCCTTGTCAGGGTAAGAAGGTGCCGCTCGCCGGTATATCTCTTCAAGCCGATCGACGACCGCTGAGACTGTGAAGGACCGTGCGCGTTCACGCGCGCCAGCCGCTAGTTGGCCTCGGAGCTGGCTGTCATCCAGGAGCTTCCGCATAGCGGCCGACAGCGCATCCTCGTTTCCTGGCGGTACCACGAGCCCGTTCTTGCCGTCTGTCACCATGTCCACGATGCCGCCCACGGGCGTTGTCACCACCGGTCGGCCGCAGGCCATCGCTTCAAGCACCGTCGTCGGACAAGGATCGGGCCAGACTGACGGCAGCACGGCAAACAGGCAACGCCGGAATGCTTCCATGACGTGCTCGTGTGGCCAGTCAAAGTACATAGTGACGCCCGATGGAAGCGATGCTGGCGTATCTAGCCGACGCTTCCCAATCAGGACCAGCGGAGGGCCCCCGGGGGCCATGGATTCGTAGGCGCCTAGCAGCGTGTGCACGCCTTTCTCCCGGCAGAGGTCGCCCACGTAGAGCAGGAACGGGTCCGATGGTAGCGGCAGGTCAGAATGCTGTGCCTCCTCTGCTCGGCCTGGCTCCGGCGCTTGCTGCAACGCCGCATCCGCGACGAAATTGGGCAAGACAGTGCTATGCGGAAGCCCTAGCACGCCATTACCGCTGGCAACAGCGCTGCTCACGCTGATTATGTGGTCGATCCCGTGTTCCTTCCAGGGACGCATGGCATATGTGGCGAGAACGGTGACCGGTCCGACGGGTCCGCGGTAATGCTTTGCCGCGCATGGCAAACACCGGCGCATCGACGGGCCCTCGCATGGCGCGCCGTTGCGCATCAACCGCTTCGTCGCGCAGACGTGGCCGAAGTCGTGGAGCGTGAGCACAAGGCCGAATCTGCGCGATCCGAAGGGCCCCGTGCGAAGGGGCAGCGCGCTATTGACACTCCAGTTGTGCGCGTGCACGACGTCAGGCTGAAACTGCCGGATAATTCTCCGCAGCTCTCGGACGCCCAGGGGATCCGGGATGGGCAGGTGATGCGCTCGTCCGGTCTGGTACACACCTGGCAGGCGCATTGCCGCTGTCGCAAACCGGTGGACACGGACGCCGCTGGCGAGCACTTCGTCGTCCGACGCTTCAGCCATGCGCTGGGTTGCGACAGCCACATCATGGCCACGGGCCGCTAGTGCGTTAGCCAGGTGGAGGACATGCAACTCCTCGCCGCCGTAAACCGGGGGAAAGAACTGCGCCAGCAGTAGGATCTTCATGAGTTCCGGCTCTCCGATCATTCCCGGTATCGCGTCACCGCTGCCGCCTCTTCACCAGGGCGCTAACCGCGGGGCTGACGCAGGTAATACCGTCCAAAGCCGACCAGGAACCCAGCAATGACTACAGCGAGGCCAGCCGTCGTGGCCACGATGCGTGAAGCGCCTGATAGGTGTCCGGTCAGCGCCCTGCGCCCATCACGGCGCAGCGCCTCGGATAGATCGCGGCGGACGTAGCTTCGCTCCACCGACCCACTGACACGCAGCCCGTTGAAGGCGGCCAGTGCCCCCTTCCCCACGCCCTCGTGGTAGCAGCGATACAAGAAGTAACTGAACACTGCCCGCTCTTCTGGTACCCAGTGGCTCGCTAGAGCTGCCGGCTCATAGATCCAGACGCCGGACTCTTGAGCTACAGCTGCGCGGAGACACAGATCGGTATCGTCCGGCCGGCACTTGCTGGCTACCTTGGCAAGTTCGTCGCGGAAGCCCCCGGCCTTCTCAAAGACTGTCCGGCGTACCGCCATGTTGCTGCTCCAGACGTTACGCACCGGCCCGACATGCTCGGGCATGCCACGGTAGGAGCAGCCAACAACCCAAAGGAACTCCGGCGGAAACCACGCCGGCCAGGAATGCTGCCACAGCGGCATCGCCATGCCGCCGACACCGATGACCTCTAGCCGGGCGAAATGACCTAGCACTGTCTCGAGCCAGGTGCTGTCGACGACAATGTCGTCATCGATAAACACGATTATCTCGCCCTTAGACGCGTCCGCCCCAGTATTCCGGGCACCGGACGATCCGGCGGTGCGCGCGTTGGGAATGACCATCAGGTCCGGCATTTCCGCCCGCGCGCGCTCGAGCATTTCCGGATTTCCGTCCACGACGAGGACGGCTTCGGCCGGCCGGATCGACTGAGCCCGGACAGCATCGATGGCCAGCTGCAAGCGCTCCCACCGACGCATGGTGTACGCGCAGACAACAACCGACACGGTCGGGAGCAGGGCAGTGCCGCTCTCTTCAGAGTCTCCAGTCGCAGCCGGGCTACGCGCGGACACGTGTCACTTCGCAGCGGCACGCAGCGCCGAGCTTGCGCTGAAAACCTGACATCCTCGGACTCCTCGACTCTCTGGCGCCGTGCTCGCTCGTAGCCGCGTGATCACTGATACCCCTCGGATATGACGTAACGATCATGCGCGAGGTTTACGGCTCAGGTTATGTTATGCGCCCTTTGGCGCCGGTACGGCCCGGGTCCTTGATCAAATCGTGACAACCTCGGGCGACCCCAAGGTCTGGATCGACACTATCGGCATCTGGGGTCAGCCCACCGGGATTTCGGAACCGTGGCATGCTGACCCGTTCGCCACGTGGGAGGCTGCTGGGTGGCGGCACCAGCCAGGCGAGGGCTTCGGGCGATCCATCCCGAGCGCTAGCGTGCAGAGGGTACGCTCGTCCGACATAGTTCGATGATGTACTTGGTGTGGCGTCGAGCGCTGATGCGCGTGCTATGGCGCCTGCTGAATTGAGAGAGCTGGCAATGCCCGCGCGGTCAAAATCTGCTCTATGGCTTGGCATACTCATCGGTACGGCGCTGGTTGCATCAACATCTTTCCTGGTCGCCAGGGCCGGCCACGCCATCGGTTCGATCAATTCAGCAAGTTCCAGCCACTCGACTCGGACGCCTGCGCCAGGTCAATCTGGCTCGGTCGGTCCGTCGCCGATCCCCACGCCGACAGGACCGCCAGTTTCCCATGGGCGGATTACCTGGAACGACGACTTCTCCACCAAGGGCCTCAGCGGGTGGCGGTTTCTGACTGGCAACGTCGGCGGTCAGGCCCCCATGCACGAGCTGCAGTATTACGAGCAGAGCAACGCAACCGTAAGTCACGGAACCCTGGTCTTGACTGCTAACAAGGGCGGTGGGGGCAACACGTGCAAGTACGGACCCTGCCAGTACACCTCGGTCCGGATGATCAGCTACTTCCAGCAAGCCTACGGAGTCTTCGAGGCGCGCATAAAGCTGGCAGGCGGGCTAGGGATCTGGCCGGCCTTCTGGATGCAGGGTGCCAACTTTAATAAGGTCGGGCTACCCGCGGCCGGCGAAATAGACATCGCCGAAATCAACGGTCAGCCGCCGACTAACCTCCTCGGCGGTTACATTCATGCGCCGAATAACGTTAAGCCGTTTTATCAGCTGATGCCGCACGCGCTCTCTGATGGTTACCACATCTATGCCATTGCCTGGACGACTAAAGGCATCACCTTTTATGTGGACGGCAAGCCCTATGGCAATTTTGCCGCGTATAGTGGATGGCCTTATAATCACCCTTTCAACATCATTCTCAGTCTTGCCGTGGGCGGCAAGTGGCCGCGCAATCCGCCGGCAAGCACGCACTTCCCCGTCCACATGTACGTAAGCTGGCTAAGGGTCTATCGCCCAGGGCGGTGAGCGCACCGCAGGCGCCGTCAGTCTCAGGGCCGCGCGAGGTCGGCGTCCGGGCTGGGCCGCATTCTTCGGCTGTGCCGGGCTGGCGCCTTCCCTTCACGGGCCAAGATGCTGGATACAGCCGCCGCGAGCGTCGCGCCGGCGAGCCAGGCCGCCGATACTGCGGTCAGCCCGTGCGGCGCAAGAAACCATGCGCTGCCGCAGATACTCGCTGCATAGACGGCGGTGCTCACTATCAGCCTCGAGAGCCGGCCTGTCACCCGGAGCACGTTCCAGCCCCAGCTACACGCTGCCACTGACAGAACCGCAGCCGCGAGCAGCTCAAGGCTCCTAGTCCCATGCAGGCTGTAGGCACTGCCGAAGGCAAGCAGTATCCAGTGTGCTGCCACCGCTGTAACGACGCCGGCCGGGACGAATATAAGGATCGCCAGACGTCGGCTGCGCCGCCGTATCACTCGCCAGTCGGCGCCTGCCTGCGACGCTTCGGCCATAAACGACGCCTCGATGACGGCTGCGGCAGTCATCAGAAGACTGGTGATCTGAAACGCGACGAAGTAGTAGCCCGCAGCCTTAGCCCCCAGCCGGTCCAGGACGATCAGCGGGACGACGACCTGGGGAAGCAAGTTCATCGCGTTCGCCACGTAGTTGGCGCCTGAGAACTTCAGCAGCGGCCTGATGGTGCGCAGCGAATGGGTGAGCGTGGGCCGCCAGCGCAGGACCGTAATGATCAGCACGATGCTGACCACAGCCGCAATCGCCGGCCCGCCAAGCGCCGCCGAATACAGCCCGTAGGCGCCCGTCCCCGCCAGGACAACACCAAGGACGATCTTGCTGACCCCGCCCACCAGGCCGTCGGTCACGGCGCAGAATCCGGCCCTGCGGCGGGCAATGAACACCGAGTCGGTCAAGACGTTGACGGCCGTGGCCGCCGCCAGCAGCGCAAACCCCGCCGTCATCGCGAGACTGTGCGCGACGAAAGCCAGCCGCGGCGCGACAATAGGCGTCAGCATCACGTACCCGGTCGCGATGACAGCCGCCACGCCGCCCACCATCACGAAAGCCGCAGTCAGCAGAGCGCTTTTATGCCTCTCCGTCGGGAAGAAGCGCATCACCGTGGTGTTGAGACCAACCAATGCGAAGAAAGCCAGCAGAACCGTCGCCGACATCAGCGAACTGGCAATCCCAACATCCTCCGTGCTGAACAGCCGCGCCATGGCAATCCAGAACCCGAACCCGATCGCCGCCTGAATTCCATTGCTGAGCATGAGGAACAAGGAATTGCGGACCAGATGATCGGAACGAATCCTCGCCGGCAGCGAACGGAGCGAATCCAGCAGTCCTTGCCCGGCGGCCGAATCGCTTGGCGCGGCAGCGTCGCGGCGGGGCAACTCTCCGCCGAGATGCTCCGGCCAGCCTGGTAGTACAGGAAGGATCGTTGTCGCGCCGTCAGCCATCGTGAACTGAGCCTGCGACGCCATCCCGATCAGAACATCGAGGCCAGCCTCCTGCCGGGCCTGGTACCCATCCTCCGACGGTGTGCGGCGGCCGGCGCGCTTGACATGCTCGGAGCGCCCGCCGTGCCAATCCGGAGCGCTCATGCCGGCCGACGGTGAAGACGCGCGAGGCCGCCTGTCAGTGCTGACTCGTTCGGCGGCCGGTGGGAGCTGCCGCCGATCACCTTCTGGAAGTGCACGGTAACGCCTTTCAGCGTTCACCCGTTCGGCAGCCGGGGGAAGCTGCCGCCGATCACCGGCTGCGCCGCTTCGATCGTTTTGAAGATCGCGTACGCGCGGTCGCTGTTGATGTCGGTCCTGATGTCGAGTATCGCGAACCACTTAGGGGGGTGGCTCCCTCCTCGAGGTAAGCGAGCGATGCCTCGGAATAGCCGCAGCGCAGCGCGCCGAGGACAGCGCAAACTATATCAGCCGCCAGGAGGACGGAACCTCATCAGCTTGTATCATCCCTGTTCAGAGGGCATCTGTAGGCTTCGCCCGGTACGGCACCTTACCCATTCTCGGCCGCGGACGTGAAACTGCCGAGCTTGCCCTGCTGCGGACCCGGCAAATCTCATTGAGCGGTCCGGCTCCGGGCTGGTCCGCTGGTACCCTGCGTACGACCTGTACGGGACGGTCCAGTCCGGATCTGCCAGAACAAGACCAAGCGGAGCACGGGTCAGCCGTAATCATGCAGATGATTCGGCTGCTTCACGTCGAGGTTGCGGAGGTGGGTCGGTGGCACCGCGACTCTTTGTGGTCTTCGGCAGCCAGCGAACAGGATCGACCCTGATGGCGACAAGCCTCAACAGTCACCCGCACATCGTGTGTCATGGAGAGGTGCTGCTGCCGACGGTCCCCCGGGAGCCCTCGCTCCGGGGCTGGCTGGCCGAGCGCGGCTATCCAAGGTACGCCCGGCTCGTTCCGGCGTTGCGCCGCTCGTTCCTCGACTGGCTCGTTGCCGGCCAGCAGCAGCATGACATCAAGGCGCTGGGCCTGAAACTGATGTATGACCAGGTCAGCCTTGTTCCCACGATCTCGTACGTCGTGCCGCCGGCTGACAGGATCCTGCACGACTTTGGCATGCTCGGATGGCTCAGGGATCATAACGTTTTGATCATCCATATGCTGCGACGAAATCACCTGAAGACAGTCGTGTCGCTCGCCAGGGCTGCTTCTACCAAGGAGTACCACCGCCGTGGTGAGTCCCGGCCGCCTGACGGTATCAAGGTCGCGTTGCCGCTGCGGGGCCTCAAGGCGCGGCTAAACCGCATCGACCTTGCCGAGCGGGTCGCGCGAGATGCCATCAAGGAAATGCCGACCATAGAGGTCTGGTACGAAGACTTTGTTGGCAGCCAGCGCGTTGACGTGGAGAAACGCATCTGCGTTGAACTAGGCCTGGACGTTCCGGTTAGGGGCTTGCAATCACAGCTGGTCAAAGTTTCGAGCGACAACCTGCGTGAGGCCATATCCAACTACGACGAGGTGGCCGCAGCGCTCACCGGCACGCGGTATGAGGTATTTCTGGAGTCCTGATGCCGCGGGCCGAGCACGCGGCGGGTGCTGGCAGCCAACTAGACCCCGTTGTAGGCACTCACGTCCTAACGCACTCAACCGATAAAGACATAGCACGAGATAAAGAACAGTACGATTGTCTGCCGTCAGTCAGGATGCCCGGACATGAACGGGATGATCAAGCATGGACCGGGAGGAGTCCGGCAGGTACCGTGCCTGGCTGGGCTCATGTCTGCGAAGTTATTAACAGGAAGCGGAGCACGTGAAACTGGTCAGCGGCGTAGCCTCGTCTGGCGGCCTGATAAATAAAGTTGTGCCGGAAAGCGTGAAACCCCTCGTGCGCGCTGCCGCTCTCCCGACTCTCGGTTTGCCTGCCCGCGTCCGTGCGATGAGACCAGCGCCACAGCCCGCTGCAACCCCGATGATCTTCGTAATCGGCTGTGGGCGGTCCGGAACTACGTTGCTCGGTGAGCTCCTGGGAGCACACCCCTCGATCCGGTATCTGCACGAGCCCTATGATGCCTGGGCAGCCATCGATCCGGAAACTGATGCGCTGCAGGTCTACTCGCGCGGCGAGCATCATTGCCTTCTTGACGGCAGTCGGGTGACGGCCACGGTTCATCGGAGATTTCAGGCACTGATGTCGCAGCCGCCGGGTATTACGTTGGTCGAGAAGAGCCCGCATAACACCTTTCGTATTGGATATCTGAACGTCCTTGCGCCTGAGGCGAAGTTTGTGCACATAGCCCGCGACGGTATAGATGTGGCGCACTCGATTGCAAAAATTGCGCTCAATGAAACGAAGATAGCGTTTCGGCCGAACCTGAATTGGTGGTGGGGGTTGGGCCATTCCAAGTGGCACGCGCTGGCGGCGGACGGGAAAGCGGCCAATTACTACGCGCCAGAAGTGCCTGATCTTGAAAGCCACGCACAGCGGGGCGCGTACGAGTGGCTTGTATGTCAGCTTGAGGTTGACAAGTGGCGGGAACGACTTGGTCCTCGGCTGGTGGAGGTCACTTACCAGAGCCTCACCGACGATCCTGCGACCACGCTTCGCGCAATAGCAGGTGCCGTCGGGCTCTCATGTCCTGGCGAGTGGCTGACGGAAGTGACGGGCAGGGTGCGCTCCGCTGGATCGCGAACCGATCCGTTGACCTTGCCCGCACACATGTGCAGCGACTTCAACGGCCTTCAGGCCGACTACGGCTTCCGCGGCCGCGCAGTGCCGATGAATCGCGTCGGCCAACCGGCCACCTGAGCACGACGCCGATGGCGGCCGATCCCGCCGGCGTCGATAGATTGCCTCTGGGATGATTGCTCGACGGAGTGCATCCGGGTTGCGCCGCCAACGATTCGCCTGGCCAGTGAACCGCCACGGTGAGCACCGCGTCCTATAAGCGAGACCAGGCAAGAACTTATGGCTTCTGTACTAGAATGGGGTTCTAGCAGCGGCAGGGGGTCCGGGCGAGATGGGCGCCCTGGCGTGGCGGCGGGGCCGCGCACGAAGCAGCAGGCCGTAGTCTCGGCAGAGGATGCAGAAAATGCCGCAGGCAGAGGGGGCAGCACCCGTAAATCGCGTGCAAAACGCAGACAAAAACAGAGCCCACCAAAAATATCCACGCAATGATGCACGCCGTCACCGCGTCTGTACCCGGCCTCGGCGCGTGAAGGAGGCCGAGAGACTGTGACCAAGCAGGTCCAGCAGCTCGATCGTGTCATCATCAGATTCGCCGGCGACTCCGGCGACGGCATGCAGCTCGCCGGGGACAGGTTCACCCAAGAGACTGCGACCTTCGGCAACGACCTCTCGACGCTGCCTAACTTCCCGGCCGAGATCCGCGCCCCGGCCGGCACGCTTCCTGGGGTCTCAAGCTTCCAGCTGCACTTCGCCGACCACGACATTCTCACGCCGGGTGACGCGCCCGACGTGCTCGTGGCGATGAATCCCGCCGCCTTGAAGGCGAACCTGGACGACGTACCCCGTGGCGCGGACATCATTGCCAACACCGACGAGTTCACCAAGCGCAACCTCGCCAAGGTCGGGTACGAGACGAACCCGCTTGAGGACGGCTCGCTTGAGGCGTACCGGCTGCACGCCATCCCCATCACGTCGGTGACTGTCAAGGCGCTCGAAGACTTTGACGTCACGCGCAAGGACGCTGAGCGGGCCAAGAACATGTTCGCGCTCGGCATGCTGTCGTGGCTGTACAACAGGCCAGTCGAAGGCACGATCCGCTATCTCGAGTCGAGGTTCGCGGCGCGGCCGGCGATCCTGGCCGCGAACAAGGCGGCGTTCCAAGCAGGCTGGAACTACGGCGAGACGACTGAGGCGTTCTCGGTTCAGTACGAAGTGAAGCCCGCTGCTCTCGCACCTGGTCGGTACCGGAACATCACCGGCAATACGGCGCTGGCCTACGGCCTGGTGGCGGCCTCACGGCGATCCGGGCTGCCGCTGTTCCTCGGCTCCTACCCCATCACGCCAGCCTCCGACATCTTGCACGAGCTTTCCAAGCTGAAGCGTTTCGGCGTTCGCACCATGCAGGCCGAGGACGAGATCAGCGGCGTCGGCGCGGCCCTCGGCGCGTCTTTCGGCGGCGGCCTGGGCGTCAGTACCACGTCCGGGCCCGGCATGTGCCTGAAGGCGGAGACGATCGGACTTGCCGCGTCCGTTGAGCTGCCCCTGGTCATCTGCGATATCCAGCGCGCGGGGCCGTCAACCGGTATGCCAACCAAGACCGAGCAGGCCGACCTCCTGATGGCGCTGTTCGGGCGCAATGGCGAGTCTCCGGTCGCGATCGTGGCGCCATCGACGCCTGCCGACTGCTTCGACACGGCGATGGAGGCCGTGCGGATAGCGGTGAAGTACCGCACGCCGGTCATCATCCTGTCTGACGGATACCTGGCCAACGGGTCAGAGCCGTGGCGGATTCCGAGCGTGGACACGTTGCCTAAGCTCCGCGACGAATTCAAGTTCGCAAGCGGGAACGTGGTCGTGGACGGCGCCGACGGCCCGCCCTTCCTGCCCTTCCAGCGCGATCCCCAGACCCTGGCTCGGCCCTGGGCGATACCGGGGACGCCTGGGCTCGAGCACCGCATTGGCGGCATCGAGAAGGCCGACGTGTCCGGCGTCATCTCCTACGATCCAGACAACCACGACAAGATGGTGCGCCTGCGGCAGGCCAAGATCGACGGTATCGCCAGCGACATCGCGCCGGTGGAGGTCGACGATCCCGACGGCAGCGCTCGGGTCCTCGTCCTCGGCTGGGGCTCGACCTACGGCTCGATCGGCGCGGCGGTGCGCCGTGTCCGCACGGCGGGCGGGTCAGTGGCGCAAGCGCACCTGCGGCACTTGTCGCCGTTCCCCGCCAACCTCGGCGATGTGTTGCGGTCCTACGACAAAGTGCTCGTGCCCGAGATCAACCTCGGCCAGCTCGCGCTGCTGCTGCGCGGCCGCTATCTGGTCGACGTGGTCTCTTACAACCGGGTTCGCGGCCTGCCGTTCCGGGCTGCCGAGCTAGCGAACGTCATCCAGGATGTGATGAGCAATGTCTGAGGGCGCTGCCAACGACGCCGAATTCCCCGAGCCGCAGCACCGGTTCTCCTCGCTGACCCTGGTGCCCAAGGCTGATGAGAAGCTAGCTACCAAGGACTTCAAGTCCGACCAGGAAGTTCGCTGGTGCCCAGGCTGCGGAGACTACGCCATCCTCGCCGCCTTCCAGGGCTTCCTTCCCGAGCTAGAGATCCCGCGCGAGAATCTGGTGATCATCTCGGGTATCGGGTGCTCGTCGCGGCTGCCGTACTACGTCAATAGCTACGGCATGCACTCGATTCATGGCCGCGCTCCGGCCATCGCGACGGGCCTGGCCGCCTCCCGGCCTGACCTGTCGGTGTGGGTGATCACCGGAGACGGTGACGCGCTGTCGATCGGCGGCAACCATCTGATCCACGCGCTCCGGCGGAACGTCAACATCAAGATCCTGCTGTTTAACAACCGGATCTACGGCCTGACCAAGGGCCAGTACTCTCCCACGTCCGAGCAGGGCAAGATCACCAAGTCGACGCCATTCGGGTCGCTGGATACGCCGTTCAACCCGATCTCGCTGGCGATCGGGGCCGAGGCCGGATTCGTGGCCAGAACCATCGACTCTGACCGCAAGCACCTGACCAGCGTGCTCCGGGCGGCCGCCGATCATAAGGGCACCGCGTTCGTGGAGATCTACCAGAACTGCCCGATCTACAACGACGACGCGTTTCTCCCAATCACCGAGCCTGGCCAGCGGGAGCAGCGGGTTGTCCGCCTCGAGCACGGCGAGCCAATCCGCTTCGGATCCGACGCCGCGTTCGGCCTTCGCGCGGGCCGGTTCGGCGGCCTGGCGGCAGTGCCCGTCGCCGAGACCGATCCGGGTGAGCTGATCTCGCACGACGCGCACGCGAGCGACCCGTCCTACGCGTTCGCGTTGTCCCGGCTGGACAGCTCAGATTTCGCGCACGCACCGATCGGCGTGTTCCGAGATGTGGAGCGACCCAGCTACGACGAAGAAATGTCGGCACAGATCGAGGCGGCCCGGCAGAAGCAGGGCGACGGCGACCTCGCCGACTTGCTCACGGGCAGCGACACCTGGCAGGTCGGCTAGCCGTGTCGACCCCGAGTGCCGCCAGGCCGGCTCACTCGGGAGGGAACGGGCGCAAGCCGGCCCGGACCAGTCCGGTCCGTGTGGACCGAGCCGGTCCGGTGACCACTGTAGTCCTGGATCGGCCCGAGGTGCGTAACGCAGTCGACGGTCCCACGGCAGCCGCGCTCGCCGAGGCATTCGCCGATTTCGATGCTGATAGCGACGCGTCAGTCGCGGTCCTGTTCGGCGCCGGCGGCACCTTTTGCGCCGGCGCCGACCTGAAGGCCATGGGCAGTCCGCGCGGCAACCGCACCCATCCCACCGGGCCGGCGCCGATGGGACCGAGCCGGATGCGGCTCTCCAAGCCAGTCATCGCCGCGGTGGCCGGGCACGCAGTTGCCGGCGGCCTCGAACTGGCGCTGTGGTGTGACCTGCGCGTCGCGGAAGAGGACGCGGTCTTCGGCGTGTTCTGCCGCCGCTGGGGTGTGCCGCTCATCGACGGAGGCACGGTGCGGCTGCCACAGGTTGTGGGCCT